>Ga0209974_10000897_pt1 | contig 10358 bp, 11 predicted proteins | sample InoplaM3SPM_FD_187592 | JGI IMG/M metagenome (GOLD analysis project Ga0209974, IMG submission 187592) | Arabidopsis thaliana rhizosphere microbial communities from the Joint Genome Institute, USA, that affect carbon cycling - Inoculated... | ecosystem: Host-associated > Plants > Roots >...
CGTCGGGCCCGAGCCAGCCCACGCACGGGCCGGTCTCGGTCCGGGCGGCGATCGACTCCAGCGCCGGCGCGATGATGGGATACGCCTCGGCGGGGCCGCCGGGCATGAGCGAGGGTCCGTGGCGCGCCCCCTCCGACCCTCCGGATACCCCGACGCCGTAGAAGTGGAGGCCCCGGGAAGCGAGGTCGACGACCCGGCGCCGCGTGTCGTGGAACAGGGAGTTCCCCCCGTCGATCACGACGTCGCCCTCTTCGAGGAGCGGCACGAGCTGTGTGAGGGTCTGGTCCACGGGAGCGCCGGCGGGGATCATCATCAGGATCCGGCGCGGGCGCTCGATCGCGGCGACGAGCTCGGCAAACGTGGTCGTCGCGAGGAAGTCGCGGTCCGGATTGGCGGCGGCGAAGGAGCGGCTTTTCTCCTGCTCCCGGTTCCAGAACGCGACCGAGATGCCGTGGTCCTCGAGATTCAGCGCGAGGTTCGACCCCATGGTGCCGATCCCGATCAGGCCGAAGGCCGCGCGATCGATCACGATTCCGTCAGGCAGGTTGAACCTGTCGCTGCTTCTCCTCGATCGCATCCAGGAGCTCGTGGTAGGACTTCGAGAACTTCTCCACGCCCTCCTTCTCGAGCTCCTCGAGCACGACCTGGAAGTCGATGCCCAGCTCGCCTAGCTCCGCGAGGCGGCGATGGGCTCCGTCCAGGTCCTCGTGGATCCGGACCGCGGGATCGCCGTGGTCGCGGTAGGCCTCCAGCGTCTCCGGCGGCAGCGTGTTCACCGTGCCGGGCGCCAGCAGGGCTTCGACGTAGTAGACATCGGGGTATTCCGGGTTCTTGGTGGAGGTCGACGCCCAGAGCGGCTTCTGGGGGCGCGCTCCGCGCGCGGCCAGGGCGGCGAAGCGCTCGTCTCCGAAGCGGTCTTCGTAGGCCTCGAACGCGATCCGCGCGTTGTCGATGCCGATCCTGCCCTCGAGAGCCTCGAGCCGCGCGCGCTCGTCGTCCGTAACCCTGGCGAGGCGCTCTCCGATCCGCTGGTCGACCTTCGTGTCGACGCGACTGACGAAGAAGCTCGCCACCGAGGCGAGGCGATCGATCGGCTGGCCCCGCTCCACCCGACGCTCCATGGCCTCGAACCACGCGTCCATCACCTCTTGATAGCGATCCACGGAGAACAGGAGCGTGATGTTGATGTTGATCCCCTCCGCCAGGCAATCGCGGATGGCGGGAAGTCCCGCGGCGGTGCCGGGGATCTTCACCATGAGGTTCGGGCGGTCGATCGCATTCCAGAGACGGCGCGCCTCGGCGACGGAAGCCTCGGTATCCCATGCGATATCCGGGCTTACCTCGACCGAGATGAAGCCGTCCTCCCCCGAGGTCCGGTCGTAGACCGGACGGAATAGAGCCGCCGCCGTTCGGATGTCCTCGATCATGATCGAGTCCAGGATGCTGCTGGGGTCCGTACCCGATCCGGCGGCGCGGATGTCGTCGTCGTAGAGCTCGCTCTCCGCGATCGCTTTTTGGAAGATCGAGGGATTCGATGTCTGGCCGGATAGATCATCGTCCCGGATCAGCCGGGCCTGGGTGCCGTCCTCCAGCATGTCGCGGCGCAGGTAGTCGAGCCAGATGCTCTGTCCGAGGTCGTGGAGTCGGTTCAGGGGGTTCGGCACGGGCGGTCTCCTTCCGGGATGGCTGAAGTCACTGGCCGGCTCCGCGCGCGTCGAACGCGCCGGCTCTCGCGTCACGCTCCAGAGCGTCGATCTTGGCGCTTCTGCGCACGTGACGCTCGGCGCCCGAGAACCGGGCGGAGAGGAATACGCCCACCACCTCGGCCGCGAGCTCGGGGCCGATCACGCGGGCGCCGAGGGTTAGCACGTTCAGGTCGTCATCCTCGACGCCCTGCCGAGCGCTGAAGGTATCGTGGGCCATTGCGGCTCGCACGTTCGGGAGCTTACACGCTGCCACTGCCACGCCGACTCCGCTGCCGCAGACCAGCACGCCTCGTTCGGCGCGCCGCTCGATGATCGCGACACCGACCGCGCGCGCGAAGTCGGGGTAGTCGTCGCCTGGGTCGAGCGCGAAGGCGCCGCAGTCGAGGACCTCGTGTCCGGCCTCCTCGATCGCGCGGACGACACGGCCTTTGAGGGGATAACCGGCGTGATCGCATCCGAGCGCGACGATCATGGCGTGGACCCACGCCTCGCGCGGCGTCGGCGGACGAAGCGCAGGAGGACGATGAGCAGCGCGAAGACGATGAGGAGCGCGAGCGCGGCCAGCGCGAGGCCGATCAGCGGATGGGTGAGGAGAAGCACCACCAGGCCGATGACGAAGCCGTCCTCGGCGAGGCTGAGCGCGATGTTGGACGCGGGCTCGGGCGAGGCGTTGACGGCGAGCCTGGTGCCGGCCTTGGCGGCATGCGTCGAAGCGCCGATGGCCGCGCCGAGAAGACCGGCGGCGACCTCCATCCCGGGGGATGCAGGTCCCAGCGCGGCCACGGCGATCACCGCGGCGCCCAGCGGACGGACGAGCGTGTGGATCCCGTCCCAGACGGAGTCCAGCCAGGGGATCTTGTCGGCGAGGAACTCGACGAGGTAGAGCGCGCCGGCGATGGCGATCACCCAGAGACTGCCCAGGGCCTCGAGCGAATCGGGCAGAGCCACCCAGTCGTAGCGGGCGGCCAGCCCGAGGATGAGCACGGTGGCGTAGAGGTTGATCCCGGCGCCGACGGCGAAGGCGAGCGCGTGACCCAGGGATCCCAGAGCGCCCATGCCTCCGAGTATAGCGCTTCAGCGCGGGGCGGCTTCTCCCACGAGCCGGCGGACGGCACCCGCCGCGGCCCGTGCGGTGATGCCGTACTCGCGCATGTTCACCTCGCCGGGGGCGCTGGCGCCGAAGCGGTCGACGCCGATCGCGATCCCGCGGTCGCCGATCCAGCGCTCCCAGCCGAACGTGGCGGCGGCCTCGATCGAGACCCGCGCGGTGATCGCCGGCGGCAGGACCTGCTCGCGATACGACTCGTCCTGCGCGGCGAAGACCTCCCACGACGGCATCGACACGACCCGAGCGTCGACGCCTTCCTCGGCGAGCAGGGCCCGCGCCTCGAGCGCCTTCTCGACCTCGCTGCCCGTCGCGATCAGGATCGCGTCCGGGTCGCCTCCCTCGGCGTCGGCGAGCACGTACGCCCCCCGCAGTGTGCCATCCGCACCGGCCAGCGTCTCGCGGTCGAGCACGGGGAGCTTCTGGCGCGAGCAGACGATGGCCGTCGGTCCATGCACGTTCGTCATCGCGAAGCGCCAGGACTCCGTCGCCTCCGCGGCGTCGGCCGGACGGAAGAGGGTGAAGTTCGGCATCGCCCGCAGCGAGGCGAGGTGCTCGACCGGCTGATGCGTGGGTCCGTCCTCACCCAGCCCGATCGAGTCGTGCGTCCACTGGTAGACGACCGGCAGCTCGGACAGCGCGGACAGCCGCACCGCGGGCCGCATGTAGTCGCTGAACACGAAGAACGTCGCGCAGAAGGGGCGCACGCCGCCGTGATACGCCATGCCGTTCGTGATCGCGCCCATCCCGTGCTCGCGGACGCCGTAGTGGAAGTTCCGGCCCTCGCCGGTCTGGCCGTTGAACGCGCCCGCACCTTCGATGACGTTCATCGTCGACTCGGCGAGGTCGGCATCGCCCCCGATCAGCCACGGCACCGTCTTCGCGATCGCGCGCAGCGTGTCGCCGGCCGCGCTGCGGGTGGCGAGCTTGTCCCCGGCCTTCCATGTCGGGAGGTCCGCGTCCCATCCGCGCGGCAGCTCGTTCGCCCACGAGAGCCGCCATTCCTCCGCGAGATCTTTGTGCTCGCCGGCCCATCCTTCGTGCAGCGCCTTCCATTGCGCATGGGCTTCGCGGCCGCGGGCCGAGGCGTCCAGGTGCTCCCGTACCTCGGCCGGCACGTAGAACGTCCGGTTCGGATACGGCCAGCCGAGCGCACCCTTCGTGAGGACGACCTCCTCCTCCCCGAGCGGCGATCCGTGCGCCTTGGACGTGTTGGCCTTGTTCGGCGACCCGTACCCGATCGTGGTGTGGACGACGATCAGCGACGGGCGAGCGGTGTCGGCGCGAGCGGCGGCCACGGCGTCGTCGATCGCGTCGAGGTCGGTGTCCCCTTTCTCGACCTCGAGCACCTGCCAGCCGTACGCCTCGTAGCGGGCGGCGGTGTCCTCGTCGGTCGACTGGGCGAGTGGCCCGTCGAGTGTGACGCGGTTGGAGTCGTAGAGGACAATCAGGCGCCCGAGCTTGTAGAAGCCCGCGATCGCGCTCGCCTCCTGCGCGACGCCCTCCATGAGATCGCCGTCCGAAGCGATCACGTACGTCCAGTGATCGACGATCTGACCGCCCGGCCGGTTGTAGCGGTTGGCGAGCCAGCGCTCGGCGATCGCCATTCCCACGGCGTTCGAGATCCCCTGGCCCAGGGGCCCGGTCGTGGCTTCGACGCCCGGCGTCAGCGTCGATTCGGGATGTCCCGGGGTCTTCGACTCCCACTGGCGGAAGTTCCGCAGCTCGGACATCGGCAGGTCGTAGCCGGTCAGGTTGAGGAGCGAGTAGAGGAGCGCCGAGCCGTGGCCGCCCGAGAGCACGAAGCGGTCACGGTCGGGCCACGTCGGGTCGCTCGGGTCGTGCTTCAGGTACCGCTGCCAGACGACGTAGGCCATGGGCGCGGCGCCGAGGGGCAGACCCGGATGGCCGGAGTTCGCGGCCTGCGGCTGATCGATGGAGAGAGCGCGGATAGCGTCGACGCAGAGGCGATCGATGTCGGCGAAGCGGGAGGAAGCGGTCATCGGGTACGAGGGGTCATGCGCGGAGCTACTCTTCCTCCGGAGGCTCTCCGTAGGGGGAAGGGAGCGTGCCCACGTACGGGCCGGTCTCCTGCTTCATCTGGGCGGCGACTTCCTCCGCGCGGTCCAGCGCGCGCAGGAGATTCCCTCCGAGAATCTTGCGGATGTCTTCGTCGGGGTATCCGCGCCGGACGAGCTCGGCGATGAGGTCCGGGAAGGTGGAGACATCTTCCAGCCCCACCGGCGTGGAGCCAATTCCGTCGAAATCCGATCCGATCCCCACGTGGTCGATCCCCGCCGTGGCGACGAGGTGGTCGATATGGTCGGCCACCTGCGAAAGGGTGGCCTGGGGGTCGGGGTTCGCCTCGCTCCACGCCCGGTATGCGGCCCGCATGCCCGCCGTGTCGTCCTCGAAGCTCTCCCGGAGCGAACCGCGTACGCTGTCCGCGCGCTCGGACCAGAGCCGGAGATCCTCGCTCACGTAGTCGGGCGCGAAGTTCGTCATGATCACGCCCCCGTTCGTGCCGAGAATGCGCAGGATGTCATCGGGAACGTTCCGCACGTGGTGATCGATCGCACGCGCGGAGGAGTGCGAGTAGATGACCGGCGCCCGCGAGATCCGCATCGCGTCTACCATCGTCGAATCGGAGACGTGCGACAGGTCGACCAGCATCCCGAGCCGGTTCATCTCGCGGATCACGTCCTCGCCGAACCCCGGGCGCAGACCCTGCCACTCGGGGTCATCGGTAGCGGCGTCGGCCCAGTCGGTGGTCGCCCAGTGGGTCAGCGTCATGTAGCGGACGCCGAGGTCGTAGTACGTGCGGAGCAGGTCCAGCGAGCCCTCGATCGCGTGCCCGCCCTCGATCCCGATCAGGGCCGCGATCTTCCCCTGATCGAAGATCCGGCGGATGTCCTCCGCCGTACGGGCGAACTCGAACGTATCGGGATAGCGCTCCGCCAGACGGTGGATCAGGTCGATCTGCATGAGCGCGAACCTCGCGGCGCCGTATCCGATGAGATCGGACGGCACGTAGGCGGCGAAGAACTGCGCGCCGACCTGGCCCTCGCGAAGCCGCGCGATGTCGGTCATGAGCGAGTCCTGCGGTTGGGAGATATCGAGCGAATCGAGGTTCCCGTCCACCCGCTCGCGGAGCTCGAAGGGCAGATCGTTGTGGCCGTCGATCAGCGGGATCGTGCGCATGATTTCCCGGGCGTGCGCGAGGACCATCGAATCCGCCGGCGACGGAGGGGCGGGCTCCTGCGCGGAGAGCGGCGCCGCGGCCAGGAGAGCGGCCGCGAGGAAGAAAGAGGCTGGTCGGGTCATGGGCTTCCCCATACTACGCTCTGCCGCAAGGGATGCAACCGATGCCGGGCCCGGAGGCCACCGGTACGATGGCCTCCGGACGGGAGCGGTTCAGCTGGCGACGACGATGATCAGGAGTACGAGGAGGAGGATGATGATCAGCGTGGTCGCGGAGATGGTGATCGTGTCCTGCGCCCCCATGTGGCTCTCGAGAGCGCGGGCCTGATCTGCGGCGTGCGAGAGGCGTTCGCCCTCCAGCGCCAGGATCCCGGCGGAGGCGTCCTCCAGGTCGAGGTCCGCCATGCGGGCGATCTTCTGCACGTCCTCCCGGGCGACGAACCGGCGCAGGGCCTCCCTGTCGGCCTCCTCGCCGGTCTGCATGGCGACCGCGACGGGCTCGTCCACTTCCTGCGGCGCAGCCTGCTGGGCCCGCGCGGCCGTCGCCAGCAGCAGCAGCGCCGCGGCGAGCGCCCAACCCGTCTTCAACCCTGAGATCCACTTCATCGCTCACCTCCATGGAGAACGGTTCGGCCCCCGCAACGTCGAACGCAGTCTAGGATCGGCCACCGGGCGCGGCAAGCCGATCAGCCGCCGCGGCGGCCCAACGATCGCACGATCTCGAACTCCTCCGGCGTGACCCGCATGACCGAGAGCCGCATGCCGCGCTTGAGCACCGCCATGCTCTCGAGTCCGGGGGTTTCCTTCATCTCCTCCCGGGTGACGGGAGCCGGAAACGTCTCCACGTGGCGGACGTCCACGCACCACCAGCGGGGATTGTCCGGATCCGAGTCGGGATCGAAGTAGTGATCGCCCTCCTTGAACTGGGTGGAGTCCGGATGCGCGTCGGATGCCACCTCGGCGATCCCGTAGACCCCGAGCACGTCGGTGCTGGAATGGTAGAAGAGGAGTCCGTGGCCGGGTCGCATCTCATCGCGCATGTAGCTCCTCGCCTTGTAGTTCCGGACACCCGACCACTCGGTCGTGCCGTCACGCTCGAGGTCCTCGATCGAGTAAGTCCCCGGCTCGGACTTGATCAGCCAATGCGTTGTGGCCATCGTGCGCATACGGTGAACCGATGCGGGCCGCCGGTCAACCGTGACGTTCGGCGTCCAGGAACGCGGACGAGCGGGAGGGAGCGATGAGCGGGCACGTGCGAGAGAAGCCATGAGCGCAGACGTGCGCGAGAAGCTGAGGCGCGAGTTCACGCGCGAGGAATACGACGCGGTGCGCCAACTGTGGAAGGCCCACTCGCTGGCCGAGGACGCGCGCGACCTCGAGGGACTGATCGCGACGCTGACGGAGGATTGCGGGTACGAGGTCGTGCCGACGGGCCATCGCTGGGAGGGCCACGACGGCGCGCGGAGTTTCTACCGCGCGCTGCTGGGCGCGTTCCCGGACGTGAAGTTCGAGCTCACGGACATCGTGATCGGCCCGCAGGGAGTATGCGAGGAGGCGCGGCTGACCGGGACACACGAGCGGGACTGGCTGGAGTTCCCCGCCACCGGGCGTGGGATCGACTTCCAGGTCGTGATCTTCTTCCCGTGGGACCCCGCACGGCGGCTCTTCCTCGGCGAGCGCGTGCACTTCGATCCCATCGCCGCGGGGTTGACGACCTGAACCCGCCGCGTTCGCTCCAGCGGCATCGCGACGTGCGCGGCTAGGGCCTGCCGATCTCGTAGACCAGGACCTCGCCGACCTCCGGATCCTCCGCCGTTCCGGTCATCACGAAGCCGATCTTCTCCGCCATCCGGACCGAGGGCTTGTTCCAGTCCGGGATCGTAGCGCGCACGCCGTCGACACCGTCGTGGGAGAGTGCCCAGTTCACGGCGGCGGCGGTCGCCTCCGTGCCGTACCCGCGGCCCTGGTGGCGCTCGTAGACCGTGTAGCCGATCGTCGCCACGCCGTCGTCGGGCCGCCCGGCGAACCCGACCGACCCGACCGGCTCCCCGGTCTCCGTCAGCGTCGCGAGCCAGCCCCACCAGCCGAAGGCGTCGGAGTCCCACTTCGCCGCCGCGAGGTCGCGGATCTTCGGGAGGTCCTCCGCGAGGAGCGGTGGCGCCGCGGCGTCGACGAAGGGGATTCCGGTGGCGGCCGAGAGCGCCTTCGCGTCTCCTGCCGCCCAGGCGGTATACGCTTCCGGCGTCAACGCGACGAGCGTCAGACGCTCGGTGCGGAGTGTCGGCAGGGTCGGAACGTGCGCGCACATGGCGGGAATATAGCCACTTGACAGAACCCGAAAAATACCCGAAGATACGAGGCCCATCCTCCGACCCGTCGAAAGGACACGGCCATGGGCCATCCCACCATCCAGGGGCGCGGCGTCGCGCTCAATCCGAAGAACCGGTTCCACGAGATCGAGGTCGAGCGGGAGGAGTGGGTAGAGGCCGAGGACCCCGCACCCCGCACCCGCTTCTACCGCGATCCCACCCGCACGATCATCGCTACGAACGACAGCCCGGACGTGGGATTCGAGGCGAGCGTCAACCCGTATAGAGGATGCGAACATGGATGCGTGTGGTGTTTTGCTCGTCCCTTCCATGAATACCTTGATCTCTCACCAGGGCTCGACTTCGAGACCAAGATTTTCGTGAAGGAGGACGCCCCGGAGCTTCTGCGGAAGGAGCTATCGGCGAAATCGTGGCAGCCGAAGTTCCTGCTGATGAGCGGCGTGACGGATCCGTACCAGCCCGTCGAGCGGCGGCTGAAGATCACCCGGCGATGTCTCCAGGTCCTGGCCGAGTTCCGGAATCCCGTCGGCCTGATCACGAAGAGCGACGCCATCACGCGAGACATCGACGTGCTTTCGGAGATGGCCAGGCACGACATCGTCTCGGCCACCCTCTCGATCACGACGCTGAACAAGGAGCTGAAGCGCGTCATGGAGCCGCGCGCGGCGCTTCCCGAGAAGCGGCTCGAAGCGATCCGGCGGCTCGCGGAGGCGGGGATCCCCGTCGGGGTCAACGTGGCGCCCGTCATCCCGGGCCTCACCGATCACGAGATGCCGGAGATCCTCGAGCGTGCGGCTGAGGCCGGCGCCATCAGCGCGGCGTGGATCATGCTTCGCCTGCCGCACGCGGTGAAGGACCTCTTCTCGGACTGGCTCGAGCGGCACTTCCCGGACCGGAAAGATAAGGTACTGAACCGTCTGCGCGACATTCGAGGGGGCGTGCTCTACGACTCGCGCTGGGGAGCGCGCATGCGAGGCGACGGCCCGTTCACGGAACAGGTTCGGCAGGTGTTCGACGTGTCGTGCCGGAAGTTCGGCCTGAACGAGGTATCGGTGGAGCTTTCGACCGCCGGGTTCCGGCGTCCGGCGCGAGGCGGGCAGCTGGGGCTGTTCGACGCGAGCTGATCGAGCCGATAGCTTTTCGGCCCATGCGGAAATCCACGATGATCCTGATGGCGGCGCTCGCCGTTGGCGCAGGCGCCTGTGAGCGCGGTGCAGAGTCCGACCAGGCAGGTGCGCCCTCAGACACCGCCGCGGCGCCCGAGGTCCGGGCGCTGACCGAGGGGCTCGCGGTGTGGCGCGCGGACGGGTTCACCATGCTCGTCCCCGACGACGCCGACGTCGTGCCCACGGACCCGATAGCGCCGGCGACGTGGGCCGTGATCGTGGCCGGGCCGGGGTTCGTGCGAGAGGTCGACGGGATCACGCGGCCCGGGCCCCCGGCTTACCGACTGGACGCCGCGACATACACGAAGCCGGACACGGTGGCGCTCGAGGATTGGGTGGCCGCCCGGCTGGAGGAGCGCGGAGAGGCCGGCGGAGCGGCGGGCACCACGGTTCCCCTCGCCGGAGAGTCCGCTCTGAGGACGGGGTCCGCACCCGGACTGGAGGGCTCCGCGTCGTACTGGCTCGAGCGGAACGGCAAGGTGGTCGAACTGCGCCTCGAGGAGGAGCCGGAGAGCCCGCTCAGCGGCATCCAGCGCCACATCCAGTCGCTGATGCTGTCTACGTTTCGTTGGTCGGGAGAGCCGGAAGCGTCGAGGGAGTCGGCCGCAGGCCGTTAACCGCGCGCGCCCGCCGGCCCCACCAGCGCGGTTTCGATCCGCCGCCGCTCGTCACGCGATTCCTCGTCACGGAAGATCCGGCGCTCGCGGCCCAGCCTCGCCGCGACGGGCACGCCGTCGCGATACAGTATGACGTTGGCGGGGGACGTCGCGATCCGCTCGCCGGGGGTGATCACGCCGGTGAGGTTGAGCGGATCGCCGGCGCCGACCGCGAGCAGCGAGCCGTCGGGCTC
>Ga0209974_10000898_pt1 | contig 10354 bp, 8 predicted proteins | sample InoplaM3SPM_FD_187592 | JGI IMG/M metagenome (GOLD analysis project Ga0209974, IMG submission 187592) | Arabidopsis thaliana rhizosphere microbial communities from the Joint Genome Institute, USA, that affect carbon cycling - Inoculated... | ecosystem: Host-associated > Plants > Roots >...
CAGCTCGCGTGCCTCGGGCACCTTCGGAGCCTCGAGCTTCGCCTGGTCGCGCCGGCGCCCGAGCCAGCCCAGATAGTCGTCTACGTCGCCGTCGAATGGCCGTGCTCTGCCGTCGGCGACCAGCACGAGGCTGTCGCAGATCGTCCGCAGCAATGCCCGGTCGTGCGACACCAGCACCAGGCTCCCCTCGAACCCGGCCAGAGCGCGGGTGAGCGCATGGCGCATCTCGAGATCGAGGTGGTTGGTGGGCTCGTCGAGCAGGAGCAGGTTCGGACGGCGGTGGACGATCAGCGCCAGCGCGAGACGCGATTTCTCACCGCCCGAGAGCGGTCCGACCGGGGCGTCGGCCATATCGCCACGAAAATCGAAGCCGCCGAGGAAGTTCCGCAGGTCCTGCTCGCGCGCCTGCGGTGAAGCCGCGGCGAGATGCGCGAGCGGCGACGCCTTCTCATCCAGCTGCTCGAGCTGGTGCTGCGCGAAATACCCGATCGAGAGACCTTGCCCCGAGGTGCGTTCCCCCGCGAGCGGATCGAGCTCGCCGGCCAGTACCCGGATCAGCGTCGACTTGCCGGCGCCGTTCGGCCCGAGAAGGCCCACACGGGCGCCTGGCCTCAGGCTGAGCTCCACATCTTCAAGCACGACGCGCTCGCCGTGGCCGGCCATTACCTCCGACAGCGCGATCAGAGGGTCCGGCGCGCGATCGGAAGTGCCAAACTCGAAGTCGAAGGGCATGTCCACGTGGGCCGCCGCGATGCGCTCCAGCCGGTCCAGCGCCTTGAGACGGCTCTGCGCTTGCCGCGCCTTCGAGGCCTTGGCACGGAAGCGCGCGATGAATCGCGACATGTGCGCGATCTCGCGCTGCTGCTTCTCGTAAGTCGCCTGCTGCACTGCCAGCTTCGCTGCCCGCTGCCGCTCGAACTCCGAATAGTTGCCGGCATAGGTGACCAGGCACCGATCGTCGATGTGCAGCACATGAGTGATGCAGGCGTCGAGGAACTCACGATCATGCGATACCAGGAGCAGCGTGCCCGGATAGCTCGCCAGCCACCGCTCGAGCCACAGCACCGCGTCGAGGTCGAGATGATTTGTCGGCTCATCGAGCAGCAGCAGGTCGGCGCGACTCACCAGCGCCTGTGCGAGATTGAGGCGCATCCGCCAGCCGCCGGAGAATTCCGCGACTGACCGTGCGAGGTCTCCGGACGCGAAACCCAGGCCCGCAAGCAGGCTCGCGGCGCGCGCCGGCGTCGCGTAGCCGTCCACGGCCTCGATACGGGCATGCGCCGCCGCGACAGCGAGCCCGTCGTGCGACTGCTCGGCCGCGCACAGCGCGGCCTCAATGTTTCGCAGCTCGGTGTCTCCGTCCAGCACGAACTCGAGCGCAGCCTGCGACGAAGCGGATGTCTCCTGCGCTACCGATGCGATACGCCATTGTCGCGGCGTGCGACTGTCGCCGGCCTCGGGCGCAAGCTCGCCCCGCAGCAGCGCGAACAGGCTCGACTTGCCGCTGCCATTCGGCCCGACCACGCCGACACGCCAGCCGGCATGGAGCTGCAGTGTCGCGTCTTCGACAAGTCGGCGCGCACCGCGGGCAAAGCTCAGGTTCTGGAACTGAATCACGCGGCCGGTGTCTGCGCTTCAGGAGGTCGCGCATTCTAGCCGGGGAGTTCGGCACATCCGCGTGAATGCGCGCCGCCACGGAATCCGGCACAATCCGCACCCCCTGGGCAGCCCCGGGGTATCTCAGACTCGGAGCGCTCGACTCGATGATCCAACGCTGTCTGCCTAAACCGGCGATGCTTTCGCACCTGGCGTCGTGCCTGCTCGCCGCGATCGGGCTCGCTGCCTCGTCGCTGGTGCAGGCACAGGCACCCGAAGTCTCAACGGTGCTTGCGATGAGCGGTTCGCGGAACCCCGACGGCGTGGTCCTGGGGCCGGACGGCGCGCTCTATGGCGCGGCCGCGGGCTCGTCATCGGTGACAGGAGGGCTGTTCTATCGGGTCACGACGGATGGGTCGTCGGTCGATACCCTTTACCAGTTCGGCGCCACCGACGGGGCCGGTCCTGCGGGTGCGCTCCTGTTCGATCCGGACGACATCCTGTTTTACGGCACGACGCAGTTCAGCAACGGAGGGATCGCGGTTGGCGGGGGCACCGTGTTCAGCATCGCGCCCGACGGGACAGGGTTCACCCTGCTGCACGAGTTCAAACGCTCGACCGGGAATAACGTCAATTCGAACCCCATCAACGAGGAGGGCAACAGCCCGCACGGCGCCCTCATCGAGGGCAGTATCGGGGGCGGTAGTGACGGGTTCCTGTACGGCGTCGCACGATTCGGCGGACAACACGGCACGGGTACCGTGTTCAGGCTTGGTAAGGGCGGTTCGGACTTCGAGGTCCTGCATGAGTTTGACGATGTGGACTCGGCCGCGACGGCGGCGACGATCGTCAATGAGGAGGGCGCGCACCCTCGCGCCGGTCTCGTGCAGAGCGGGGAATACTTCTACGGCACGACCAATACCGGCGGCGCAAACGGGCAGGGAACCATCTTCCGGCTGCTCTCCGACGGCTCGGATTTCTCGGTCCTGCACGTGTTCACGACGCCGACGGCTCCGAGTGGCTCGACAGTCTCGGTCAACGACGATGGCGCGCTTCCGCAGGCCGGCCTTACCGACGGTGGCGACGGCGTGCTCTACGGAACGACGACGATCGGCGGCGCAAACGGTGTGGGCGTGCTCTACTCAATCACGCCCGAGGGGTCGTTCTGCACGCTGCATCACTTCGCCGCCGAAGACGACGGCAGCCAGCCCATGGGGACGCTGCTGCTCGGAAGCGATATCGGAAGCGATAAAAAACGTCTCTACGGAACGACCAGCTCGGGCGGTACGACCTCGAGCGGCGCTGCCTCGACTCTCGGCACCGTGTACTCATTTGAGCCCCCCACCGGTTGTCCGCTTCCCGACGGCGCCGGTTTCACTAAGCTCCACGACTTCGAAAGCGCGACTGGCAGCGGCGGCAGTGGTCGCATGGTTCAGCTCAGCCCCACCGAGTTCATCGGTACGACGAACAACGGCGGCCGTTGTGGCAACGGAACGATCTTCCGGTTGAGCCTGACCGGCGCCACGATCACCGGTGACACGAGCTGCGGCAATAGCAGTAGCAGCGGTAGTGGCGGCGGCGCGATGTCGTGGTCGATCCTGCTCATGTTGGTTGTTCTACTGGCAGGTGCAGCGCATCGCCGGACGGCATCGTGACGTCGCACCGTGTCGGCAGGCAGGTCGAATACGAGCGACGCCCAGAGACTCTCCCAGTCGGCACCGAGATCGCGATCGCCGCGGACCATGTGAACCGCGGTGATGCGCCAGGTCTCTCCCCGGCGTAGCGTGAAGCTCACCCGTCCGCGCGCATCGGAGCGTGCCTGCTGAAGCGCCGACCCCGATCCGAGTCCCACTGCCGTGACGAGCGCGCCGGCGAGCGGCCGGCCGAGGTGGAGCAGGCGAAAGGTACTCTCGTCCATGCCGCGGCTTGTGGGTTGCGAACCATCCAGGATCAACTCCAGGCGCAGGCCCACCGCGTGATCCTGCGGCGGTGTCGGCTCTCCGCCGACTGCGAGCAGTGCCTTTGCGTGCCGGGAGTACGCCTCGCGCACGCTTTGCACGCCGTCGCCGCGCTTGTGGCGCGCGGCGGCGATCGTCTCCAGCCCGACTTCCAGCAGGTACTCGTCGAACTGCGCGGCCGTCTGGGTCGTGCGGGCGTGATTGGTCTCGTACGCGACCACATAGCCACCGGGCTCCGTGAAGCGCGCGACACCCGCCGGGTCAGACCCCTGCAACCCCGGCACGGACACTTGGCCGTCGGGCCCGACGGCCGCGAACGTCTCGATACGAGATGCATCGCGCGCGACAGCCCATGCGTCGCCTCCGTTACCGATGCAAAGCCGAAAATCCACGCGCTCCTCGGGACGGAGCTGGAAGCTCGACGGCTCGATCCAGAACTCATGCGCCACCGTCGCCGCGGACCAGGCCGCGAGTGCTGCGACGGACAAACCCACGACGAGGTGGCGCACGAGCCGCATCAGAGCCCGGAGTCCTTGCTGTTATTGACCCCGGAGTGCGGTGTCGCGAGATACGGGAACACCTGGTGATACGGCACATCGTTCTTCTCGATGTTGTCGCCGACCTTGGTGATCGTCGTGTAACTCGGGCCGCTGGCGATGGCCGTCAATGCAATGTCGACCACGTCGTCGCCGAAACGCCGGCCATTCGGCCAGCCACCTGAGACGCCGCTGGTCCTGTCGCCGCCAATAAAGCCCAGGCGGTTGAACCCGGCCTGCCCGGCGAGCCGGACCGGATCCGTGGTCGTCGCGACGCGCAATACCTCCGGAATGAATATCTTCTCGAGGTCGGTGCGCCCGGTGGCCACGAACTTGGTCCCGTAGACCGCATTGATCAAGGTCGCAAGCTCAGGATTGCGCGCGTACTTGGCGAACTGCGCGTCCTGCGAGGCAGGCGTCCGGTTGAAGCGGTCCTTGTCGGCAAAGGCGACGAGCCCTTCGGTGAAGAGCGGGTTGCCAAGGCGCGAGACCTGCTGCCAGCCGCCGAAGTTGCGCACCGTTCCGTCGGGGTTGCGCTCCGTCATGCGTGCGCGGCTGACGGACGCGTACACACCGACTCCAGTCTGCTGCCCGAAGAACACCGAGTCATACGGCACCGGGATGCCCATCTGTTCGAGATCGCTTACCGGGATCTGCATCGCGATCGAGAGCAGATTGAAGCCCTTGAAGCCGTCGACGCCGTTGCCGTCCTGGCCCAGCCCGTCCGACAGGCTGCCGTTGTTGTCCAGGATGCGGGCGTCCAGCAGGTCGAAGACCCCCGGGATATCCGCGAAGAAACTGTCGTCACGCGGACCTGCCCAGACGATTTCGCCGGATTTCAGATCGTAGATCGTCGACCTCGTGTACACGTCGAGATCGCCCAGCGTGGTGGCGCCTGACACGGCTTTGCCATCGGCGTCGTTGTAGAGCGGCGTGACGTTCTTGCCGACGTTGGGCGGCGGAACGAGCAGACCCTGGCGGAGTACCGTCGCCTTGCCGTCGACGACCCGCACGACGCGGTATTTCTGCGTGAAGTTCTGCCGCGCATCGCCGACCGTCATGATGGGCCCGACCTCACGACCCAGGCCATAGGAGAGGATCGTGTTGAGGTTCTTGTAGTTCGCGTTCACCGGGCTGAATGCGAAGTCGTAGCGCACGCGGGTCACGCCGGTCTTAGGATTCGTGATGTGGATGCTGTAGCGGGCGTCGCTCGCGAAGCGCTCGTACTGGGCGCCATCGCCAGGCTCCGAGAACGGCCGGAAACTCATGCTGACATTCAGAACCTTGATCGACGGGTTGTCGTACCGCGTGCCGATGAACGCGTAGACGTCCGTGAGGTTGGCTTGCGGGTCCTGCTTGATGAGCGGCGCGTCGCTGTGGTTCGAGGCGAGCGCCGCTGGGCCGGTCCAGGCCGTGGGAAGCGCCGTAAGCGCGAGGATCAATGACTTGCGCAGTAGATGCCGGGGTTTCATGTGTCGACTCCTGTCAGTGATGGGTCCGTGCGCCCGCGGCTTGGCCTCGGGCGCGCCTGCGTACATGTCCTGTACGGCGGGGCGGCGCGCGCGGATGCAGCGCGGCTGGCAGGACGCAGGCGCGCGACCGCTCAGGAGTGAGCGGTCAGGGTTTCAGGGGTGTGCGGGGCTCCGGCGGCGGGCGCGCGGCTACGGCACTACGTCCTTGACGGCGTCCTTGATGACCTCGAAGGGATTGAACTTCTTTTTCTTTTTCTGCTCGTCGGTGGGCGGATCGCCGGGCGCAGCGGTGTCCTGCGGCGCACCGGTTTCGGCGCCGGGAGCCATGCCGGGCATCTCACCCTCCATGCCCATCATCGTCGTGCTCATCGACTTGACCCGGACCTTGACGTTCCACTCCGGCTCCCACGCGATCTTCGGATCGGCGGGCCGCGCCGGATGTGCCAGGTTGAGTTCCGTCCCGTACGCGATGGCGCGCAGCATGCCCTGGCCCGCCGCCTCGTTCGGCACCGAGCAGGTCGTCACCGTCGGCGCGAGCAGCACCTTATCCTTCAGCCAACCGTCGACCGCGGTGTTGGTCTGGTAATCGAACAGACCGAATCCCGATTCGGGCAGCTCGCTCGAGGTCCAGAGCATGAATCCCTGCTCGCCGTCGGGCAGCGCGCCCATGCTGCCGAGAAAATACGCACGGGCGTGCGGTATCGCGCTCCAGCTCAGCTTCACGGCGGTCGAGGTCTTCTCCTGGCGAACCTGGATCGCCGGCATCACGTCCTGCGCCGGGGGAATCGCAAAGCTGAAACTCTCCGGTACGCCTTCGGCCTTGAAGCCATGCTGGCCGGCGATGGAGGAATTTGCTGGCAGTGCGCGCCTGTCATCCTTGCTCGGCCAGACGGGGCGACCGAAGGTTGCATGCGCCCCGCGCTGAGTGGCGCGGCGCGACTCGAAGAACTTGCCGAGCTCGGCCATCGTCGCGGTGCTCAGGTCGACCACCTTGGGTTGACCGGGTCGCACGGTCTCGGAGCATCCCCAGTACATCACGAGCTTGCCCTTGGGCGGCTCGTAGTTAAATTCGGTCGGTCCTTCCTCAGCCGGCGGCGGCGGCTTCGGGTGTTCGGGCGTCTGCAGCTTGAGCGTCGGGGCGAGCTGCGTCCCCGGGGGGACCGCCTGGGTTGCCTCAGCGAGGCTCGTGTTGCGGCTGGTGTAGAGCGTGACATCCATCCAGCGGCCGGCGGCGCCGGTCTCGGTGTAGCCGAATTCCGCCGTCTGATTGCCGCCGCCACCGCCCATCAGCGAGCCCAGCGTCGCGTTCATCATGCCTGGACCCATGGACATGCCGGAGAACGTGGCGACGTCGATCCAGGCCTGGGAAATCGGCGGCTTGACGACCTGCTTTGGCGTGCCCTGGCCGACGCCCGATCGCGGCAGTGTGGCCGCAGCCGTCGAAATGGCGACGACCGCAATCGAGCGAGTGATCGTGGATGACATGGCGCCCCCTTAGGTTTTCTTCGTCCCGGGTTTTCTTCGTCCCGCCGCAATAGCGGTGGCTCTCTCCGTGGCCGAAGGATTCTCTGCGCTGCAATGAGGGCTGGCAAGCTGCCGGTCGAAACGTGCCTGGTGACCACAATTCATGATTGGGGCGTCAGGCGAAGCGCTGCTCGAAATCAGTCCAAGCGGCACTGATGCAAAATGACACCCCCGGCCTGTTGGCCGGGGGCAGTGTGGTGGTGGAGGCGGCGGGAATCGAACCCGCGTCCGCAAGCCCTACGTTCCAGGACCTACATGCTTAGCCGTCTCTTTGATTCTCGTCGCACGCTACCCGAGCGGCAGGGAAGACGTACGACCAGCTCAGGAGCATTTTAACGACCCGGCCCTCAGCACACCGGACTCGCGAGCTTGTGAGCGCGTCCCCCGGGTCTGGATGCACAAGCACATACCAGTCGGAGGTTAGGCGGGATTAAGCCGCCAGAGCGTAGTTGTCTTCGTTGGCAACTAGATGTTTGCAAGCGGTTTTACGAGGAACCTTGCACCTCGGCATGCACCTGGAGTTTCGCGACCCACGTCGAAACCGGTCGCCCCCGGATGAACGCCGCCATCTTAGCATTTCCTCAGCGGCGCTGTTTCAGCAAGCGTGACTTCTCCCGCTGCCAGTCACGATCCTTTTCCGTTGCGCGCTTGTCGTGCGCCTTCTTGCCCTTGGCGAGCCCGACCTCGAGTTTCGCCCTGCCATTCTTCCAGTAGAGTCGCAGCGGGATAAGCGCCTGCCCCTTGCGCTCGACGGCGCCGACGAGCCGGTCGAGCTCCGTGCGATGCATCAAGAGTTTGCGGGTCCGTGTCGGATCGGCGATGACGTGTGTGGACGTCGTCGACAAGGGTGCGAAATGCGACCCAAGGAGCCACGCCTCGCCGTCCTTGACGATCACGTAGGCTTCGGTGATCCGCCCGCGACCCGACCGCAGGCTCTTTACCTCCCAGCCCTGCAGCGCGAGACCGGCCTCCATCGACTCCTCGATGAAGTAGTCGTACCGCGCGCGCTTGTTGAGCGCGATCGCGGGATCCGGCTTGTCCTTAGGGCTGGGCATGGGGTCGCGCATTGTACAAGTCGCGCCTAGACTCGCGCGGTGAGTGATCGAGTCGAAGTCGTGTACGCGCTGCCGGAGCTGCAACGCGTGATCAGCCTCGAGTACACCACCGGCATGACCGTCGGTGATGCACTGCGCCTCTCGCGGATCGACGCGGAGTTCCCCGAGCTTGCCGCGCGGCCGCTCACGATCGGCGTCTACGGCCAGGTCGTTGCCGAGACCCGGGTCCTTCGGCCCGGGGACCGGGTCGAGATCTATCGTGAGCTCATCAACGATCCGCGCGAGGCCCGCCGGAAACGCGCCGCGCTCGAGTCCCGCATGCGCCGGCCGGGTTAGCCCGGGTCGGGCCGCGGCGCCTCGGGCTCAGGCTGCCGCCCAGCCTTGTCGTCGTCAGCGGGCTTGGTCGGCTTCGCCATTTCCTCTTCGGTGCGCTCGACTTCGGGCAGGCCGGTTTCGATACCGCGATTCGGCTCAGGCGAATCGAGCCTTTCGACGCGCGAGACCTTGTCCTCGTCGAAGTACACGACGAAGTGTGCGCGGTCGAGGTTTCGATTACGGCCGCGCTTGAGCGTGTAGATGTAATCCCAGCGCTGCGCGGTGAAGGGATCCGAGATCATCGGCGTGCCGAGCAGGTAGCGAACCTGACTGCGCGTCATGCCGCTGGTGACCTGGTCCACGTCGGTGGTTTCCAGATAGTTGCCCTGCTGGATATACGGCCGGTGCACGCAGCCGCCCATGGCGGCCGCGATCAGCAGCAGGGCGGCGACAGCGGCAAGCGGGAATTCGTGGCTCGAATTCTGGCAATTCATCTTTCTGGAGTTGCCGGCGTGGGCCGGTGATAATGGCGGCGGATCATACAGCAACGGGCATCCTCAGGCAGCGCACGACGGACCACGGATTTGGAAACTGCACAGCTCAAACGTGCCGGCCTCAAGATCACGATCCCACGCGTGAAAATCCTCGACATTCTCGCGTCCGACCAGCCGCGCCACATGAGTGCCGAGGACGTCTATCGCCGGCTGCTCGACTCGAACGAGGACATCGGTCTCGCGACGGTTTACCGCGTGCTGACGCAGTTCGAATCAGCCGGGATCGTGACCCGGCACCATTTCGAGGGTGGAAGCGCGGTCTTCGAGCTCAACGAGGGCACGCACCACGATCACATCGTCTGCGTAGACTGCGGCCGCGTCGCGGAGTTCAGCGACGAGAGCATCGAGGAACGGCAGCGGCAGATCGCCTCGCGGATGGGCTTCGCGATCACCGACCACTCGCTGACCCTGCACGGCCACTGCGTGCGCGAGAACTGCCCCTACCGCGCCCAGCGGAAGTAGCGCGGCGCGAGCCCCGGTCCGAGCGCGCGGCTTCGAGCATTTCCCGCGCATGCTCGCGTGTCCGCTCGGTGAGGCGCGCACCGCCGAGCATCCGCGCAATCTCCTCGACGCGCGTTTCTCCCTCGAGCTCGTCGAGCGACGTCCGAGTCGCGCCACGCTCTGTGTGCTTGGCGACGCGGAGCTGCCGATCTGCCTGTACCGCCACCTGGGCGAGATGGGTGACGCACAGCACCTGACCGGAGTCCGCAAGCGCGGCGAGCTGCCTTCCGACCATCTCCGCGACCGCACCCCCGACACCGGCGTCGACCTCGTCGAAGACAAGGCAGGGCCGGCGGTCGCTCCCTAACGTCGCGACCTGGAGCGCGAGGCTCATGCGCGACAACTCGCCGCCCGAGGCGACGCGGGCAAGGGGGCGCAGCGGCTGGCCAGGATTGGCGCTAACCTCGAATTCGATGTCGTCGATGCCGTATTCGCTGATCGGCGGCGGCTCCGTGATTTCGATGCGCGTCCTGAATACGCCGCCGGCCATTCCCAGCACCTGCATCAGGCCGGTCACGTTCGCGTCGAGGCGCTGCGCCGCACCGAGTCGCGAGGACGAGAGCTCGCGCGCCGCGGCGTGGTAGCGCGCGAGCGCGTGGCCGGCGCGCCGCTCCAGCTCCGCCAGATGCACGCTGGCGTCGCCGAGCTCCGCCAGCTCCGCGTCGAGCCGGGCGCGCAAGGCCGGCAGGTCCCCGACATCCACGCGATGCTTGCGGGCCATTGCCTCGAAGGCCGCCAGACGCGTCTCGATCGATTCGAGCCGCGCCGGGTCCGCATTGAGCGAGTCCGCAAAATGATCGAGGGCGCCGAGGGCCTCTCGACACGCGATCGTGGCTTCGTCTA
>Ga0209974_10000899_pt1 | contig 10352 bp, 9 predicted proteins | sample InoplaM3SPM_FD_187592 | JGI IMG/M metagenome (GOLD analysis project Ga0209974, IMG submission 187592) | Arabidopsis thaliana rhizosphere microbial communities from the Joint Genome Institute, USA, that affect carbon cycling - Inoculated... | ecosystem: Host-associated > Plants > Roots >...
ACCTTGCGTCCTGAATTCTAGCCTGTTTTGATTATAGGTTTATTCCTACTCTATTCTAGCGTTTTTTACAAGTTTAATGACCGGCTCTGAGCGTTCATTACTTTATCTAAAACAAATGCGCAACAGCAAACTTCATGCCTATCTTTAATCCTACGCTAGATGGAATCCCAATTAGAACCGATAGCGTCGTGGGTACCAACGCGTTACTGGTTAGTACTCTTATCCAGTTAAGAAGAGGACACAAATTCTCGATACCAATTATTACTTTGAACGAATAACTTTATTTTTACATTTGCCTTTTACTTCTTTTAGACAGGTCGGACAAATTATGAAATAGAGGAGGATCAGTGAAGAAAGGAATAACGGTTGAACTATGCGTATTGTATTAATTTCACACAATAAGATGGAAATTATTAGAGTCGATTTTAGATCTTTCAGTTTGTTATCTTTAGTCTTTATTATATTATCAAGCTCATCAATAAAACGTATTGAATACTTTTGCCGGCAGGAGACCGTATATTCTTGTTGCACTCGCGGTAATCTCGGCATATTCTATGTTTGTTTATCTCCAATCGTTGCATGAAGAAAATATTTCCAATAGAGTTCTTCAAGAGCACAAGGCTCGGCAGGTGCTGTTAGTTCAGAGCATTACTCAGAATATTGGCTCAGACTTGGATAGGTCTTTGCAAAGAATAAAGGCTTTATCTGAAACACTTCGACTAAGTATTCCTTTAGGACTGGATCTGCTAAACCTTACTCATACAGTGTTCTCAGATGTCAGGTCCATTGCTCCATTTGACGAATTATTCATCGTCTATAGGGACGGCACTGGCGTTAGGATGACTGGAGCGTCTTTTAACAGTACTAAAAAATCCATCGCCACGACACCGTTTAACATTACAAACGGCGAAAAAGTCTTCAAAAGTTTTATTCAAGATTCACTTGCCGAAAAAACAACTCAATTATCACCGGGTTATAACATGAATGGAAAATGGAAAGTTGCTATGACAGTTCCAATTTTTGATTTTAGTAAGAAAGGGTATGTTGGTCTGATAGGGATTAGTATCCCAACCTTAGATTTAGTTGAGCGATATGGTAACGTATTAGATGCTACTAGATTGAGACTTGTTTTTTATGATAAAAACGCGACGCTCCTGGCTGGATATCCTTTACCAAATAGTATTATAGGAAAGAGCATGTTCTCTTCGGAAAACCAAAAAATAATCTCCGAATATGGTAGGCCTTTGGTCAATGATTTGTTCCGCAAGATAATATCGGGACAGGCATATACTACCGAATTTGACATAGGCGATGGTCCGAGACTGGTAAGTGGTAGTCCTATCTACATAGGTGCATATCCATCATACTTTCTCAATATTGCTACTCCATTTTCTCAAATTCTTTCGCCAGTACGGGACTTGTTGCATACTGAGCTGCTCTTGAACGTTATTGTCCTTCTGGCGTTTACCGCAACTATGGGTTATCTAATTTTTATTATGTCGCAGTGGGGAAACAAGATGAACAGAGAAGTTAAAAAGAGGACACATGAAATCCAAGTTGCCAATAAGTCGCTCAGTGAGAAGGCAATCGAAATGCAGAAGTTAAATACGGACCTAAACGGTGCAAACCAGAAAATAAAGATAGCATACGAGAATCTAAAAAAACACGATAAGCTTCAGAAAGAATTTGTCAACATAGTTGCTCATGAATTAAGGACGCCTGTGCAGTCTATTATGGGATTTGTTGAGATGATGGATTTAAATCCAGAAAATAGACCAAAATATATGGAACGCTTAAAGCATAACACGGCAAGACTAGAAAGACTGACTGCAGATACTTTAGATATTGCAAGGATAGAAAGCGGGACTTTTAGACTATCCAAGGAGAAAAGTAACCTTAAGGAATTGATAAAAAATGCGATAGACGACTTAACCTTTACCATTCACAATAGCAAGAGAAATAATAAACTTGCAGTGATTTACGGTAAAGAAAATGAAGATTTATACATAAATATAGACAAGTCCAGAATTGCTCAAGTTCTTTCTAATTTGTTATCAAATGCTGACAAGTTTACTAAAAACGGAGATATATTAGTTAAAGTAACGAAGCTAAACCGGGAAAAAGAAATTGAAGTCAAAGTAATTGACAATGGTCAGGGAATCGATAAAGAGATTCTGCCAAAACTATTTGAGAAATTCGTGACAAAGTCGGATATTGGTACAGGTATCGGTTTATACATATCAAAGCAAATAGTTCTTGCCCATGGTGGCAGGATTTGGGGTAAAAATAACGAAAATCGAAAAGGCGCAGAATTTGGGTTCAGCCTTCCATATGTCTAAGGAAGGGTATTAAGAATTAAACTAAAAATAGAAGTCAGTAAAACCCTACTTCATGCATGCAAGGTTAAAATCCTGATAAACCCTAAATTTTAGAAAATTTTAAAGATTGCTAATCGATTCTAAAATTAAGAATCCCATTCTAGAACCGATAACGTCATGGGTACCGACGGCTGAAGACTTGACGATTGTTCGAGCTCTTACTTTGTCATGGTTCCAACATTGCTTTTGCATATGTCATTTTAAATGGCTTTGATGCTATCACTACAGTATCATACTGGTCAGCAATATCACCTAAGAAGTAGTTTTGTGATCCAATATTCCCTTTCAATATTCCAAGATCTTTACTATCTACTAAATCCCCTTTATTAGTAAAGTATACATGAAGCTCTGGGCCATTCGTTATGTTAAAGTGTTCAAATCGCAAGAACTCGATATCATTTACAGACAGTATTCTTGAAATCCCACTCACTTTTGAAATGTTTCCCGAATTTGTAAAGTTACCGCTTCTTACTTCGAATACTGAAGACATATCCATACTAGGCGGGACCATTGCCTGTATGGTTTCATTTACTTCATTGTTTATTTGTGCGGCTCCCATCATAATCATATTCATGTCCGTATCACTCATGGTCTGCATGGCAGAGTTTCTTTGCTCCTCGGACATATTATTAAATTGTTTGAAGGCATCCATAGACTCCTGTTTAAGCTTACCAGAATCTTCCGCGGCATTTAAAACAAGAGACAGTGTTATTCCTAAAACAGCCAGCGCTAAAACCAAGCCATAAACCGACAATCTGTTGTAGTGGGTATTGTCATTGTAAATCATCAAGTAAAGTTCTGAAACATCAATAGATAAAGTTTATTTTTAATTATGGTTTTAATTAACAAAATCCCTCTAGTCATTTACATTTGATATAACTGAATAGATCACTAATTTCGAAGACTTTTTTCTTATACAACTATAGACAAACGAAGATTCTAATTGACATTTTAAATCAATCATGGCATCTTATACGGTTATTGTGTGATAACCAGTAGCACCGCTGGGAAAGGGAGGGCTCATTTCTGTAGTTTGAACCTTTCCTGTTTTGTCAGTAGCTCTAACTACTATGGAATAATTTTCTTTATTTGGAGGCACATATCCCGCTGTCCAAAGTACCCAAGTATACTTCGAGAGAGGATCCTTTACTTTAGCTGTTTTCCAGGTAATACCTCCATCAGTGCTTACTTCAATTTTTGCTATTCCTCTGTCCCCGGCAAACGCTATCCCTGCAATTGGAACTTTACTTCCATCTGAGGGAGCTGCAGTTTCGTCTAACTTTCTGAATCTTTGCCTTGCCGCTGCCTGCCCGGGAATTAATATGGATGAACCAGTATTGTCCTCTGCGTTATTAGCCCATCCTAGTCGCTGCCAATATCCTTCATAAACCCTATCTACCAATTCAATTTCTGTTATCCACTTTGCATTCATCATTCCGTACAGACCTGGCACTATCGCCCTAACTGGGAACCCGTGTTTTGAGGTAAGTGGACTATTATTCATATTATATGCAAGTATAGTTCCTTCCATTTGGGATCTCTCTATAGGTATTCCCACATCATAACCGTCGGCGCACCTAAATACGACATACTTTACACTTGGCTTAATTCCAGCTTCACTAAGCAGATAGCTTAAACGTACACCCTTCCAAAGAGCGGTGCTTATTAGTTCCCCTCCAACCTTGTTACTTATGCATTCTAATGTTACAAATTCCTGAACGGAGGGCATTGCCCTAATCTGGTCATAGTCAATATTCAATGGTTTTTCTACTAGCCCCTTTATTGTAAGGTTCCATGACTTTGAATCGACTTCTGGAACTATTGGATTGATATCAATCCTGTAAAACAAATATGTTGGAGTGACTTCTGAGGCAAGAAGTGGCGCCAGGCTTGGATCCTCAAAGCCCTTAGGTTTGGGTCCACTCTGCGGTAACAGCGGGGCAGTCGATTCTGGCTCTTGTTCCTCGTTTTGTCTGGAAAGAAGCCTGTCAACCCCAAAATAAATTACAGGCAATGCTATTGCCGAGCCCGCCAATAGTCGTAGAAATGCTCTTCTACTGTATTTTACATCCAAAGGACCAATTGATATATCGTTACTAGGCATAGGCTCGGGTGCCTCCTTTGATTTACTCTTTATTCTGCCATGAAAGAATGATGAAAACATAAATCCAAAAATAAGATGGCTTGGAATAGTGGATAGCACTATGAGGGATAGTGGCACGACTTGTACTCCACTTCGTGATTGGATTAAGATAACAAGTACTATCGCAACAAGTCCAAAAATCATATACGACAAAATAGAGGATAGCAAAGCATCCTGCAGATATCCTCTTCTTCTAAATCTAGCAAATAGTTTGTCAAGAAAAATTCCTACGATTCCAAATACTACTATATTGGCAATAATTGAACCAATAAACGCCGAATATTTAGCGAGGGGTCCGAAATTTTCAACAGCCTGTGATTCAAATTCTCCAGGAGTTACTGAAAACAATGCCTGAGATGCAATTTCTGGGAGAAACAAACCACCAATTGTGTCTTTTAATATTATTGACACAGCAACAGCCAATGCTCCTGCAGCCAGGCCTGCAACAAACGGAACAAGGAACTTGCGTGAATTTCTTGCCACGTGTTTTGATCGAATTTTAACGATTTAAGGTTTTTTCGATTCTACTGGAATTATATCTAATTTATGGAATTTCTCTAGAAGCGCATGTTTAATTTATTCCACTATCTGTAATTTCGACTACACAGTTATGATGATTCATTTTGAGCCTTCAATGCAGTAGTCGATTCATTTGGTTTCATACTATTCATCATGCCTAACATATCTTTTTCATGCATCTTAATTCCTTTTTCAGTCATATTTAGTTGCATAATGGCGCCCTTGACGTCTCCTTCATTTAGATCCATGATTGCCTCCATTAAATGCATTTTAGCATTATCTAGCGATGATCCAAAAGTCATATTGCCACCGGGCATCATCATTGTCTGATTGCTGACAGCCGATACGGATTGAATATCGCTTACTGACAGGTCTTGACTGAATATCACTTTTGATGTTACTCCTATCAGAACAGTAATACCGATGGCCAATACCACTACGCTAATAATTATTTTGTTTGACATTTCCAAAAGTAATAATTATGACCATATCATATTATTTAAAGAGTATCTAAATGCGTAACGAAAAATTAAGTTTAGAAGAAATATTTTTGTTGATATTCTGCGCATCTGGACGCTCTTGACTTCTCATCAAAACTATTTTATTATCAACGGTGCAACTGCTTATTCAATGAAACAGAGAAAATCATGGCTCTTGAACGTAATGTATATGGATGGATTGAATCGGCCGTTGTCTTTAGAGTACTCTCTTAAATACTAAAAGAATCACACAATAGGAATGCACTGGACACCTTCAAACTATACATCGGTGAGGACTGCATATTCCACGCTAACAAATGCAATAACCATCAGGCCAACGGCAGAAACAATTGATACTGAGAAGGCGGTAGGACGTGTGTTATGGACTGATATAATTTCACCTATTGATATTCCATCAAGTAACCGTTCTCATATGGATGGATTTGTCGTAAAATATAATGATATAAGTATGTTATCTCATCGTGGACCAATAAAACTTAAGCTAGTGCCAGGGAGAAAGGATAGTAAGAATGAAAACCAAATCCTGCTCGCACGACAAGCTATTAGGATATCAACTGGAGAAGTTCTGCCGCGTTTGGGAGATACAGTTATTCCTTTGGAATATGCGCATTTTGATTCTAAGAACAATACAGTTATTATTCAAAAAGATATGGCTAAAGGATCGTTTATATCATTTAAGGGTGGCGAGATCGCACGTAAGGATTTGTTACTAAACTCCGGGCATGTTCTGAGAATACAGGATATAGCATTAGCCTCAACACTTGGAATTCAAAAACTGGGAATTTTCAAAAAACCAAGAGTTGCAATTATTCCTACTGGCAGTGAGCTTACAAATAATATCAATGACGCAAAGGGAGGAAAAATACTCAATACCAATAGTACTGTCATATCTAATTTAATTGAGATATCAGGAGGTATACCTCTAGATCTTGGAATTACACCTGATAATAATCACAAGATAAAAAATAAAATTAGAACTGCCCTATCTAAAAGCGATATCATCTTAACAACTGGAGGGTCTTCTGTTGGAGTGCGTGACCTTGTTGCTGAATCAATAAATAACATTGGAAAACCAGGAATTTTGGTACATGGAATAAAGCTCGATAGAGGAAGGGTGACAGGACTTGCCGCCCTTCGCAACAAACCAGTTATTATTCTTCCCGGACCAATACAAGGAGCTGTTAATGCCTTTATTGTATTTGTACAGCCACTCATTAGATTTATGTTGGGTCTACAGCCTTATACTAAACCGATTATTTCAGCAAAACTTACTAAAAAGTGGAACGCCCGAAAGAAATTTCAAAACTTTACCAAAATAGTATATGTAAAGATGTCGCGATCTGCATCAGGCAAACTTTATGCAAGCCCCATAACAGGGGAAACAACAGACATAACGGTACTAACTGGGAGCAATGGTTTTATTTTTGTACCGGAACGCTCGACTCTGTTAAAGAAGGGACAAAAGGTAAAAATAAACACGTTTCCTGGTCTGTCTTTTTCATCAGGCAACCCAATAGAGTTTCCTTACCCATCGGAAAAAACATTTTTTCCCTTTTAGAAATAAATTAGTTAAACAGCCTAGTTGCCAAATTAATCCCTGCAACTGCCACTATGATTCCTATAATAAAAACCAATTTTTCGTGACTCAGTTTAAAGGCCCCCAACCTGGATCCCAGAAATCCTCCTAAAAGAACGACAAAGGCCAATGGTAATATTAATGCAAAATTAACCTCCTGGGTAATTGAGTGAGCAACAAGCCCACTAATAGAATTTGTGAGTATAAATAAACTTGCTGACGCGGCAGCTGTCTTTGGATTTGCTAGGCCCGTTAATATCAAGATTGGTGATAACCAGATCCCACCCCCAATTCCAACAAGACCAGAAACAGTCCCTAAAATAGCACCTAATGGCAATGTAATTAATGAAAGCCTAGAAAGACTTAGATTTAATTTTCGTATCTTCTCTTGTCTATTTTTTATTTGGTTTCCACTTAATAGTAGCATTGCCGAAGCTGAAAATAGGGCAATTACGAATATTATTATGAGAGTTTTTTCTGGCAGTATAGTGGAACCTCCAATAAAAGCAAAGGGAACTGAGATAAGTAACGGAATAGAAATCCGAAGTGATAGATGACCTGCCCTCAAATAATTGAAAAGAGCTATTGAAGCTACAACTATGTTCAGAGCCAATGACACAGGAGGAATGGTGAATAGATTTACCCCAACGAGGACTAGAATGGCAATATAACTGCTCCCACCTGCAAGTCCAACAGTAGAATAAAAAAAACTTACTGCAAATAAAAGGGGAACAAGTATTATCAATAAATGCTCATTAATGGCCGTGTCCCTCCATCATCCTGAACACATGCTCAAGCCCTGGAAATAAGAATTCAAAGTACTCTGATACTGCGTTTAAACTTCCTGGAATATTTATAATTAGACTCTTACCTCTTACTCCCGCAATTCCTCTTGAAAGCATCGATAAGGGTGTTCTTCTTTGCCCATATGCCCTGCTCCCCTCGGCAATTCCCGTTATTTCTCTTTCTATAACCTTTCGGGTGGATTCGGGTGTTACATCTCTGGGACCAAGTCCTGTTCCTCCGGTTGTCAATATCAAGTTTAACTGGAGATCATCTGAATATTTTATTAACAGTTCCTCAATAGTAGAACTATCATCAGGCACTGCTTGGTATTTGACTACTTCAATGCTTCTTTCTTTTAGTGTTTTAACGATGAATTTTCCTGATTTGTCTACCCCCTTTCCAGCTGCAACTGAATCGCTGACGACAATCACTCCCGCTCTGATCTTGTTTCCGTCCTTAATTTTAAATTGGCCTATTCCCCCCGACTTTTCAACAAGCCTGACAGACGAAATAAATAGTGTATCGTCTACTGGCTTTAGCATATCATATATCGTCAGTGCGCCAATACAAGCTCCACTTAGGGCCTCCATTTCTACCCCTGTTTTCCAAATACTTTTGACTTCTACGTCGACTTCAATTTCCCGCGCTTTTACCGATACGAGAACCTTAATGTGATCTATAGGTATTGGATGACAGTATGGTATGAGGTCTGATGTTTTTTTAGCCCCCGAAGTAGCTGCAATCTTCGCTGCCTCTACAATATCCCCTTTAGGAGACTTTCTTTGTCTAATCAATACCGCCGTTTTGGCATCTATGCTCAACACTGCTTTTGCTCGTGCGATTCTGTAGGAATCGGGCTTTGCGCCGACATTAAACATACCTCTGCTTTTTTTATCATTCATTTTTTTTCTACTCAAGTAAAATCCCATCAGCCCATTTCTGAATTTCTTTAGATATTTCCTTTTTCCAAATGGGTACCCGAGTTTTCACGTTATCGATGACATATTTGCATGCCTCAAAAGCTTCATTCCTGTGTTCTGAAGAGACACCAATTATAACACTAGTCTCGCCAACTCTTACACTCCCAATTCGATGAAAGGCCACTAATTTTTTTATTTCCCATTTTGTTTGTGCTTCATTTTCAATCTCTCTCATTTTTTGTTCTGCCATCTTACTGTAACTCTCGTAATAGATCTCTGAAACGTTACCAGACCTTCCTCGATTACGAACATTGCCTATAAAGATTGATAATGCCCCTGCAGAATTGTCCTCCAGTTCGAGCATGATCTCTTCCAAATTTAAATTATTGTTGGTAATTCTAATCAAAGATTTAACCCCCGCTGACTGGTGGCAAAAGAGCAATTTCATCCTTGGCAGAAATAATGGTATCCCCAGTAGTAACCTTCCAATTTACAGAAGTTACAAATTTGTTCCTAAACGATTTGAGCACCGGGTATTTCTTTAATATTTCGCTATTCAATTGGTTCACTGTGATACCACCAGGAACAGTTATAGTGATTGCGCTTTCACCCACTCTCTCTCTCAAAATTGCAAATAATTTAACTTTTATTTTGTCATTACCTGGAATGTCCGATCTCAATTTGAGTTTATCCACCAATTGTATGCATAAGGTTTAGTTTTGGCTTAAGACCATTAATTCTTATCAAACTTGCTATCCCCTCCTGCTTCATGGTCATACATTGAATTAAGCAACAATTAAGCTCCTCATCTGATGCTCCTTTGCGGAGAAGACTCTTGATATCGTAGCCTGGGTTTTCAAATAAACATGTAAGAAATCTTCCATCAGAAGTCAATCTTATCCTATCGCACTGACTGCAAAAAGGCTCTGTTACAGAGGGAATAAATCCTACAGTTCCCATTCCATCTGAAAAAGAATATAGTTTAGCAGGCGTTGACATCTCTTTCTCTGAGACAGGAAGGACTTTTCCAATATCGGTTTCTATTTTTTCGATCATTTCCCTTTTACTAAAAACAAGATCGCTTCTCCATATCCCTGTTCCATCTAATGGCATAAATTCTATAAATCGGACGGTGATCCCTGTGTGTCTTGCAAAATTGGCAAATTCAACAACTTCATCATCATTCCAACCTCTGACGACAACTGTATTTATCTGTACATCAAGTCCAACATCTTTTGCTTTTTGGATAGAACTTAGGACTTTATCTAATCCATTAACCCCCGTCATCATCTTGAATCTATTCTCTTTAAATGAATCTAGACTGATATTTACGCTGTCAAGGCCACTAGATTTTAATGCTTTTACTTTCTCTAAAAATAGTAAACCATTGGTTGTTAGGCCGATGCTTTTAATATCGTCAATCTTTGCAATGGACCTAATTAACTCTTCTATTGAAGGTCTAACTAGGGGCTCGCCTCCTGTTACTCTTATCTTTTCCACCCCTAAATTAGCAAAAATAGATGAAAGTCT
>Ga0209974_10000900_pt1 | contig 10351 bp, 4 predicted proteins | sample InoplaM3SPM_FD_187592 | JGI IMG/M metagenome (GOLD analysis project Ga0209974, IMG submission 187592) | Arabidopsis thaliana rhizosphere microbial communities from the Joint Genome Institute, USA, that affect carbon cycling - Inoculated... | ecosystem: Host-associated > Plants > Roots >...
GTCTCCTTGAGACCCACGGCCGCCGCGATGTCGCCGGCGTAGACCGTGTCGATCTCCTCGCGGTGATTCGCGTGCATCTGGAGGATCCGGCCGATGCGCTCCTTGCGGCCCTTGGTCGTGTTCATCACGTACGAGCCGGACTTGAGCGTCCCGGAATACACCCGGAAGAAGGCCAGCTTGCCGACGAACGGGTCGGCAGCGATCTTGAAGGCGAGCGCGCTGAACGGCTCGCTGTCGTCGGGCGTGCGCAGGACCTCGGCGCCGGACTTCGGGTCGACGCCGATCATCGGCGGCACGTCGAGCGGCGAGGGCAGATAGTCGACGACCGCGTCGAGCATCTTCTGGATGCCCTTGTTGCGGAGCGCCGAGCCGGTCAGGACCGGGATGATGCGGTTGGTCAGGGTGCCGAGGCGCAGGCCGCGCTTGATCTCGGCGACCGTCAGCTCCTCGCCCTCGAGGTACTTGTGGGTCAGCTCGTCGTCCATGTCGGCGACGGCCTCGATCATCGTGTGGCGGTGCTGCTCGGCCTCAGCCTGCAGCTCCTCGGGGATGTCGACCACGTCGATCTTGTTGCCGAGATCGTCGCGGTAGTAGATCGCCTTCATCTCGACGAGATCGATGACACCCTGGAACTGGTCCTCGCGCCCGATCGGGATCTGGATCGGCACCGCGTTGGCGCCGAGGCGCTCCTTGATCGATTCGACACCGCGCCAGAAGTCGGCGCCGGTGCGATCGAGCTTGTTGATGAAGCAGAAGCGCGGCACGCCGTAGCGGTCGGCCTGGCGCCAGACCGTCTCGGACTGCGGCTCGACACCGGCCACGCCATCGAAGACGACGACCGCGCCGTCGAGCACGCGCAGGCTGCGCTCGACCTCAACCGTAAAATCCACGTGGCCGGGCGTGTCAATCAAGTTGATGCGATGATCCCGCCAGAAGCAGGTCGTGGCGGCCGCGGTGATGGTGATCCCCCGCTCCTGCTCCTGCTCCATCCAGTCCATCGTGGCGGCGCCCTCGTGGACCTCGCCGAGCTTGTAGATCTTCTTGGTGTAGAAGAGGATCCGCTCGGAGACGGTGGTCTTGCCGGCATCGATGTGCGCGATGATCCCGATGTTGCGGGTCTTCTGAAGCGGGTATGCCTGGGTCATCATCGGCCTACCACTTGAAGTGGCTGAAGGCCTTGTTGGCCTCCGCCATCCGGTGGGTGTCCTCGCGACGCTTCACGGCATTGCCGATCCCGTTCGAGGCGTCCATGAACTCCGCCGCCAGCTTCTCGCCCATGCTGCGGCCGTTCCGCTTGCGGGCGGAGTCGATGAGCCAGCGCATGCCGAGGCTGATGCGGCGATCCGCTCGCACCTCGACGGGGATCTGGTAGGTCGATCCACCGACGCGCTTGGGCTTGACCTCGATCAGGGGCATCGCGTTCCGCAGGGCCAGCTCCATCACCTCGACGCCGGAGCGCCCCGCCTGCTTCTCGCAGCGGGAGATCGCGTCCTCGAGAATGCGCGCGGCGAGCTGGCGCTTGCCACCGTGCATCAGCTTGTTGGTGAACTGGTCGAGGGTCAGCGCGGTCCCGACCAGGAGCTCCTGGTACTTGGTCTTGCGCGCGATGGTGGGACGGCGTGGCACGGGTGGGCTATCCCTTGCCCGGCGACTTGGCGCCGTACTTCGAGCGGCTCTGGCGACGGTCGCGGACTCCGGCGGCGTCGAGCGTCCCGCGCACGATGTGGTACTTCACCGCGGGCAGGTCCTTGACCCGGCCGCCGCGGACGAGCACCACCGAGTGCTCCTGGAGGTTATGGCCGACGCCGGGGATGTAGGCGGTGACCTCCATCCCGTTGGTCAGGCGGACGCGCGCCACCTTGCGCAGCGCGGAGTTCGGCTTCTTCGGAGTTCGGGTCATGACCTGGAGGCAGACGCCGCGGCGCTGCGGGGCGCCCCGGCCCTCGGAGGTGGTCTGCTTGAGCGTGTTGAAGGTACGGCGCAGCGCCGGTGCCTTCACCTTCTGTCCTGCCGGCTTACGGCCCTTGCGGACCAGCTGGCTGATTGTCGGCAAGCGAGAGACCTCACACTCCATTGGCTGATTCGTGCGTCGGCATCGAGTGATGGCGACCCGAACCGGGGCCTGCACTCAAGGGGCTGACTGCGCCCTCTCGCAGGGCACACACGAAGGCGTCCCGCGAGCGGGACACCGAAGGCGGAGTATACGGTTCCCGCCGCACGAGTGTCAAACGAAACGAGGCGGTCGCCCGCCTCGTTTCGCTGCCTTGCGTCAGGCCCCTGGCGGGCCCTCGGATCAGCCCTCGTCGACGCTCGCCGCGGCTGCCTCTTCGGCCCCTGCCTCGAGCGCGTCGGCCACCGGCGATCCGTCGCCCGCGGCGTCCTCGTCGCCGGTCAGGAAGGTCATCGCGGCCTCGCGCTCGCGGAGCGCCTCGGCCTCCTCCGGCGAGAGCTCGCGCGCCTTCGCCGCGGCCGCTGCCCGAGACTCGGCACCGGTGCCGGCCGGGATCAGCTTGCCGATGATGACGTTTTCCTTGAGCCCCAGCAGGTGGTCCTTGGAGCCGTTGATGGCGGCCTCGGTGAGCACCCGGGTCGTCTCCTGGAACGATGCCGCCGCCAGGAACGAGCTGGTGTTCAGCGATGCCTTGGTCACGCCCAGCAGCACCGTCTGCGCCGTCGCCGGCTCCCCGCCCTCGGCCAGGATCCGGTTGTTGACCTCTTCGAACTCGAAGCGGTCGATCAGCTCGCTCGGCAGCAGCTCGGTGTCGCCCGCCGCGTCGACGGTCACCTTGCGCAGCATCTGCCGCACGATGATCTCGACGTGCTTGTCCGCGATCGAGACACCCTGGGACCGGTACACCTTCTGCACTTCGGCCACCAGGAAGCGCTGGACCGTGTCCACGCCCTTGATCTGGAGGAGGTCCTTCGGGTTGAGCGATCCCTCGGTCAGCGGGTGGCCGGCCAGCACCTCGTCCCCGGTCTCGACGCGGAGTCGAGCCGAGTGCGGAACCTGGTACTCCCGGCTGTCCACATCCACCGAGTGCAGGGTCAGGGTGCTGCCCTTCTTGGTGACGCGACCGGCGGCCGGTGACTTCACCTCGACCAGGTCGGCCCCCTCGCCGATGCGAGCCAACAGCTGTCCGTCGGCCACCTCGTCGCCATTGGCGACCAGGACCTCGTGCTGCGGGGTGAGCTTGATCGGGGTGTCGTACGTGTCCTTGTGGGTGACGCGCACGATCACCGGCGAGTCGGTCCCGGCGCGCACCACCTCGATCGTCCCGTCGATCTCGGTCATGATCGCCTGGCCCTTGGGGATCCGTGCCTCGAAGAGCTCCTCGACGCGCGGCAGGCCCTGGGTGATGTCCTCGCCGGCGACCCCGCCGGTGTGGAAGGTCCGCATGGTGAGCTGGGTTCCCGGCTCGCCGATCGACTGGGCGGCGATGATCCCCACCGCCTGTCCGAGGTCGACCAGCCGTCCGGTGGCCAGGTTGCGCCCGTAGCACATGCGGCACACGCCGTGGCGTGCGGCGCAGGTGAGGGGCGAGCGAACGCTGACGCGCTCGATCCCCAGCGCCTCGATCCGCTCGATCGCGATCTCGTCCAGCTCGTCGTTGCGCGCGAGGATCTCCTCGCCCGTCTTCTCGTCGACGAGGTCGAGCGCGGCCATCCGGCCGACCAGGCGGTCGACGAACGGCTCGGGGATCTGGGTCGACTCCTCGCGGGTGATCCAGGTTCCGAGATCCGTGCCGCAGTCGTCCTCGCGGGTGATGACGTCCTGCGCCACGTCCACCAGGCGCCGGGTCAGGTACCCGGAGTCGGCGGTGCGCAGGGCGGTGTCGGCGAGCCCCTTGCGAGCCCCGTGGCTCGAGATGAAGTACTCGAGGACGCTCATCCCCTCGCGCAGGTTGCTGCGGATCGGGAGGTCGATGATCCGGCCCGAGGGGTCGGCCATCAGCCCACGCATTCCCGCCAGCTGGTGCACCTGGGTCACGTTGCCCCGGGCGCCGGAGTGGGTGATCATCCAGACCGAGCCACGCTTGTCGAGGCCGTTGAGCATCTTCTCGGTGACCTCGTCGGTCGTGCCGCGCCAGACGTCGACCGTCTGGTTGTAGCGCTCGTCCTCGGTGATGAAGCCGCGCCGGAACTCCCGGTCGATCTCGTTCACCTTGGTGTCGGCCGTGGCAAGCAGCTTGACCTTCTCGACGGGGACCTTGATGTCGCCGATGCCGATCGTGATGCCGGCCATGGTCGCGTAATGGAAGCCGAGGGTCTTGATCCCGTCCACCAGATGCGTGGTCGCGGCCGGGCCGAGCTCGCGGTAGCACTGCGCGATCAGCGCCTTGAGCCCCTTGCGATCCATCACCCGGTTCACGAAGCCGAGCTCCTTCGGGATGACGGTGTTGAAGATCACGCGCCCTGCCGTCGTCTCGACCAGCTCGGTGCGCATCTCCCCGGCGCCTTCGTTGGCGGCCGGATCCCAGATCTCCAGCTCGACCTTGATCGGCGCCTGGACGTGCACGTGCCCGAGCTGGGTCACCATGATCGCCTCGTTCGCGGTTGCGAACGCCTTGCCGGCGCCCTTCTCGGTCGGCTCCTCGATGGTCAGGTAGTAGCAGCCCAGCACCATGTCATGGGTGGGCGACACCACCGGCGAGCCATCGGCCGCGGAGAGCAGGTTCTGGGTCGAGAGCATCAGCTCCTTCGCCTCACGCTGCGCCGAAGTCGAGAGCGGCACGTGGACCGCCATCTGGTCGCCGTCGAAGTCGGCGTTGAAGGCGAAGCAGACGAGCGGGTGGATCTGGATCGCGGATCCCTCCACCAGCACCGGCATGAACGCCTGGATTCCCAGCCGATGGAGGGTCGGCGCGCGGTTGAGGAGCACCGGGTGGTCCTGGATCACCTCTTCGAGGACGTCCCAGACCTCCGGCCGCACCCGCTCCACGATGCGCTTGGCGCTCTTGATGTTGTGGGCGAAGCCCTTCTCCACCAGCTGGCGCATGACGAACGGCTTGAACAGCTCGAGCGCCATCTTCTTCGGAAGTCCGCACTGGTGCAGCTTCAGCTCCGGGCCGACGACGATGACCGAGCGCCCGGAGTAGTCGACGCGCTTGCCGAGCAGGTTCTGTCGGAACCGGCCCTGCTTGCCCTTGAGCATGTCCGACAGGCTCTTGAGCCGATGGTTGCCGGTGCCGGCAATGGCACGCCCGCGGCGGCCGTTGTCGATCAGCGCGTCGCAGGCCTCCTGCAGCATCCGCTTCTCGTTGCGGATGATGATCTCCGGGGCCTCGAGGTCGAGGAGCCGGCTCAGGCGGTTGTTGCGGTTGATGACGCGCCGATACAGGTCGTTCAGGTCGCTCGTCGCAAATCGGCCGCCGTCGAGCTGCACCATCGGGCGCAGGTCGGGCGGGATGACAGGGAGCGTCGAGAGAATCATCCACTCCGGCCGGGCGCCGCTCTTGCGGAAGGCCTCGATCAGTCGAAGTCGCTTGATCGCCTTCTTGCGACGCTGTCCGGAGGTCTGGCGCATCTCGACATGCAGCCGCTGGGCGAGGTCGTCCAGGTCGAGCTGCTCGATGATCTTCTTGATCGCCTCGGCGCCCATCCCCGCGTCGAAGAGACGTCCGTACTGCTCGGAGAGCGAGCGATACTCCGACTCGGTCAGGGTCTGCATGACCTTGATGTCAGCGATCTGGGCCCGCGCCGCGCGCGCCGCCAGCTTGGCGTCATCGGTCTCGCGGGCGACTCCTGCCTTCTCGTTGGCGAGCGCGTCGTCGATCCCGCTGCTCAGGTCGGCGATGGCCATCTGCAAGCGCTCGGCGGCGTGCGCCTTGGCCTCCTTGACCTCCTTCTCAAGCGCTTCCACCTCGGCCTTGACGGCCTTGCGGAGCGCGGTGAGGGCGCCCTTGGCCGGCTCGCCCGCCTTGGCCACCACCTCGCCGGTGGGCGTGAAGACGATGTCCTCGGCGACGGTCTTGCCCGCCGCCTTGAGGGCGGCCTCGACCTGTTGGCCGGCCGCGGCCAGCTCCTCGCTGCGGGTGGCGATCAGGGCATCGGCGCGGGCCGCATCGGCCTCGGCGTCGCTGGTGACCTGGGCACGCTTGTCGGCGATGGCTGCCTCGAGCTCTGCCTTCTTGGCCTCGACCACCTCGCCAGCTCGCGAGATCCGATCCGCCATCTCCTCCTCGACGCGGGCAAGCGCCTTCTCGCGCTCGTTCTCATCGACGCGGGAGACGACGTACAGCGCGAAGTAGAGGATGCGCTCCAGGTTGCGAGGGCTGACGTCGAGCAGGATCCCCAGCCGCGACGGCGTCCCCTTGAAGTACCAGATGTGGCTGACCGGTGAGGCGAGCTTGATGTGCCCCATCCGCTCGCGGCGGACCTTGCTGCGGGTGACCTCGACGCCACACTTGTCGCAGATGATCCCCTTGTAGCGAATCCGCTTGTACTTGCCGCAGTAGCACTCCCAGTCCTTGGTGGGACCGAAGATGCGCTCGTCGAAGAGACCGTCCTTCTCCGGCTTGAGGGTGCGGTAGTTGATCGTCTCCGGCTTCGTGACCTCTCCCGACGACCAGCTCTTGATCTGATCTGGCGAGGCGAGGCTGATGCGGATCGCGTCGAAGTTGTTGACTTCCAGCATGGGTTGCTTACGGCTCCTGCGGCTGACGCCGCTTCTGGCGCGGATCGCCAGGGCTGACCGGGCCCCGGCTCGAAATGGACCGATGGGTGAGGCGCGGCGCCGTCACGACGCCGCTCCTCGGGCTATTCCTCAAATCCCTGGAGATTGATCCCACCCAGGTCCGGCAGCGGATAGCTGCCGGTGTCCTCGATGAAGCGGATCTCCTCCTCGTTCTCGTTCAGGATCTCGACCGAGAGGCCGAGCGCCTGGAGCTCCTTGATCAACACCTTGAAGGACTCCGGAACGCCCGGAGGCTGGATCTCCTCGCCCTTGACGATCGCCTCGTACGTCTGCACGCGGCCCATCACGTCGTCGCTCTTGACGGTGAGCAGCTCCTGGAGGATGTTCGCCGCGCCATAGGCTTCCAGCGCCCAGACCTCCATCTCGCCGAAGCGCTGGCCGCCGAACTGCGCCTTGCCACCGAGCGGCTGCTGGGTGATGAGCGAGTAGGGGCCGGTGCTCCGGGCGTGGATCTTGTCCTCCACCAGGTGGTGGAGCTTGAGCATGTAGATGTAGCCGACCGTCACGCGATGGTCGAAGGCCTCGCCCGTTCGCCCGTCGCGCAGGACCGTCTTGCCGTCCTCGCTGACGACCGAGCCCTTGACCGCGGCCGCCTTCTTCAGGGAGGCCGTGATCTGCGCCTCGGTCGCCCCGTCGAAGACCGGGGTGGCGGCCTTCAGGCCGAGCACCTTCATCGCCCAGCCCAGGTGCGTCTCCAGGATCTGGCCGATGTTCATCCGGCTCGGCACGCCGAGCGGGTTGAGGACGATGTCGACCGGCGTCCCGTCCGGCATGAGGGGCATGTCCTCGACCGGCAGGATCTTGGCGATGACGCCCTTGTTGCCGTGGCGTCCGGCCATCTTGTCGCCGACCGCGATCTTCCGCTTCTGGGCCACGCTGACCCGGACCAGCCGGTTGACGCCGGGGAGCAGCTCGTCGCCGCTCTCGCGGCTGAACTGCCGGACGTCGACCACCGTGCCGCGCTCCCCGTGCGGGAGGCGCAGCGAGCTGTCCTTCACCTCGCGGGCCTTCTCGCCGAAGATCGCCCGCAGCAGGCGCTCCTCCGCGGTCAGCTCGGTCTCGCCCTTCGGCGTGATCTTGCCGACCAGGATGTCGCCGGGAGTGACCTCGGCGCCCTCGTAGATGATCCCGTCCTCGTCGAGGTTGCGAAGGCTCTCCTCGCCGACGTTCGGGATGTCGCGGGTGATCTCCTCAGGGCCCAGCTTCGTGTCGCGGGCCTCGATCTCGTGCTTCTCGATGTGGATCGACGTGAACAGGTCCTCGCGGACGAGCCGCTCGCTGATCACGATCGCGTCCTCGTAGTTGCCGCCCTCCCAGGGCATGAACGCCACCAGGATGTTCTGGCCCAGCGCCATCTCGCCCTGGTCGGTGCTCGAGGAGTCGGCCAGCACCTGGCCGGCCTGGACGCGTGCGCCCACGTCGACGATGGGGCGCTGGTTGATGCAGGTTCCCTGGTTGGAGCGCAGGAACTTCTTGAGGTGGTACGTGTCGCGCACGTCCCCCTCGTCCCGCTCGACCTGGATGTCGGCCGAGGTCACGCTCACCACCGTGCCGCCAGCTTCCGCGACGACGACCTGCTGGCTGTCGAACGCGGCCCGGTACTCGACGCCGGTGCCGACCACCGGGGCCTCGGGCTGAAGCAGCGGGACCGACTGGCGCATCATGTTCGAGCCCATCAGCGCCCGGTTGGCGTCGTCGTGCTCGAGGAACGGGATCATGGCCGTCGCCACGCTCACGATCTGCTTGGGGCTGACGTCCATGTAGTCCACGTCCTCGTTGACCTGGACGTGGAACTCGTCGCGATAGCGGACCATCACGCGGTCCTCGACGAAGTGGTTCCCCGCATCGAGCGGCGCGTTCGCCTGCGCGATGTAGAACTTCTCCTCCTCGTCCGCGGCGAGGTACTTGATCTCGGCAGTGACCACCGGGACGATCCGGACCGACGCGAGCTTGTGCTCCTTGATGGCGGCCCAGGTCTTCTCGTCGATCTTCGCGCCGGCCTTCGCCAGCTTCTTGCCGTGATCGCCGACGACGACGTCATCGGCAAGCGTCTCGCCGAGCACGTCGCCCTGCTTGTCCTTGTGCGAGATGAACTTGCGCACCTCGCGGTACGGCGTCTCGATGAAGCCGTGCTCGTTGATCTTGCCGTAGGTCGCCAGCGAGCCGATGAGGCCGATGTTCGGACCCTCCGGGGTCTCGATCGGGCACATCCGGCCGTAGTGCGACGGGTGGACGTCGCGGACGTCGAACCCGGCGCGCTCGCGGGACAGGCCGCCAGGACCGAGCGCCGAGAGCCGACGCTTGTTCGTCAGCTCGGCGAGTGGGTTGGTCTGGTCCATGAACTGCGAGAGCTGGCTGCCGCCGAAGAACTCCTTCATCGCGGCCACCACCGGGCGGATGTTGATGAGCGAGTTCGGGGTCGCCTGCTCGGCATCGGTGATCGTCATCCGCTCCTTGACGACCCGCTCCATGCGGAGCAGGCCGATCCGGAACTGGTTCTGGATCAGCTCGCCGTTGGCGCGGATGCGCCGGTTGCCGAGGTGGTCGATGTCATCGCCGGTGCCGCGGCCGTTGTTCAGCTCGATCAGCTTGCCGATGATCGCCACGATGTCGTTGCGGCTGATGACGCGCGACTCGCGGGTCGTCTCGCCGCCCTCGGCGGGCAACGCGATCTTAAGCTTGGCGGCGACGTCACCGAGCGCCTTGTTCAGCTTGTAGCGGCCGACCCGCCCGAGGTCGTAGCGCCGGAAGTTGAAGAAGAGGCTCTGGACCAGCGCCCGCGCGTTGTCGACGGTGGGCGGGTCGCCGGGGCGCAGCTTCTTGTAGACCTCGATCAGGGCCTCGTCCTGCGTGGCGGCCGGGTCCTTGTCGAGTGTCAGCGAGACGTACGGATGCTCGGGGTGGTCATCGGCGGGGCCAAAGGTCTTGAGCATCTCGGCGTTGTCCTCGACGCCCACTGCGCGCAGCAGGGTCGTGACCGGGATCTTCCGCTTGCGGTCGACCTTGACGCTGAGCAGGTCCTTGTTGCTGGTCTCGAACTCGAGCCAGGCGCCACGGTTCGGGATCACCTTGGCGGCGAACAGGATCCGGCCAGTCGCAGGATCTTCTGCGCCGGTGTAGTAAACGCCCGGCGACCGGACGAGCTGCGACACCACCACGCGCTCGGCGCCGTTGATGATGAACGTCCCCTGCTCCGTCATCCACGGGAAGTCGCCCATGAAGACGGTCTGGTGCTTGACCTCGTCGGTCTCCTTGACGATCAGGTCGACCTCGACCTTGAGCGGCTTGGAGTAGGTCAGGTCACGGGTGCGGCACTCGTTCTCGTCGAACTTGGGCTCTTCGAAGTAGTAGTCGCGGAAGTGGAGCTCAAGGTTCTTGCCGGTGAAGTCGGTGATCGGAGTGATCTCGTCCAGGAGCTCGCGGAGGCCGGTCTGGACGAACCAATTGAAGGATTCGGTCTGGGTCTGGATCAGGTTCGGGAGGGGAAGGACCTCCGGAATATGTGAGAAATTTTCACGGGTCGGGGCCAGCTCAAATCGGCTGGCTGACTCGGCCAAGGCCATTCAGGACTCCTCGAAGAGGACATGGTGGGGCGCGGACACGCGAACGAGGAGTTTAGAACAGCGAGGTGCGCTTCGTCAACTGAAGCGGAACCGA
>Ga0209974_10000901_pt1 | contig 10349 bp, 8 predicted proteins | sample InoplaM3SPM_FD_187592 | JGI IMG/M metagenome (GOLD analysis project Ga0209974, IMG submission 187592) | Arabidopsis thaliana rhizosphere microbial communities from the Joint Genome Institute, USA, that affect carbon cycling - Inoculated... | ecosystem: Host-associated > Plants > Roots >...
ATAACGCTGATAGAAACGCTGCTTACAATATTGCTAAACGGGGATTGGGTCAAGCATCTAATCTAGGGGCAACTGTGGACATGCCCAGAACTTTTCCTAGGGTAGACAGGAACACAATGATGAGAAAAGAAGCCACCGTTTTTTAACGGAGGTAGTTCACATTGTATGTACCTGGAAAAACAAATTACAGATTAAGATCAAGAGATCGACCAATGATCTAAAATGACTGGAAATAATATTAGAATTTCTAGAATTCTATCCGTGTACCATTAGATTTTTTTGTGAAAAGTATCCAATTAATTGACATGGTAAAGTGTCCAGAATGTCAAAAAGAGTTTTCTAATCCCGAAATGGAGTTCCATATTGGACAGGAAAACACAGGAAACCAGTTTCATTATGCCGTATGCTCTTGTCCGGGATGTAAGGTTTGCTTAGGGATAATGACCGTATAGCAAGAAATCGAAATCAATTTTTTCCCGTGGGTAGGAATTGAGGGTTAACCTACGTTGAAAAATTCAATTTGAAATAACCCCATGAAAATCCAATATCCTAGATTATTAGATTTGACCACACCATCCATATCTATAACGTTTAATTACCATCCCCTGATCAAATCTGATTGGTTCACGCGGGGGTTGTAGAGCCTGGCCAAATAATTTCAGATTTGGAAACGCAGGACTTAAGATCTTATAAATTGGGGATCCTGTCCTTCAGGGGTTCGTGGGTTCAAATCCCACCTCCCGCATTCAATACTAGAATGATTTCTCATTTTTGATGGATTGATTCTATTTGTTCGTTGACGATTAGTCTACTTTCAAATTGCATAGATCTACAATAAACAATAATGTAATCAATATTTTTGATATCCACAAAAAGAACAGGTAGATGATTTCATCCATCATAAGTACTGACCCAACTACAATAGTAATTGATTGGGCGTTAATTGGAATTATGATTTCCTGCTCGAAGAAAATGAATTATATCTTGTCGATTTTAATTAATGCCTTATCAAGATAGAATTATGAATAATTATATATGAAATAAAGTATCACTAGTATATGGAGACAACAGGTTCTCTGGATATCATTTCTAATACCTATACAAGGTTAAGGGAAAATATTAGCAAGTACCAAAAAATCATGGGCAGGGGTCTTACCGCATCCGAAAAAATTCTTGTAGGCCACATTCATGATTCAAATATAAATAAAGAAATTAGATCAGGACAGGATTACGTTTTTCTTGATCCAGACCGAGTTGCATTGCAGGATGTAACAGGTCAAATGACTTTGTTACAATTCATGCAATCAGGTCTCACTAGTGCGGTTGTTCCGACCACAGTTCACTGCGATCACCTTATTCAAGCAAGGACTGGGAGTGAATCCGATACGAAGTTAGCTATTTATGAAAACAATGAAGTATACAAGTTTCTTGAATCTGCTTCAAAAAAATACGGAATTGGCTTCTGGAAACCAGGTTCCGGTATAATTCACCAAGTTGTTCTTGAAAATTATGCGTTTCCAGGAGGTCTGTTGATAGGTACTGATTCACACACACCTAATGCCGGTGGACTTGGAATGATTGCAATAGGAGTGGGTGGCCTGGATGCTGCGGAAGTGATGTCAGGGATGTCATGGGAGATACTTTATCCAAAACGCATTGGAGTATTCTTAACTGGTAAACTAAATGGATGGGCATCACCAAAAGATATAATTCTTTACGTGGCCTCCAAACTTACGGTCTATGGTGGAACCAATGCAATCATAGAATACTTTGGTCCTGGATCAAGGACTATTAGTTGTACTGGAAAGGCGACAATTACTAACATGGGTGCAGAAATTGGGGCTACTTGTTCGCTTTTTTCCTATGATGAAAAAATGGAAAATTATCTTAGGGCAACAAGACGCGAAGTCATAGCGGACTTAGCAAACAAAAATAGAAAATTTTTTACAATGGATAAAGAGATTGAAGAACAGATCACAAAAAATAGATATGATGCGTTCCATTATTTTGATCAACTAATAGAGATAGACCTTTCAAAACTTGAACCTTACATTGTAGGTCCGCATACGCCGGACCTAGCGAGGCCGATTTCCAAAATGTCAAGCGATGTTAAAAAGAATAGTTATTTGGATATGATCTCAGTTGCATTGATTGGAAGTTGTACAAATTCGTCATATGAAGATATGTCAAGGGCATCAGACATTGCTGTCCAAGCTAAATCAAAGGGTGTGAAAGTAAAGGTTCCTCTCCAAGTAACACCAGGATCGGAAATGATTCGTGGTACTATTGATAGAGATGGGCAGATGAATGCATTAAAGGATATTGGAGCAAATGTACTGGCAAACGCATGTGGTCCTTGCATAGGACAGTGGAAAAGATCTGAACTTAAGAAAGGAGAACCAAACACTATTGTTACATCGTACAATAGAAATTTTCCCGGTCGTAATGATGGGAGCAGGGAAACAATGAATTTTATTGGAAGTCCGGAATTGATAATTGCATTAGCCTTAGGGGGCAGACTTTCATTTAATCCACTTACAGACGAACTCACCGCCGTGGACGGTACTAAATTTAAGCTAGATCCACCTAAAATTGCACCAGAAATCCCATCAAATGGTTTTGTGTACAATCATGATGTATACATTCCTCCTACGCATGACCATCAAAATGTAGAGGTACTCATAGACCCAAACAGTTCTCGGTTACAAAAACTTGAACCCTTTCCCAGGTGGGATGGCAAAGACTTTGAAAAAGTACAGATTCTAGTCAAGATTACTGGAAAGTGTACTACTGATCATATTTCACCTGCAGGGCCTTGGTTGATGTATAGGGGTCATTTAGATAAGATAAGTGATAATCTCCTGCTCGGTGCAGTTAATGCCTATCATCAAGATCAAGTCGGAAAAGGTAAGAACAGTTTGAACCAAGAGATAGAATTGCTTGCGCATATTGCACGAGAATACAAAACAAGAGGGATAAGATGGATAATAATCGGGGACAACAACTATGGAGAAGGTAGCAGTCGAGAACATGCTGCAATGACGCCACGTTATTTAGGTTGTTGTGCAGTGATAGCAAAGAGTTTTGCAAGAATACATGAGACTAATTTGAAGAAACAAGGAGTACTCGCTCTTAGATTCTCCAACTCTGAAGATTATGAAAAGATATTAGAAGATGACAGAATAAGCATTTTAGACCTTCAGAATTTCGAAGAGGGTAAAAGTCTCAGAGGCGTTATTCATCATAGTAACGCTAACGATGAAGAGATCAGTCTAATGCATTCGTATAACTCATCACAAATAGAGTGGTTCAAGGCTGGCTCAGCACTTAATTTAATGCGAATGAAATAACTATTTTTTTTAAATATTATCAGTGGTTATTTGCTTTCTTCCATTTGGCTATTGATTCAATAAACAATTTATGCATTCTATTATCGCCAGATAATTCTGGATGAAATGAAGTTCCAATAATGTTTCCCTGTTGGACAGCCACTATTTTTCCATCAAATTTGCCCAAGATTTGAACTTGTGGTCCTGCCGAAACCACAGAGGGTGCACGAATAAAGATTCCTCTAAAATCGTTTCCAATTCCTGAAATTTCTAAATTCGACTCAAAGGAATCAAATTGTCTCCCAAAGGAATTCCTCTCTATTTCAATATCCAACGCACCTAACAATAATTGTTTCTTATTACCTACGACTCTATCATAAGACTTTTTGGCCAAAACAATCATACCTGCACAGGTTCCCATAATTGGTAATTCTTTTTTCAGAACTTTGTTTATCGAGTCTAACAATCCATTCTTTAATGCAATTAGTAAACCCATCACAGTGCTTTCCCCGCCAGGAATAATTAATCCATCAACTTTCATAATTTCTTCAGGGTAACGAACAGAAATTACTTTTCCTTTCTGGTTCATTTCTGCCAAAGCGTCAGTTGCCGCTTTGATATTTTCTTCAACATCACCTTGAAGAGCCAATACTCCAATTAGTAACTCATCATTCATATCGTAGGTCCTCTCTCTTGCATCCTTAAATCCAAATTCTTTGTATCTAGACCAAGCATTGATTTTTTCTCATCAATCATTTTTTGTGCTTCAAGTACTGTCTTGGGATCATCATGGTAGGTAGTCGCGATAACAACGGCTTTGGCCCTTTCAAGAGGATCTTCTGCTTTGAATATTCCGGATCCCACAAATATTCCATCACAACCCAGATTCATCAGTAATGCAGCATCTGCCGGTGTGGAAATTCCTCCGGCGGCAAAATTTACAACTGGAAGTCTCCCAAGCCTACCAGTTTCCTTAACAATTTCGAGAGAAGATTGTAATTCTCTGGATATCTTGATCAATTCTTGATCATCGTTATTATCATAAATTCCCTTTAATTTTCCGATTTCATTGTTAACCATACGTATGTGCGTCACTGCCTGCGAAACATCGCCTGTACCTGGCTCTCCTTTTGTTCTTATCATTGCAGCACCTTCATCTATTCTTCGTAATGCCTCTCCCAAATTCTTGGCACCGTTCACAAATGGAGTTGTATAATTCCACTTCCAAATATGTCGAATTTCATCAGCGGGACTAAGCACCTCACTCTCATCAATCATGTCGACTCCTATCTCCTCAACTATGCTGGCTTCAGAGAAATGACCAATTCTACATTTGGCCATAATTGGAATGCTTACTGAATCTATCACTGCTTGAATTACTTTAACACTGGCAGTTCTTGCTACCCCTCCAGCACTCCTCACATCAAAAGGGAGCTTGTCCAAAACCATTACTGCTACTGCGCCCGCATCCTCGGCTATTTGAGCTTGTTCAACATTCGTTACGTCCATTATTACACCATGCTTTTGCATATGAGCAAATCCGCGCTTTATCAAGGCAGTTCCACTTGCTGTTTGTTTGCCGTCAACAGTCGAAATCTTGATGCCTTTTGATAAAGGATATGCACCTGCTTGCGATATTGTCATTTACTGTTTTTCTTATTTTACATTATTTAGATATTAGTCTTGCTAAATATCACGGGTCCTGACCATAGTTAAGACCTCATAGTTTAGACGTCATCATTCAAGACTTCATCATTCAAGGCCAACACACCTTGATAAATTCTGGCCTGTAGCAGAACGTGATGTATAAAGTTCAAAAGCCAAAATAGTATGTGACGTTATTTGACCGAGTTTCTTGTTTAAAGAACACCATGTTTTGAGAATAGAACTAAATAGACATTCTTACTTTAATAATGTCAAATTCATGATAGAACCTTCAGACAAAGCTATTCTGACAGCCCTCTATGTTTCTACACTTGAGCCAGAAATTTCGCCCCTAGAATTTCTGAAGAATCGAACTACCTTATCTGAGGATATGTATAATTTAAGAATCAAGGATATGATAAAAAATGGCTTTGTGGAAAATTCTAATCCACCCAAATTAACTTTCTTTGGAAGAGGATTATTAAAAGTTATATTGATTGGCGGGGTTTTTGATATTGTCCATCCAGGGCATATTCACACATTAAAGGATGCAAAAAGCCAGGGAGACGTCCTAGTTGTAGTAGTAGCAAGGAGCTCTACAGCACTTAGGATAAACAAACTGAGAAAAATCTATCACGATGAAAATCTTAGAAAAGAGCTAGTTTCTTCGATTAGGTATGTTGATTATGCAATCATTGGAAGAGAGGGCACGCTATATGATACCGTCGATTTTGTAAAACCTGACATAATCGCGTTGGGGTATGATCAAGTTCATACAGAAAAGGAGATAGCTGTCAATTGTGCAAAAAGAGGGATAAATACAAGAATAATACGCTTGAACACGCCAATACCTGGTTCTAAAAGTACGCAGATCAAGGAAGAACTAGGACAATCAATTTACGATATTTGATTCTGTCCTTTTATCTGATGTCTTCAAGGTTATCTTAACATTGTCTCCATTTTTTAAATTGAGTGCTTTTTTGATATTAACTGGAGCTATAATTTCTAACATATTATTGTCATGATGTGTTCTTTCAAGAATTAATAGATCTGAACTAATCTTTTCGTTCCCATTGAGGATAACTGGATAACACTTTACCCATCCATATGTTCGCTTAGAATCGCTGAATCCATCTATAAAATGATAGCGAAAACTTTCAATTTTTTCTCTATTTTCTAAAGACAGGGGATCTACTATTCGAATATTAAGAGTGCCCGGGAATGGAATATAGCCTATCTTCTTTTCAAATTGCTTGCGGTATCCATCAAGACTCATGTAATATTTACCCTCGCCCATTCCGGAAACCAAAGTACCACTAAAATGTACCTTTCCAGGTGAAGAATTTAACGCCAAGTAAAGGAATTCTGACATTTTTTTTACAGTTGAAAAACCTTCATCTGTTACTTTAATTAGGTAACCATGACCTTTCTTGACACGCTCCACGTATTTTAATTCCTGTAACTCCAAAATCACCTTAGAAGCTGATTGTTGTGATTTGTTTATTTCAATTCCAATATCAGTACTTGTGAATTCAATGAAATTATCCTTTGCTCCCTTAAGAAGTAGTTTGGCTAGTGTTATTACATATTCAGACTTTATTTCTTGCATCGTTCTTTAGTTGCCAATACCAATTTGATCAAAGGTCCTGACAGTGATTTCTGGCGATTTTTTCAATTCAGCCATTCTATGTCCTACCACATACTCTATTCCGGCGCGGTATGCAGCATCTATTAACCTTTGAGTGATAATCCCATCCATCACCAAAAATCTCGCTCCTTCTAATGAGTCCAATCTCTTGATTATTTCTGAGACGGGTACTTTTAACAGCACCTGCATCGAATTATCCAAGATTAGTGCTTCTAGAGTTTCATTAATTTGAGGATAGACATCCTTGACTGCAGAAGTTATTTGAGGATCATCATTTGTTTTTTCACCATTATTCGAATTAGATGGCTCCTGATAAGTCGAATTATTATTTTCATAGGATTTTGTTTTCTTTACTACATTCTGATGCTGAGCTGGAGCTTCGAACTGCTCTCCAGCCGGTTCAATAACATCCTTTAGTATCTCTGTAATTTCCAACGGAGTGCATTCTTCTACTTCCTTACCAGTTGGTGCTCTTAGAACCTTGTCAATTTTGACCAAGCCTTGTAATTCCTTTAGAATCAAGTCGGCGGCTCTGTCTCCATCTAGAAATGCAATAACTTTTTTTCCGGTTGTAAGATTAACTACAGTTTCATCAATCTTTGCGCCTTCAATTGCAATCGAGTTGTCAAATCCTGCCCGTAGAAGATTAATCACGTCAGCCCGTCCTTCGACGAGAATGACGACTGGTGATTCAAACACTCCGGTGCCACATGCAAGCTGAGCCTTCCCAAATGCAGTAAGTTTTCCAGGTTTACTTGCATCATATACATCACGCAACATTTCTTCTCCTTCACTAATTGTCTTTGTAGCCCATTCTTGGATTATTTTCTTGGCTCTATCCACGATAACTTTCTTTTTAATAGCTCTTATGTCATCTATCCCTACTAGCAGAAACTTGCCCTGAAATGGGCCAACTTTATCTATGCTTTCAATTGCAGCAGAAATCAATGCGGCGGTGGATATGTCGGTGCTCATTGGTAGCAAAGCATCGCCCTTTGTTGTATTGGATTTAGTATCAACATTTACCTCAATTCTGCCAACTTTTGATACCTTCTGCAGTTCGTTCAGATTCATCTCGGGGCCTAGCAAGCCCTCTGTCTGACCGAATATTGCTCCAATTATGTCGGCCTTCTCTACTATCCCATCGACTTCGAATTTAAGTTTAACATGATATTTTACTATACCAGTATTAGGCATTTTATTCCCTCATATTCGTAAATACGATGGTAAAGTTATCTTGCTTGAATATAAGTGCTTTGACATAATATTCAAAAAATTTTCAAATAATTTTTTACCTGAAAAGTCTAGTTTGAAATATCAGACCCCTTTTGATAAGGTAGACTATCGAAAGTGTTAACCCATTTGTTCCACCTTAGAAAGTAGAACTCACAAAACCTGATGTGGCATACTAAGTACAAGAAAAGATTAATTATGTGAGCTTGAGTTCACGTACTAAAGAATGTCTGATTGGGATCTTATAACTCCAGGGATAGGACTTACATCCATAGGAATAGTCGGGGTCGGTATTTCACTTTCAGGGATTGCCCATACTTTTACTGAAGGAATGCATGCTGTGAGCATACTTACCATGTTTATCGGATTAATATTTCTGGCCGCCGGAATTTTCAAGGATGGATTTCCAACTTCAGGAAAAGCAAAATCTGCGACATTTATTACTTTAGGATTTCTCGTTACGTTTGGTCTTGCGGCTGCCATAACTGTTAGTACTCGAATACCAAGTATCACAGCATACATTGGAATGATGCTCATCATATCAATACCTGCTACCGTACTTACAGTGGCATCATACAAAAGGACACCTTACTTTAAGGCAATCGCCGTGATCTTCATCATGTCGGCAGTAGTCGGTGGATCTACATTTTATGTATTCGGACTAGTTACGCCAAAAGCTGAGCAAGAAAATACCGAAATCGCTGAGTCGACCCAAAATCAAACCCCCCCTGCCAGAAATATCACAAATCCAGTCAAGACTACTATTCTTCCTGGTTCATCAGCACCGGGAAATCCCAGCTTTGAACCTGCTAATGTCACAGTTCCAAAGGATGGGGGAATAGAATGGACAAATAATGATAATGTTCCTCACACGATAACAAGTTTAATAGATGATGGAAAGTCATTTGATTCAAAAACCATTAAACCAAACGCAACATTTATTCTTGATGCTATGACCCTTAACGATTCGCAGTATGATTATTTCTGTACGTTGCATCCCCACATGAAGGGAAAAATAATAGTAGGATAGACTTGTTCTGAAGTGAGTGCGCAAAGAGATTGAACATGAACCATACTCTAAGCAAGGTCGTCGATTTGAATCGAATATAAGATCGAGTTTACTTAATAGTAATGTGGAGAACGAATCATGTCCGACTTGGCATTACTAGTTACTGAAAATCAAATCGATACTCTATCACGCTTCACAAGAGAGGATTTCCCTTATGAATCATGCTCTCTACTTTTAGGAAATATTGTCGCCAATGAATACTGTGTGAAGATGTTAAGAAGAATGGAGAATATAGCTCACTCGGAATATTCGTTTAATATGGATACTGATGAACTGATGAAGGCTTATCAATGGGCATCTGCAAATGAATTGAATGTAATCGGTGTCTTTCATTCACATCTGGTTGGGCGAAATCCATCCAACACCGATTTGACTTTCATGAAGATAAACCCTGTGATTTGGCTCATATATGAGGTATCGAGCTCTACATACAAGGCTCATTTGTTAGCAGATGATACCTTGAAAGAAATAAAGATAGAGATAACTAAGGACTAAGTCTCTCAGTGTCTCTAGGATAGAGAACAACTTCCCGGATGTTCGTGGATTTGGTAAGTATCATCATAAATCTATCAAAGCCAAGACCACAACCAGAGTGAGGAGGCATACCCCATTCAAAGGCTTGTAAATGGTCTGAAAAGCTACTCGGGTTTAGTCCTTTTTCTTGTAACTTATTTTTCAACTTTGCAGAATCGTGTTCCCTAGTACCTCCAGAAACAATTTCAAGATATCCATATTGCAGATCAAATGACTTTGAGAGCTCAGGTTTTTTTTCGTGTTCAAGTATGTAAAAGGGCTTTAGTTTTGTTGGCCAATCAACTATGAAATAGAATTTTGGATAGATTTCACCAAGTTTTCTTAAAGCTGGATCGGAAAGATCCTCACCGAATTCTATTTTCTCCCCTAAACTTTTCAAGTCCTCAAGGCACTTCTCATATGTTATTCTTGGTATTTTGTCAAGCAAAATTTCCTGACCTTCGCCAAAATATTTCATTTGGTTACTGTAATTAGTATAAAGATCTTTTATTGTTGAGATGACTAAATCTTCAATGATATCCATAACATCACCATATTCTAGAAATGCTGCCTCCAAATCCACACTTACAAATTCAGAGAGATGTCTTACCGTATGCGAAGGCTCAGCTCTAAAATAGGATGAAATTTCAAATACTCTTTCAAGCCCCAAAGTTAGTTGTTCCTTGTAAAGCTGCGGACTTTGAGCCAAGAATGCCTTTTTTGAAAAATATTCGAAACCAAAAAGATCTGCACCGCCCTCAGTAGCACTTCCAATTATTTTTGGAGTGTTAACTTCAACAAACATTTTGGAGAACAGGTATTTACGAATCAAATAAAGTGTATTTGATCTTGTCTTAAAAATATTGGAAATTCTAAAATTTCTTAAATCTAGCGCCCTGGAATCTAATCTCTT
>Ga0209974_10000903_pt1 | contig 10338 bp, 9 predicted proteins | sample InoplaM3SPM_FD_187592 | JGI IMG/M metagenome (GOLD analysis project Ga0209974, IMG submission 187592) | Arabidopsis thaliana rhizosphere microbial communities from the Joint Genome Institute, USA, that affect carbon cycling - Inoculated... | ecosystem: Host-associated > Plants > Roots >...
GCGGCACGAGCGTCACCGTGTCATTGCGCCAGACACCCAGCCATGTGCAGCTGCTGGTGTCGGACGACGGCTGCGGCGTGTTCGACCAGCTGTCCCGTTCGTTCGCGCTCGACGACCCGGCGCTTGCCATGCTGGAACTCAGCAAGGGCAAGCTGACCAGCCAGCCCACGCGCCATGCCGGGCGTGGCCTGTTCTTCACCTCGCGCCTGGCCGATGTGTTCGACCTGCATGCCAACGAAACCGCCTTTCAGCACCGCCTCTGGGACGGCAGCGGCTGGCGCCCGGGCCGCGCGCTCAAGCACCAGGGCACTTCGGTCTACGCGGCAATCGCGCTGGACACCCCGCGCACGCTCGAATCGGTGCTGCACGCCCACAGCCTGGACGGCACGGGCTTCGGCTTCGAGCGCACCGTGGTGCCGCTGCGCTTGATGGCCTCGCCGCTGGCAGGGCTGGACTCGCGCGCCCAGGCCCGCCGCGTGGCGGCACGGCTGAATGCGTTTCGCCGCGCGGAGATGGACTTCGAGGGTGTGCCCAGCATCGGCCACAGCTTCGCCGATGAATTGTTCCGTGTCATGTCGCCGGATCTGGGCGAGGTGGATCTGGTGCCGTTGAACATGTCACCCGCCGTGGCGGCGATGATCGAAAGCGTGCGCGAAAGCCGCTAGCCAACGGGCCGAGCGCCGGGCCGCTCCCAAGCCGGCCCGCACCCCCTCGGGGGGTCGATCGATGTATTCATCGATCGGGGGGTTGTCATCCCGTCAGCCGATGCGCTCGGCGCTGTAGCCGGCCGCGCGCATCGACGCGAGGATTTCCTCGATGTGCGCCACGCCCCGCGTGTGCACCACCACCTCGACCTGGACCCGCTCCACCGAGACCGAGCTGAACGCACGCTGGTGCTGTACTTCGTCGATGTTGGCCCCCAGCTTGCCCAGGCGCGTGGCGACGTCGGCCAGCGCACCCGGCACGTCGCGCACGTCCAGGCGCAGGCGGGCCAGCCGGCCCGACTTGACCATGCCGCGCTCGATGATTTCAGCCAGCACCAGCGGCTCGATGTTGCCACCGCTCAGGATCAAGCCGACCTTGCGGCCGGCGAAACGCTCGCGGTGCTTCATCAGTGTCGCCAAACCCACGGCGCCCGCCCCTTCGACCACCGTTTTCTCGATCTCCAGCAGCATCAGGATCGCCTGCTCGATGTCGTCCTCATCCACCAGCAACACGTCGTCCACGTGCTGCTGAAGCAATGGCAGCGTGAGCGCACCGGTCGCCTTCACGCCGATGCCGTCGGCAATGGTGGCCTGCTGAACCGCCAGGCTCCCGCCATGGCGTGCATTCCAGGCCGCGGGGAAGCGCTCGGTCTGCGCGCCGATGATCTCGATGCCGGGCTTGAGTGCGCGCGCGGCCGTCGCCACGCCGGCGATGAGGCCGCCGCCGCCGATGGGGACAACCAACGTGTCCAACGACGGTTGTTGTGCCAGCATCTCCAGGCCGATGGTCCCCTGGCCCGCGATCACCGCGAGATCGTCGAAGGGGTGGATCAGCGTCAGATTGCGCTCGTGCGCGAGTTGCAGGCCGAATGCACGCGCGTCATCGAATGTGTCGCCCTGCAGCACCACCTCAGCGCCGAAGCCGCGGGTGTTGGCCACCTTCACCGGCGCGGCGAAGCGCGGCATCACGATGGTGGCCGGGATGCCCAGGCGCTGCGCGTGATACGCCACGCCTTGTGCATGGTTGCCTGCCGAAACGGCGAGCACACCGCGCGCGCGCTCCTCGTCGGTCAGCTGGGCGATCTTGTTGAGTGCACCGCGCTCCTTGAACGACGCGGTGAACTGCAGGTTCTCGAACTTGAGAAAGACCTCGCAGCCGACAATCTGGCTCAAGGTACGCGACGGCAAGCAAGGTGTTTCGAGCACTTGGCCGTGCAGCCGCTGTGCGGCCGTGCGGATGTCGTCAAGCGTAAGAGTGGTGTCCATGGCTCGATTGTGGCCTCGGGCACGAAACCATTGCGGTTTGCGACAGTCGACACCTGCCATGCGCCATCAACTCACCACCCATGCTCTTGCCCTGATCGTCGTCGCGACGCCCGCGCTGACATCGGCCCAGGTCACCACCAAGCCCGATGGTGAGTTCCGCTCGCTGTGGGGCCTCGCGTCCAGCGTCAGCGGGGGCAATACGCGTGCCACCACTGTCACGCTGACTGGCGAAGCCGTACGACAAACCGACCAAAGCAAATGGGGCATGGCGGGCCGCGCCTTCTACTCGCGCGGCGAAGAAGGCACCACGGCCGGGAACCTGGCCCTCGGCACGCAGTACGACCGCGACCTGATCAACAACGACTATTTCGGCGTGACCAAGATCGACTACCTGCGCGACCGCCCCTCCAACATCGACTCTCGCGTCTCAGCGTATGGGGGCCTTGGTCGCCACCTGGTCCGCAACGACATCAACACCTGGGACGGCTTCTTGGGCCTGGGTTACACCGAAGACCGCTATGTGGACCCGGCCGACGTGGGCGGCGAGATGCGCATGCGCTACGGCCGGACCGAAGCGGTGCTGAGCGAAAGCTCCAACCACAAGCTCACGCCGAACACCACGGTGCGCCAGAAGTTCGAGCTGTACCCCAATCTGCGCACACGCGGCGAGTACCGCGCGGTGATTGACACCAGCCTGTCGGTCGCGATGACCGCGCACATGCAACTCACCACCGGGCTCCTGTACCGCTACAACAGCGACCCCGGAGCGGAACTGAGGCGCTACGACACCTTGTTCCTGACCGGCATCTCCGTGCGCTTCGATTGAAGCGCCAACGGCAACCCCGCATCGGCCGTATCAACCCACCAAGCAAACCTTGAGCATGTTGGTACCACCGGGGTAGCCCATGGGCTCGCCGCAGGTGATGGCGTAGGTGTCGCCGGGCTTGAGCACGCCATGGCTCACCAGCAGGTTTTCGGCGTGCTTCAGCGCTTCGTCGCGGTCGGTGAAATTGGGCATCAGCAGCGGCCGCACGTTGCGGTACAGCGTCATGCGACGCTGGCTGGTAATCTGCGAGGTGAGGCCGAAGATCGGCACATGAATCCTGTGCCGGCTCATCCACAGCGCAGTCGAGCCCGATTCGGTGAGCGCAAGAATGGCCTTGCAGCCCAGGTGGTAGGCGGTGAACAGCGCGCCCATGGCGATGGACTGGTCGATGCGGCCGAACTTCTTGTTGGTGAAGCTCGCGTCGAGTGCGATCTCTTCTGCCGCCTCAGCCTCGAGGCAGATGTTGGCCATCATCTCCACCGTTTCCACCGGGTACTTGCCGGCCGCGGTTTCGGCGCTCAGCATCACCGCATCGGTGCCGTCGAGCACGGCGTTGGCCACGTCGCTCACCTCGGCGCGCGTGGGCACCGGGTTGACGATCATCGACTCCATCATCTGCGTGGCGGTGATGACCACGCGGTCCATCTCGCGCGCCATCTTGATCATGCGTTTTTGCAGCGCCGGCACGGCCGCGTTGCCCACCTCCACCGCCAGGTCACCGCGCGCCACCATGATGCCGTCGCTGGCACGGATGATGGATTCAAGCGCAGGGATGGCCTCGCTGCGCTCGATCTTGGCGATCAACGCCGGCTTGTGGCGCCAGGGCTCGCCGGCCACATTGGCCAGCTGGCGCGCCATTTCCATGTCGGTCGCGTTCTTGGGGAAGCTCACCGCGAGGTACTCGCACTGGAAGCTCATGGCGGTCTTGATGTCCTCCATGTCCTTGCCGGTCAGGGCCGGCGCAGTGAGGCCGCCACCCGCCTTGTTGATGCCCTTGTTGTTGGACAGCTCGCCGCCGATCACCACCGTGGTGTGCACCTCCGCGCCGCGCACCACGTCGACCGTCAGCTTGAGCAGGCCGTCGTTGAGCAGCAGCGTGTCGCCGGGGCGCACGTCGCGCGGCAGCTCTTTGTAGTCCAGGCCCACGCGCTCATGGGTCCCCAGCGCCGTGGTGGCCCCGTCGAGAATGAACTTCTGCCCCGCTTCGATGACGGTCTTGCCGCCTTCGAACTTGCCGACGCGGATTTTCGGGCCCTGCAGGTCGGCCATGATGGCCACCTCCTTGCCCACCGACTTGGCCACCTCGCGCACCATCAAGGCGCGGTCGATGTGGTCTTGTGCCTTGCCGTGCGAGAAGTTGAGTCGCACCACGTCGACCCCAGCCCGGATCATCCGGGCCAGCACCTCGGGTGAGCTGGACGCGGGGCCGAGGGTTGCGACGATTTTGGTGGCACTGGACATGAGGGAGTCTCCGTTCTTCTTGGTTGTCGCCCGGGCCTGTCAGCCCTGGGCGCGTTTCTGCAGGATTTCGAAGGCCGGCAATGTCTTGCCTTCCAGCACTTCAAGGAATGCGCCGCCACCGGTGGAGATGTAACCCACATCACCCTCGATACCGTATTTGGCAATGGCCGCCAGCGTGTCGCCGCCGCCGGCAATGCTGAAGGCGCTGGATTCGGCAATGGCGCGGGCCAGCGTTTCGGTGCCGTGTGAGAAAGCGTCGAACTCGAACACGCCGACCGGGCCGTTCCAGACGATGGTGCCGGCCTTCTTCAGCTGCTCAGCCAGCAAGGCGGCCGTTTGGGGGCCGATGTCGAGGATCAAGTCGTCTTCGGCCACGTCGGCCGAGGCTTTCACCGTGGCCGGCGCATCGGCCGCGAACTTCTTGGCGGTGACCACATCGGTCGGGATCGGCACGGCCGCACCGCGCGCCTTCATGGCTTCGATCACGGTCTTGGCTTCGTTCACCAGATCGGCTTCGACGAGCGACTTGCCGATGGGCAGGCCGGCCGCCAGCAAAAAGGTGTTGGCAATGCCGCCACCCACGATGAGCTGGTCGACATTCTTCGCGAGCGCTTGAAGAATGGTCAGCTTGGTGCTCACCTTGCTGCCGGCCACGATGGCCACCAGCGGGCGCTTCGGGTTGGCCAATGCCTTGGAGATGGCATCGATCTCGGCCGCCAGCAGCGGGCCGGCGCAGGCGATCTTGGCGAACTGCGCAATGCCATAGGTGGAGGCCTCGGCGCGGTGCGCGGTGCCGAAGGCATCGTGCACGAAGATGTCGCACAGGGCGGCCATTTTCTTGGCCAACTCTTCGCTGTTTTTCTTCTCGCCCTTGTTGATGCGGCAGTTCTCCAGCATCACCAGCTGGCCGGGCGCGACCTGCACACCATCAACCCAGTTGGCGACCACCGGGATCTCGCGCCCCATCAGCTCACCCATGCGCTTGGCCACGGGGGCGAGCGAATCCTCGGACTTGAACTCGCCCTCGGTCGGGCGGCCCAAGTGGGAAGTGACCATCACCGCCGCACCCGATTTCAGCGCCAGCTCGATACATGGAATGGAGGCACGGATGCGCGTGTCTTCGGTGATGTGGGCCGCATCGTCGAGCGGAACATTCAGATCGGCGCGGATGAACACACGCTTGCCGGTGGCTTGGCCGTTGGCCACGATATCTTCAAAACGGAGGACGTTCATGGTGTGCGAAGAGTGAGTGGGGATTCTAGGGACGGCCGGACCGGCTAAGTTACGAGCGGGTTTCGAACCGCCCCGTCCTGCTGACGCGGGTATTGGACACCACCCTACACCGGGTTCGAGGCTAAGTTCATCCAGCCGGAGCTTTCTTCCCCGCGGTCTCGCAGGAGGAAGCTCGACGACTGCGCAGCGATGGAGTCTTCTACAGCGGAGACTGCCGCGCCTTCGAGGGCGTGGTCAGGAGTCCGAGCCCTTGGCCTCGCGAGCCTTGGAGGCGCCCGATTTGGACGGCAGTTTGTCAGCCGTCGGCTCGGCACCCGCTTCGGTGAGCGGCCTGAGTTCCGCTTTGCCTTCTGCAGATTTGGGCTCGGGCCGCTTGGCGACCACTTGCGGCGTCACGGGCTCGATCTTGTTTTCGCGCATGTAGTCGTTCATGTCGCGCCAGCCGGCGAACACCGACGCCTTGTCGGCCTTCTTGTTCAGCACGTAACAGTCTTCGATGGCACGCCCAGCGTGGCGGCAGGCGCCGCCAATGGCCTTGCCCTCGGCCTCCTTCGCCGCAGCAATCTTTTCGCTCGACTCGCCAAACAGGTCACAACCCGACAGCGCGGTTGCAACCAGCAGGAAGGAGAAGAAAGTAATGCGTCGCATGACAGGCAGGGCGGAGTTCTGATCTCATTGTCGGCACGCCCTGCCGAAAGATTGAGCACAAAAGCGGGGTGTTCACCCCGCTTTTTCAGGCCATGGCCAGCAGGCGCGCCACCCGCTCCTCGGTCGAGGGGTGGGTCGAGAAGAGACCGCGCAGACCGCCCGCTGACAGCGGGTTCATGATCATCATCTGCGCCGTCTCGGGGTGGCGCTCGGCGGCCTCCATCGGCATGCCTTGGGCAAAGCGATGGATCTTCTGCAACGCGCTGGCCAGGGCCTGCGGGTCGCCGGAGATTTCAGCACCGCCACGGTCGGCCTCGAACTCGCGCGCACGGCTGATGGCCATCTGGATCAGGCTGGCCGCCAGCGGCGCGAGGATCATGACCAGCAAGCCGACGATGGGATTGTGCGAACGGCCTTCGCTGTCGCGCCCGCCGAAAAACATCGCAAAGTTGGCCAGCATCGAGATCGCACCGGCCATGGTGGCGCTCACGGTACTGATCAGGATGTCGCGGTGACGCACGTGCGCCAGTTCGTGCGCCATCACGCCGCGCAACTCGCGCTCGCTCAAGGCACGCAAGATGCCGGTGGTTGCAGCCACCGCAGCGTGCTCGGGGTTGCGGCCGGTGGCGAAGGCGTTGGGGGCGTCTTCATTGATGAGGTAAACCCGAGGCATCGGCAGCTGGGCGCGCTGCGCCAGGTCTTGCACCATGCGGTAGAACTGCGGCGCGCTGGTCTCGTCGACCTCTTGCGCGTTGTACATCTTGAGCACCAGCTTGTCCGAAAACCAGTAGCTGAAAAAGTTCATGCCCAGGGCGACAACCAGCGCGATCATCATGCCGGAGCGCCCGCCGATCAGCGAACCAATGGCCATGAACAGCGCCGTGATGGCCGCCATCAGGATGGCCGTCTTCATCAGATTGAACATGCGTGGGTCTCCATAGAGAAATCTTCCAGCCCCTCAGGTGCGGCTGGCGGCGCAAAGTTCAACGGCCGACAGTGAAACACTGGCCAGCGTGTACCGGCAGGCCTTGCAGGAACTGCCGTGCCGGCAGGCGTTTTCCCCCGGGGCGCTGCAGTTCGGTGAGCAGCAAGGCGGCGTCCCCACAAGCGACGGTGATGCCCTCGCCAGTGACCGCCAACACCGTGCCCGGCGCGCCTGCACCGGCCACCACCTGGGCGCGCCACAGCTTGATGGCCTCGCCGCCGAGTTGCGCGGTGGCACCTGGAAAGGGGTCGAAGGCGCGGATGCGGTGCTCGATCGTCGCCGCGGGCCACGCCCAGTCGACCGCCGCCTCGGCCTTGTCGATCTTGTGGGCGTAACTCACACCTTCGGCCGGCTGGGGTGTGCGCTTTAAGCCGCCGCAGGCAGCAAGCTCCAACGCCTCGACGATCAGGCGCCCTCCCAGGGCTGCCAAGCGGTCGTGCAGCGCAGCGGTGGTGTCGTCGGGCGCGATGTCGATGGCTTCGACCAGCAGCATGTCCCCGGTGTCCAACCCGGCATCCATCTGCATGATGGTGATGCCGGTGCGAGCATCGCCCGCCTCGATGGCTCGGTGGATGGGCGCCGCGCCGCGCCAGCGCGGCAACAACGAGGCGTGGATGTTGAGGCAACCGCGCGGCGGCAGGTCCAGCGCCCATTGCGGCAGGATCAGGCCGTAGGCGGCAACCACCATCACGTCGATGCGCGCGGCGAGCAAAGCCTCTCGGGCCTGAACCGCGTCGTCGGGATACTTGCCGTCCAGCCGCAGGCTGCGCGGTTGGGCGACGGGGGTGCCATGCAACTGTGCGAACGCCTTCACCGGCGAAGGGCTCAGCTTCAACCCGCGGCCGGCGGGGCGGTCCGGCTGGGTCAGCACCAAAGTGATGTCGAAACCGGCGGCATGCAGGCTCGCCAGCGCCATTGAAGCGAACTCTGGGGTGCCGGCGAAGGCCAATCTCATGGGCGCTGCTCGTCGCGGGTTTTCTTCAGCATCTTGACCTTGATGCGGTCGCGCTTGAGGGCGCTCAGGTACTCGACGAACACCTTGCCAACCAGGTGGTCCATCTCGTGCTGGACACAGACAGACAGCAGCCCCTCGGCCTCGAACTCATGGTGTTCGCCGGCCCGGTTGAGCGCCCGCACGGTCACCCGAGCGTGTCGCGGCACCTTGTCATAGATGGTGGGCACGGACAGGCAACCCTCGTCACCAACGTTCATTTCCTCACTTTTGGCGATCAGTTCAGGGTTGATCAGCACATGCGGGGCATTTCGAGCGTCCGAGGTATCGATCACGATGACCCGTTCGTGCACGTCGACCTGGGTCGCTGCCAAGCCCACGCCATCGGCGGCGTACATGGTCTCCAGCATGTCGTCCACCAGTTGGCGGATTCGGTCGTCGACTTGGGCCACCGGCTTGGCAACGGTGTGCAAACGGGGGTCTGGGTAGCGGAGGATGGCAAGCTTGGACATGAAATTCTGAAAAGAAGGCCGCACGCAACAGGGGAGAAAGCGCCGCTCAACCTTGTGGACAGCGCGCAACGCCGACCAGCGTGACAGGCAGCACAACAAAGGTATCGGCGGGTGACTTTCGTTGCGATATCAAGGGTTTAGAGGCAGAATCTGCGAAACTGAATGAAGATTTTCGCCGAACTGCGGGCACCTTGCCGCATTCGGCTCAGTAACCGCACAGCCCAGCATTGTGCTGTCTGCGCGCCCGGAGACTCACGTTCATGACCCGAAGCACCCGTCCTGCCCTGTCATTCTTCCGGGCTTCTGCGATCACTGTGGCGCTCGGCGTCTGCCTCGGCGCAGCAGCGGCCGAACCCAACTTTCCCATCACCCAAAAGCAGCGCAGCACAGCCAAGCAGGTGGCAGAAACCGGGGTGCCGCTGTCCGAACTGGCGGAAAACGCCCCCGATACCTATACCGTCAAGACCGGCGACACGCTGTGGGACATCTCCCGCATGTACCTGAAGAGCCCCTGGCGCTGGCCCGAACTCTGGGGCATGAACCTGGAGCAAATCCGCAACCCGCACCTGATCTTCCCGGGCCAGACGCTTTATCTCGTCAAAACCGACGGCCGTGCCACGCTGCGGGTCGGCCAGGGTGACCCGGGCGCTTCGGGGCGTCTGTCCCCTCGTGTTCGCAGCAGCGATTTGAACCGTGACGGCATCCCGGCCATCGCCTTGCACCTGATCGAACCCTTCCTCAACGAAGCGGTGATCTTCGACGACAACCAGTTGGCTTCCGCCCCTCGCATTGTCGGCACGCAGGAAGGCCGCGTACTGCTGTCCCGGGGTGATCTGGCTTACGTGCGAGGCGAAGTCGGCGGCACCCGTAACTACCGCGTCTTCCGCGAGCCCCGCCCCCTGAAGGATCCGACCACGGGCGAAGTGCTGGGCTACGAAGCCATGTACCTGGGTGTGGCCGAATACACCCGCAAAGGCGACAGCAGCAAGGGCGAGATCGTGCCCGACACCTTCACGATCAGCAGCATCCGCCAGGAAATCCGCGTAGGCGACAAGCTTTCGCCGGTGCCGCCGCGCGAGTTCATCAATTACGTGCCACGAGCACCAGGCAAAGACATCGCCGGGCAAATCGTCTCGATCTATGGCGACAGCCTGACGGCGGGTCAGAACCAGATCGTTGCCCTCAATAAGGGCAGCCGCGATGGTATTGAAAGTGGGCACGTGCTCGCCTTGTGGCGCGATGGAGTGCGCGTGATCGACAAGACTGACGCCAGCAACACCAAGATCAAACTGCCTGACGAACGCCACGGCAACCTGTTCGTCTTCCGGGTGTTCAACCGCATGTCGTATGCGCTGATCCTCTCGGTCAAGGAACCGGTGAGTCCGGGTGATCGTTTCACCCAACCCTGACGCCACACGATGAGCGCCGGACTCGGCGCTTTCCCCGCGATGGAACGCGACGAACTTTCCGCCTGGTTGCGGCTCCTCGAAACGCCGCAAGTCGGGCGCGGATCGGCTCGCAAGTTGCTCGCAGCCTTCGGTTCCCCGCACGCCGTGCTGGCGGCGCAGCCCAAGGACGAGAGCGCGCCGCAGTTCGACGAGCACCTGACGTTCTTCAGCGTCGTCCAGGCGCGGGAGTTCCGCCGCCTGGTCGAGCGGTCGTTCGCGGCCGCGGGACGGGACGTGTCCGTCTACGACGATCACGTCGAGGACCGGGGCGGGACGACGTTCAGCCTCTTCAGCCTCGGGCTC
>Ga0209974_10000906_pt1 | contig 10306 bp, 10 predicted proteins | sample InoplaM3SPM_FD_187592 | JGI IMG/M metagenome (GOLD analysis project Ga0209974, IMG submission 187592) | Arabidopsis thaliana rhizosphere microbial communities from the Joint Genome Institute, USA, that affect carbon cycling - Inoculated... | ecosystem: Host-associated > Plants > Roots >...
ACATGGTGCTGGATGTTTATCGTGACGGCGCCAAAACAGAGACCAAAGAAGAGGATATAGATTTTCCGACGCGTACTATTCAAGACGCCGACCGTGAGATAGGCTACCAGGAAGTTAAAACCAAAGGTGTTAAAGGCAAGCGTACCGTAACGTATCAGGTTACGCTCAAAAATGGCAAAGAGACGGCTCGCAAAAAAATCCAAAGCGTTGTGACGAAAGAGCCGAAAGAAGAAGTAGTCATCGTCGGTACGAAGCGTACCGAGAGCTTCAGCGGTGGTCTGGCTGACAAGTTCGCAGCGCTGCGCCAGTGTGAATCCGGCGGCAACTACGGCAATAAAAATAACCCGATGTATCGTGGCGCGTACCAGTTTGGGTACCAAACCTGGGGTAATTACGGCGGTTACTACGATCCGGCTGATGCACCGCCAGCCGTACAAGATAAAGCTGCGCTAGAGCTATACCAGCGGCGAGGCTGGCAGCCGTGGCCTGCGTGTTCTGCTAAGCTTGGATTGTAAAAAAAGTGCCTGCTCGGCACATTTCGGCGCATAATTTGCGCTTCGCGCTCACCGTACCTTGATGTACGGCTCGCTTGCGGTGCTCAATTCTGCATCCGAACTGCACTCGAGCAAGCACTTTCTGCTAAGCTCAGGCTGCAACGACAAAGACGGCTTCGCCTCACCATGTATCATGAGAGTGTTAGAATAAATGTAATGGCTGAAAATAACACAATCGTAGCGCTAAAAGCGATAGATTCGGGATTGAGGCTATAATGCCCCATTTCCCATTTCTCCCATTTGCTATTTCCCAACCCCCAGCCCCCAGCTTCTAACTCCTAACTCATGACTCCTCATTCTATTCCCACCAATAAATCTCTCGGCCAGCACTGGCTCTCGGACGAAGCTGTTCTCAATGGAATAGCTGATTTTGCAGGCGTGAAGACGGGTGAGACGGTGCTAGAGATCGGCCCCGGCCCGGGAGGCTTGACGCAGGTGCTAATTAACGCAGGTGTCAACGTCGTGGCGGTGGAGTTTGACGCGGCGCTGGCTGAGGCACTGCCGCAGCGGGTGAAGTCGCCGCATCTCACGGTATTTAATGAAGACATCTTAAAGTTTGACTTGTCGCAAGTAACTGGCAGTGTAGCGGCAAGAGCTTCTCAGAGTGATGCAGTTCGGACGAAAAGTGATCACCGGAGCGCAGGCGTAAACAAAGATACGTCGAGTAGCGGAGACGCAGCTTTGCGATCCGAAATGGATGCTCCGAGAAGCTCGTATAAAGTCGTGGCGAACGTGCCGTACTACATCACCAGTAAAATAGTTCGGTTATTGTTAGAAAGCCCCATGCCGCCCACAAGCGCCACGCTACTCGTACAGAAAGAAGTGGCAGAGAGGATTGCGGCTGTCCCAGGTGAGATGAGTCTCATGAGCGTAGCGGCGCAGTTTTATGCGCGCGTGACGCTCGGAGCTGTCGTGCCGGCCGCTTTATTCACGCCGCCGCCGAAGGTTGACTCGCAGCTGGTGCGGTTGGACTACACGGGTGCCCGGTTTAGCGACGTCGAGCCTAAAAAGTTTTTCCAGATTGTGCGGGCTGGTTTTGGTGAGCGCCGTAAAAAACTGCGCTCCAGCCTGTCCGGCGGTCTGCATATGTCGAAAGAGCAGACCGATACGCTTTTGCAGCGCGCACACATCTCTCCTGATGCACGTGCGCAAGAGTTATCGATCGAACAATGGTATGAGTTATGCAAGGCTATGCGCTAAAATTAGCGTATGGTTATAGATCATCAACCCACTATTTTTAATAAAGCCGATGTCCGTGTTGCTGCTAGCAGCATAGAGGACGGCGTGATGAAGTTTGATGCCGGTAGCACAAGTGAACAGGTTGTCAGTAACCGCCAGACGTTTTTGCAGGCGAACGGTATGTCAATCGAGTCCACGACCTTGCTGCGGACGGTCTATGCTGACGACGTCGTGTATGACCGAATAGTCGATGTCGATAAGCTCGATCTCGGCAAGGGTATGCTGGCGGCTGATACAGCTGCGCCCAGCGATGCGTTGTTTACGGCACTGCCTGGACAGGCGCTGTTTTTGCCGATCGCTGACTGCGGCGGCGTCGTCCTCTATGACAGCAAACGCAGAGTACTCGGGCTAGTGCATCTCGGGCGGCATGCGACGCTCGATGATTTGGCCCTGAAATCAGTCGAGCATATGATCGAAAAATACGGCACGGATCCGGCGGACATTTACGCATGGATCAGCCCGGCTATCAGCGGCAAATCCTACTGGCTGCATACGTTTGACCGAGCACATGTAACCGAATGGCAGCCGCATATCCGTGAAGAGAACAATGGCTGGTTCGTCGATTTACAGGGCTACAATGTCGATCGTTTTATTGAAGCCGGAATACCAGAAGGGTATATCGAGCGCTCGCCAGTAGATGTCGCGAAGGACGGCCACTACCCATCTCATTACGCTGCGACAACGCGTGGCGAAGATGGCAAGTCCGGACGCTTTGCGGTCGCCGCGTGCATGTCCTAGTCTGTGAACACGCTGGCCGCCTCTGTTATTTTCTGATACACTGAGGCATACAATACTAACTATTTTGCAGGAGTTCACCCGAAAATGGCCAAGACGCCAAAACGGTTCTATGTGACCACAGCCATCCCTTATGTCAACGCAAAGCCTCATATTGGCAACGCGATGGACTACATGTTGGCTGATACTTTGGCGCGCTACCACGCGATTATTGGCGATGAAGTGAAATTCCAAGTCGGCACGGATGAGCACGGCAACAAGATTGCTGCAAGAGCTGAAGAAGCCGGCGTCACGCCACAGCAGTACACCGACAGTATGGTGCCAGCTTTTCACCAAATGCTTCAGGTCTTAGGTGTTGGGTATACCGATTTTGTCCGTACTACCGAACCGCGCCATGAAAAGGCGGCGCAAATTATCTGGCAGCAGCTGGCGGAGTATATCTACAAAGGCTCTTACGAAGGTTTGTATTGCGTAGGGTGTGAAGCGTTTGTTACGCCCAAACAGGCTACTGCCAACGGCGGTATTTGTCCGGACCATAAGCAATCGTACCAGCAGCTCAGCGAAGAGAACTATTACTTCAAGCTCAGCGCATTTACTGCGGCCATCAAGGAGCGGATCGAAAACGACACCTTCGATATTCAGCCGGCTTTCCGGCGTCACGAGATTTTGAAGCTGCTCGCTGACGGCCTCGACGACATCAGCATTTCTCGGCCCAAAAAACATCTTAGCTGGGGCATACCGGTGCCAGGTGATGACAGCCAGGTAATGTATGTTTGGTTTGAAGCCTTGATGAACTACATCACTGTACTGGGTTACCCTGAGGGCGAAGACTTTCAAAAATTCTGGCCGGCAAGTGTACAGATTATCGGCAAGGATATCATCCGCTTTCATGCGGCGATTTGGCCGGCAATGCTGATCGGCCTCAAACTGCCATTGCCTAAAGCGTTGCTGGTGCACGGTTTTGTTAATGTGGCGGGCGCCAAGATGAGCAAAACAGTCGGTAATGTGGTTGACCCAATTGAAATTGCGCAAAACTACGGCGTTGACGGCTTCCGTTATTTCTTTTTGCGTCACATTCCGACGCTTGACGACGGTGATTTTACCTGGGAGCGATTCGAAAACGCCTACAACAACGAACTTGGTAATGAGCTGGGCAACCTTGTGCAACGGGTTGCAAGCATGATCAACCGCTACCAGCAGGGGGCTATCGGTGAAATTACCGAAGCTGTCCACGACGCGCGGCCGTATCATGAAGCGATGCAGTCACTTAGGCTTAACGAAGCCTTTGACTACGCGTGGGGTATGGTGCGTAACCTCAACGGTTATCTCGAGGAGGTAAAGCCATGGGCGATAGCCAAAGAGGGTGAAGCTGAAGCTGAACATTTACAGCATGTCCTCAGCTATGCAGCTGGCAATCTAGTGCAGATTTCTGACCTGCTGGCGCCATTCTTGCCCGGTTCGGCCAAGACAATCCGCGAAATGTTTGGCGGCGAAACTGTCGTGCAGCCAAACGGCGTGCTTTTCCCGAAGATCTACAACCATACAGCCGACCCGCGCAACCTCGTAAGGCCTTTGCCGGACGCGCCAGTCAGCCAAAATCATGAATCATGAAGCAAGAGTCATGGCCTAAAAACCATAATCCATCACTCCACATGTCACATTCTGAAGCTGAACAGAAGCTTAACCTCATTGATACACATTGTCATATTCACGAGGCTGACTATCCTCTGGACCGTGAAGCGGCATATCAGCGGGCGTTGAGCACGGGCGTATCGCGTCTCGTATGCGTCGGTACTGATGCTGTTAGTAGCCGCGCGGCCGTGCAGTTTGCTGCGCAACACGAGCATGGTTGGGCAAGCATCGGGCTTCACCCGCATGACGCCCGGGAGGGTGCGGCCGCTCTTGACGAGTTGCGACAGCTTGCGGGTAGCCCAAAAGTGATTGCTGTCGGCGAATGCGGTCTGGACTATTTTTATAACAATTCGCCAAAAGCCGAGCAGGCAAAGATGTTACGGGCACAGATCGAGCTAGCGCTGGAACATGACAAACCGCTCATTTTCCATGTGCGTGAAGCTTTCGATGACTTTTGGCCGATCTTTGATAGTTACAGCGGTATACGGGGCGTGCTCCACAGCTTTACGGACAATCGAAAAAATATGGAACGGGCGATAGTGTCCGGTCTCTATATCGGCGTCAACGGTATCAGCACCTTTACGAAAGACGAAGCCCAGATTGATATGTACCGCTCTATTCCGTTGCAAAATCTACTTCTAGAAACTGATGCGCCGTTCTTGACACCTGTGCCACTTCGTGGTAATGTGAACGAGCCAGCGTATGTGATGTGTATTGCAAAATACATTTCTGACCTCAAGTCAATTTCTCTCGAGGATTTAGCACGGGCAAGCACATCTAACGCACACAAACTACTTTTTTAACCTCAAACAAATACACTAACCGCAAACACGATTTAAACTAACGTGGAGGTTTTGCCATGTCAGATTTGCATGGTGGTGGTCATCGGGAAACATTCGGTACGCCAGTTATGGTGCATGACCGGGTATTTACCGTTACGGATGAGGGCATGTCACTACAGCCTGTCGATCCGAGCCGCCTCAGGGAATTTGATCCGCTAGACCCTAAGTACGAGAGGCTTCGTGTGTTACGACTGCAAGAATTACTTGCTTCACCGCAAACCGATGAGACAATCCCTGAGTTAGCCGGTCTGAGTGCCGGTGTGATTCAAGATGTGCGCCGTGAAATTCAAGCTGGAGCAACGACCCAAGCCGATATATTAGAAGCCGAGAAAGAGCGAGTAGAGGCCGAAAAAGAGCAAGCACGCGCCGAACAGGCTGATGCCGAGAGGCGCCGCGATGCTGGTCTCGCCGAAGAGAAGATACCTACAATGAATACCAGCTGGCTAGCGGAGCGGAATTAAGTAAGGCAGGCGAGCTATGTCTAGCATGTTTCTCAAAACCATCCAGCTTTTCACCGGTGAGCCGGTAGCGGTTAATCCTAAGCTGAAAGAAGCGTTTCTCAAGCCGAAAAAGAAATACTCGGATCGTGATTTGCTGCGCATGGAATCAGCGGTTGGCCGTCATCTTTTCGGACCGATTCCGGACGGCGTAACGCGTGAATTCTTTTGTCTCGATGACCGTACCTGGATCTGGTACGAACAATGGAAAGACGCCGAGACACTAGAGCTGCGTGAGCGTACGATTCGTTACGAAGTGCATTCCAAGGGCGTGATCAAAATACAAGAAGACCAGCCGTATGTTGTGCTAGAGGGTGACGAGCTGAAAAACTTCGGCATTGCGACTCGCTTGTATTACGAACATGTGATGCGCGATGTTTATCGCCGCGATCCCATGACTGGCCACGCGCTCGAAGCGGCGTAGCAGGGCAGATCCTCAGACGCCGCTAAGGCCGTGCTGTTACAATAGTGCTTGGCGATTATATCGCCGCTGACATTCTTATGCAGAATATACCGATTTATCTTGATTATGCCGCCGCGACCCCGTGTGATCCGCGGGTTTTTTCTGCTATGGAACCGTACTTCACGCGTGAGTTTTACAACCCGTCGTCGGCTTATGGCGCGGGCGTAAAAGTGCGCCAGGCTTACGAAGCAGCACGGGCTGAACTGGCCAGCTGCCTAGGAGCGAAGACTCATGAAATTATTTTAACGGCGGGTGCTACGGAATCGATTAATCTTGCGGTCCAGGGTGTCCTAAGGGCACATCCGGACAGTAATGTTGTCGTTAGCGCCGTTGAGCATCACGCCGTCATGGCGGTGGCTAATGCGTATGCGCACAAAATTGCGAGAGTAGATAGCGACGGTCGCGCATCATTGCCTGCACTCGAGGCGGCTATTGATGATAGCACGGTGCTTGTAAGTATCGCCCTCGTCAACAGCGAAATCGGTACGAAACAGCATATCAAAGACGCGGCGAGAATTATCAACGCAGTTCGCGAAGACCGCCAAGCGCGCGGTATAGAGCAGCCGCTTTATCTGCACACTGATGCGAGTGCCGCGGTCGAGTCAACTGACCTTGCGGTGCATCGTCTGGGGGTAGATCTGATGACACTGAGTGCGAGTAAAATCTATGGTCCGAAGCAAGCCGGGCTGCTCTACGTTCGCCGCGGTGTGCGGATTGAGCCGCTTATTTACGGCGGCGGTCAGGAGCAGAGCTTGCGTTCTGGTACAGAAAATGTAGCGGCACAAGTTGGTTTTGCAGCGTCGCTGCGGCTGGCGGTGAGCGAGCGCGCGCAGCGCTCGACCAAGCTGGAGCAACTGCGTAGAGCGTGCAAGGCGCGTTTGAGTGAACAGATCAAAGACATCGTCTTTACGGTGCCCGACAAAGCCAGCGCCGCGCATATTTTGCATTTTTCGATACCCGGTATCGACGCCGAGCGTTTATTGTTTATGCTCGACCAGCAAGGCATCATGATAGCGACCGGAGCGGCTTGTGCAGCCAACAAGCAAACTGCGTCACACGTGCTGACGGCGATAGGCTGCGGCGATGATCGGATCCAGGGCAGCGTACGGTTGTCGTTCGGATATATAATGGAGCTGGAATCACTAAATCACGCCACGGATTGTATTATCAACTGCGTGCACAAATTGAAAAGACATAACGAGCAATGAGCTATAGCGATCAAGCAAACGGATCAGGATCAAGAAAGCGCGTCGGCGTCGTGGTGTTTTTCGTCCTTTTCGTACTTGTCTTGATCGGGCTGCATGTTTTTGTGTCGATCGATGACTTGCGGGGATGCAGTACGGCGCCCGATAGCGGCAACTGTGCAGCGGCGGATGCAATCGTCGTCGTGAGCGGCGGTGATACTGATGCGCGCACTGATAAGGCAGTGGAGCTATACAAAAACGGCTGGGCGCCGCTCATGATTGTTTCTGGTGCGGCTCTCGATACGAGCGGACCTTCGAACGCTGAAGCAATGCGGGCGTATGCGATAGATGCGGGTATACCGGCCAGCGCCATTCTCATAGATGAATCTGCGCGCGACACTAATGAAAATGCCAGCGGCGCGGCAGATCTGGCACGAGTGCGCGGCGTCAGTAATATTATCGTGGTGACATCGCCGTATCATATGGCGCGGGCAAAGATTATATTTGCGCGTGAGTTTGCCGGGCTCGGCGTGGTGCGCGGTCATCCTTCGGAATACGACAACAACTGGCCGGGGAACTGGTGGGCGACTCCGCGCGGCTGGTGGCTGGTGGGCGGTGAACTTGTGAAAACGGCAGTTGAGCTGGGGCGCGGCACGGTACGAAGCGACGACACATTATGAAAAAGCACGTTTATCTTGGGATGAGCGGTGGCGTTGACAGTTCGGTAGCGGCAAAATTGTTGCTCGATCAGGGTTACGCGGTGACGGGTGTCTACATGAAAAACTGGACGCAGGATTTACCGGGCATGAAGTGTCCTTGGGCGGATGACTTGGCCGATGCCAAGCGCGTGGCGGTGCAGCTTGATATTCCTTTCAAGGTGTATGATTTTCAGGCCGAATACCGCGACAAAGTTGTTGGCTACATGATAGATGAGTACAAGGCCGGCCGAACGCCCAACCCGGATATTATGTGCAACCAAGAGGTTAAGTTCAAACTATTCCTCGAGACAGCGCTCGCCGATGGTGCCGATATGATTGCGACTGGGCATTACGCCCGGGTAGAAGATGGAAGACGAAAGATGGAAGATGGCAAAGATGCGCATGCCAATAGCCATAAGCCATCTTCTAATAATGAGCCTTCGGCTGTCAGGTTGCTGAAGGCGGCCGATACCCTCAAAGACCAAACCTACTTCCTCTATCGCATCGCTGAGTCGGCACTTGCTCGGACGCTGTTTCCGCTTGGTGACTATACAAAACCTCAAGTCCGCGAGCTGGCTCATACTTTTGGTCTCGCGACGGCTGACAAAAAAGACTCTCAAGGCATTTGCTTTGTCGGTAAGGTCGGTATCAAGGATTTTCTCAGTGAGTACGTCGAGACGAAACCGGGCGAGATTCGCGAACTCGAGACCGATAAGGTCGTCGGTATGCATGACGGCGCGCTGTTTTATACAACCGGGCAGCGGCATGGCCTGGGACTTGGCGGCGGCCTGCCGTATTATGTGGCAACGAAAGATATGCAGCGCAACGTTGTGTACGTCACTAGAAAACTCGACGACTCTGCACTGTGGACGCAGACTATTCGTCTTGGCTCGCTGCATTGGATCAACCAACCGCCAAAGCCCGGCCAGCGGTACGCGACTCGTTCGCGGCACCGGGCAGAATTAGTGCCGGCAACACTTACCGAGAGCGAAGGCGACATAGTCACGCTACGACTCGAGCAGCCGCAGCGGGCGGTCACAGCCGGTCAGTCAACTGTGCTGTACGACGGCGATGTCGTCGTTGGCGGCGGTATTGTACTGGCATAGCCTTAGGTAGCGCGCCGTTAAGCTTGTGTTTGTAAAAAAAATACATCATAATCTACAAGCAATATGAAAGCAATCACTTCTTCACGCACGTCCAGACTTCTAAAAAATAAAAACGCCTTAATCGCCGCCGTTGTCGCCGCCGCTGTTTTTGTGATCGGCTATATACTTTTTTCGACGTATGCTGCCGGGCCGTTTGCGGCGCTAGAGGGCGAAGACGCGACGCTTAGTCCAAACGCTTCGCTTGTCGATGACCCGCTGGCTTCGGGCGGTCAAGCGATACAATTTGCCGGCGGCAGCACTGAGCCGCCTTCTACCGAGGCACCGACACTACAGACTACTGAGGTGGCGACAGGACTCGGTAAGCTATGGGATATCGCGTTTACACCTGACGGCTCAATGCTGGTGGCGCATTATGACGGGCGTATGTCATTTGCCGAACCGGGCGGTTCGCCGCAGGAATTCTTTACGGTGTCTGATGTGCGCGCCCAAGGTGAAGGCGGATTGTTGGGCATGACCGTGGACAGCCAGTTTGCCACTAACCGCCACGTGTACGCTTGCTACGCATCACAGAGCAATGATGTGCGCGTCGTGCGCTGGGTGCTTGCGGCCGACAATTCAACCCTCGAGAGTGCAACGCCGATAATCACCGGCATTGACTACAACCAGTCTGGCCGTCACTCGGGCTGCCGCGTGCGCATGGATAAATCAAATGTCTTGTGGGTAGGAACTGGTGATGCTGCGATTGAGTCAACACCGCAAGATCCTCAAAGTCTCGCCGGCAAGATTCTTCGCGTCAACCGTGACGGCACGGCGGCCAGCGGCAACCTGAGCGCTCCTTTCGACGATCGCATCTATTCCTACGGACACCGCAACACCCAGGGTATCGCCCTGTACGACACACCGCTCAACGGCTCGGCTGGTTTCAGCGTCGAGCATGGTTCTGACGAAGACGACGAAGTGAATCGGCTAGTGCCAGGTAACTTTGGCTGGAATCCAGGTCCAGGTTATGACGAAAACGTGCCAATGACCGATACGGGCGAGTACCCGGACGCTGTTGAGGCGGCGTGGTCATCGGGTGCACCGACGATTGCACCATCTGGCGCCACTTTACTTACGGGCACTCAGTGGAAGGGCTGGAACGGTCGCTTGGCAGTGGCAGTACTCAAAGAGCAGCACCTTATGATTCAACAGTACAACCAAGACGGACAGCTGCAGGGCAGCGAGAGGTTCCTGCAAGACGACTACGGGCGTATTCGCAGTGCAGTGCAAGGGACGGACGGCAACCTTTATCTCGCAACTGATTCGGGTGCGATAGTTCGGGTGACGCCACAGTAGCCGGCAATTGTTGGTATACTA
>Ga0209974_10000910_pt1 | contig 10303 bp, 8 predicted proteins | sample InoplaM3SPM_FD_187592 | JGI IMG/M metagenome (GOLD analysis project Ga0209974, IMG submission 187592) | Arabidopsis thaliana rhizosphere microbial communities from the Joint Genome Institute, USA, that affect carbon cycling - Inoculated... | ecosystem: Host-associated > Plants > Roots >...
GCGAGCCCGTATCGAGTTCCGACATCCTGCCCGTTTTCGGTTCGAGCTTGCCCAGTTTGTTGTCACCCATGCGGCAGAACCACACATTGCCTGCCTTGTCGAGCGCGAGCCCGTACGGGCCGCCCGAGGTCGGGTACTCCTTGATCGCACCGGATTTCGTATCGAGGCTCGCGATCTTGTTGCCACTCTGCATCGTGAACCAGATGGTCGAGCCGTCATCGGTGATGATCAGCGTGTGCGGCCCGCCGCCGCCCGACGGTGTTTTGTATTCGGTGATCTTGTTGCTCGCCGGATCGAGCCGGCCGATGGTGCCGTTGCCGTTTCCGGTGGTCCACACGATGCCCTGCTTGTCCACGAGCACGCCGTGCGGTCGATGTCCCGGTGGCAGGTCCCACTCCTTGAACTGCTGTGCTTTCGGATCGAAGCGCGCCACCTTGTTGCCACTCATCACTGCGATGTAGATGCTGCCGTCCGGAGCGGGCGCGGGATCGCGGGCGAAGCGCGGTGTCGGCACCGGCCACTCCCGCACCGTACCGGCGAGATTGGGATGAGCGCCGGGCGCGATGCCGTAATTCGAGCCGCCGGCAATGGCAAAAGGCTGGCCTGTCATGAACGTCGCAGCCAATGCTGCGCCGAAGGCCATCGTCATTGCGGACACGCGCATGGAACGACGCGCGTGACGCGGACTCCAGGCGCTTTGCGGGTTGGGTGTTGTCGCAGTCATCGGGCCGTCTCCTTCATCGGTTTTTCCATTGGGGCGGGCGCTTCTGCGAGAAGGCATCGATGCCTTCCGCCGCATCGTCTGTCATGAGATTGCGGACCATCGCTTCGGTCGCAAGCGCATAGGCCTCCTCGAGACTTTTTTCCACCTGCTGATAGAAGGCCCGCTTTCCGGCCCCAACCGCAACGCGTGTCTTGGCGAGGATGGATTGCGCCAGTTTCGCAATCTCCGTATCGAGTTCCCCAGGCGCGACGACGCGATTGACCAAACCGCGCGCCAGCGCAGTCTGCGCATCGATCGGCTCGCCGGTGAGCAGCATCTCCAGCGCCTGCTTGCGCGAGACGTTGCGCGCCAGTGCGACGCCGGGTGTATTGCAGAAAAGGCCGTACTTGACGCCCGAAGTGGCGAACTGCGCGTCCGTTGTAGCTACTGCGAGGTCACACTGCGCGACCAGCTGACAACCGGCGGCAAAGGCAAATCCATGGACGCGGGCGATGACCGGCTGCGGCAGCCGGGTAAGGCTTACCATCAAGCCGGCAAAACGCTGGAAGACTTCCTGCGCGAAGGCGGGATTTTCTTGCGCGCGCAGTTCCTTGAGATCATGGCCGGCGCAGAAAGCCTTTCCCGCACCGGCGAGTATCACCACCCGCACCGACTCGTCGCGTGCGATGTCGTCGATTATCGCTGCGAGCTCTTTGATGAGCGCGAGCGAGAGCGCGTTGTACTGCTGCGGGCGGTTGAGCGTGAGCGTCGCGATGCCTGCGTCGTCCTGGCGCTCGCAGAGCGCAGTGGTGGGGGAAACGGCGGATTGAGGGTTTGCCATGTGTATTTCCACCCGAGGTCAAGCAGAATTATAGCGGGCCCGCTGCATCCCTTACTGACAGGCCGCTCGCCTGCTCCAGGTGCCATTTCGCGCCACCATCGGTGCACGGCAACATGCGCCGCCTGGGTCGATTGGCGAGGGGCAGGAGGCGCGTGCTAGGATTCGCCGTTCTAGCGTAGCAGCGATCGATATGCCCACCTTCCGTTACGGTCACGCGAGCGCCCCGGACTGGCGCGATGCGGCGCAGGCTTGCCTGGAGCAGCTCGGAGAGGGCGAAGCGAGCCTCGGATTTCTCTATATCACGGACGTGCTGGCCGACCACGGCGCCGACATCCTCGACTGGTTCAGGGAGCGCACGGTGGTGGAGCACTGGACCGGCGCGGTCGGCATCGGCATCTGTGCAACGGGACGCGAGTACCTCGATGAGCCGGCCATCGCGGTGATGGTCGCGGATATCGAGCCGGGCACGTTCCGGGTGTTTTCCGGCATCACGTCCCCTGAACAGGTCGATCGTGCATCGCTCAAGTGCGGCAACACGCCGGCCAATTTCGCCATCGTGCACGCGGATCCGGGCAACCGCGAAATCGGCGACTTGGTCACGAAGCTTGCCGAACGGGTCGAGAGCGGTTTTCTGGTCGGCGGTCTTACGAGTTCGCGCCGGCAGAACGTTCAATTCGCGAACGGCGTGACCGAGGGTGGCGTATCCGGCGTTTCATTCACCGATGCCGTCACGGTGGCGACGCGCCTCACCCAGGGCTGCACGCCGATTGCCCCGAAGCATGCCATCACGTCGTCCCAGCGCAATGTCATCGTGACGCTCGACGGCCAGCCTGCCCTCGACGTTTTCAAGGAGGACATCGGGGAAGTGCTGGCGCGAGACCTGAACCGCGTCGGCGGGCAGATCTTCGCGGGGCTTCCGATTGCGGGCAGCGACACCGGCGATTACCTGGTGCGCAATCTGGTGGGGATCGACACCGCGCACAAGCTGGTCGCAATCGGGGAGGTCGTGGAGCCGGGCGCGAGCGTGATGTTCTGCCGCCGCGACGGCAGCACCGCGCGCGAGGACATGACGCGCATGCTGGAAAGCATCCGCCAGGGCCTGTACACGCAGCCCCGCGGCGGCGTCTACTATTCCTGCCTCGGCCGCGGCGCGAGCCTGTTTGGCCCGGACTCGCGGGAACTCAAGATGATCCGCGACGGGCTGGGCGATTTCCCGCTCGTCGGATTCTTTTGCAACGGCGAGATCTCGCACAACCGGCTGTATGGCTATACCGGCGTGCTTACGCTCTTCGTATAACAACCGTCGAAAGGGGAGGGTGTGGGGATGGGGCTCTTTACCGAACTCACCGTCACGTGGCTCGACGTGGCAGCCTTTCTGTTCTTCATCACCGCCTGGGTAGGCTACGCGACTTTCGCGACGCGGCACGGCCGCAACGTGCCGAGCCTCCATACCAGCATGGACGGCTACCGGCGCAGCTGGATGGTGCGCATGATCGAGCGCGACAACCGCATGGTGGACGTCAACATCATGCGCAATCTCACGCGCAGCTCGCAGTTTTTCGCTTCCACCACGATGCTGGTGCTGGGCGCGCTCATCGCGCTGCTGGGCTACGTGCAGCAGGCGCTGGACGTGGTGTCGGGCCTGCCGTTCACGGTGAAAGGCACGCAGCGCGTGATCGAGATCAAGGTCCTGCTGCTGGTGGTGATCTTCGTCTACGCGTTCTTCAAGTTTTCGTGGGGCATCCGCCAGCTCGGCTTCTGCTCGATTCTGGTCGGCGCGGCGCCAAAGCAGCCCAAGGATGATCCCGAGCAATATGCGCCGGACATCAACCGTATCGCGAAAATCACTTCGTCTGCCGGGGTCAATTTCAACAACGGTCTGCGCGCCTACTACTTCGCGCTGGCGGCGCTCGCCTGGTTCCTGCATCCGTGGCTGATGATGATCGCGACCGCCTGGGTGGTCTATGTGCTCTATCGCCGGGAATTCCGCTCCCGGACGCTGCAGGCCCTGATCGAGGAAGATGCCTCGCCCATATTGCGTGGGTAAGCGGCCGCGGCGCTACAACAGGCGCTGCAGGAACACGACGTCGAGCCAGCGCTCGAACTTGTAGCCGACTTCGGGGAAGTGCGCGACGCGCGCGAAACCCAATCGCTCCAGCATTGCGATCACCGCAGTTGATTCGCTGCAGCACCCCCCGACCAGGGCGTGGTGACCGAGTGCGCGGGCGCGATCGACGAGATCCGACATGATTGCTCGGCCGATGCCGCGGCGATGCCACTCGTGGTGGACGTAAACCGAAAACTCGGTCGTGTGCCGGTAGGCGGGCCGGGTGCGGAAGAAATCCAGCGCGCCCCAGCCGACCGTCCTTCCGTCGATTTCCGCGACGGTGACCGGATGGACAGGGAGGCGGGCTTCGAGCCAGGTTACCCGCTGCTCCAGGGAAACCGGCTCGGTCTGGAAGGTGGCAGTGGAATGGACGACGTAGTAGTTCTGAATGTCGTTGATGGATTCGGCGTCGGCGCGCCCGGCAAGCCGGATTTCACACGAACTCATGGCGACGCCTGGAATCCGGGTGCGGCCGCTAGGCGCGGCTGGCACTGGCGGAAGCAACGTCGTAGCGCACTCTACGCCGCAGAATCCAGTAAGCGACGTAGAGGCCTACCGGTATGCAGGCGGCAATCGCCACTTGCCGGTCGGGATGGAGCAGCACGATCAGAGCGAAAGTCGCCAGAAAAATGCGCGCGATCACGTCGAGCGCCTGCCGGTCGGTGAAGCGGGCCTGGATGCTGAACGTCACGCCGACCGTCGCAACCAGGATCAGGCCCATTGCACCGAGCTGGGCGAGACCCGGCTCGAGAACGAGTTCCGGGCGGGTGAAAACGCCGGCCATCAGCACGAAGAGGCCGACGCATACGGTGATCGCCGCGAACAGCGTTCTCATGAACGAGGTTTCGGCGATTTTTGCGGTGACCGCCGCAGCGACGGACGTGGGCGGAGTGAGCTCGCCCCAGACCGCGAGGAAGAACGCGAAGAAGTGCACCACCCACGGATCCACCCCGACCTTGATCATGGGCGGCGCGACGACGAGCGCGGTGATGATGTAGGTCGGCGCCGGCGGCAGGCCGGTTCCGAGCAGTGCGCCAAAAAAGAAGGCGACCAGCACCATGGCCACGAGGTTCACGCCGGCCATGGCGATGAGGATAGAGCCGATTTTGGTCGGGACGCCGGTGATCACCAGCGCGCCGGTCATGATCGAAAGCGTCGCAAGCAGCAGCGTCAGGTCGGAGGTCATCTCCGCGAAGTAGTCCACGAGACGCCCCATCGGCTGTCGGAGCGCGCGCAACGACCAGCCTTGCAGCCGGGTCAGGACGATGGAGTAGGCCACGATCAGCGCGATCGCCACGCCCATGAACACGTAGAGCGCGGCGAACATCGGCGCGAGGTGCATGAAACCCATCAGCCCGATCAGTCCTGCGATCACGCAGACGAACGCAATGATATTCGCCCAGTCCGACCACTCCATGCGTGCCGCGACCACAGTGCCCAGTCGCGCGCGATGGCGTGTCGAGAGCAGGTAGACGGAGACGCTCACTCCGGCATAGTAGATGAGGGCGGGCGCGTAGCCGCGCGCCACCACGTCGAAATAGCTGCGCCCGAGAAACTCCGCCATCAGGAACGCCGAGATGCCCATGACGGGCGGCATGAGCTGCCCGCCGAGCGATGATGCGGTTTCGATTGCGGCTGAGGTGACGCGCGGCATGCCGGCCCCGATCATGGCCGGTATGGTCGCCGACCCCACGGTGATCGCGTTTGCGGCGCCGCTTCCGCTCACGGTGCCCACCGCCATCGAGCCCAGCACGGCGGACTGCGGCAGGGCGTGCGGCGAGCGCACCGCAATCTGCTTCGAGGCCTTCAGGATCGATTCGATACAGCCGAAAGCACGCAGCGATGCCAGCACGAGGATGAACGATCCGATCAGCGTGAGCGCGAGCTGCGGCAGATTGGAGAAAACGCCGGTCGACATCTCGACGCTCATGGCGCTCACCACCCGTTCCCAGGTCAGTCCGGGATGGAAGAACATGCCCGGCACGATAGACCCGTATACCGCGTAGAGGAGCAGCACGATGTTCAGGATGAACAGGGCCATATGCCGCTTGCGCGCATACTCCATCACGAGCAGGGCCATCAGCGCGCCCATCACGAGGTCGGTGGTGTTCCACGTACCGGCACGTACGGTTCCTATGTCATCGTACTCGACGTGCATGTACACGGCGACCGCGATTGAAACCCCGACATAGAGGGCGGCGATGAGGTAATTGGCGACAGCTCGCAGCCGCGGGTAGAGCTCGTTCTTGCGCAAGCCGTCCAGCGTATACAGGATGAACGTCACGGGAACGAGCCCGAAGGCGAGCAGCACCGGCCCGCCCTCGCCGGTCCAGTAATAGACAAGGAGGTAGACGAAGAAGAAAACCGCAGTCAGGTAGTAGGCCCACTCGACCGCAACATGCGGCCGGTAGGAAGGCACGGCAGTATCGGTCATGGCTCGAGAGCGGTCCGCGGAGTCGACCGGAAATGGGCGCGCACGGCTTTCCGCGCGCGTCCGTCCCCTGAATTCACGAAGCGCGGCCTACTTCTTCGCGATTCTGGCGTCCCACTTCTTGTCCCAGACACCCTTCTCGCGCATGTATTTCGCGAGCCCGGGATGAATCGGGACCAGATTTGCCGCCGCCTCCACGCCACGGCGCTGGAAACCCGCCATGTCCTTGGCGATCTGCGAGAAACTCTTGTCTGCCTTGGCGAGTTCACCGACGTTCTTCTCGACCACCTTGATCATCTGGTAGACGTCGTCTTCCGAGAATTCGAGGCCGACGTGGAAGCCGTAATAAAACGGAAACAGGACCACCTTGTCGGTATGCACGTCCCGATTGAAGACCTGGGGTTTCTGCTCGATGACGGCGAACCCGGCTTTCTTCAGCTTGGCGACCTCGTCGGCGCTCGGATTGAGCGCGGCCCAGTCGGTGGCGAGCGAAGCCTCCACGATCCACGGCGGGGTCGAGGCCTCGCCGTTGCTGTAAAGGCCGAAGCCGTCGATGCGGCCACTTTCGAGCAGCGAGCCAGCCGCCGACAGATCGACCTGGCGATATTGGTACTTGACGCCGAGCGCCTCGAAAATGCGCTCGAGCTGGGCACGTGTATCCCACGGCGGGTTGCCGGTGAAGAGCGCCTTGCCTTCGAGATCTTTCCAGCTCTTCATCTTGCCCCGGTCGCGCGCATGGATTGCGACACCCATTTCGACGGTGAATGTCCACATGGACTGCACCGGCTGGCGCTTCATGCTCGTCTTGAAGCCCTTGAAGCGCTTGATGTCGTTGGCGAGTTCGTAGAATGCGATGTCCGCGCCGTAGTAGCCTTCGAATTGCCCGGTAGCGTAGCCCTTGACCGTGACGATGGCGCCCGGCGTCGGCTGGACGGTGAAGCGGTACTTGGGCATCTCGCGGTTCAGCACTTCGGCCAGCACGACCAGGGCCTTATGTCCGGCGGACCCCACCGCCGAAGTGCCCCATGGAATTTCCTTGACCTGTGCTGATGCGGGGATGCCCCATGCCGCCATGAGGCCGGCGGCGAGCAAGACGAGCGTACGTTTCATGCTTGATCCTCCTTCAGTGAGCGACAGGATTCTGGCGACCTGCCTGAACCGGCATTCTATTACATGATGGTTAAAACCCTACCGCCTGACCGTCGGTGCGCCGCTCCGAGGCGCCGAGGTAACCGTCTTCCATCTTGTAGATGAGCTGGGCGCGGCCGAAATCGGTGGACCACCAGCTCGCCGGCTGGATCGCATGACCGCGCGCCCGCAGTTCCGCGATGCTGTCCGCCGGAATCGCAGGCTCCGCATTGACCGACAGTCCTGTGTCCACGCGCCAGCGCGGCCCATCGGACGCGGCCTGGGGGTTCTGGTGGTAATCGACCATGCGCAGGATCACCTGCGTATGCCCCTGCGCCTGCATCGAGCCGCCCATGACGCCGAAACTCATCAGCGGCTTGCCGTTGCGCGCAAGGAAACCCGGGATGATGGTATGGAACGGGCGCTTGCGCGGGCCGACCTGATTGGCGTGCCCGGGCCGCAGGCTGAAACCGAAGCCGCGGTTCTGCAGGCTGATGCCGGTGCCGGGAACCACCACGCCCGAGCCGAATCCGGCGTAATTCGACTGGATATAGGAGACCATCATGCCGGACGCATCCGCGGCGGTGAGATAAACCGTTCCACTGCCACTTGGCTGCCCGTGTTCGGGTGTGCGCGCCTTCTTCGCATCGATCAATGCTGCGCGCTTCTTGAGATAAGCCTTGTCGAGCATCGCAGCGGGCTTCACTCGCATGGTCGCAGGGTCGGAGACAAACTCGTTGATATCCGCGAAAGCGAGCTTCATCGCCTCGATCTGCAGATGGAGGCTGTCCGCCGAATCCACCGGATGACGCGCGATGTCGAAGTTCTCCAGGATCCCGAGCGCCATAAGCGCGGCGATGCCCTGGCCGTTGGGAGGAATCTCCATCAGGCTGTAGCCGCGATAATCGATCGCGATGGGCTCCACCCAGTCGTTGGTGTGCGCGGCGAGATCCTCCATCGTCATCGCACCGTTGCATTGGCGCGCGTGTGCGGCGATCTTTTCCGCGAGCTCGCCCTTGTAGAACGCCTCGCCCTTCGATTCGGCTATCAGTTTCAGCGTGCGGGCCTGGGCCGGGAAGGTGAATTTTTCGCCGGGCTCCGGCGCCCGGCCGCGGGGCATGAAGGCTTCGGCGTAACCCGGCTGCGATTTGAGCTCCGGCACCTGATTTGCCCACAGGCGCGCGATGGTGGGCGAGACCATGAAGCCGTCTTGCGCGTATTTGATGGCGGGCTCGAAAAGATGGGCAAACGGGATCTTCCCGAATTTCGCGGAAAGGTCGACCCATGCGGAGACGGCGCCGGGCACCGTCACCGCCTCCCAGCCGCGCTGCGGCATCTGCTTCAGATCCTTGAAGCGATCCGGCGACCAGGCAGCGGGCGAGCGGCCGGAGGCGTTGAGCCCATGAAAGCGCGTGCCATCCCACAAAATGCAAAAGGCGTCGCTGCCGATCCCGTTGCTGGTGGGCTCGAGCACGGTGAGCGCGATCGCGGTGGCAAGCACCGCATCGACCGCATTTCCGCCCTTCATCAGCATCCGCAGCCCGGCCTGGGCCGCGAGCGGCTGGGACGTCGCGACGATGTTGCGCGCCAGCGTCGGCATGCGCTGGGACGGATAGGGAAATTGCCAGTCAAACGGTGTCATGCTTTCCTACTCGGGCTGGATGCCGGCTTCGCGCGCCACCTTGATCCATTTTTCTATTTCGGCGCGGTTGAATTTGTCGTGCACCTCCGGCGTGCTGGCAACGACTTCTGCGCCCTGCTGCGCCAGATTGCCCTTGACGCCGGGATCGTTGAGCGCTTTCACCATGGCGCCGTTAAGCCTTTCGATGATCGGACGCGGCGTGCCGGCGGGCGCGAACATGGCGAAGCCGCTCGATACGACGAAGCTCTTCAGGCCCTGTTCCTGCATCGTCGGGACGTCGGGCGCCGCACCGGAGCGCTTCTCTCCGGTCTGCGCGATCATGCGCAACCGGCCGGGGCGGGTGTACTGCACGGCGGCCGGCATGCTGGGGAACTGCATTTGCACGTGCCCGGCCACGAGATCGATCATGGAGGGCCCCGTGCCTTTGTAGTGCACGGCGGTGAGCTTGATCTTCGCGACGGAATTCAGCAGCTCCGATGCCAGATGGCCGACCGTGCCGCGTCCGGCCGTGGAGTAGAAAATCGCGCCCGGTTTCGCTTTCGCGATACCGAGAAATTCCTTCACGTTCTTCACCGGCAGCGAAGGATGCACGACGAAAGCGGTCGGCACGTCGGCGATGATCCCCACCGGTGTGAAATCGCGAACGGAGTCGTAGGGCAGCTTCTTTGCCATGGCGGGATTGATGGTGTGCGCCGCCGAGACCATGAGTATGGTGTAGCCGTCGGGCGCCGCTTTCGCTGCCAGCTCGGTGCCGATCGTGCTGCCGGCGCCGCCGCGGTTGTCGATGATGAGCTGCTGTCCGAGCGCTTCGGCCATCTTGGGCGCGAACACGCGACCTATGATGTCGGTATTGCCGCCGGGCGCGAACGGAATGATCATGCGCACCGTGCGCGTCGGGTAGTTCTGGGCGTGAACCGTCGTGGCAGCCGCGGTCAGCAACGCGAGCAGCAACAGCGCGCGCGTCGACCGGGTCGCATGTATTACGGGCATGTGCTTTCTCCGGTGAGATGCCTGTCGGTAGACGCCGAATGATACTACAGCACCGTGGATTGGCTGATCCTCTACGGTGACCTCCGGCGCCAATAAGCGATAGAATCACCGGACTATCCCGCCTGCGCTGGCGGTCACTACCCGAAGGGACTTCCAATGGCCACCCCCCGCATGAGCATCATGGGAACGCGGCACGTCGTGTCCGCGGGACATTATCTTGCGGCGCACGCCGGATTCCAGATACTGGAAGCGGGCGGCAATGCCATCGATGCCGGCGTTGCCGCAGGTATCGCGATCGGCGTGCTGCAGACCGACAAGGTGAACTTCGGCGGCGTCGCGCCGCAGATCATCTACACCGCCCGCGATAAAAAGGTCCATTGCATCGACGGTCTCGGCGTGTGGCCGAAAGCGGTGACGCCCGATTACTTCATCAGACGGCACGGCGGCAAGATACCGGCGGG
>Ga0209974_10000911_pt1 | contig 10302 bp, 8 predicted proteins | sample InoplaM3SPM_FD_187592 | JGI IMG/M metagenome (GOLD analysis project Ga0209974, IMG submission 187592) | Arabidopsis thaliana rhizosphere microbial communities from the Joint Genome Institute, USA, that affect carbon cycling - Inoculated... | ecosystem: Host-associated > Plants > Roots >...
ACAGACGCAGTTGATCCTGATCCCGAGCGGACCGTAATCGAGCGCCATCTCGCGGGTCAGGTTGATGATGGCGGCCTTGGTCGCGCAGTAGCCGGGATACTCGGCTGACGCAAGCAGCCCGAACGTTGAAGCCGTTGTGACGATATTTCCGCTCTTTTTTTGGATGAAATGCGGCAGCACGGCGCGCGCGCCGCGGAACATCGCGTTCAGATTAGTATTCAACACGAAGTTCCACTCATCGTCGGTGTGCTCGTGCAGTTTCTTGCGAATCCCCGCGCCGGCATTGTTATAGAGAATATCAACGTCGCCAAAGGTATCCAGCGCCGTCTGCACCATGCGTTCGCAGTCTTCTTGTCTGGTGACGTCGATCTTTGCGAAAACCGCCTCGCCGCCCTCTTTTTCTTTGATCAACTGGTCGATACGCGGCGCAATAGTTTCCTGGATGTCGCAGCACACGACCTTCGCACCTTCGCGTCCGAACAAGCGCGCCGTCGCGCGTCCGATGCCGCTATTCGCTCCGGTGATAATCGCCACTTTTCCTCTAAGCCGGCCGAGCCCGGGCCGCAGCAGCGCGTGTTCGTCCGATAGTATTTCTGCCATGATGGTGCGCCCTCCCTTTTCTACCGTGATTGAGATGTTTGATTGAGATCAATTATCGTAGTACGGGGAAAAATCCAACCTGGCTCTATGGGTCGAGGATGGAAGAACGAAGATGGAGGATCGACGAAGACGGTGAGCGCGAGAATAGCCGCAGGAGGTGACGATGGCCGAAATAAGGAGCTTTCGAGAATTGGAGGTTTACAAGCTGTCTCGAGAACAGGCGAGACGAGTTTTCGCGCTTTCCAAAACGTGTCCGGCCGAAGAAAGATTTTCTTTGACTGATCAAATACGGCGGTCGTCGCGGGCCGCTAATGCAATGATCGCGGAAGCATGGGCACGACGACGATATCCGGCTGCTTTCATCAACAAGGTCGACGAGGCGTTGGGCGAGGCCATGGAAACGCAAGCGTGGCTCCGGTTGATTGTGGCTATGTGGACCGCAATCAATATCGTTCTCTCGATGAATCATGGCAAAAGATTGGCGCGATGCTCAATCGCATGATCCAGCGAGCCGATGATTTCTGTCGCACAGCAAGTCGACGGTAAGTCTGCGCGATCTGCGACTTTTCAAGCCTCCATCCTCGGCCCCTTAGTAAGCCCTGCAACTCAGCACCGACGATCGAGATGGATGATCGTGAGACTAGTTCGGCAAATTTCAATCCTCTATTCTCAATCCTCGATCTCGCCTTTACTTCTTGTACAGCTGCTTGATGAATCCTGAAGACTCCAGCTCGCGAATCAAGCTTGGATCGACGAACGCTTTCGGATCCGCAGTCGCCGCCTTGGGATTCTTCGGAGCGAGGTCGTCGAGCATGGTCTTGACGCCTTCGGGTGTCGGATAGGGAACTTCGGGAAAGATGTTTGAGTAGTCTTTATAAGCTCGTTCCAGACCTTCAGGATCGGAGACGCCGAGGTTCTTTCTGAAGATTTTGATCGCATAGTCCTTTTCGGTCTTGATTATGTGAATCGCTTCGACCATGGCCCGTGCCAGTTTCAGCAGCAGCGGCCGCTTGGCCTTGATGATCGCTTCGCGGCTCAAAATGCCGTTCCACCAGAAGGGAATTTTAAGTTCCGAAACATTGTACAAATTGCGGAATCCAAGCCTTTCAGCCTGGGTCAGGAACGGCTCGGGCATGATCGTAAACTGAGTTAATCCCTTCGAGAGCGCGGCAAATCGCTCCGGGTTTCCGCCGACGGGAAGGATCTTTACGTCTTTGTCCGGATCGACTCCCAGTTTTCGCAAAGCGAGCCGAAGTCCAAGGTCGGACGTGCTGCCAAGGCGATTGACGCCGCCGATTTTGCCCTTCAACTGCTCGACCTTGGTGATGCTCGAAAGTGAAATTATATGATCAACGAAGGTCGGCACCACGCCGACGATCATCACCGTGTCGGCGCCCTGGAGGTGCGAGCTGGTGAGCGTGGTGACCGAAATACTCGCGGCATCGATTTCATTGGCCAGCAGGGCCTGCAAAACCGTCGGGCTCGCGCTGATGGCAATGATCTCGGGATCGACGCCCTGCTTCTGCAGGAGTTTTCTGTCATCGATCACCCAGATCGGACTGTTGGTCGGGCTGAAACCGGCCCACGCTAAGCGGAGTTTCTCTTGGGCTGATGCTGGGATAGTGAATCCCAGAATGATCAGTACAAGAAGAAAGACAGTTGATCGTTTCGGCATGGTGTGTGCCTCCCTGGCAAGTATTAGACGCGTAGGGAGACATAATGCCCAAAAACCGAATATGGTCAAGACATGTCAATGGAATTTCGTGCAAACCAATGGGCGAGCCGAGAAGCCGGCGAAATAAGGGGCCAAAGCGAAAGATGCTCGGGCTACGTTGACTCAAAGGATTGTTTGATATAGTAGAGGCACGTCTTAGCGAATCGAACGTCGTTATGGCGGAAAAAGGAATTCTCGTTACGGGCGGCACCGGCCTGGTCGGAGCTTATGCGGTCGGAATGCTGTTGCAGCGCGGCGAACGGCCCGTGGTTTTCGACGTCGCACTGAATGAGCGCCTGCTTGCAGCGGTCGGGGTCGATCCGGCCAAGGTCACCTTGGTTCGCGGTGACATGATGGATCTGCCGGCGTTGATCTCGACCCTACGCGATAATGATTGCGACCGAGTCATCCATTTGGCCGCATTCCTTGGCGAAGAAGTTCAGCGCCGGCCCTATAGCGGCGTGCGTTTGAACTTTATGGGCACAATCAATGTCCTTGAAGCCGCGCGTCTGGAAAAGGTCTCACGGGTGATTTTCCCGAGTTCCGGCACCGTATATCTCGGATCTCTCGGCGAGGGACTCGCCAGGATCGATGAATCCATTCCCATGAATCCGCCTTCGGTTTACGCGGCGACCAAGGCGAGCTGTGAGTTCATGGGACGCGCGTACGCCAAACGGTATGGCTTCGAGTTCATCTGTCTTCGTTACACCGGCGGTCTCTATGGGCCTTCGCCGGCGGCGCTCAAAGCTACGCGCGAGATCGCCATCCAACAAATGATCCGCGCGGCAGTAAAAGGCCACACCGCAAAAATCAACTGGCCGTACGGACCGGCGGAGATTTTGTACGGCAAGGACGCGGCCAAGGGCACAGTATTGGCGGTTCTCAAAGATAAATTCAAAGACACGCTTTTCCATATCGGCAATGGCGATACGCTGAGCGGCGATGACATCGCCGCCGCCGTGCGCAAAGTGTTTCCGGGATCGAATATCGAATTGATCAAGGGAAGCAACCCCATGCCGTATCCCGAATCGCGGCTCGCCAGCGATTTCTCCCTGGCCAAGGAACAACTTGGTTATGAGCCCGAATATACAATCGAAAAGGCTGTCGCGGACTACGGTGCAACTTTAAAAAAGCTCGATAACAGTTGAATTGAGCGCGATTCGTCAGTGAAGTTTCCGGACCAGCGGTTCGTCTAAACCATGCAAAAGTGGGCCGTGAACCAACAGTATAGACGGAGGAGAAAAACGTACAAAATGAGAATTACAGCGTGCTTCCTCAGCGCATTCCTTTCAGTTTGGGCTATTGCCGGCTCGGTATTGGCTGCCGGGGCGGCCAAGCCGGGCTTCGATGAAAAAGCGGTTGCCAAATTCTATCAGGGCAAGACGGTGCGCATCGTGGTCGGCTTCTCGGCGGGCGGCGGTTACGATCAGTACTCGCGCCTGATTGCGCGCCATTTGTCTAAATACATTCCCGGCAATCCCGCGATCGTCGTTGAAAATATGGCGGGAGCGGGGAGTATCATCGCCGCCAATCACATCTTCAATGCCGCACCCAAAGACGGCACGATGATCGGCAACATCTCGGGGCCGATCGTGTTGGAGCAGCTTTTCGGTAACTCAGCGGTGCAGTTCGATATGGGCAAGTTTCGCTACTTGGCGGTTCCCGTGAGCGAAACTTATCTCATGATCGTCACCCGCAACTCGGGAGTGGCAAAGTTTGATGAACTATTGGGTCCGAAGGGCAAGCAGCTGAGCATCGGTGCCATACCGGGCTCTACCGTGGAACATGCGCCGATCCTGGTGCGCGACGTCCTCGGGGCAAACCTCAAAGTTGTTTCCGGCTACAAAGGCACGGCCGATGTGAGATTAGCCATAGATAGCGGCGAAGTGGGCGGCTTTTTCAACACCTGGACATCCTCGAAAATAACCTCCTTCGATAAAATCAAAAGCGGCGAATGGTTGGTGTTGGCGCAATTGTCCGATAAGCCAATCAAAGATTTAATCATACCAAACGTTCCAGCCATTCCGCAGATTGCCAAAACCGACGAGCAGCGCCAATTGTTGAAATTTGGCACGAGCACGCCGAACGCGTTCGGCAAAGTGTACGTCCTGCCGCCAGAAACTCCGGCTGACCGCGCCGCAGCGCTCGATCATGCCTTTCAAAAGGTGTTCGAAGACAAGGAACTGCAGGCAGATGCCGCCAAGGGTAAGCTGGAAATCGATCCGCTGTTCGGCGGGGAGATTCACAAGCTGGTCGTGGAATTTCTCGGCATGAATCCGAGTTTGAAAAACAAACTACAAACCGCGCTCAAAGCCGGAAAAAAATAACCAATGTGTAGTCAAATAGAGGAGGGAGTCGCATGCCATTGAAGAGGAAATACCTCGGTGTTGGACTATTTATCTTTGGTCTGTTGTTACCGTCGATCAGCGTCGCCCAGAGTGAAAGCCTGGACGAGCTCCATAAGAAGGCGCTTAAGGAAGGCGGCACGATCAATTTTTACGGTACTCTGGCGCAGATCAACGCAGAGAGGATTCTGCCGGTGTTCGAAAAACGCTTTCCCGGGATGAAAGTGAATCACGTCGACGCCACCGCGGACAAACTGGCGGCCAGAGCGATCACCGAGGCGCGAGGCGGCCGCGTATTGGCCGATGTTTTTCAGATGGCTCTGGAGAACGTTCTACAAGTCATCGACCAAAAGCTGGCGGTTGACTGGCTCCCACCGGAAGCCGCGGCTTATCCCGCCAATCTCAAGGGAGCAAACTGGTTGGCCGCGGACTTGGTGATCATAACCACGGCATGGAATACGAATCTAGTGAAGAAAGGGGACGAGCCCAAGCGCTTCGATGACTTCGCGGATCCCAAGTGGAAAGGAAAATTGATTGCCGAGCCACGCGACGTCGAGCTTTTGATCGGCTTGGCCCGGCATAAGTTCAAAAGCGATGAAAAGGCTTTCGACTTCCTTCGCAAGCTCGCGGCCAACAACATCGAATTTCACAAAGGACATTCCGAGCTCGCGGAATTCCTGGTGGCGGGGCAGGCGGCCGCCTGCGTGACTTGTTATGCGCACCACTATCCGCCCCGCATCAAGAAAGGCGCGCCACTCGGCTATATGCTGACCGAAGGCATCGCGACGATCACTGCGGATGCATTGGCGAAGGACGCTCCCCACCCCAACGCCGCGCGGCTGTTTTACAGGTGGTCCGCCAGCGAAGAGGGCCAGAAAGCGTATGCCGCGGGAGGCCGTTTGCCGCCGCACCCGAAAGTGGAACCGGTGGAAAAGATTCGCCCCGCGACGCTGTATCCCATCGGCACGAATGAAATCAAGGATTGGAAAAAATACGAGAAGGTGTGGAAGGAAGTCTTCAAACTCCGGTAGATTTCGTTTGCCTGGTCACCTTGATCGAAACGCGCGGAAGCGGGGAATCAATTTAGAACGAGCGCTTGAATCGAAACCGGGCTCGCAACATTGTGGCAACCTAAAAAAAAGGAGGTTCCATGATTCCTATGCGAAAATCGTCCAGGCTAGCTACATTCATTGGAGCGATAGCGATATTTTTGCTCGGCATGACATCAGGAGCCAGGGCCGAAACGTTAGACGAGATCTATCAGAAAGCTCTCAAAGAAGAAGGCACGCTTAATTTTTACGGTACCCTGGCACAAATCAACGCGGCCAAGATACTGCCTGTGTTTGAGAAGCGCTTTCCCGGCATTAAGATCAATCACGTGGACGCGACCGCGGATAAGCTTGCGGTGCGGGCGATCACCGAAGCCCGCGGCGGCAGGGTGTTAGCGGATGTTTTTCAAATATCCTTGGAAAATATATTGCAGCTTCACGAGCAAAAGCTGATTCTCGATGAAGCTCCACCGGAGGCTGCCGCCTATCCGGATAACTTGAAAGGCTCTTATTGGTTGGCGAGCTCGATGACCATTATGACAGCGGCATGGAACACAAATATGGTTAAAAAAGCCGATGAGCCAACCCAATTCGACGATTTTGCTGATTCCAAATGGAAAGGCAAGTTGATCGGAGAGCCCCGGGACATCGAGCTTTTGATGGGGCTTGCCCGGCACAAATTCAAAAACGATGAGAAGGCGACTGACCTGATCAAGAAGATTGCGGCGAATAATGTCGAGTTTCACAAAGGTCACTCCGATCTCGCAGAGCTACTGGTGGCCGGACAGTCCGCAGGCTGCATCACCTGCTATTCTCATCATTACCCGTCACGCATAAGAAAAGGGGCACCGGTGGGGTATATGCTGACGGAGGGGATCGCAACGATAAACGCGACGGCGCTCGCCAAAGGGGCTCCGCATCCGAATACGGCGCTGCTTTTCGCTCGTTGGGCAGCCAGCGAAGAGGGGCAGAAGGTTTATGCGCAGGGTGGCCGAAACCCGGCACATCCTAAGGTCGATCCGGTGGAAAAAATTCGTCCCGCGAAAATTTATCCAATCGGAACCAACGAAATCAAAGACTGGAAGAAGTACGAAAAAACCTGGAAGGACATTTTTAAATTACGATAATCTGCGGCCGGGGCTGAGTCGCTTGGCCGGGGTTGCAATGATTGGGATAAGAACCGGCCGCTTAGGTCGGCGCAAAAACCGGAGGCATTAAAAAGAGGAGGCTTCATGTTTCGTCGATTGATCTCAATGAGTGGAATCTTTTTGGCGGGCTTTATCGTATTGGCGCTCGTTGGTATGGCCTCAAGCTTGCGCGCCGAAACGTTAGATGAGCTCTACCAGAAAGCCAAAAAAGAAGAAGGCGTGCTCAACTGTTACTGCTCGCTGGCGCAAATTAACGCGGAAAAGATTTACCCGGTGTTCGAAAAGCGTTTTCCGGGCATCAAGATCAATCATGTCGATGCCACTTCCGACAAGCTCGCGGTGCGCGCGATTACCGAGGCGCGCGGCGGCAAGGTATTTTCCGACGTATTCGAATTTGGCCTGGAGAATATCAACCAACTGTACGAACAGAAACTGTTATTGGATAAACCGATTCCGGAGGCGGCGGATTATCCGAAAGATATGAAAGGCAGCTATTGGCTGGCCAACAACCTGATCTTTTTTGTCGGAGCCTGGAATACCAACAAGGTCAAGAAAGAAGAGGAACCGAAAGTTCTAGATGACTTTGGTGATCCGCGTTGGAAGAACCGGCTCATCGCCGAACCCCGGGATGCCGAATTGGTCATCGGCTTAATGCACAAATACAATAGCCTGGAGAAAGCCCGCGCCATTCTCACCAAGATCGCAGCCAACAACGTTGAGTTTCACAAAGGTCATTCCGACCTTGCGGAACTACTGGTGGCCGGGCAAGCGGCAGCTTGCTTCACTTGCTATTCGCATCACTATCCTTCGCGCATCAAGAAAGGCGCGCCACTGGGCTATATGCTGTCGGAAGGGATCGGCAGTATCATCGCCGTTGCGATTGCAAAGGACGCGCCCCATCCGAATACCGCGATGTTGTTTGCCCGCTGGGCGGAATCCAAAGATGGCCAGGAAGTTTACGCCAAGGGTGGCCGTACTCCCGCTCATCCTAACGTGGAACCGGCTCTACCCGTACGGCCAAAAAAAATCTACGCCATCGGTACCGATGACATTCGCCAGTTTGCCAAGTACGAAAAGGTTTGGAAGGAAGTCTTCAAGCTAAGATAAAAGGCGGGAAACGAAGCCGGTGTGTTGAAACGATGGGCGACTGTTGGTAGAAAGCCGACGGGTCGTCACGAGAATGTTTCTGGGAGGATATTTTTTAATGGCATTATTGAGAAGGTTTTCTTCATTGTGTTTCGCGGTCTTGTTCATGGGATTGATCGGCTTTCGTCCGGCGCGCGGCGAAACGCTTGACGACATTCACAAGAAGGCGGTCAAAGAGGGGGGTACCCTCAATTTTTATGGCACACTGGCGCAAGTTAACGCGGAGAAAATCCTGCCGGTTTTTGAAAAACGCTTTCCGGGGATAAAAATCAATCATGTTGACGCGACCTCGGATAAATTGGTGGCCCGCGCCGTAACCGAGGCGCGCGGCGGCAAGACCTTGGGCGACGTATTACAGATCCCGTTGGAGAATGTCATCCAGGCGCACGACCAGGGATTGTTGCTCGATACCAATCTGCCTGAAGCATCTGACTATCCGGCCGGCTTAAAGGGGTCCTTTTGGGTAGCGTCGGACTTGCAGTATTTTATCGCGGCCTGGAACACCAATCAGGTTAAAAAGGAGGAGGAGCCGCAAACCTACGACGACTTCCTTCACCCGCGCTGGAAAGGTCGTCTGATCGCGGAGCCGCGCGATTTGGAGATGTTGCTTGCTTTTGCCAAATACCGATTCAAGAGCGATGAAAAGGCGATCGAGTTTTGGAAAAAAATCGCCGCGCAGAACGTTGAGTTTCACAAAGGCCACTCGCAGCTTGCCGAACTGCTGGTCGCCGGCCAGGCGGCTGCTTGCTTGACTTGCTACTCGCACCATTACCCCAGCCGCATCAAAAAGGGCGCGCCAGTCAACTACATGTTGAGCGAAGGCGTGGCCTCGATTAACGGCACGGCGATATTTAAAGGCGCCCCCCATCCCAATACAGCATTGCTGTTTGCCCGCTGGGTCGGTAGCCTCGAGGGACAGAAAATTATGGCTCAGGGCGGCCGCAATCCTGCACATCCCAAAGTGGAGCCGGTAGAGAAGACTCGAACGGCTAAAACCTATTTTATAACTGCCAGCGATCTTAAAGAGTTTCCCAAGTACGATAAGATTTGGAAGGAAATCTTTAAACTAAGATGAGTCTGCCAGTGTTCGCGGCATTCATCTCGCGAAGGTGATTTATGGCTACTGCCACAGTGGCTCGTCCCGGCAGGGTTAGCTTTTCCTTGGATCCTGCGCTGCTGATTCCGTTGGTCGGCGCTGGAATCCTCGTCTATCTGGCCGTCTTGCCGCTGCTAATGCTCCTGGTTGGCAGCTTTCAAGCCGAGGTGGCGCCGCGTGAGTTCATCTACACGCTTAAAAACTATCAAGCCGCATATGCAAGCGAGTATACCTACTCGACTTTCATGAATTCGTTGATTTTTGCTTCGGGTGCGGCAATTTTATCGTTTTCTCTCGGAACTGTGCTAGCGTGGCTGACCGAGCGCACTAACACGCCAATGCGGCGCATTTTCGTTCCTCTGGCAGTGGTGCCGCTGATCCTCCCAGGCGTGCTTGAATCCATTGCGTGGATTTTTCTGCTCAGCCCGAAATTCGGCTACGTCAATGTTTGGTTGATGAATTTGCTTGGCTTGGAATCCCCGCTATTCAATGTGTTCTCGCTACCGGGAATGATCTGGGTCCACGCGGTCGGCCAAGTCCCCCTGGCATTTTTGCTTATGGTGGCAGCATTCAAATCCATGGACCCTTCTTTGGAAGAGTCCGCGATGATGTCTGGCGCCAATACCTTTCAGACTTTTAAGCGGGTAACGTTAAAGCTTCTGTTGCCGACCGCGGGCTCGGTTTTGCTCATTCTTTTCGTGCGCACCCTGGAATCCTTCGAGGCACCGGCGCTAATCGGTATACCCGCGCGCATCTATGTTTACACCAGCGAGATTTACCTGGCGTTCAATGATTATCCGCCGGACTACGGGCGCGGTGGCGCGCTCGCCGTGGGTTTGCTGCTCTTGAGCGCGGTCGGCGTGTGGCTTTACACGCGGGCGACTAAAGAAGGAAAAAGGTTTCAGACCGTGACCGGCAAAGCCTTCAGGCCGCGGCAGTTCGACCTCGGCGCCTGGCGTTGGGTCGCCTTCGGATTTTTGACCTCTTACTTTCTGTTTGTGGTATTGCTGCCGTTTCTAGTGTTGTTCTGGGCTTCTTTCCTGCCGTTTTTCGCTACGCCGAGTTGGGACGCGTTGAGCAAGCTCAGTCTCGACAACTATCGTTACCTGCATGGCTTTCGGCCGTTTTGGGACGCCATGCAAAACAGCATCATCCTCGCGACGTTGACGGCGACGGTGGCGATGATCCTGACTTCGCTGGTTGC
>Ga0209974_10000912_pt1 | contig 10297 bp, 12 predicted proteins | sample InoplaM3SPM_FD_187592 | JGI IMG/M metagenome (GOLD analysis project Ga0209974, IMG submission 187592) | Arabidopsis thaliana rhizosphere microbial communities from the Joint Genome Institute, USA, that affect carbon cycling - Inoculated... | ecosystem: Host-associated > Plants > Roots >...
GACGCGCACGAGCTCGCTGCCGGCATGGGCGAGCGCCGCGACCTGGAGCGCGCTCGCATCCGCGTCGGCAGTGTCGGTGTTGGTCATCGACTGGACGATGACCGGGTGGCGCGAGCCGATCTTCACGCCGCCAACGTCGACGGTGGGTGTCCGACGCCGGCCCGGCAGGTGCGGCTCGCCCTCGATCAGAGGGAGCTGGGTCGTCGCCACAACCTCAGCCCAGCCGTTGGATGTCGAAGAACGTTATCCAGACCAGCAACGCCATCAACAGCACGAAGCCGGTCAGGTAGGCGAGGCGCTCCGCGGCGATGCTGATGCGGTTGTTAGTGGCTTTCTGGATGATCGCGACCGCGACCCGACCGCCATCGAGCGGCGGGAACGGCAGCACGTTGACCACGGCCAGGTTGGCCGAGAGCACGCCGAAGAGCCATAGCAGCCAGATGGGCTGGCCGATCGAGCGCACCTGGCCAATGATGTCGACCATCCCGACCGGGCCTGACACGGGCGGGTTACCGATGTTGGTGACGAGTTGGCCCAGGCCGCGCAGCACGATGGTCGCCGCGTCGATCGTCCGGCGTGCACCGAGCGTGACCGCGGTGAGCGGGTCGTGGGTGATGGTGTCTGGCACGAAACGGAGATCGCGGATGCCCAGCGCACCCTGGTCGGGGCCCGGCTGGCGCAGCGTCACCGCGACGTCGCGCACCTCACCGGCCGCGTTACGCACGGTCAGCGTCACCTGCTGGCCGGCGTGGGCGCGCAGATAGGTAAGGGCCTGCGCGGCGTCATCGATGTGGTCGAACACCGGGAAGCGCTGGCCGTCGATGGCGACGATCACGTCGCCGCTCTCGTCGTAGTTCTTCGTGCCGTCGGGATCGACACTGAGAAGCTTGCTGCCGACCAGGCCGATCGAAGCTGCCGGTGACCCGGGGTCTACCTGACCGATGCGGATGTCGGCTACCGGATCGGAGACCGCGGCGATGAACGAGAAGACGACGAAGGCGAGAAGGATGTTCATCAGGACGCCGGCGAGGAGGATGGCCAGACGCGTCCGGAGCGGCTTATTGACGAAGGCGTCGGGCTCGACCGATTCCCCCTCCTCTGCCTCAAGCTTGACGAAGCCGCCGATGGGCAGCCAGTTGAGCGTGTACTGGGTGCCTTTGCTGTCCGTACCGATCACCTTGGCGCGCGGAGGGAAGCCAATGCCGAATTCGTGGACACGCACGCCGGAGCGGCGCGCGACGATGAAGTGGCCCAGCTCGTGGATGACCACCAGTACGACAAGGAAGACGAGCAGCAGGAGGACGTTGATCAGGCCGTTGCCCAGGCCAATGAAGTCGAACATCAGGGTCTAGACGCTCCAGCGGGTGTGGCAGTTGCGGCCCACGCGCGGACTTCCGCGTCGAGCGCCAGTAATCCGAGCAAGTCGGGTGCCGGACCGTCCCCGAAACGCGCCACCGCGTCGGCGCACAGATCGGCGATATCCGTGAAGCTCAGGCTGCCGGCAAGAAAACGGTCGACGGCGATGTCGTCGGCTGCGATCAGTGCTGCCGACGCGCGTGGACCCTGCTGGCCCGCGCGGCGGCCAATCTCCAGGGCGGGAAAGCGTGCGGTGTCGACCGGCTCGAAGCCCAGGGTCGGTATGCCAGCGGCCGCCAGGCGCGGCGCGGGTGAAGGCAGCCGCTCCGGGTAGGTGATGGCGTACTGGATGGGGAGGCGCATGTCGGGCTGTCCCAGCTGAGCCTTGATCGAACCGTCAACGAACTCGACCATCGAGTGAATGACGCTCTGCGGATGGACGACCACGTCAACCTGGTCGTCCGCGAAATCGTAGAGCCAGCGCGCCTCGATGACTTCGAGCGCCTTATTCATGAGCGTCGCCGAGTCGACGGTTATCTTCGCCCCCATGCGCCACGTCGGGTGAGCCAAGGCCTCGGCCGGAGTCACCGATTGCATGCGGTCGCCCGACCACTCGCGAAACGGACCGCCACTGGCCGTGAGGATCAGCCGCGCGACATCCTCGCGCCGCTCCCCGGTAAGGCATTGCCAGATGGCGGAGTGCTCGCTATCGATGGGCCGCAGCCAGTTGAGCGCGCCGGTCGCCGCGTCCTGGAAGCCGTGCTTCTGTGCCAGGTCGCGCGCCAGCGGCATCACCAGGTGACCGCCAGAGACGAGCGTCTCCTTGTTGGCCGTCGCGACCAGCTTGCCGCGCTCGAGCGCCGCGAGGGTCGGCACGAGGCTCACGATGCCCGGCGTGCCCACGAGGACGAGATCGACCTCGGGGATGGCCGCCATATCGGCGAGCGCGTCCGGCCCGTCCTTGGCCAGCGCTGTGTGGCTTGGTTGGTGACGAGCGACCTGTTCACTGAACGCGGATTCGCCACGCCCAGCTGCCAGCGCAACGACCTCGAACCGGTCGCTGTGCGCCTCCAGGACGTCGAGCGCCTGGCGCCCGATCGAGCCCGTGCTCCCGAGCACCGCGACTCGAACCCTGCTGTTCATGTGACGGCCTGGCCGTTGTGCATCAAAAGGAGCAGCCACGTGTAAGTCACCGGTGCCGCAAACAAGAATGAGTCGACCCGATCGAGGATGCCGCCGTGGCCGGGAATGAGAGTGCCCGAGTCCTTGACCTCAGCCGCTCGCTTGAGCATCGACTCGACCAGGTCTCCCGCTTGGGCCGAAATGGCGATCAGCAGGCCCGTGACCGCTCCGAGGAGGACGTTGACTTCCAGGAGGACGGCGGCCAACGCGCTGCAGACGATGACTGCAGCGACCGTCCCGCCGATTGCACCGCTCCAAGTCTTCCTCGGTGAGATGTGGTTGAAGAACCGCCCGCGTGGGAAATACCTCCCGACGACGTACGCGGCGCTGTCGATCGACCAGACGGTCAGCACCAGGATGAGCAGCCACAGCCGACCTGCGCCGAACTGTTCCCTGAGGGTGTCGTACGGGACTTGCCAGTATCCCAAAGCGCTGATGGCGGCCGCAAAACCGATGAGACTCGGATACAGGACCGCGATCACGTTGCCGACCCAGGCCGTCAAACCTTTTCGTGGATCGGTGAAGACCAACGAAAGCGTCGCCGTACCAACGAGGATGAGCGCCAGACCAGGGGCGAGGAAGACCCAGCTCGTGTCGTAGAACCCGATGCCCCGTGGGAGCCCAATGAAGGTGAGCCCAAACGCGACCACTGGCGCGAGCACTGCGGACATCACGGTGTTCGCCGGTAGACCCGCACGGCGCACCAACTGCACGACCTCGAACGCGGCCAGGGCTGCAAGGATCAGGATCGCCAAGAGGATGAACGGAGGTCCGGCAACGAAGACGGCGCCGACGACCGGCACGAGCACGGCCGCGCTGATGAGACGTGTTCGCATCAGTGAAAGGCTAGCCGCCCAGCCGATGCGCCAGAGACGTCAAATGTCCGGCGCGCTCCGGCTGAGAGGCCGGCCAAGGCGGAGATTGGCAGCAAAACGCTGGCCTGAACCGCGAAACGATGCGTCGCGTGCATCAGGGAGAGGCTGCTCGGGCTCGGCTGGTCCGAGGAGAGCCGCCTGGCGGACGTCTGACGTCCCAGAATGATCAAAGTCGCTGTGGTATCGCCGTCAGCGGCCGAACCGGCGGGATCGCCGCGCGAACTCGGCGAGAGCCGCGTCCAACGTCGCTGGGGTGAAGTCGGGCCAGAGCACGTCGGTGAAGTACAGCTCGGCGTATGCCGCCTGCCAGATCAGGAAGTTGCTGATGCGCTGCTCGCCTCCGGTGCGGATGAGCAGGTCCAGGTCGGGTCCGTCGGCGGTGTAGAGGCGCGCGCGGATGGCCTCCTCATCAATCTCGGCCGGCGTCAGCCCGTCGGCGACGGCGCGGCGCACGGCATCAACGATCTCTGAGCGGCCGGAATAGTTGAACGCCACGTTGAGGGTCATGCGGTGACCCTCAGCCGTCGCCGACAGCGCGTCGGCGACCGAGGCGCGCGTCTGGTCGGGCAGCTCGTCGATCCGGCCCAGGATGCGCACCCGCACGCCCTGGCGAACCAGGTCGGGCGTCTCGCGGCGGATGGCCGCCTCAAGCAGGGCGAACAGCGTCGCAACCTCGCCCTCATCACGAGCCCAGTTCTCCCGTGAGAACGCGTAAATCGACAGCGCCTCGATGCCCAGGTCGGCGCAGTGCTCGACGATGGGCCGGATCGCGTCGACGCCGGCGGAGTGGCCTTCCCCCTCTGACAGTCCATGCAACCGCGCCCAGCGCCGATTGCCATCCATGACGATCGCGACGTGGCGCGGCAGTAGCCCAGCGCCGTCTTCGGCGGAGACCCGATCCGTGGCCGTCACGGACGTCATCCGACCTCGAGGATCTCCTGTTCCTTGTGCTTGCCGACGCGGTCGACCTCGCCCGTCCAGCGGTCGGTCACTTTCTGCAGCAGCTCCATCTCACGTCGTTCTTCGTCGGCGCCAATCTCGCCGTCGCGCACGGCCTTCTTGATCTCGTCTGCGACATCGCGCCGGTGGTTGCGAATCTCGACCTTCGCCTCTTCCATGCGCTTGTGGACGAGCTTCACCAGGTCCTTGCGACGCTCCTCGGTGAGCGCCGGGATGGCCAGACGTACGACCGTTCCATCCACATTGGGAGTCAGCCCGACCTCGCTCTTGAGGATGGCCTTCTCGATGGCCCCGAGCGCGCTCCGGTCCCACGGCTGGATGACGATGAGGTGCGCCTCGGGCACGCTGATGCTCGCCAGCTGGTTGAGCGGCGTCTGGGTGCCGTAGTACTCGACCTGGATGCGCTCCACCAGCGCCGTCGCGGCACGGCCGGTGCGGATCGCGGCCATGTCACGCTCGAGTGCCTCGATGGCTCGGCCCATGCGTGAGTCTGCGTCTCGTCGAATGTCGTCACTCATCTTGCGCACCATTGTCGATGACAGTGCCAATGCTGCCGCCCAGCGCCGCCGAGCGGATGTGACCGGGCTTGTTCATGTCGAACACGACGATCGGCAGGTCGTTCTCCATGCACAGCGTGACGGCCGTGGCATCGATGACCTGCAGCTTATCGGTCAGCATCTGCTCGTAGGCCAGGCGCTCGTGCCGCACGGCTGCCGGATTGGTCGCCGGATCGCTGTCATATACACCGTCAACCTTGGTCGCCTTGAGCAGCACCTCGGCGCCGATCTCAACCGCGCGCAGAGCCGCGGCCGTGTCGGTCGTGAAGTACGGGTTGCCCGTCCCGGCGACGAGGATGATCACGAGACCCTTCTCGAGATGATGCACAGCCCGGCGGCGGATGTACGGCTCGCACACCTCGTTCATGGCTATTGCGCTCATGACGCGGGTGGGCACGCCCGACTTCTCGAGCGCGTCCTGGATTGCCAGGCCATTCATCACAGTCGCGAGCATGCCGATGTAGTCGCCGGTGGCGCGATCCATGCCCTTCGCGGACGCGGCCATGCCCCGGAAGATGTTGCCGCCACCGACCACCACCGCCACCTGGACGCCCAGCCCGTGCACTTCCTTCACCTGCTGGGCGATGAACGTGCACATAGCGGGATCGACGCCATATGGCCGCTGGCCGAGCAGCGCCTCACCGCTGATCTTGAGCAGGATCCGGGCGTAACGAACGGCGCTCGGGGCGCCGGCCGTGGAGCTCGTCGCCGGATCGGCGACCCGTATCGGGTCGGCTTGGCTCAAATGTCCTCTCCCAGCTGGTAGCGCACGAAGCGCCGTACGCGAATGTTCTCACCGATCTTGGCGATTGCCTCTGTGATCAGGTCACCCACCTTCTGATCGGTGTCGCGGAACGGCTGTTCGTAGAGCACGACCGACTGGTACCACTTCTTGAGCTGGCCCTCGATGATCTGCGCGCGGATGTTCTCGGGCTTCTTCTGGACCTCCTCGCCCGCCAATAGCTCGGCCTTCTTGGCCTCGAGCACGTCGGCTGGGATCGACTCGATTGTGGGGTACTTGGGGTCGAGCCCGGCCACCTGCATGGCCAGCTCCTTCACGAGCTTCTGGAACTCGTCGTTGCGGGCCACGAAGTCGGTCTCGCTGTTGACCTCGATGAGCACACCCAGCCGACCACCGGCATGGATGTAGCTCGCGACGGTCCCTTCGCGGGCATCACGACCGGCCTTCTTGGCGGCCGTGGCCTGGCCGCGCTCGCGGATGAGGGCAATTGCCTTCTCGACGTCGCCGTCGGTCTCGACGAGTGCGCTCTTGCACTCCATCATTCCGGCGCCCGTGCGCTCGCGCAGCTCCTTCACTTTCTGGGCAGAGATGTCAGCCATGGTTTCCTTCGTACTTGTTTCTTGAGTGCCTGCTAGATCAGGGTCAGCCCGCGTCTTCTTCCTCAGACGGCTTGGCCTTGTCCTTTGATGCCGCAGGGCGCCGGGTCCCCGTGCGTGCTGCACCGGGGCGCGCGGCCCCTGTGCGTGCGGCGCCGGTCCGGGCGGCAGGTCGCGCTGGAGCAGTACGAGCAGGCTCAGGTTCAGGCTCTTCCTCGGCCTCCTCCGCCTCGGCCGCCCGATCGGCCGGCAGGAGCTCCTCTTCGTCGGGCTCGGGCTCGAAGCTGAACGTGCCGCCGGCAGCGAGCGCGGCGACCATCTCGTCGCTCGCCTCTTCCTGCTCCTCGACGATCGCAACGGGCTCATCGACCGGACGCGCGGCGCGCTCGTGGCCACCCTCGACGGCCGCGTCAGCGATGAGCGAGCACAGGAGGCGTATGGCGCGGATCGCGTCGTCGTTGGCCGGGATGACGTAGTCGAGCATGTCCGGGTCGACATTCGTGTCGCCCGTGCCGATGACCGGGATCTCCAGCTTGCGCGCCTCGATCACCGCGATGTGCTCGCGCTGCGGATCGATGACGAACATCGCGCCCGGCAGGCGGCGCATTTTGCGGATGCCGCCCAGCGTGCGCAGAAGCTTGTTCAGCGTCTCGGTCTTGACGCTGGCTTCCTTCTTGGTCAGCCGCTCGAACTCACCGTTCTGCTGCTGAGCCTCAAGCTGGTCGAGCAGGCCAAGGCGCTTGCGGATGGTCACGAAGTTGGTGAGCATGCCGCCCAGCCAGCGCTGGTTGACGTAAGGCATCTCGGCGCGCGTCGCCTCCTCGGCGATCGGCTCCTGGGCCTGCTTCTTGGTGCCGACGAACAGGATCGTGTCACCCTGTGCCACCGTCTGGCGGACGAACTCGAGCGCCTCTTCGAGGCCCTTGACCGTCTTGGCCAGATCAATGATGTGGATGCCGTTGCGCTCGGCAAAGATGTAGCGCTTCATCTTCGGGTTCCAGCGGCGGGTCTGGTGACCGAAGTGGATGCCGGCCTCGAGCAGCTGGCGCATGGACACGGTGGGCATTGCCACGGGGAGTTGGACCTCCTGAAATTCGGTTGTGCCTCCGCGTGTGTCCTGGTTCCGCAACCTTCGTGGCCATTGGGCCCGTGAGGCACCTTGCGGGGAGCAGCACGCGTGTGTGATGCTCGCTCGCGGGCATGCGCCCGCGGCGGCGGCCGCTCTCGCGGCCTTGCGGCAGTCTACACCGAGTCCAGGCCTGAGCCGTCAGACGCGGCCGATGGCGCGTCGCCCGGACATGCCGGTGCGATCCAATTGGTCTGTGCCGAGCGCCACGGCTCCTGGGGCGCCATGACTCAGGCGGGCCGGAGCCATGGTCGTGCCGGCGCTTTCCGGACTACATCACGCGTTTACGTGCGGCTGCCGACCCAACGATCCACCACGAACGATGCCGAGAAGAAGGCGAGCCCCAAGGCGACGAAGTCCAGGTTTTCGATCCTGATGTTGAGGGCCGCCAACAGGAACAGCGCGCCCGCAATCGCCAACATGACGATATGTGCCGTGATCTTCACTTCGCACTTCCTTCCCTACAACCTACCCCCTGGTGCGTAGTCTGCGTCACTCATCGGCCGTGCGAGAGCCGATTTTGCAAGCACGGGGCCGGCCGCGCCTGCGAGCTGTCGCCGGTAGCGTTCAGTTCTAGACAGGCAGCTCCAGCCTTCTAATGTGCCGGATGGCGAGTCTGCCACCGCGGCGGTCGACGACTGCGAGGTCCACCCGCCTTCTCAGGCCCAGCGGCGCCGTGAGGGCGCGACTCGCACGGTAGAGGTGCGCGACCTTGTCGCGATCGACACGCTCTTCCGGCGCGCCAAAGCGGTCGGACGTGGCGCTGCGCACCTCCACGAACACCAGCTCCGCCGGCGGCCCGGGATCGATCGCCAGGATGTCGATCTCGTCGCGCCCGACGACCACGTTCCGCCCGAGCAGCCGCCAGCCGCTCAACGCCAGGTGGGCCGCGACCTCATCTTCGGCGTTGCGTCCGGCTTGTTGGCGCGCCGTCTTCACCCGGTTCAGGGTGACGCCCGCGACTTACCAGCGCCTTATCAGGCGAGCGCGCCTGGCCCTGCCCTTCGATTGACATAGAGCGTATGCTTGCGCACTTTTTGAAGTCGGCTTTGCCGGCCGGACAACCTTGGCCGTCGCGAGCGGGGAGCGAAATGACTGCATCGGAATCGAAGTCCGAACAACTCATCGAGGACTACCTGCGTGAGCTCCGGGTATCCGCCTGGAACCGGCAGCTTCCACGATCCCAGACGGTCGCTCTGCTGGATGAGGTCCGGCTCGACATACAGGCGGCCCTGGACGAAGCCGGCGACCGCGACGAAGCCACTGTCTACCGAGTTCTCGATCGGCTCGGCGCTCCGGGCGACATCGTCGCCAAAGTTACAGCCCGGCCGCGATCGAATATTCAGCGTGCGGCCGACACCGCCCTGGCGCCGATCCTGCGACTGCGCGACGCGTTCCGCGAGCACGGGTGGGGACTGGCCGAGTTAGGGGCACTGCTATTGCTGATCCCTGGGCCGTTCATCCTCTGGTGGATCGCGCCAGTCTTCGGGATCATCCTGGTCCGCGTCGCGGCCAATCGCTGGTCCGACCAGACGACGCATCGCGCCACCAACTTCGTCGTAGCGGTGTTCGCCGTTCAGGTCGTGATGGCAGTGTGCGTGCTCCTGTACGTCCTGACCCTCGGTGGTCCATTCGACGTCGAGATCAGCAAGGTCTTCACTAGCTTTCACCCCGGCATAGGTGGTCTATCACCGCTCTCGCCCTTCTTGGGCGGTGCGGGGCCGCTATCGCCGCTCCAGATCCTGCTGGCCTCCCCGCCGTTCGTCGCGGGCATCGCCAGCGGCATCTATCTCGCGCTCAGCCCACGTCAGCGTGCGCTGCCAATGAGCTGATGCGCTGCCACGCGGGAACCTGCACCACGTCGGCGAGGTCGAACGACGTCTGCTCGCCTGCGAGAACGCGCTGCGTGGTGATGAACGAACGCCGGTGGTGCGGGGTCACGCCCAGGGCAGCCATGCCGGCGCGGTGGTCGGGCGTGGCGTAGCCCGCGTTGTGCTCCCAGCCGTAGCCCGGGTAGCGCGCCGCCAGCCGCGTCATCAGCCGATCGCGCGTCACCTTGGCGATTATCGAGGCACACGAGATCGCGTACACGCGGGCATCGCCGTCGATTACCGCCTTGTACGGGCCTGCGTGCGCCTCGAAGCCGCGGATGTGGCGGCCGTCGACGATCACGAAATCGTGCGTCCCCGCGCGGGTGACGGCGCGTTTCATGGCCAGGATCGTGGCGTAGTAGATGTTCAATTGGTCGATCTCGCGCACCGACGCCGCGCCCAGCCCTACGGTCAGCGCCTGGCGCAGGATCTTTCGGGCAAGCCTCTCGCGCTGAGCGGCGGAGAGCATCTTGGAGTCGCGTACGCCGCTGATGAAGCGCTTGTCGAGCGGCATCGCCAGGGCGCAGGCCACGACCGGGCCACACGACGGGGCCACGCCGACCTCATCGAGGCCGAGGATGACCCGATAGCCATGCTCGCGCTGGAGCTCGTTTTCGAGGCGCCGCGTCGGATTGAAAACCCCCATCGCGGCGCAACTTTACGCCGAAGCGGCTCTAGGAGGGTCGGCGCTCCCGCAATGACGCGGCCTTGCCGACGCGCTTGCGCAGGAAGTACAGCTGAGCGCGCCGGGCCACGCCGTGGCGCACGACCTCGATCTTCTCAATGCGCGGCGAATGGACCTTGAACGTGCGCTCGACGCCGACGCCGCTGCGGATGGCGCGGACCGTGATGGAGCGCGCGATGCCGCCGCCACGCAAGCGCATGACGGTGCCTTCGAAGACCTGGATGCGCTCGCGATTGCCCTCGCGCACGCGCGCCGAGACCTTGACGGTATCACCGGAGCTCAGCTCGGGCAGGTCGGTGCGCAGGTGCTCCGCGGTTATGTCGTCGAGGACGCTCATGGTGACGCTG
>Ga0209974_10000913_pt1 | contig 10295 bp, 8 predicted proteins | sample InoplaM3SPM_FD_187592 | JGI IMG/M metagenome (GOLD analysis project Ga0209974, IMG submission 187592) | Arabidopsis thaliana rhizosphere microbial communities from the Joint Genome Institute, USA, that affect carbon cycling - Inoculated... | ecosystem: Host-associated > Plants > Roots >...
CGGGGATGCTCGTCGTCGAGGGCGACCGCTCCTTCTATCTCTTCGCCGGCTCGCGCCGCGAGGAGCCGGGGGAGCCGAAGCACTACGCCAGCTACCTGCTGCAGTGGGAGATGATGCGGCGCGCCCGCGAGCTCGGATCTCGCACGCATGACCTGTGGGGGATCGCCCCCGAGGGCGCTGGACCGGAGCACCCGTGGTACGGGGTGGGCCTCTTCAAGAAGGGCTTTGACGGCCGCGCCGTCCGCTGGGCAGGAACCTGGGACGTGGTGATCGACGCCAACCTCTACCGGCTCCGCTCGGCCCTGGCGATGGCCAAGGCCGCGGTCCCCGGGAGGTCCCGGTGACCGAGGGGCAGATGGGCCTCGGCGAGCTGGCCGACGTCATCGGTCCCGAGCGGGTGGTGGGCGTTCCGGTGGGTGAGATCACCGGCCTGGCCTACGACTCACGCCGGGCCGGCCCCGGGACCCTCTTCTTCGCCGTGCCCGGCGATCACGTCGATGGGCATGACTTCATTGCCGATGCGGTCGCCCTCGGTGCCGCGGCGGTCGTGGCCGAGAAGGAGACCGCGGGGCTGGCGGTGCCACAGCTCCTTGTGGCTCGCACTCGCGACGCCTTGGCGGATGCCGCCGATGCCTGGTACGGCCGGCCGTCGGAGCGCCTCGAGGTGGTCGGGGTGACCGGGACCGACGGCAAGACCACGACCTGCTACCTCGCCGTCGCCGCGCTGCAGGCCGGCGGCAAGCGACCGGGGATGATCGGCACGGTGGCGGTGCGGGTCGGCGACGAGGTCCGTCCCAACGAGGATCGCAACACGACACCCGAGTCGCTCGAGCTGCAGGAGCTGCTGGCCGAGATGGCCGGGGCCGGCAACGACGGCGTGGTGATGGAGGCGACCAGCCACGGCCTGGCGCAATCCCGCGTTCGCAATTGCCGCTTCCGGGTGGCAGTCGTGACCAACCTGACCAGTGAGCACCTGGAGTTCCACGGCTCGCTCGAGGCGTACCGGGCGGCCAAGGCGATGCTGGTCGAGGAGGCGCCGATCGCCATCCTGAACGCCGATGACCCCTCGTTTGGCTACTTCCGCGACCGTGCTCGTGACCGGGTCGTGGCGTACGGGACCGATGCCCGTGCCCTGGTGCGAGCCAGCGAGATCGAAGCTCGGGCCGATGGCACGACCTTCACCGCCATCACGCCCACCTGGAGCGGCCAGGTCCACCTCCAGCTGCCCGGCGCCTTCAACGTGCACAACGCGCTGGCCGCGTTGGCGCTGGCTGAGGTCGAGGGGGTCGACTCCGCCGCGGCCGCCGAGGCGGTCGGCGCCGTCAGCGGCGTTCCGGGTCGGATGGAGCGGATCGACGCCGGGCAGCCCTTCGGGGTCGTCGTCGACTACGCTCACACCGCCGACTCCCTGGCCAAGATGCTGCGCACCCTGCGGCCGCTGACCACCGGCCGCCTGATCGTCGTCTTCGGCTCGGCGGGGGAGCGCGACCGGGTCAAGCGCCCGGCCATGGGCAAGGTCGCTGCGGAGCTCGCCGACCTGGCCGTCGTGACCGATGAGGACCCGCGCCTGGAGGACGGCCACGCCATCAACGAGGCCATTGCCGAGGGCGCCCGATCCGCTGGCGCCAGGGACGGCAGCAACCTGTGGGTCATCGACGACCGGCGAGCCGCGATCGCCCACGCAATCGGCCTTGCTGGTTCGGGCGACATGATCCTGCTGGCCGGCAAGGGGCACGAGGGGAGCATCTTCTACGCCAACGAGAAGCGCTGGTGGGATGAGCGCGAGGTCGCTCGCCAGGAGCTCGCCGCCGCCGGCTTCAAGGCCGATGCCTGAGCTCGCCGCCTTCCGCGTCACGGACCGCGACGCCTGGAACGCGTTCATCGAGCACGCGCCGTACCGCAGCTTCCCGCAGCTGTGGGAGTGGGGCGAGCTGCGCGAGACATCGGGCTGGCGGCCAATCCGGGTGGCGGTGGGGGAGTCTCCCGGTCAGCCCCTTGCCGGGGCGCAGGTGCTCATGCGCCAGGTCCCGCTCGTCGGTTGGCGGCTCGGGTACGCGCCGCGTGGCCCCATCGGCCAGCTCGAGAATCCGGCGGTGCGCAAGGCACTGTTCGCCGCGCTCCGCGACCTGGGTCAGTCGGAGGAAGTCGCCACCCTCAAGGTCGATCCCGAGGCATCGGCGACCGACCCGCTCGGCGCTGCACTCCTGTCTGCCCCCTGGCGCGAGGCCGCGAAGGTCCAGCCGCCGCGCACCCGGCTCCTCGACCTGGCACCCGACGAGGAGGCCCTCCTCGCCCAGATGAGCAAGAAGCACCGCCAGTACGTGCACAAAGCGGAGCGGGAGGGCGTGACCGTCACGCAGCTCAATCCCTCCGCCCCGCCGAACGAAACGGCCACCGCCCTCGCCGACTTCTACCGGATCTACGCCGAGACCGCGGAGCGCGCCGGCTTCGCCGCCCGCGTCCAGGACTACTACGAACGCGTCTGGGGCCTCTTCTCGCCTGCCGGGCACGCCCGCCTCTTCTTCGCGGAGCTCGGCGGCGAGCGCGTGGCGACCCTCTTCCACTTCACCTGCGGCGACCGAGCGGCCGAGGCCTACGGCGGCATGACCGATGCCGGCGCCGACTCCCGCGCCAACTACCTCCTGAAATGGGAGGCGATCCGTGCCTTCCGCGCGCAGGGCTTCGCTTCGTACGACCTGTGGGGCATCGCCACCGGCGGCATCGCCCACTTCAAGGAGGGCTTCGGCGGTCGCCAGGTGGACTATGTCGGCGCCCGCGACCTGCCCCTGCGTCCCGCCCAGGATGCCGCGCTGCGGGTGCTGCTTCCCGCCTACGGGATCGCCCAGCGCGCTCGCCTGCGCCTCCGCGGCCACAAGCTCGCCGGCAGCGACGACTAGCGCTCAGCGCCGCTTCGAGAAGTCGGTCTCCTTCACGACTTTCCCTGACCGATCGAAGGTCTTCCAGATTCCGACCTGCTCACCGCGGTCGAACTCACCGCTGCGCATCACGCTGCCGTCCTTGCGAAAGAACTCCCAAGCGCCATGCATCTGGCCGTCGAGCTGGAAGCCCCTGTATCGGACCGCGCCGTCGTCGTAGTGCGCGATGTCCGGCACTGCCCTGGTCTCGTTTGGCATGCGCCAATTATCGGCGGACCCACTACCCTTCGGCCCGATGCCCCCCATCCTCCGCCGCGCCGACGACCGCGACCGCCCTGCCTGGGACGCCTTCATCGCCTCGCGCCCCGAGGCTGACCTGCTCCAGAGCTGGGCGTGGGGCGAGTGCACCGCGCTCGCCGGCGAGCCGCCCGCCCGCTTGCTGCTCGATGACAACGGCGAAATCCGTGGTGTCGCGCAGGCGCTCATGCGACCGGCAAGTTTCGGCCGCCAGGTGGCGTACGTCGCTCATGGCCCGATCTGGGACCGGTCCGCGCACGACGCGGACCGCCTCTTCGCCTGGCTCATCCAAGGTCTGCGGACTCTCGCGCGCAAGGAGAAGGCGCTCGTCGTCAAGCTCGATCCCCGCGCGGAGCGCGGCGACGTGACCGACATCGCCGCCCTGGCCCGAGTCCACAAGCTTCGGCCCGCACCGGACCTGCAGGCGCCCACGACCCGGATCGTCGAGCTGTTGCGCGGCCTCGACCAGCCCGATGCCTCCTGGCACGCGGATGCTCGCCGCCTCTCCCGCCGCGCCGAGCGCGAGGGGACCGTGGTCACGATCTCTCGCGGGGCCGATCCGGCCGAGATCGCCATCCTCCACGAGCTCCTCACCGCCACCGCGGCGCACGGCGATTTCCGCGTTCGCTCGCCCGAGTTCCTCGAGCGCCTCGCGTCCGAGCTGAGCGCCTCGAACGGCTGGTATCTGGGCATCGCCCGGGTCGAGGGTACCCCCATCGCCGCGATGGCCTTCCCGCGCGTCGGCAATCGCGCCTACTACCTCTACGGCGCCCTCCGCCGCGACCCCGAGTACAAACACCACTACGGCGCACACGCGGTCATGGCCACGATGCTTCGTACCCTCGCCGCAGATGGCTGCTCCACGGTCGACATGTGGGGCGTTGTCGAGCCGGACGACACCACGGCGGACCCCGCCTGGCGCGGCTTCTCCGACTTCAAGCGCACCTTCGGCGGCCTTCCCCTCCGCCACCCCGGCCTCTTCGACCTCGTCACCAGTCGGTTCTGGTACGGGCTACGGGCGATTCGTGAGGGGATCCTGAGGAGGGGCAAAGAAGAGGCGTGAGGCGCCGGCGGGGACAACCTTGCCGGTTCTGCGTTCCCGGTGGGCGGGCCTAAAGCCCAAGTTGCTGGAGTTGCATCGCGGCTGCGCCCGCTGCCCGGGCAGGATGGCCAAGATAGGCCAACCTCTCGCCTCCCGGGCCGCGAGGAAGGACCCATCTCGGTCGTTAGGCCCGCTGGCCGGGAACGGCTGCCGTCCCTTCCGACAGCCCAGGCTGCCCGGCGCGCGCCACGACTCCATCGGTCCTGACCTGAGCACGCTCCGTGCTACCCTTTCGACACCATGGACCTGGCACGCCTGCGGGCGGCCCCGGCCGCCGTGGCGAAGCGCATCCGAAATGCCGAGCCAGCGGCCAGCACGCCCACCATCGAGACGGTTGTCGCGGAAGCGCGGCGCCATCGGCCGAGCGTCAACGTCGGCCTGATCGAGCGCGCCCACCAGGTGGCTACCACCGCGCACGAGGGCCAGCTGAGGGCATCGGGCGAGCCGTACATCACCCACCCGGTCGCGGTCGCCTACGAGCTGGCGGCGCTCCAGATGGACGCCGAGAGCATCGCGGCAGCCATGCTCCACGACGTTCCCGAGGACACCGACCTCACCATCCCGGACCTCGAAAAGCGCTTCGGGCGCGAGGTCGCGCGGCTCGTCGATGGCGTCACCAAGCTCAGCAAGTTCGGGTCGGCGCGCTCCATGGAGGAGCAGCAGGCGGAGAACATCCGAAAGATGTTCCTGGCCATGGCCGAGGACGTGCGGGTGGTCATCATCAAGCTCGCTGACCGGCTTCACAACATGCGCACCCTCGGCGCGCTGCCGCCCGAGAAGCAGGTCCGCATCGCGCGCCAGACGATGGAGATCTACGCGCCCCTGGCGCATCGGCTGGGGATCTGGCAGTGGAAGTGGGAGCTCGAGGACCTCTCGTTCAAGTATGCGGAGCCGGAGACCTTCCGGAAGATGGTCGACATGCTCGCCGACCGCCGCAAGGAGCGCGAGTCGTTCATCAACAAGAGCATCACGATCTTGCGCAAGGAGCTGGGCAAGGTTGGGATCGAGGCCGAGATCAGCGGCCGGCCGAAGCACCTCTACAGCATCTACAAGAAGATGGAGCGCAAGGGCGCCGAGTTCAGCGAGATCTACGACCTGCACGCCATCCGCCTGATCGTTGACGAGGTGAAGGACACGTACGCCGCGCTGGGCGTGGTCCACTCCATCTGGCGGCCGATCCCGGGGCAGTTCGACGACTACATCGCCATGCCGAAGGCGAACCTGTACCAGTCCCTGCACACCGCGGTGATCGGGCCCGATGCCAAGCCGCTCGAGGTCCAGATCCGGACCCGCGCCATGCACGAGGTGGCGGAGGCGGGGATCGCCGCCCACTGGCGCTACAAGGAGGGCTCGCGCGGCGATCGTCGCTACGACGAGAAGCTCGCCTGGGTGCGGCAGCTGATCGAGTGGCAGCGCGAGGTGGTTGACGCCACGGAGTTCGTCGAAGGCCTGAAGCTGGACCTGTTCCAGGACCAGGTCTTCGTCTTCACCCCCAAGGGCGACGTCAAGGACCTCCCCTCGGGCGCCACCCCGCTCGACTTCGCCTATCGGATCCATACCGATGTGGGACACCGCACCATCGGCTCCAAGGTCAACAACCGATTGGTGCCGCTCGACTACCGGCTCCGCAACGGGGACATCGTCGAGATCATCACCACCAAGTCGGCGCACGGGCCGTCGCGCGACTGGATGAACATCGTGCGCACCAGCCAGGCCCGCGAGAAGATCCGCGCCTGGTTCAAGCACCAGCAGCGCGACGAGAACATCGCCCAGGGCAAGGAGATCCTCGACCGCGAGCTGCGCCGCCTGGCGCACGAGACGCTGGTCACCATCGACGCCGACAAGCTGCTCGAGCTGGCCGCACAGGCGCACTACAAGGAGCTCGACGACTTCTACGCCGCCATCGGCTACGGCGCGGTTTCGCCGGCCTCGGTGGTGGGCAAGCTCGAGATCCACGACGACGCGGCCATCACCCTCCCCGAGGTCGCGCCGCCGTCCGGCGTCCCTTCGGCGAGCGGGATCCGGGTCAAGGGCGTGGGCGACCTGCTGGTCCGCTTCGCGAAGTGCTGCTCACCGATCCCCGGCGACCCGATCACCGGCTACGTCACCCGGGGCAAGGGCGTGACGGTGCACCGCTCCAACTGTCGTTCGGTCCTGTCGGAGCGCGACATCGAGCGGCTGATCGACGTCGATTGGGAGGCGATGGACCTGCAGACCTACCCGATCACGATCCGCATCCTCGCCGTGGACCGGCCAGGGCTCCTCAACGAGATCACGAACGTCGTGGCCGAGGACAAGGTGAACATCGTTGCGGCGTCCATTGGCACGCATCCGGACGGCACCGCCACGATCAGCGCCACGCTCAAGGTGACGTCGCTGCAGCAGCTTTCCAAGGTGCTGACCCGCATCGAGCGAGTACGGGACGTGACGAGCGTCACCCGGGAGGCGCGCTAGAGGCTGCCAGGCGCCCCCTCATCGGTGTCAAGCATGATCGTGCACCCGTGCAGCACGACTGCACGACGAGGCTCCGACAGCAGCGTGGCTACCCAGAGCTCTCGGGCGCTGCTGCTCCAATCGGTCGGTTCGCGAGCAAGAGCAAGACGAGCGTCGCCGCTGTCGCGATCAGCGTCAGCGAGATCCAGATGCGGGCGACCGGCAGGGTGACCAGATCCTCGAGCCACGGCCAGAAGGTGAATGGCGTCGTGTCCACCAGGGCGTACACCATCGAGGCCGCAAAGGCCGCGGTCATGATCAGATACACGCCGAGGATGCTCCAGTTCGCCGCGGCCAGCGGCGCCAGCACGGCCATCGCCGGGAACAGGTACCGCTCGTGCACCCGCGTTGGCAGGAAGTAGAAGGCGAAGACGACGAACACCCCGACCGCCAGGATCGTCCACAGGTCCTGCCGGCGCAGCAGCGGCAACAGGGCCGCAGTGAGGCCGATCAGCAGCAGCACGGCGCCGATGTAGACCAGGTCCCCATCGGGTTTCTTGTAGCCGTGGAAGAGGCCCCAGAGGTTCGCCGCATTGGCCGATGACATCTCCTTGAAGCTCCCCGCGCTGACGACGCGGCCGACATAGTCGATCGGGTTCATCCGCAGCGGAATCGCCACGACCGCGTAGGTCGCAGCGCCGCCCAGCAGCCCGCGGACAATGGGAGCGAGGCTGTGGGACGCCCGCCATTGCAGGATCGCCACCACCGCGACGGGCAACAGCACCAGCCCGAACTGCGGCTTGATGAGGAGGGCCAGGACGGTAAGGGCACCGGCGGTCGCCCATCGGCGGGCGGCCAGCGCCCACAGCGCGAGGAGGTAGGCCAGGGTTCCCGCGGCATCGACCTGGCCCCACACCGGTCCGGCGAGCAGCACGGCTGGGTTGAGCAGGTAGAGCGCTGGCGCGACGAGGGCGCGCCAGGGACCGACCATGCGTCGCGCGATCAGGTAGGTACCCACGCCGATGACCAGGTCGAAGGGGATGGAGACCCCCTTGATGGCGCGCGCCTGCACGGCCCCATCCAGGAAGACGCCGATCGGCCAGAACGCGTAGAGCATCGCCGGATAGAGAGCGCTGTCGTGGCGATAGAAGTCCCCTGGCCCGTATTGGGCCATGTTGTCGGCCCATCGGCCGTTCACAAGGAGGTCGCCGTAATGGCCCTCCGCGCCCAGCACGGCAAGGCGGACGGCAAAGCCCACCGTTAGCAGGACCGCCAGCGCGAGCCCCGCCACCATCGCCTGGCGCCGATCGCTCCGCATCACCGGGGCAGCCTAGCGGCTGTCGATCAAGTCGCGCAGCCGACGAAGCTCAGGGAGGATCCGCTCATCTGGACGTGATCCTCAGCAGCAGGGAGGCCAGCGCGCACCTGGCATCGGCACCGGCGTCAACGACGAAGTACACGATGTCACCGACGCCGACGTCCGCGGTGATGTCGAACGCGGCCTCGTCGCCGATGTCGAGCTCGTCGCTGTGGAAGGTATCCGAGCCCCGCTCGATCGTGAACACGAGGCCGCCGTGTGGGACCGAGCAGGGATCCTGGGGCCGTGAGACGACGCCCTGAATCGTGATCTCGCCTTCCAGCGGGCTGGTCCAGCCCAGGATCACGCTCACGGCGGGATGGAGGTAGAGCAACGAGTCCCTACCTTCCGGCTGCGCAAGGCCGACGAACGCGTTGATCAGCGTCGGCTCATTCCACGCCTCGTGCAGATCTGGCGAGGTCCCGTCCATCCCCACCTGGTTCCATGCGTCGACGCCCTCGTAGTTCGGCAGAAGGACGTATCGGGTCCGGTCGTGACTATCGGTTGAAGTGCTCTGCATGTAGCTCCAGACAGCCGCGTTCCCGTATGCATCACGACTCGGGTTCTCTGCGATCGGGCCGCTGCGCCAGTCCGCGGACGGGTTCCAGACTCGCGCCTGCCCGTGCCCTGGCACAGGCGGCATGAGGAATCCGAAACGATCCCATGCGAGACCAGCCGTGACCGCAATCAGGACCAACAATGCTCCAGCGAGCGCCATCTCCATCGGCCGGCCGCCAAACCAACCGAGGCCGCGCCGCTGACCGCCAACCTGCGCGGTGTGGGAGATCGACTCTAGGGCTCCCTCGAGCACGCTGTGCGGGATGGGCTGCGCCTCGGCGTCGAGCCAATCGGCGAGCATCCGCTCGATCTGTTCGTCGGATCTCATCCCGGGCCTGCCCCGCCTGAGCGCGCATCAGCCTCGAGCGCCGCGCGCAGGGCTTTGAGCGAGTAATGGAGACGCGAACGGACGGTCCCTTCCGGGATGTCGAGCGCCTCGGCGATCTCCTCATTCGAGAGGCCGGCGTAGTGCTTGAGCACGACCACTGCCCGATGGTCGACGGGCAGCCGTTGGAACCCGCGCTCGAGCTGGTCACGGTCAGCGACACTGGCTGCGTGGTCGGGAGCAAATGCTCGGTCCGACGTCACTGCGGCCGACCGGAGGGCCCACGAACGCTGTCGGCCGGCCTCCACGTAGGCAGCGCGGACGACGATCCGATACGCCCACGCCTGGAACCGGTCAGGGTCCTTGAGCTGGGGCAGCATCCGCCAGATGTCGATCATGGCCTGCTGGGTCGCGTCCTCGGCACGGCCGGTGTCACGCAGGATGTGATGGGCTGCGGAATACAGCCGATCACCGATCCGGACCGCAAGCGCGGCGTAGGCCGACTCGTCGCCCTGTTGCGCGCGCTCGACCAGCTCGCGATCCAACACCCGCCCTCGTTGCCTGCGACCTGGTGTTGCAGGCCGTCGCCGCAATGCCCATCTTCGCGGCGCGACTGGTGGCGTGGCAAGCATTCATATGAGCCCTAGAACCCGGGCCGCGGCCACGCGACCGCGCCCGGGCGCATTCGACTATTGCCCTTGAGGCTTCTCAACGCGGAACCAGGTGATCCCGATGCCGTCGCCGTCCTCGTCCTCCCACAAGGTGTCACTCCCGGGATCGTGGTAGAGCTGGATGTTGAGCGAACCGAACGGAAACCGCCCGCACAAGGTCCGGAGCGGTTCGACGAACAGATGGATTCCCCCGTACGACCCTCGGCCGGCGCCGACCATGCGCGTAGGCAAGTTGGCGGTGGCGCAGACGGTCGCGTACGAATCCACGAAGCCAACGACCGGCGTCGTGCCCCTGCCGATCGACATCAGCATCGCGCTCCCGTCGAAGTCAGTCGCCTTCCAGAGTCCGGTGAACCGCTGGCCGAGGCAGGTGAGCTCCTTGGGCGTGGCACCGAGGTCCACCCAGATGGACGTCTCTTCATTCAGCGCCTGGGCAGTAATGGCGTGCGCCACATCCGTGCTGATCAGGCCCCAGAGGTCGATGCTGAACGCCGAGTTTCCGTCCGGGCTGACCCCGGCGTCGAGCAGGTCCTGGCGGAAGCGATCCGCCGTGCCTGATGCGACCGGCGCTCCGTCCGAAAGAATTCGAATGCTCACGTCGCGGTATATATCGTCCGGGTCGACCGCCCAGCCTTCAGCTGCGCAGTCCACGGCTCCCACGACCCCCTCAAAGCTG
>Ga0209974_10000914_pt1 | contig 10295 bp, 7 predicted proteins | sample InoplaM3SPM_FD_187592 | JGI IMG/M metagenome (GOLD analysis project Ga0209974, IMG submission 187592) | Arabidopsis thaliana rhizosphere microbial communities from the Joint Genome Institute, USA, that affect carbon cycling - Inoculated... | ecosystem: Host-associated > Plants > Roots >...
CCGCGCCACCCGCTTATCGCCGACTGCGCCGCAGGCGCCGTCCGGGTCGCCACCCGTGCCGCTTCACGCGGTCGCGCCGAATCGTGACGGCCTTCCGAGGTCGTTTGACGAGTCGTAGGTCCGAGCGCCCCGGAGCGCCATACGACAAAGCGATCGTAGGCGCGGTATGGAGGAGTGCGAAAATGCGCGGCGGCCGGATCGAGAACCGCGCCGTCACCGATAGGGGTCCGCTGCGTCGCGCAGCCCGTCGCCGAAGAAGTTGAAGGCGAGAATCACGATGATCACCGGCACGACGGGGAGCATCAGCCACGGATAGAGCGCGACGACGTTGATGTTCTGCGCCTCGTTCAGCAGCACGCCCCAGCTCGTGATCGGCGGTCGCAGGCCGATGCCGAGGAACGAGAGCGCCGTCTCTCCGAGGATCATCCCTGGTATCGACAATGTCGCCGAGGCGATCAGGTGGCTCATGAAGCCGGGCAGCAGGTGGCGGCCGATGATGCGGCTCGGCTTTGCGCCCATCAGTCGCGCGGCCGTCGTGTAATCCTCCTCGCGCAATGCGAGCAGCTTCGAGCGTACGGCGCGCGCGAGTCCGGTCCAGTCGAGAAGCGCCAGGATGCCCGTGATGCCGAAGTAGATGAGGATCGGGCTCCACGTCACCGGGAGTACCGCTGAGAGCGCCATCCACAGCGGCAATTCGGGAAACGAGCGAATGATTTCGATCATCCGCTGCACCGCCATGTCGACCCAGCCCCCGTAATAGCCGGCGACCCCGCCGATGACGAGTCCGAGCGCGAAACTGATCGCGATGCCGAGCAAACCGATCGTGAGCGAGATGCGCGCGCCGTAGAGAATGCGCGACAGCACATCGCGGCCGAGGCGGTCGGTGCCGAGCAGGAACAGCGTCGCGCCTTCGGGCGGGCAGACGAGGTGGAACGACATGTCGAAAAGACCCCAGAACCGGTAGGGGTCTCCCGCGCAGAAGAAACGCAGGCGATGCGGTGTCGTCGCGTCCTCGGGATATTCCCGACGCAGCGTTTCCATGTCCAGCGTCTTGTGCCGATCGTAGACGAAAGGCCCGACGAATGCCCCCTGGTGGAACAGGTGCACCGACTGCGGCGACGCGTAGATGAAATCGGTGTGTCGCGTGTGCAGGTTGTACGGCGCGAGGAACTCGGTGACGAGCGTCGACGCATACATCGCGAGCAGGATGATTCCCGAGACGACCGCGACGCGATGCAGCTTGAACTTCCACCACATCAACTTCCATTGCGAAGCCAGATACAGCCGCTCCTGCTCGGGCGACAGGCGCACGGCCTCGCCGGGGTCGAACGGCTCCGTCGACACGAAGTGATCGGCCGTCCGCGTCGGTCGCGGCAGCTCGATCGTGCTCAATTGCGTTCTCCTGCCACGCGCGTCATCGGTGGGGGCTCATCGCACGACGCCACCCTGCAACCGAATCCGCGGATCGAGCGCGACCAGCGCGAGGTCCGAAACCAGCACGCCGACGACGATCAGGAACGCGAGGAACATCAGGAACGATCCGGCGAGGTACATGTCCTGGCTCTTCAGCGCTGCAAGCAGCATCGGCCCGGTCGTCGGCAGCGACAGCACCACCGCGGTGATCTCCGCGCCGGAGATGATGTGCGGAAGCAGGCTGCCGATGTCCGAGATGAAGAAGTTCAGCGCCATCCGCAGCGGGTACTTGCGCAGCACCTTGCGCGGCGGCAGGCCCTTGGCACGCGCGGTCACGACGTACTGCTTCTGCAGCTCGTCGAGCAGGTTCGCGCGGAGGCGCCGGATCATGCCGGCGGTGCCGCTCGTCCCGATGACGACGACCGGGATCCAGCTGTGCTCGAGCACCGACTTGATCTTGTCCCAGCTCCACGGCTTGCCGATGTATTCCTGCGACATCAGGCCGCCGATGCTGGTGCCGAAGACGACGTTCCCGACGTACATCATCACGAGCGCCAGCATGAAATTCGGAATCGCGATGCCGAGGAAGCCGAGCAGCGAGAGACCGTAGTCGCCCCAGCTGTACTGGTGCGTCGCCGAGTAGATGCCGATGGGAAAGGCTACGGCCCAGGTGAACAGGATCGTCACGAACGACACGATGATCGTCAGGAACATCCGGTCGCCGACGACCTTCGTCACCGGCATGTTGAACTCGAACGAGTAGCCGAAATCGCCGCGCAGCATGCCAACCGCCCAGTGCAGGTACTGCTCGGGCAGCGGCTTGTCGAGTCCGTAGTACTCGCGCAGGAACGCGATCTTCTGCGGATCGACGGATTCGCCCTGCGCCTGGAGTTCGGCGATGTAGCTCTCGAGATAGTTGCCGGGCGGCAGTTGGATAATCGTGAAGACGATGACGCTGATCGCGAGCAGCGTCGGGATCATCAGGAGCACGCGCTTGACGACGTACTGCAGCATCAGCGGACTCGGTGTTCGGTCGGTGCGAAACGGCCCATCAGCGGTTGTCCCCCGTATCGATCCAGAACGCATCCGGGTGATACATGCCGAAGTACGCGCCCGGGTCCCAGCTGTAGATACCCTCCGGCGGCACGTTTCGCAGGTTGTTGCGCACGACCACCGGCTGCAGCGCCCGCGTGACGATGCCGATCGTGTAGACCTGGTCGGCGTTGATCGCGAGCATCTGCTGCCAGATCTTCTCGCGCTCGGCCGTCGAATCGGAATTGCGCCAGGTCTCGAACAGCTTGACGAGCTGCTGCGCGTCGGGCGTCGACGGCGCCTCGCCTCCCTTGCGGTTCTGCTCGTAGTACTGCCCCCACATCGGCCACTGCAGCTGCTCCTGCGCCGTCGGCGCCAGCTCGTTCGGGCTCATGTCGGCGGTCGGGATGCCGTTGCTCATGCCCGACCATACGGACATCACCGACTTGCCCGAGAACACGCGCTTGCGAAACACTTCGCGCTGCGACGGTCGCGAGAACATCGCGATGCCGAGCTTGCGCCAGCTGTCGCGGATCAGTTCGAGAACGTCGGTTTCCTCGGTGCTTTCGCCGGAGGTGTCGATGACGAGTTCCATCGGCCGCCCATCGGGCAGCAGGCGCAAGCCGTTTGCATCGCGTGCGGTCAATCCTATCGCGTCCAGCAGCCCGTTCGCGGCCTTGAGGTCGAACGTCGTCCACGCGGCGCGCAGCTCCGGCCGGAACAGCGGACTGCGCTGCAACACCGTGTTGCTCGATTCCTTGCCGAGGCCGAAATAGACGACCTCGTTCACCTCGTGCCGGTTGATGCCGAGGGACAGCGCGCGCCGAAAGCGCACGTCGCGCATCAGCTTGCGCCATTCAGCGTCCTCGGCGTTCAGGTTCGGATAGAGCGCGATCTGCGAGCCGAGCGCCTTCTCCCATAGCCGCACCTTGTAGTGGTTGCGCTTCTCGCCTTGCTTCAGGAACGTGTAATTGTCGAAGCGCAGGTAGCGCACCTGGAGGTCGACGTCACCCGCGCCGGTCTTGGCCGGGATCAGCTTGTCGTCGGTGATGCCGACGATGATCCGATCGATGTACGGAAGTTGGCGGCCCGCGCTGTCGACGCGATGAAAGTACGGGTTGCGCACCAGCACGAAGCGCGTCGAGGGCAGCGGCGTCGTGTTGACCCACGGCTCGAGCGTCGGCAATTCCGGGTTGTCGAAGCGGAACTGCTCGTCCTTCTTCTGATGCAGACCCGCCCACGTCCGCGAGCCGGCCGCCGCCGCCAGCGCGTTGGCCTGTTCGAGGCCGGCGTACTTCGCGTGAAACTGCCTCAGGTATTGCGCGGGGCGATAGATGTAGAGCGGACTCGGGCCGGCGAGCGCCGGCAGGAACATCGGATTGGGATCCTGCCACGTGAAGCGCACCGTCGTCGCGTCGATCAGCTCGAATTTCGGACCCCGTCCCTCGACCAGCAACGCCTGCGGCAGGCCGAACGGCGACAGCTCCTTGTTGTTCGCGACGTCTTCCCAGTAGTAGCGAAAATCCTCGGTCGTGAACGGCGTTCCGTCGGACCATCGATGGCCCGGTCGCAGGTGCAGCGTGAAGACGCGACTGTCGGCGCTGTCGACGCTTTGCAGGATGTCCGGAACCAGGCGCAACTGTTCGTCGTAACCGACGAGTCGCGAATAGCCGTAGACGACCATCATGCGGATGTCGCGGTCCTTCGCCATCAGCGTCCGCACTTCGCCCCCGTAGCGGCCAAGCGACCATTCGCGCGGCGGCGGCTGGTACACGAGCGGTACGCGCGGTAGCCGCTCGGCGAGCGGTGGCAGCTTCCCTGCCGCGACATCCGCGGCAAGGCTCGGCGGTTCTTCGGCGCGTGCAGCGGTCGCGGTGAGGCCGGCCATCACGAGCAGCGCGATCGCCGCCAGCCGCACGATGGCAGCGATCGAATCAACTGCGCGGCCGTGAGCGCGCCGGTTCACGCCATGACCTTGTCCGGTACGGTCGCGCGTTGCATGCGCACGCGGTGCCCGTTGCCGACGTCGACGAGCTCCCCCGCGTCACCGGCGGTCCACGCGAACGGCGCGCGCCATTCCTCGGGACGCCGTGCCGCGCCATCGAGCACGGCGCCGAGATCGAGCTTGCGATGCAGATCGGGGTAGGGGACTGCGGCCAGAAGACCGAGCGTGTACGGATGCATCGGCTCGTGGAACAGCACTTCGCGCGGCGCGATCTCGACGATGCGTCCGCGGCACATCACCGCGATGTCGTCGGCGATGTAATCGACGACCGCGAGGTTATGCGAAATGAACAGGTACGTGAGACCGAGCTCCGCCTGCAGGTCCTTCAGCAGATTCAGCACCTGCGCCTGGATCGAAACGTCGAGCGCCGACACGGGTTCGTCGCACAGGATGAGGTCGGGCTTCAACGCAAGCGCGCGCGCGATGCCGATCCGTTGCCGCTGCCCGCCGGAAAAGCTGTGCGGGTACCGGTTCAGGAAACGCGGGTCGAGCCCGACGAGCCGCATCAGCTCCTTCGCCATCTGGGCGCGGTAATCGGCGTCGCCGACGTCGTGAATGATGAGCGGCTCGCGCAGGATGTCGAACACCGTCATGCGCGGCGACAGCGAACCGAACGGATCCTGGAAGATGTACTGGACGCGCCGCCGAAAGCGCATCAGCTCGTCGCCGTGCGCATGCGTGACGTCGAGCGTCCTGCCGCGGTCGTTGTAGAGCACTTCGCCGGCGTCGGCCTCGAGTGCCCGCATGATGACCTTCGACAGCGTCGTCTTGCCGCAACCGCTTTCGCCGACGAGGCCGAAACACTGGCCGCGCGCGATTTCGAGGCTCACGTCATCGACGGCGCGAAGCGGCACGGCTTCACGGCGGACCAGGATGCCGGTCGACCGCTGCGTGAAGGTCTTCACGACATTGCGCACGACGAGGTGCTGCGTGCCGGCATCGGCGGGCCAAGGCTCCTGCGCCTCGACGAGCGGCCCGGTCTGGTGATCGACGGTGCGTACCGACACCAGGCGTTCGCCCGGCTTCATGTCGAAGTGCGGGACGGCGCGAAGGAGTGCGCGCAGATACGGATGCTGCGGACGCTCGTAGAGCGCTTCGACCGGTCCCTGTTCCATCACGCGCCCCGCGTACAGCACCACGACGTGCTCGGCGACGTTTGCCACGACGCCGAGGTCATGCGTGATGATCAGCACGGCCATCTGCAGTTCCGACTGCAGTTCCTTGAGGAGCGCGAGGATCTGCGCCTGGATCGTCACGTCGAGCGCCGTCGTCGGCTCGTCGGCGATGAGCAGCGACGGCCGGCACACGAGCGCCATCGCGATCATCGCGCGCTGGCGCAAGCCGCCGGAGAGCTGGAACGGATACGTCTTCAGCGCCCGGTGCGGGTCGGGAAATCCAACGCGGCCCAGCATGTCCTCCGTACGCGCCATCCCTTCCTTGTGCGCAACGCGGTGATGCAGGAACAGCGCTTCGCTGACCTGGTCGCCGATCGTATGCAGCGGCGACAGCGACACCATCGGCTCCTGGAAGATCATCGAGATGTGCCGGCCGCGAATCCGGCGGATCTTGCGGCCGTCGGGCGCGAGGCGCACGAGGTCGACGGGGGGTTTGCCGGCCCCGGGCGCGGTGAACAGGATCTCACCCGACGTGATCGACGCCGTGCGCGGCAGGATGCGCATGATCGCCTGCGCGGTGACCGATTTGCCGGATCCCGATTCCCCGACCAGCGCGAGCGTCGTGCCCGGCTCGATGCGGAACGAAACGCGGTCGAGCGCGGGGATTCGCATTCCGCGATTCTCGAACTCGATCGACAGGTCGCGGACGTCGATCAGCGCCGGCATCGCGCCTCCCGCACCATGCCTGCGCGCGCGCTCCGCGCGCTGCGGGCGCCGCCTCGCAAACGGTCAGTCAACCCATTCCTCCACCGAAGTGGCCTGCGTGGGCCGGGAGTGTACCTGTACCTTTGCCGCGCGAGACCGCCGCGCATCCGATTCCGCTCGGCTATGCGTTGGGCACGTTGCGAAAGCCGATGCAGGACTTGCGCAGTCCCAGTTCGTAGGGCAGCGTGCGCAACCCGAGGCTCACGTGGCGGGCGAGGCGCCTGATCGGCGAGAGCCTGCGGGGTGGCGGCAGCGCTTCCGTGCATTCGGCGAGGTCGAGGTAAAAGGCGGGCGTTGCGCCGAAGTCGTCGAGATCGAGTTCGAGCGGTGCCGCGCGCTCGCGCAGCGGGCTTGCGAGCATCGCGTGCACCGGTTTCGTCATCAGCAGGTATTCAGGCACGGGCACGTTGTTCTTCAGCATACGGTGCACGACGATCACGTCCACGCCTGCGAGTTCGGTCAGTCGCTTGACCTTTTGCATCGCGACGCCGCCGACGTGCCCGACGAGCTTGATCTTCAGATTGCCGGCTTGCTGGCAGCCGTCGCAGGGGCACAGCGTGTTGACGCGCAGATCGGCAGCGCGTGCGTGGAACGCTCGGTAGATCGCCGCCGCGTGGCCGGCGATCAGCGTCGGATCGATCTTGCCGTCGTTCGGAACCGGCATGTAAAAGAACGCCGCATCGCCTTCGAGCTTCGCGAGGCGCAGCGACGGCCCGGCGGCGTCGATGACGGTTTCGAGCAGCCGCCCCACGATCTCCTGCGCATGCGCAAGGCTTGCGTTGTGGAATTTCATGAAGCGCGTGTAGCCGGCAATGTCGGCGATCAGGAGTAGCGTCGATTGTTCGGCCATGGCGGCTCCCGCGCGGCGGCTGCACGTGCCGCGCGCTCACTTCCTGCAGTCAATCCGGGCGGCCGGCTGCATCGCGTGTGTCAGGCACCCGTGTACACGGGCGCCGGCTGCGTGAAGAACGCGTGCAGGATGTGATAGACGGTACGATAGTTCTTTTGCTGGAAGCTTGCGTGCGAGATCCCGGCCATCACCGAGAACTGCTTGTCGGGATTGGGCAGGCGCCGGAAGAATTCCAGCAGGTCATCGAAGGCGGCGATGCCGTCGTACTGGCCACGCATCACGAGCGTCGGCATCGTGATGCGCGCGGGATCGACGACCGGCAGCCGCGAACACATGTCGACGTACGTCCCGTTCGGCATCGAGTCGTCGAGGGCGAGAATCGCGTCGGCGAACGCTTCCACGACACGCGGTTCCGCGCAGTCGGGATGGTCGCGCGCAAAGATCGACCGCACGAACGCACGGTCGATCGGCCGCCGGTTGTGCGCGCGAAACTCGGGAAGCTTCCTGCGGCGCTGCTCGAGCGTCGGTGCGCCTTCGCCGGTCCACACGAAAGCATCCAGTGCAAGACGCGCGACGCGCTCGGGGTTGCGCTCCGCGAAGAGCGCTGCGCGTAACGCACCCGAGGAGATTCCGTACGCCATCACCCGTTCGATGCCGCGCGCCTTGCGCAGGTAGTCGGTCGCGGCAGACAGGTCGTCGGCGCCGTTGGCGATGTCGCACGGAATGTCGCGCGACTTGTCGGAGCGCCCGTAGCCCTCCATGTCGACGCTCCAGCAGACGAAGCCTCGCTGCGCGAACCAGTCCATGACCGACGAATCCGGGCGCCCCGGCACCGTGAGATCGAACGTCGGCTGCGACGCCATCGACGACCCGTGCACGAACAGGATCGCAGGCTTGCCCTCGGGGGCGCCGACGTATTTCTCCCACAGGAACAGCCGCACGTCGCCTTTCGACGTCCAGTGCTCGACGCCTCGCACGTCGCCGTGCGCCCGCGCCGCTGTCGAGTCAACGTTCATGCGTGCGTCAGTCGATCTTCGCGCCCGTGTCGCGAATCACCTTTGCCCACAGGTCCTTTTCGTTTCTGAAGAACGTACCGAACTCGGCGGGTGTCGAGCCGACGATCTCGATGCCCGCCGTCGCCATGTAGCGTTTCGTCTCGTCCTCCGCGAGCACGTCCAGCACGTCGCGGTTCAGGCGCTCGACGATCGCCGGCGGCGTCCCCTTGGGCGCCAGCAGCCCCATCCACACGTACGCCTCGTAGTTCGGCACGCCGGATTCCATCACCGTCGGCACGTCCGGCAATTGCGGCGAACGGTGCGCGCCGGTCACGGCGAGTGCCCGCAGCTTGCCTGCCTTGATGTGGCCGACCATGCCCGCGGTGCCGGGAATCGACAATGCAACGACGCCGGACAGCAGGTCCGTCGTCGCCTGGCCGCTGCCCTTGTACGGAACGTGGTTCATCTTCATGCCGGTTTTGGAAGCGAGCAGCGCCGCGAACAAATGCTGGCCGCTGCCATTGCCCGACGACGCGTAGTCGACCTGGCCGGGCCGTTCCTTGACATAGGCAATCAGTTGCGGAAGCGTCATGACCGGCAGCTTGGGATTCACGACGACGACACCGGGTTCGCGGCCGATGAGCGTGATCGGCGTGAAATCCCCGATCGGGTCGAACGCGAGCTTCGAATAGAGCGTCGCGCTGATCGCATTCGTCTGCGACGCGAGCAACAGCGTATAGCCGTCCGGCGCGGCCTTGGCGACGATCTCCGTGCCGATTGTCGCGCCTGCGCCCGGCTTGTTCTCCACGACGACGGCCTGACCGAGCCGCTTGCCGAGGCCCTGCGCGATCAGCCGCATCGGGCCATCGACGGCGCCGCCTGGCGAGAACGGCACGATGACGCGGATCGATCGCGCCGGATAGTCCTGCCCCTGCGCAAACGGCGCAGCGCACGCGATCAGCGCAGCAACCAGGGCGGACAAAAGCGAACGGATCGTGGCGCGCATGTGCGGGATCGATGGCTAGCGGGAGTGCATTGTCGCGGCGGCCGCCGCGTCGTGTAAAGCGCGCCCGCATCCGTATCTGTAGGACGAGCTGTTACGAGTTCATCCGACAGGCGTTCCGGCCGACTGCCGCTGCCACGGAAAGCGCGCGCATCGTACTGTAATGGATCGCTGCGGCGAGGGCGTTCCTGACGCCTCGACGAGGCGTTTCAAGGCAGCCGCCCTGATGGCGGCGGGTGGTCCGGCTCTGACGGTCCGTCCGACATTTTCCAACCAATTAACGCGGGGGCTGGAGCATGAAAACAATCGTGGGTTCGTTCGATAGTTTCGACGAAGCAAAGCGCGTCGCGCGCGACCTGATGGACGAGGGATTCCGCGACAGCGACGTGAACGTCGTCGCGAGCAACGTACGGGGTGAATACAGCGCTGCAGGAAGCACGGCGGGTCTTGCCGGCACCAGCGCGACGACCGGAATGACCGGCGTAACGGGTGCGACGACGACGGATTACACGCGCAACCGTACCGCCGCCGACTCGACGCTCACGACCGATGGCGGCGGACTCACCGATCGCGTGCGCGACCGTGACGTTGCTGACGACGCAAGCGGCGCAGCGACCGGCGCCGTGACGGGTGGCGTGGTGGGCGGTGCAGCCGGGTTGGCGGCGAGCCTGATGGGGCTCGCGATACCGGGCATCGGGCCGATCATCGCCGCGGGACCCATCGTCGCGACGCTGAGCGGCGCCGGGGTTGGCGCCGTCGCGGGAGGCCTGATCGGGGGCCTGACGGACCTCGGAGTTTCGAAGACCGACGCCGAGTACTACGCCGAATCGGTTCGCCGCGGCGGTGCGCTGGTGACGGTTCGCGCGGATGACTCTCGCGCCGAGCGCGCGGCAGACATCATGCGCGATCACGGCGCCATCGACATCGAGCGTCGCGCCGATCAGTGGAAGCAACGAGGGTGGACGGGCTGGAACGACAAGGCGGCGCCGTACACGACGGCCGACCTCGATCGGGATCGTGACCTGTACGGGACGACGGACCGAACCACCGGCGTTGCGGGCGGCATGAGCGGCACACGCGCCGGCGCGGGCGACATCGGCGATCGCAGCACGGCGGG
>Ga0209974_10000915_pt1 | contig 10293 bp, 10 predicted proteins | sample InoplaM3SPM_FD_187592 | JGI IMG/M metagenome (GOLD analysis project Ga0209974, IMG submission 187592) | Arabidopsis thaliana rhizosphere microbial communities from the Joint Genome Institute, USA, that affect carbon cycling - Inoculated... | ecosystem: Host-associated > Plants > Roots >...
AAGGCTTCGCCGAAGCCGACGAGATCTTCGAAGATACTTTCGAATTCCCGATGATCTACCACTACTCGATGGAGCCGCATACGGCGATCGCTCAGGTCGACACCGACGGCATCAGTATTTGGACTTCCACGGGACATCCCTTCGGCGTGCGCCAGGAGGTCGCCGAGATTTTTCATTTTCCGCTGTCGAAGATTCGCGTGCACGTGAATTTCGTCGGCGGGGCGTACGGCAGCAAATCGGGGGGAAAAATCGAGCCGTTGGTTGTCGCGCTCGCGCGCAAGGCGCAGCGGCCCGTGCGCGTGGTCCAAAGTTTCTCGGAGTCCATGGCGACGTGCCGGCGCCACGCGATCCGATGCAAGCTCAAGACCGGCGTGAAGAAAGACGGCACGCTGGTAGCGAAGCAGGCCGAGATTTATCTGAATACGGGCGCCTATGCCGAGACCGGTCCGGTCGTGATGGGCAGAACGTTGACGCGCATCCTTGGACCCTACCGCTATCCAAATCTTAAGATTAATTCGTACTGCGTTTATACGAACACGGTTTCGGCCGCATCGTTCCGTTCCATCGCCGGGCCGCAGACCGCTTGGGCAACCGAATCGCAGATGGATATGATCGCGCAGAAACTCGGCATCGATCCGCTAGAGCTGCGCCGGAAGAATCTAGTAAACAAGGGTGAAGAGATCAGGCCGAAGTACCGACCGCTCGACGCGGATCTCGCCAAAGGCTTCAGGCTCGTGACCGACAAGTTGGGTTGGGATGGCCCCGTGTCAAAGAGTGGTCACGGGAGAGGCGTCGGCTTCGGTACGACCGATCCCGGCGCGCCGCTGGCCTCGACCTCGACGGTACATGTTTTGTCGGATGGCAGCGTCGTGTTTATGTGCGGCACTGTGGAGCTTGGTCAGGGCGCGAAAACCGTCATGAGTCAGATCGTCGCCGAAGAATTGCGCGTGCCGCTCGAGCGCGTCACGATTCGTCCTATCGATACCGCATTCACGCCGTTCGACCGCTCGACGGGATCGAGCCGCTCGACGACGGTGATGGGTAAAGCTGTCGAACTGGCGGGCAGCGATGCGCGCCGGCAGATCGTCGAGTTGGCCGCCGAGCATTTCGAATGTCCCGAAGAAGCGATCACATTGAAGGACGGCGAAGCGATCGCGGGCGGAAAGAAAATCGGTTACGGCGAATTGATTCACAAGCATTTTGCGATGCAGGGCGGCGAGCTGGTCGGAACCGGCTACGCGCATAGCGGCATGGCGCCGACGCCGGCAAATCCGCTCTTCTGGGAAATCGGCATCGGCGCAGTGGAAGTCTCGGTCGATCGCGAGACCGGCAAAGTGCACGTGGAAAAATATGTGACGGCTGCCGACGCCGGCAAAGCGCTTCATCCATTGCAGTGCGAGGGGCAGGACGAAGGCTCGGCGATGATGGGGTTCGGCCACACTTTCTATGAGACGTACCAGTTCGACGGCGGGCAGATCATCAATTCCACTCTCGTCGATTACAAAGTGCCGACTTTCGACGACGTGCCGGACGAGTTCGAATCGATCTTGATCGAAGACGCCAACGGTCCTGGCCCGTACGGCGCCAAAGGTCTGGGTGAAGGCGGGATCATTCCCGTGGCGCCGGCAGTCGCGAATGCGATCGCGTGGAGCACCGGAGCCCGCATCAAGTCGTTGCCGTTGACCCCGGAAAAAGTCTGGCGGGCGATCAAGGAGGTGTCCGATGAGGCCAATCCAAAAAAGCAATGAGCTTATCGCCCTTGCAGTATCGATCACGCTCTTGACCTGCTTTTCTTCATCGTCCGGTTTTGCACAGGCTCAATTCTACCAAGGAAAAACTATCACCATCCTTCGGGGCAGCGCGCCGGGCGGCGTGGGTGAGATGCGCACCAGGGCGGTGGCGAACTATCTAAAGAAACATATCCCGGGAAATCCGACGATCATCATCGAGTTCATGCCGGGGGCTGGCGGTCAGAAGGCTGCCAACCACCTATACCAGGGTGCTCGCACCGAGGGCCTGATCATCGGCAGTGCTCCCAGCGGTATGGTTTCTTCCGCTGTGCTTGGAGAAAAAGGCGTTCAGTACGATCTAAACAAATTCATCTACCTCGGCTCGCCGAACAGCGCCTCACAGTACGTGTTTTTTACCAACAGCAAGCTTGGGCTCGGCAGCTTGGAGAAACTGCGGGGTCATCCAGGATTGAGAATCGGCGCGCAGACCGTTGGGCATCCGATCTATTACACGGGCCGGCTGTTTGCTTTTCTGCTCGGCTTGAAGGATCCGAAATTGGTCGTCGGCTACTCTTCTCCAGAGCTGGACGTGGCGTTGCTAAACAATGAGCTGGATGCTTTATCGGGGGTCGCGGACAGTGTCATCAAGCAAAACCCCGAGTTTTTGCAGAAGGGCTTGGTCGATTTTCATGCGATCATAGAGATTCCCAGGGGAGACAAACATCCGCGCTTCGCGCAACTCCCGGAGTTGGAGAGCTTCGTCAAGTCGGATAGGGAACGCAAGTTGCTGGCGCTTCACCGGACTTTTAGGCTTGCGGGCTCGCCATTTGTCTTGCCTCCGGGTACGCCAAAGGATCGCGCGGAAATCTTGCGCGCGGCCATGCGCAGAGTTTATACGGACGCTGAATTTTTGGCCGAGTATCAAAAGATGACCGGCGAAGACGCCTCACCGCTCCTGCCCGATGCGCATGAAAAAGCGATCAGGGAACTGCCCAGAGAATCTGAAGTAATTGAGTTCTACAAATTGCTCGGAGGAACCCAACCGCTGCCGCCGCGTTAACTGGAGGAAGTTATGAAACCGGAAAAAGCGCAACTGGTCCTTCAGGGACTTAAGGGTGCCGGCATCGATTTTGCCGCCGGTGTTCCCGACGCGCAGTTCATCGAAGTCTACAGAATGCTCGCAGAGGATCGCGACATTCATTACGTTGGCGCCGCCAACGAAGCCGAGGCGACGGGCATCGGCTTCGGCGCGTGGTTTGGGGGCAAGAAGCCGGCGTTGATTCTCGCAACTTCCGGGCTGCTGGTGGCGACTTATCATCTGGCGCGCATCAACTTGCTGCACGAGGTGCCGGTGCTCGTGGTTATTCCGTATCGCGGCGACATCGGCGATCCGCGCTGGATGGGGCTTTATAAGAAAACCACCGAGCCGGGGCTGAACGCTATGGATATTCCCTATCGCGTGGTAAGCCGGCCCGAGGATATCGTTCGAACGATCAAGGATTGCAACGAGAGCGCGCGCGCTTGGCTCAAACCGGTCGCGGTGCTGCTGAACGAGGAGGCGCTATGGTAAGCCGATTCGCCTTGCTAAAAGAACTCTCGGCGCTGGTCCCCGACGACGTCCTTGTGCTCACCAGCATCGGTAACAACAGCGGCTTCTGGGGCCAGCTCAAAGAGCGCGAGGCAAATTTATTCCATCTGACGATGGGAATGTGCAGCTCGACCGCGCTGGGTCTTTCTCTGGCCCTGCCCAGGCGAAAGATCGTCGCCCTCGACTCAGACGGAAACCTCACGTTGAACCTGGGCGTGCTCGGCACCATCGCCAACGAGGCGCCGAAAAATCTAACTATCGTCGTCATGGATAACGGTAATTATCTCGGCAGCCACAAACACGCGCCCGGCATGCCCACGGCAACGAGCGGCAAGATGGATTTGGAGGCAGTCGCGCGAGGTTGCGGGATCGCGAGCGCCAGCACCATCGAAGACGTTGCGGCTTTTCGCGCCAAGGTTCAGTCCGGGCTATCCAGTGATGGACCGCATTTCATTAGAGCGCGCGTCGAACCGCTCGACACGGACGGGCCGAAGAAAACCAAACGCGTGCCCGACCCGCGCGAGAACAAATACCAGTTCGCAAACTACATCCAGAAAACCGAAGGCGTAGAAATTCTCGGCAGCGGACTGGGAGGGGGATGAGATGAATCACACTCTTTATTTCGTTGGCGCGTCTGGGTTTTCTGTGAAGGAGTATTCACCACAGAGGCACAGAGTTCGCAGAGTTCGGAGACTGTCTAATCAAACACTCTCTACTCTGCGCCCTCAGCGGCTCCGCGGTGAGTCACACGGAAGCTGTAAGTTCCATTTCGTTAAGTGGGTTGGGCTCGTTGCGTTAAGCGCAATTGTTTTCGCCTGCGCCGCTGCCCACGCCCAAACCAAGATGACCGTCGCCTACTCCTCAATCGGCCCGATGGCGGCGGGCGTTTGGATGGCAAAGGAGAGCGGCGCATTTGAAAAATATGGACTTCAAACCGACATTCTTCTGATTACGTCGGGCCCCGTCGCCGTGCAGGCTCTGATCGGCGGCGATCTCCAAGTGGTGAGCGCGGCCAGCAATGCGGTGATCAACGCGGTTTTGAACGGCGCGCCGATCATCGCCGTTGGCGGGACGGCGAACCGTCCTTATCACCGGCTCTTCGTCCAGCCGGAAATCAATCGTCTCGAGGATCTGCGCGGCAAGGCGCTCGGCGTAACTCGGTTTGGCTCGATCACCGATAACTTGAGCCGGATCCTGCTCCGCAAAAACGGTCTGGAAGGAGCCGTTAATGTGCGGCAAATGGGCGGCACCATTGAAGTGGCGGCGGCATTTCAGAATCGGTTGATCGCCGGAGCGGTTACTTCGGAACTGCGCGTCTCTCCGCCGAGTCAGCCGAAGATCCTGCTGCGCCTGGTGGATATGGGTATACCGTATTCCATGAATATGATTGCGGTCCAACGCGACTATTTGCGACGCAGTCCGGAGGCGGTTGAAAATATGATTCGCGCCTATGTCGACGGCCTTGCCTTCATGCATCGCAACAAAGAGCGAGCCCTGAAGATCATCACCAAATACGCGCGCCTCAATGATGCGAGACTTATCGAACAGTTTTATGACGACGCGATCACCTATCTGGACCGGACTCCCCGAGCCGAACCTGAAGCCGTGCAAACGATACTCGAATTCATGGGTAAAAAAGGAACTCCACCCGAGACTTTTCAGGACAACTCGATCATCGATAAGCTGACGCGAGAGGGATTTTTCGAGAAGATATACAAGAAGTCATAGTTCAAGCAGCGGGATTCGCGACAAAGGACGTTGGAAAAAGCGGGATTCACCGCAGAGGCCAGCGCGGCAAATCCGCAATCAGAAGAGGATAGTTTTCGCCACGAAGTGATTCATGATCTTACGCTCGTCTCCGGGTAATGAAAATGGAGGATTTTCCCCTCCACCAGGACTCCACGGACCCCTTTTTTCAAAGGAGGACGCGAAGAACACGAAGTAGGGAATTTTGTCTTTTAGAACCTTCGCGACCTTTGCGAGCTCCTTTGAAAAAACACTAGAGAAGGATTTCTCACTATGTTCGAAATGACAGCTCTCTACTCTTGTTGTCATTCCCAGCACATGCGAGGAATCTTTCCCCGGGTATTTTCATCCTATGAGGCGAGCGTAAGCTCATTGTTCACTTCGTGGTGGGATCGAATTTTGTTTTGTCAGTCCGCAACTTCAAAGATTGCTATTTCGGAAAATTGGCGCAGGCTGCGCGAATTTAGAACGGTGCAGAGTATGCAGAGATTTTTTATTTCAAACTCTCCCCTCCGTGACCGCAGCGCCTCCGCGATGAACAATCCGAATCTTCGGGTACTCCGTGATGAATAGGGTTTATGTGACCTGGATGATCAATTAATGCAGGCACGAGGAGCGAAGCGATGGCGACAGTAATTACCCGCGGTTTGAAAGAAGAGAAGGACGGTATCGAAGGCTACATCGCGCATCCGGAGCGCTCCGAGAGAGGGCCTGCTCTTCTCCTCATTCACCAGCATTCGGGACTTACCGGGTACTTGAAAACCGCGGCCTACAAGTTTGCGCAGCTTGGTTACACGACAGTGATACCGAATCTCTACCATATGCTCGGCTATCCGGCGGAGCAGCATATCGACAAGGGCACTGAAATCCAGAACAAGACGCCGGATCCCGACTTCGTTCGCGTCATCGATCGCGGCTGGCGCTATTGCCTTTCGCGCAGCGATGTCGACGGCTCACGGGTGGGCGTGGTCGGTTATTGCATGGGGGGTCGGCTGGGAATCCATTTCGTCGCCGCGACTCCCGCCGCGCGCGCGTTCGTCGCCTATTATCCCTCGGTGCGTGACGAGCAGCCGACCAGGGTCCGCCCGCGCCATCCGTGCGACGCCATACCTGAAATCAAATGTCCGTCCATGATTCTTTACGGCGGCCATGATCAGCACAGCACCTTTCCAGTCCAGCAGCGGGTGATGGACAGTTTCAATGCCAACGGCCAGCCTTTGGAATGGCACTACTTTCACTTCGGCAATCACGGTTTTGCATCCACCGAATCGGACGGTTATCAGCCGTATCTCGCCGATCTCGTATGGCCGCTCGTAACCGAGTTCTTACGCCGCGAGCTGATCGCACCTGCGCGGTAGCGCGGGAAATAACGCAACAAATATTAGACCTTCTTCGCATCCTCGCCCATTGGGAGAGGGCAGGGTGAGGGCCGTTATGCCAGTGGTCCCAACCCAGACGGCTGTTAAATAGTCTTTTTGCCGCTACGGGCTAACGCCGGCATCCATATATAAATTGAATTATGTTGCGAACCTCTGCGACACCGTACTAGAGTGTGGCAACGTGACTTTCTAGCCCGGGTTGAGCAGAATCCAAGGCGGCTGATCTGCCGGTACAGCAGGCAACGAAGTTTGAATTCATCATCAACATTAAAGCGGCAAAACAGATTGGTCTGACGATTCCGAACCGCGTGCTGGAGCGGGCGAATAAAGTGATCAAATAGGCGCGAGGGGTGAGGCGAGAGGCGTGAGGAACATTCTCATGAATGTAGTCCGTAGTCCGTGGTCAGTAGTCGGCATGACGCTTAGCGCCATGCTCTTTGCGCTTTGTCCATCCGCCGAGGCGCAGCAGCCGAAGAAAGTCACCCGGATAGGGTATCTATCAGTAACCAACCCCACTGCTGAATCCACCCGGACTGAGGCAATTCGGTTGGCTCTGCGTGAGCTTGGCAATATTGAAGGCCAGAACATAGTCATCGAGTACCGATATGGAGATGGGAAGCCCAATCGACTCCCTCAGCTTGCGGTCGAGCTGGTCAGTCTCAAAGTTGACATTATTGTTGCAGCGGGAGGAACCAACGTAGTTCGAGCGGCTAAGAATGCGACCAAGACGATCCCCATCGTTATGGCGGGCCAGGGGATCGATCCAGTCGAGGCAGGCTTCGTTAAAAGCCTTGCCCGTCCCGGCGGCAACGTCACCGGCCTTTCAAACCCTTCCAGAGAACTAGCAGGGAAGCGGTTGGAGCTGCTCAAAGAAGCAGTTCCCAAACTTGCCCGTGTCGCCGTCCTCTATGATCCGGCCGCTCCGTCCGGTACGCGTAATGTGAAAGAGATTTTCCCACTCGCGGCGCGCTCGCTCGGATTGACTGTTCGGACTTGGGAGGTACGCAGTGCAGAGGATTTCGATAACGTATTCGCAGCGCTAAACAAGCATCGCCCGGATGGACTCTACGTGTCGGGCGGTGCGCTAATTAATAATAACCGAAAACGGCTCGTCGCCTTTGCCTTAAAGAGCCGATTACCATCGATGTACCAAAGCAGAGAATACGTAGATGCTGGCGGTCTCATGTCCTACGATGCGGACCTCGCGGACAGCTACCGGCGCGTAGCCATCTACGTGGACAAGATCCTGAAGGGAGCTAAGCCGGCCGACCTGCCCATCGAGCAACCGACGAAGTTCGAGTTTGTGATTAATCTGAAAACGGCGAAGCAAATCGGCATGACGATTCCGCCAAGTGTGTTGGCGCGCGCGGACAGAGTGATCAAATGAGAAAGGGGCGAGTGTTAAGTGTCGAGAGACGAGGGGATCGAGACACAGAAAGACGAAGGATTAAACCAACGGATGAGGAGAAAAGGTTGGGGGGGTGAGGAAAGAGTTTTTCAAACCGTGTTGACGCATCGGTTGCGGCATCAGCCGCCAACTGCTTGTTGCAGGGATGGGCTGAGTAGATTGGCGAATATTCTCCCTTCTCGCGTAACGATGGTGAGAAACTGATTGACAGGAGCGGAACCAAGAACGTTCAGAAGCAACGCTTTTACGTCCCCTTGTTCTTCGATCCCCGGCACGCGAATCTCGCGCGCGGCGGATGCATGAAGAGAATAATTGAAAATCGTCAATCCAGAGGCCGTCTGCGCCTTGGGATCGACTCGAAGCAGTATCTGGTCGGAAAGCTGATACCCGGTCGATGCCGTAGGCTGTCCGAAGTTAACGTAAAGAATGTCGCCATCGGGATCGTAAGTGATACGGGTCGGTCTCATAGTTCACCTGTCCTGTCGCGAAATTTGATACGCTGTCACGACGAAATTGTTTTCGGCTCCGTCGGGTCTGAAGCCGAACCTAACCACGGCGACCGATCGTGGTATTGTCGGCGGGCAGGTTTTCGATATCGCGATAATAAAGGAACACATCGGGACGGAACGAATCTTGAAACCTTCACCCTCTCTGAATCGTCTCCAAAACTTCGCTTTCATAAGCCTGCATTTCCGGATGTTCTTCGCAAACATGCGCCCAACGTTCATCGGTCAGATAAATCTCGTGTCCAAACGGATCCGTTACAGAGCGAAGCATCTTGGGCAACTAATCCACGCGGTCTGCCGGGAATCTCACTGCGACGCGAGCTTGAACGGGAAAACGCTTTACCGCTACGTTGCGATCTTTAACAAGTCCTGGGCCGAACCTGCATCCTTTAATACTAGCATCATAGGGTGCGGGTCGTTTCCAAGTCAAGGTACCGGGCAATGGCGAACCAATCACAGGAGGAAATCAATGTATCAAGACCGCCAAGCGAATCGGGATTACGATCTTCCCATTGAGCAACCGACGAAGTTCGAGCTCGTGATTAATCTAAAAACAGCCAAGCAGATCGGCCTGACGATCCCGCAGAAAGTGCTGGCAAGGGCGGACAAGGTGATTCGCTGACACAAGATCCTTCACAGGAGTTTATCCTGAGCCGAATCGAAGGGTTCGGGGACAAGTTTCGAAACGCGGATTTCGGAATGTAAGAACCGGACAGAGACAGAGCAGTCGAATAATTCCAGGAACCTTTTTCCCCGTGGAATCTGTTTATCCCATGTGAGGCGATGAGGTTTATACGGACCGGAGTCCGTTTGGCAGCCGGGGCGAAATTTTATATACCTGAATACCTGCCTTAACAGGTAGGATCGAAGGAGAGTTCTAATGCAAGTTGCGGAATGGCGTAACACGATCGGCGAGACGGTGCGCGAGCACATGCGCTCGCCGGAATTGGAGCATTATTTTTCGGTCAAGATGAATAAGCCGCGGGCGCAATTGATGATCACGCAGCTGGGCCTCTACATCCGCCACCGGCGCGACTGCTGGGCACTGGTTTCGGCGAATTGCCCTGTGATGGGCGTCAAGCAAGCGATTTTGCAACATGAGTACGGCGAAGTAATCAAGGATCAATTTTCGGACTACGGCCACTTGCATCTCATTATTCGCCAGGCCGGAAAGCTGGGCATGACCCCTCAAGAAGTTATCGACACCAAGCCGATCGCGACCACAACGGCGACGCTTCACGCCTGGGCTTGGATAACGCACGCAAAGAGCTGGATCGAAGGATTGTCGGCGCTGACGGTTACGGAGTGGACCAACGATGACCGATTGCTGAAAGACATCGGCGGGGGCCATTCCACGCGCATGGGCAAGCGGTGGACGGAGGACATGGGAATTGCCTGGCGCGATATGCCGAATTTCGTGGCCCATTCTCAGGCGGATGAAGAGCATAGCGATATGTTCCTGCCGTTTTTGGAACAATATGCTGTGGGAGAAAAGGAACAGATCGCGCTCGATGCCGTGAAAGAATCGCTGGATCTATTCGGGATGTATCGCGAGGGAGTGGCGCGCGCGATGGAAAGGATCCCGTTGAATTAGTCTCATACCTTTCCCCTCGATGGGGTAAGGATGTTCGGAGCAGAATGAATTGGTTGGCTAAGTAAGGAGTACAAACAGGTTGAGGAGGAATTATGGAAAAACCAAGAATCCGACACATCGCGATCAACGTCGAAGATCTCGACAAGACCGCGGAGTACTATAAAAAGGTATTCGGCATGGAAGAAAAACATCGGCGGCCGGGGGGAACTATTTATCTATCCGACGGCCATCTCGATCTCGCACTCATCCATAGCGAAAAATATCCGTGGGGAATCCATCACTTTGGTTTTAAGGTTGATAGCGTCAAAGAGATCGAGAAAATTGCCGCCACAAAAGCCGAGG
>Ga0209974_10000919_pt1 | contig 10266 bp, 11 predicted proteins | sample InoplaM3SPM_FD_187592 | JGI IMG/M metagenome (GOLD analysis project Ga0209974, IMG submission 187592) | Arabidopsis thaliana rhizosphere microbial communities from the Joint Genome Institute, USA, that affect carbon cycling - Inoculated... | ecosystem: Host-associated > Plants > Roots >...
GCTATTCCAGTTCGACCACGCCCATCTCGCCCAGCGCGTTCTGCATCATTTCGCGGGCCGCGTCGCTGAGGCTCTCGTGGTCCAGCGCGTACCGGATCGTCGCCTCGATCAGGCCGATGTGGGTGCCGCAGTCGAAGCGCGTGCCCTGGAATCGATAGGCCAGTACCGGCTGTTCGCGCAGCAGCGCGGAAATCGCGTCGGTCAGCTGGATTTCGCCCCCGGCTCCCGGCGTAGTGGCTTCCAGCAGGTCGAAGATCCGGGGCGACAACACGTAACGCCCGACCACCGCCAGCGTGCTCGGCGCGCTTTCCGGCGCCGGCTTTTCCACGATCGCCGTGATCCGCCCCTGGCGCCCGGAGAATTCGTCGGTGGCGACGATGCCGTAACTGCCGGTCTGCCCGCGCGGCACGTCCTGGGTCGCGATCACGCTGGCTCCCGATCCCTGTGCGGCATCGGCCATCTGCTTCAGCGCACCCGGGCCACGATTCCAGATCAGGTCGTCCGGCAGCAGCACCGCGAACGGCTCGTCGCCGATCACCGGCCTCGCGCACAGCACGGCATGCCCCAGGCCCAGCGCCTCGGCCTGGGTCACGAATACCGCGCGCACGCCTTCGGGCAGCACGTTGCGCACCAGTTCCAGTTGCTCGGTCTTGCCGGCGCGCTCGAGCTTCTGTTCCAGCTCGTAGGCCTTGTCGAAATAATCCGCGACCGCATGCTTGTAACGATTGGTCACGAACACCAGGGTGTCGCAGCCTGCCTCGATCGCCTCGTCGACCGCGTACTGGATCAGCGGCTTGTCGATGATCGGCAGCATTTCCTTGGGCACGGTCTTGGTCGCCGGGAGGAACCGGGTGCCGAGGCCGGCCACGGGGAACACCGCCTTGCGGATGCGGCGGTGGCCTGATGGCATCGGGCTCATCAGGTCTTCCGGGCGGTGCGCGCCGGGAATGCGACCACGGTGGCCGAATCGTGCCCGGCAGGGGCGCTGTCGATCGGCACGAACTCCGGGACGGCCTCGCGCAACAACGCTGCGAGCTCCTCCACGTCGTAGCGTGCGACCGCATCGCGCATGCGCGTGCTGGCCGATACCACGCGCTCTGCGGCAATGCCGCGCGCCTCGGCCTGGAGGATCTTCGGATGCACGGTCGGACGATAGCGCTCTTCCGCATGGAACAGGTTTTCGTGCAGCTTTTCGCCCGCCCGCAATCCGGTGTAGACGATCGCGATGTCGCGTTCCGGCTGCTTGCCCGCGAGCCGGATCATCTGTTCGGCGAGCAGCCTGATCGCGATCGGCTCGCCCATGTCAAGCGTATAGACGGCGTGCTGCGAGCCGATCGCGGCGGCCTGCAGGATCAGCTGGCAGGCTTCCGGAATGGTCATGAAGTAACGCGTGACTTCCGCGTCGGTGACCGTGACCGGCCCGCCATTGCGGATCTGTTCGCGGAACAGCGGCACCACGCTGCCGGCCGAATCCAGCACGTTGCCGAAACGCACCGTTACCGAGCGCGTGGCGTGCGGCTCGGCCAGTGCCTGGCACACCATTTCGGCCAGGCGCTTGGTCGCACCCAGCACGTTGACCGGATCCACGGCCTTGTCGGTGGAAATCAGCACGAAACTGCCGACTCCGGCCCGTTGGCTTTCACGGGCCACGACCTCGGTCGCCAGCACGTTGTTGCGCACCGCTTCGCGCAGTTGCGTCTGCAGCAGGGGGACCTGTTTATAGGCGGCTGCATGGAAGACCGCCTCGGGTGATGAGCGGTCGAGTGCATGCCGCATCACCGCGGTGTCGCCGCAGTCACCGAGCACCGAGACGCAACGCACCTGGGGGAAATCGCGCCGCAACTCGGACTCCATGGTGCTCAGCGCAAGCTCGTCTATCTCCACCAGGGTGATCTGGTGGGCGCCGTGCCGCGCGCACTGGCGGCACAACTCGGACCCGATCGAGCCGCCGGCACCGGTCACCAGTACGCTGCGCCCGCCCAGCCAGCCGTGGATCGACTTCCAGTCGGGAGTCACCGGCTGCCGCCCTAGCAGGTCCTCGATCGCGACCTCCCTGAGCTCGCCCGGAAGCGACCGCCCCTCGAGCAGGTCGTCCAACCGGGGCACCCGTCGGAACGGCAAGCCCGTGCGCTCGCACGCAGCCACGATCCGGCGCATGGCCGCCGCATCCAGCGAAGGCATGGCGATGACCAGCAATTGCGCCGCGGTTTCGGGAGCGATCCGTTCGATATCCTCGATCCTGCCCAGCACGGGGATGCCTTGCAGGTGGCTGCCGCGCAGCTTCTTGGCATCGTCGAGGAAACCGACGGGCTGGTAGGCGCCCGCGCGATGCAGGTCGCGCACCAACGCTTCGCCGGCTTGCCCGGCGCCCAGGATCAGGACCCGAAGCACCGCCTGGTCCGAATACGAAAGCTGGTGGTCCTTCCATGCGCGATACAGCAATCGCGGCATGCCCAACAGCGCCGTCAACAGGATCGGATACAGCAGGAGCACCGTCCTGGGAACCTGCTCCAGGCGGTTGTACAGGAACAGGCCGATGACAATGGCAAGCAGGCCGAAGACACAGGCCTTGAGGATGTTGACCAGGTCCGGGACGCTCGCAAAGCGCCAGATGCCGCGGTACAGGCCTACCCGCCAGAACACCAGTCCCTGCGCCAGCAGCACCAGGGCGACTTCCATCGACCATGGCGACAGTGGCGAAGCCTCCGAGCGCATCGCATAGCGGAACAGGTGCAGGCCCGTCCAGGCCAACCACACCATGCACAGGTCGTGCATGACGACAGCCGCGCGCGGCAACCCGATGGTGACGCGATCCTTCCAGCCGGTCATTCCCCCTCCCCTTCGACCCTTCCAGCCATCCCTTGCAGTCCCCACCATGCCACGGCGGAAACCAGGTACCCCGCTCCGACGATTCCCATTATAGCCACCGGCGGCCAATGCCTCGCGACGAGCATGGTCGCCACGGCGATCGAGGTCCACCCGAAATAAGCGCTGGTCGCCATGCCATGTGTGCCGTTCCTGCGGGTCCATCGTTGGTAGGCGTGTTGCGCATGTGGCAGCCACCAGCGATCACCGCGCACCATGCGAGCACCAAGCGTCAAGGCAGCGTCAACTGCGAACGCGCAAAGCGGCAGCAGAAGGACAAGCGATTCCCGCCAGTCCAGTTCCAGCGACAGCAGCGCAAGCAATGCGGCCAAGGCGAAACCGATGGCGCCGCTGCCGACATCGCCGAGGAAAATGCGCGCCCTGGGCAGGTTGAACGGCAGGAACCCCGCACACGCGGCCAGCAGGGCCGAACCGAGCCATGCCACTGCGCCGCCGCCGGCAAACACTGCATATCCCAACGCCACCAGTCCCGCCTGGCTGGCCGCCAGGCCGTCGATGCCGTCCATGAAATTCCAGATGTTCACCAGCGCCAGGGCCAGCAGGAAGGCCATGGCAGCGGCCCCCGGGCCGCCACCGGCGGCGAATACGGCCCAGGCCAGGATCGCCGCCGCGACCGCATGCGTGCCGAGTCGAAGCCAGGGCGACAGCGGTCTATGGTCATCGATCCAGCCAATGCCCGCGACCAGCAGCAGGCCGGTGCCGATGGCCGCATGCAGCAGCGCCCTTGCCGGGTCGGACAGCGCCAGCCATGCCAGCGCGACCAGCATGGCTGCGACAATCGCGATCCCGCCGCCGCGCGGCGTTGGCGTGTCGTGGCTGCGTCGTTCGCCGGGTTGGTCGATCAAGGCGTGCCGCAGCGCATAGCCACGCGCCAGCCAGGTGCCGGCCAGGCCGATCGCGAAATGCAATGCGAGCCACCACGGCATGCCGGGTCCTGGCACGTTCACACCACCGCGTAGTTGAGCAGGGGCTTCACCGTGCCCCATTCCTTGCAGCTGGGGCACTGCCAATGGTGGCTGCGCGCACCGAAGCCGCAACGACTGCAGCGATAGCTCGGGTTGCGCACCAGCAACTGGTCGGTGATGTGCTTGAGGTCGTGCAGGGTCGCGACCGGATCGGCGTTCTCGACAAGCGTGAGGTCGATCAACGCCGCCTCGCCACGCACCGAGGGCCGGTCCTTGAGCTGTTGCGCCAGGTACGCGCGCGCGGCAGCCACGCCCTCCTCGCCCTCGACCAGCCGGGTCAACGCCAGCACCGGCGACACGCCACGGTAGTGTTCCGCCATTTCGGCCAGGAACGCGCGCGCGCCGGTGCTGTCGGCCACGCGCGCGTAGCTGGCAAGCAAGGCCGGCAACAGTTCGGGCAGGTAATCGGGATCGTGCCGTGCGGCGCGCTCGAAGGCGCGGATCGCGGCGGCATCGTTGCCGGCATCGACTTCGATCCGCCCTTCCAGCATGCCGGCCCGGACCGAGGTGGAGTCGGCGGCGTAGGCGCGCGCGATCGAGGCGCGGGCCGCCGCGATCTCGCCGGCGGCACGATGGCGATCGGCCAGTTCGCACTCGAACTGCGCGATCAGCTTGCCCATCGGCTCGCCGGTCGCGGCCTCGAAACGGCTCGCGTTCTCGATCGCCTTCGGCCAGTCGCGCTCGGACTGGTAGATGCCGATCAGGTGCTTCAGGGCCTGCGGCGCGCGCTGGTCGATCTTGGCCAGGTCCGTGAACACCGTCTCGGCGCGATCCAGCAGGCCGGAGCGCATGTAGTCCTCGCCCAGCGCCAGCAGCGCCTGCACTTTCTGGGCATCGCTGAGGTCGTGGCGCTGGACCAGCGCCTGGTGGAGGCGGATGGCGCGATCCACCTCGCCGCGGCGACGGAACAGGTGGCCGAGCGCGACCTGGGTCTCGAAGGTGTCCTTGTCCAGTTCCGCGATGTGCAGGAACAGCTCGATCGCCTTGTCGGGCTGTTCGTTGAGCAGGTAGTTCAGGCCGCGGAAATAGGTGGTGGAGAGCTTGCTGACCTGGCTGTCGCTGTGGCGCTCGCCGCCGCGGCGGCCGATCACCCAGCCGCTGAGCGCAGCCAGCGGCAGCAGCATCACGTACCAGATCCATTGGTCGAGGAAGGCCATGCTCAGCGTTCCTGTTCCGTTGCCGAAGTCGCCAGCGCCTTGCGCAGCCGCTGCCGCAACGGCAACACCACGCTGGCACTCAGCACCAGGCCGCCGACGACGACCCCGACCAGCAAGGCCACCAGCACGCTGACGCCCAGCGTCGCATGCCATGCGCTGAATCCCAGGTCCAGCACCACGGGCTGCGGGTTGAGTGCCCCGACCACCAGGCCCACGGCAAGGAAAACAATGGCGAGCAAGAGGCGGATCAGGCGCATCGTTCGGCTCCGGGTGCTGCGTTAGCTTAGCCCAGGCGCCGCGCGATCTTCAGCGGACCGATGCCATGCGAACCGGACGGCCGCGGCCGCGCAGGGCTTCAGTCGTCGACCGCCAGGGGCATGGCGCCGCTGACGCGTTCGCGCAGTTCCTTGCCCGGCTTGAAATGCGGGACGTGCTTGCCCGGCAGGGCGACGGCGTCGCCGGTCTTGGGGTTGCGGCCGGTGCGTGGCGGCCGGTAATGCAGGGAAAAACTGCCGAAGCCGCGGATTTCGATGCGTTCGCCAAGCGCAAGCGCGCCGCCCATCATCTCCAGCAGCGACTTGACCGCCAGATCGACGTCGTCCGCCTTCAGGTGGCCCTGGCGCAGCGTGAGCAGTTCGATCAGTTCGGACTTGGTCATGGTCTCGAAGGCCTTGGCGCGAGTGGCTCGCGGTGCAGCAGTGGCCCGGCGACGGATCGCCGGGCCGTTGCAGGCTGCCTTGGTGCTTACTCGGACTTGCTCTCGAGCTGCTCGCGCAACAGCGCGCCGAGCTTGGTGGTGCCGCTGGAGGCATCGGCCGCCGACTTGTTGTACTCGGCCAGGGCTTCCTGGGTCTCGGCCTCGTCCTTGGCCTTGATCGACAGCTGCATCAGGCGGCTCTTGCGGTCGGTGCCGACGATCTTGGCCTCGACCTCGTCGCCGACCTTGAGCTTCTGGCTGGCGTCCTCGACCCGCTCGTGGGCGATGTCGCGCGCGGCCAGGTAGCCTTCGACGCCGTCGCCCAGGTCGATGGTCGCGCCCTTGGCGTCGACTTCCTTGACCGTGCCCTTGACGATCGAGCCGCGGGTGTTGTTGGCCTGGAACTGGCCCATCGGGTCCTGCTCCAGCTGCTTGACGCCCAGCGAGATGCGCTCGCGCTCCGGATCGACCGCCAGCACCACCGCTTCCAGCGTGTCGCCCTTCTTGTAGTTGCGGGCGATGTCCTCGCCGGTCGAGTTCCAGCTGATGTCCGACAGGTGGATCAGTCCGTCGATGCCGCCGTCCAGGCCGATGAAGATGCCGAAATCGGTGATCGACTTGATCTGGCCGTCGACCTTGTCGCCCTTCTTGTGGATCGCGGCGAAGGTCTCCCACGGATTGCTGGTGACCTGCTTGATGCCCAGCGAGATGCGGCGGCGCTCCTCGTCCACGTCCAGCACCATGACCTGGACCTCGTCGCCGACCTGCACCACCTTGGACGGATTGACGTTCTTGTTGGTCCAGTCCATCTCGGACACGTGCACCAGGCCTTCGACGCCCGGCTCGATCTCGACGAACGCGCCGTAGTCGGTGACGTTGCTGACCTTGCCGAACACGCGGGTGTTGGACGGGTAGCGACGCGCGATGTTGTCCCACGGATCCTCGCCCAGCTGCTTCAGGCCGAGGCTGACGCGGTTGCGCTCCTTGTCGTACTTGAGCACGCGCACGTCGAGCTCCGCGCCCACTTCCACGACTTCGGACGGATGGCGCACGCGCTTCCAGGCCATGTCGGTGATGTGCAGCAGGCCGTCGATGCCGCCCAGGTCGACGAACGCGCCGTAGTCGGTGAGGTTCTTGACCACGCCCTTGAGCACGGCGCCCTCGACCAGCTTCTCGAGCAGCTGCTCGCGCTCTTCCGAATGCTCGCTCTCGACCACCGCGCGGCGCGAAACCACCACGTTGTTGCGCTTGCGGTCGAGCTTGATCAGCTTGAACTCGAGTTCCTTGCCTTCCAGGTACACGGGATCGCGGACCGGGCGCACGTCGACCAGGGAACCGGGCAGGAATGCGCGGACGTCCTTGATGTCGACGGTGAAGCCGCCCTTGACCTTGCCGCTGATGCGGCCGGTGATGGTCTCGTTCTTCTCGAGCGCTTCCTCGAGTTCGTCCCACACCATGGCGCGCTTGGCCTTCTCGCGCGACAGCACGGTCTCGCCGAAGCCGTTCTCGAGGCTGTCCAGCGCCACCTTGACGATGTCGCCGATGCCGACGTCGATCTCGCCTGCGTCGTTGCGGAACTGTTCGATCGGGACGATGCCCTCGGACTTGAGGCCGGCGTTGATGACGACCACGTCGGAACGCACGTCGACCACGGTGCCGGTGACGATGGCGCCCGGCTTGAGCTTGGACAGGAACGCCTGGCTCTGTTCGAACAGTTCTGCGAAGGATTCGGTTGCTACGGCTGTCATGTGGATTCTCTGGTGGATACACGGGCCGGGCCCGCCGTCGTTGGCGGAGCGTCCGACCCACCTTGGGTGTGGCGTTTTGCCTGCCCGGAAGCAGTCCGGGAAAGCTGGCGCCATGTGTGGTGGTGTTGACCCGGCCGCGGGATTGCGGACGGGACCTTGCCTGCTGCGCGGACGACCCTAGCCCCGGCTTGCCGGCAGCAATGCCAGCACGCGTTCGACGACCGCGGCGATCGGCTGGCCGGTGGTGTCGATGCGGACGGCGTCTTCGGCCGGCCGCAGCGGCGCCACCGCGCGGCTGGCGTCGCGGGCGTCGCGGGCGAGAATCTCCCGCAGCAGACCGGCCAATGTAACGGAAACCCCTTTGTCCTTCAACTGCTTATAGCGCCTTTCGGCTCGTTCCTCGGCGCTGGCCGTAAGGAACACCTTGAAGGAGGCGTCCGGGAAGATCACCGTGCCCATGTCGCGCCCGTCCGCCACCAGCCCCGGCGGCTGGCGGAAGGCGCGCTGTCGATCCTTGAGCGCCGCCCGGACTTCCGGGATGGCGGCGATCGCGGAGGCCGCCGCGCCGGCCGTTTCGGTCCGCAGTTCATCCGTGGCGTCGTGCTCGTTGACCAGCACCCTGAGCTCGCCGTCCGCGGCCTCGCGGAAAGCGATCCGGGTGTCGAAGGCACAGCGCACCAGGGCGCCGGCATCGTCCAGGTCGAGGTCCGCCCAGCCCGCGGCGACGCCGACCGCCCGGTACAGGGCGCCCGAATCCAGGTAGTGCCAGCCCAGCCGCTGCGCCACCAGGCGGCTGATGGTGCCCTTGCCCGAGCCCGAAGGGCCGTCGATGGTGAGGACGGGGATGGCGGTGTCGGTCATGGCGGCTCCAGCGAGGTTGCCGGCGATTGTAGCCGGGCCGATCCACGCAAACCGCGCAAGCACTTGAATGACCGGGGAAATCCCAAGTACAATGCGCGGCTGGCGTTTTCGCGCCCGAATCCTGTCCCCCATTCAACCGTTGCCGAGGTTCCGTCATGAAGGTCCTGTCCTCCCTGAAGTCGGCGAAGACCCGTCACCGCGACTGCAAGGTGGTGCGCCGTCGCGGCAAGGTCTTCGTGATCTGCAAGTCCAACCCGCGCTTCAAGGCGCGCCAGCGCTGAGCGGAACGCCGATGCGACTCGTCCGCACCTCGTCGTGCGGAGCCCGGAAGGCCGCAGCGATGCGGCCTTTTGCGTTATCGCGCACATGCAAGGGCCGCGACCGGATGACGCCACGCACACCCGTCCCGGCGTAGCCTGCAGCCGACCCGATCTGCTACAACGAGCGTCCCGCCCGAGGAGCCGTGCCATGAACCGCCTTCGCACCGTTTCGCTGCTTGCCCTGGTCGCGCTCGCGGGCACGGCTTCCGCCGAAACCCTGCTGATCGACCGCGTGCAGCAGGAAAACACGGCCGCCCTGCCCACCCGGGGCATGACCATGGCCCAGGTCGAAGCCCGCTTCGGCCCGCCGGCCGACCGCCTGGACCCGCGCGGCGGGCAGAAGCGCCAGTGGCCGACCATCAACCGCTGGAGCTACCCGGCCTTCACCGTGTACTTCGAGAAGAACAAGGTCATCGATGCCGTCGCCAACAAGGCCGACGAGACCGAAATCGGCCCGATGCCGGCGATCCGCTGACGACAAGATGAGCCAACCTGCATTGCGCTTCCCCGCGGAGTGGGAACCCCAGTCCGCGGTGCTGGTCGCGTGGCCGCACGCCGGCACCGACTGGGCCGAACGGCTCGGCGACGTCGAGGAAACCTACATCGCGCTGGTCGCGGCGATCGCGCGTTTCGAACGGGTGCTGGTCTGCGTTGCCGACGACGACGTGGAAGCCTATGCCCGCGCCCGCCTGTCCTCGGCGCGCATCGACATGGCGCGCGTGTCCTTCGTCTGCGTGCCCTACGACGACACCTGGCTGCGCGACAGTGGCCCCGTCACCCTGGTCGCCGCAGGCGGCCCGCGGACTCCCTTCTCCCCGCCCGGCGGGGAGAAGGTGCCCGCGCAGCGGTCGGATCAGGGGCCGGCTTCCCGCATGCTCGACTTCCGCTTCACCGGCTGGGGCGGCAAGTTCGACGCCAGCCAGGACGACCTGCTGGTGGAGCGCCTCGATGAATCCGGAATCTTCATCAACAGTGATCGCCAAGCCATTGATTTTGCACTGGAAGGTGGCGCCATAGAAACCGACGGCCAGGGAACCCTGCTGACCACCTGGCAATGCCTGCACGAACGCCATCCTGATGCGACGCGCGAGCAGCTGTCGGGCAGCCTGGCCGGATGGCTGCAGCAGGAACGCGTGCTGTGGCTCGACCACGGATACCTCGAGGGCGACGACACCGATGCCCATGTCGACACCCTCGCCCGCTTCGCCGCGCCCGATGCGATCGTGTACCAGGCCTGCGACGATCCCGCCGACTCGCATTACCCGGAGCTGCAGGCGATGGCCGCCGAAATCGCGGCATTGCGCACGCGCGACGGCCGGCCGTACCGGCTGTTCCCGCTGCCGTGGGCGCAGCCGATCGTCGACGGCGGGCGCCGGCTGGCCGCGAGTTACGCCAACTTCCTGATCGTCAACGGCGCGGTGCTGATGCCGGCCTATGGCGACCGCGCCGATGCCGCCGCGGCCACCGTGCTTGAAAACGCCTTCCCGGGCCGCGAGATCGTGCAGGTGCCGTGCCGCCCGCTGATCTGGCAGAACGGCAGCCTGCACTGCATCACCATGCAATTGCCGACCGGAGTCGCCTGATGACGGACAAGACCACCCTGCCGGTCGCGCTGGTGCAGGAACGCAACCA
>Ga0209974_10000920_pt1 | contig 10263 bp, 6 predicted proteins | sample InoplaM3SPM_FD_187592 | JGI IMG/M metagenome (GOLD analysis project Ga0209974, IMG submission 187592) | Arabidopsis thaliana rhizosphere microbial communities from the Joint Genome Institute, USA, that affect carbon cycling - Inoculated... | ecosystem: Host-associated > Plants > Roots >...
CGGCACCAACAGCTATGACGCCATTGAGGGCGCCAGCGTGTGCATCGTCACCGCAGGCGTCCCGCGCAAGCCGGGCATGAGCCGCGACGATCTTCTCGATATCAACCTGAAGGTGATGGGACAGGTCGGCTCCGGTATCAAGAAATATGCGCCGGATGCATTCGTCATCTGCATCACCAACCCGCTCGATGCGATGGTGTGGGCCCTGCAAAAAAGCTGCGGCCTGCCGCAGCAGCGGGTCGTGGGCATGGCAGGTGTGCTGGACTCCGCGCGCTTCCGGTATTTCCTCGCCGACGAATTCCATGTCTCGGTCGAAGACGTGACCGCTTTTGTGCTCGGCGGGCACGGCGACACCATGGTGCCGCTGATCCGCTATTCGGCGGTCGCCGGAATCCCGGTACCCGACCTGGTGAAAATGGGCTGGACCACGCAGACGCGCGTCGACGAGATCGTGAAGCGCACCGCGAACGGCGGCGCGGAGATCGTCAACCTGCTCAAGACCGGTTCGGCTTTTTATGCACCGGCAGCATCGGCGATCGCCATGGCGGAGAGCTACCTGCTCGACAAGAAACGCGTGCTACCCTGCGCTGCCTGGCTCAATGGCGAATACGGCATCAAGGACCTTTATGTCGGCGTGCCGGTCGTGATCGGCGCCAAGGGCGTGGAGCGCATTGTCGAGATCGAACTCAATGGCAGCGAGCGCGCGATGTTCGAAAAATCGGCGGCGGCTGTGCAGGGCCTGGTCGAGGCCTGCAAGAAGATCGCGCCCAGTCTCGGCAACTAAGAAAAACGGCGGGTGGCATGAATATCCACGAATACCAGGCAAAGGCGGTATTGCGCGAATTCGGCGTTCCGGTGCCGCGCGGCGTTCCGGCTTTCACAGTGGACGAGGCCGTCAGCGGCGCCAAGGAATTGGGCGGTCCTGTGTGGGTCGTGAAGGCGCAGATTCATGCCGGCGGCCGCGGCAAGGCCGGTGGCGTGAAAGTCGTCAAATCGATCGACGACGTGAAAAAGGAATCCACCCGCATCCTGGGGTCGACGCTGATCACGCATCAGACCGGCCCGCAGGGAAAGAAGGTCAACCGGCTGTACATCGAGGAAGGCTCTGCGATCGACCGCGAGTTCTATCTCTCGGCACTCATCGACCGCGAAACCTCGCGCGTTGCCTTCGTGGTCTCGACCGAAGGCGGCATGGACATCGAGGAAGTCGCGCACAAGACGCCTGAAAAGATCCTGACATTCTCGGTCGACCCGGCCACCGGCATCATGCCGCACCACGGTCGGCGCGTGGCGCAGACACTCAAGCTTACCGGCGATCTCGCCAAGCAGATCGAGGCGATCCTGCCGAAGCTGTATGCCGCCTTCACGAGCAAGGACATGAGCCTGCTCGAGATCAATCCGCTGGTGGTGACCAAGGACAACAAAATCATCTGTCTCGACGCCAAGGTTGGCTTCGACGGCAACGCCCTCTATCGCCACGCCGATATCGTGGCGTTGCGCGACCTGACCGAGGAAGACGAAAAGGAAATCGAAGCCTCGAAATACGATCTCAACTACATCGCGCTCGACGGCTCGATCGGCTGCATGGTCAACGGCGCCGGACTTGCGATGGCGACCATGGACATCATCAAGCTCTACGGCATGGCGCCCGCGAACTTCCTCGACGTCGGCGGCAGTGCGACCAAGGAGAAAGTGACGGCGGCGTTCAAGATCATCACCTCAGATCCGAACGTGAAGGGCATCCTGGTCAACATCTTCGGCGGCATCATGAAATGCGACGTGATCGCCGAAGGCGTTGTCGCCGCGGTGAAGGAAGTCGGGCTGAAGGTGCCGCTGGTGGTGCGGCTCGAAGGCACCAATGTCGATCTCGGCAAGAAGATCATCAAGGAGTCCGGGCTCAACGTAACCTCGGGCGATGACCTCGACGATGCTGCGCAGAAGATCGTGAAGGCGGTGAAAGGCAATTGATGAATCTTCAGACAGGCACAGGAGGGAAGCGATGATCCGTCATGTTTTCGCGCTTGCAATCCTCGGCGCCGTTTCGACGCCCGCATACGCGCAGGATGCCGTTCCCGATCTCAAGGGGACCTGGACCGGAAAAGGCAAGGCAATCGTGTTCGGCAACAACGCCCACCATACAGGCAGGCAAACGACCTCCAGCCCGCCGCGCGTGCGCGACATCGAAGCGATCCATGTTGTCGAAGGTCAGGACGGACGATTGGCGTGGGGCCGTTCCTCATCCGCAGCTGCCAATACCAAGGAGCCGTTTGCCTGGGCGATTGCGAGCGACAACAAGTCAATCGTCGGCGCGGATATGGATGGTTACTTCCGGATCACGATCCTGTCGCCCGACCGCATGGAGAAATGTTACGCGCAGAACGCGGCACGCCAGAGCCGCGCGATTGTCGCGTCGTGCCAGATCATGAATCGGGAAAAACGGTAAGACGCTCCGATGTCCATCCTTATCGACAAGAACACCAAAGTCATCTGCCAGGGCTTCACCGGCAAGAACGGCACCTTCCATTCGCAGGCGGCGATCGCCTACGGCACCAGAATGGTCGGCGGCACGTCGCCGGGCAAAGGCGGCGCGACCCATCTCGATCTCCCGGTGTTCGACACCGTGGCTGAGGCCAAAGAAAAAACCGGCTGCGGTGCGAGCGTGATCTATGTTCCCCCACCCGGCGCCGGCGATGCGATCTGCGAGGCGATCCAGGCCGAAATTCCGCTCATCGTCTGCATCACCGAGGGCATCCCGGTGATGGACATGGTCAAGGTGAAGCGCTCGCTGAGCGGCTCGAAGTCGCGTCTCATCGGTCCGAACTGCCCCGGCGTGATGACGGCCGGCGAGTGCAAGATCGGCATCATGCCGGGCAACATTTTCAAGCCCGGCAAGGTCGGGATCGTCTCGCGCTCGGGCACCCTCACTTACGAAGCTGTCTTTCAGACAAGTCGCGAAAACCTGGGTCAGACGACGGCCGTCGGTATAGGCGGCGATCCGGTGAAGGGCACGGAATTTATTGCGGTGCTTGAAATGTTTCTTGCCGACCCGAAGACCGAGTCGATCGTCATGATCGGCGAAATCGGCGGTGCGGCCGAGGAAGATGCCGCGCAATTCCTGAAGGACGAGGCCAAACGGGACCGCAAGAAACCCATGGTTGGGTTCATTGCCGGGCGCACCGCGCCTCCCGGCCGCCGCATGGGCCATGCCGGCGCGATTATCTCGGGCGGCAAAGGTGACGCGGAGTCCAAGATCGCAGCCATGGAATCCGCCGGGATCAAGGTGTCGCCGTCGCCAGCACGCATCGGGAAGACGTTGGTCGAGGTGCTAAGAGGCTAGATCTTTTCAACAGAAGGTCTTTTGGGCTCGGACCCCATCAATAGCTCTGTAGGCGGCCATGCCACAGCGCGTTGAATACAAAGGGTTATTTTGAGCCGTTTTGTAGCAGTTGATCAAATAGGCAGAAAAACGATTCCCGGGAGGTGTTGCAATACGGTGACAGACTCCACCGACCGGTTGATTTAGGGTTTTTACCACACATGAGCGGCGCGGCTACGCTCTAAGTCCTTTCTTGGTTCTGCGATTTTGGGGGCTAGCATGAAAAAGCTTCTTCTCTCGGTAGTTGCTATTGTGGGATTCGGCGGCATCGCCGCCGCTGCGGATATGCCAGCCAAGAGCGCGGCGCCAGTCGTCACGCGGCCGGCCTGCGGTGCAGCCCAGTTCCAGGGCTTTTATGCCGGTATCAGCGGCGGTGGTGTGAAGCACATCGCCAGTCGTACCGACAACGATGAGTTCCTTGTAGACGCCGCGAGCTATAATCTCGACAAATGGGGCGGGATCGTCGGCGGCACGCTCGGCTACAACTTCGCAAGGTGCAATACCGTGTGGGGGGTCGAGATCGACGGCAGTTGGACCAGTGTTAACAATGATCTTACACTCCATCCCAATTCGGTCTTTTTTCAAACCCTTGGCACCAAAATGCAGGGGTTCGGAACGGCGCGCGGTCGCGGCGGCGTGGTCGTGGACGACGTGTTCATCTATGCGACCGGTGGCTTCGCCGTAGCCCGATTCAAGACACTTTGGCAAGATTTCAACAACGGCTTCACCCCGAACGACACCTTTGAGCAAAGTCAAACGCGATGGGGCTGGACCGCCGGCTTTGGTGCCGAGTGGGCCTTCGCGCGCAACTGGACCTTCAAGTCCGAGGTGCTCTACGCCAACTTCACGGATCGCACGTACACTCATAATTTTCCGAGCTTTGGCAACGCCTCCTTTACGGACAGCGACCAGATTTGGGTAAGCCGCATCGGCGTCAACTACCGGTTCGGTGGTGGGCTGTAAGGGTCTGACTAAGGCTCCGGCAGTCTGGACAATTTAAGGGCCCCGGCAGGGATGCCGGGGCCCCGTTTGTTTGTGTGGCCGAGGTCGCGTAATGCTGCAGCTGTTTAGACCTAGGCCAGAGGCGTCGCCTACGATCAAGTGGTGTCAGCGCTCGGCGATCTGTTGGTACAAGTGCTGAAATCCTGATTCAGTGCTAGGTCTTTCATAGACTTACAGACGTCATAAATAGAGTTACAACAGCCATACCAACGCTGCGGCCGGTTTTCGGTCGCGGCGAGGTGCGCATTTTTCAGGCCGCGCAAGGATCAGACCATGTCCCGCCAGGACGCCAACGCAATCTTTGCCAACACGTCTTTCCTCTACGGCGGCAATGCCGCCTACATCGAAGATCTCTACGCCAAATACGAAGCCGATCCGGCGGCGGTGGACGCCGAGTGGCGGGCCTTTTTTCAAAGCTTGAAGGACGAGAAGGCCGACGTCGTCAAAGGCGCGCGCGGGGCCTCCTGGAAGAAGCCGAACTGGCCCGTGCGCGCCAATGGCGATCTCGTTGCGGCGCTCGACGGCCAATGGGCCGAGACCGAAAAGAAGATCGGCGAGAAGATCTCGTCGACGGCGCGGGCGAAGGGCGTCGAACTCACATCTGCCGACGTCCTGCAGGCTACGCGCGATTCGATTCACGCGCTGATGCTGATCCGTGCCTACCGCATCCGCGGCCACTTCCATGCCAAGCTCGATCCGCTGGGACTCGAGCCTGAAAAGAACGAGGAGGAACTGGATCCGCGCTCCTACGGCTTCACCGAAGCCGACATGGATCGGAAGATCTATCTCGACAAGGTGCTCGGTCTCGAGTTCGCCTCGATGCGCGAGATCGCCGGCATCCTTCGCCGGACCTACTGCCAGACGCTCGGTGTCGAGTTCATGCACATCTCGAATGCCGCCCAGAAGAGCTGGATCCAGGAGCGCATCGAGGGTCGCGACAAGGAGATCACCTTCACCCGTGAGGGCAAGCGCGCGATCCTCAACAAGCTGGTGGAAGCGGAAGGCTTCGAGAAATTTCTCGACGTCAAATATACCGGCACCAAGCGCTTCGGGCTCGACGGCGCCGAAGCGCTGATCCCGGCGCTCGAGCAGATCATCAAGCGCGGCGGCAATCTGGGCGTGGAGGAAATCTGCATCGGGATGCCGCACCGCGGCCGTCTCAATGTGCTCACGCAGGTGATGGGCAAGCCGCACCGCGTGCTGTTCCACGAATTCAAAGGCGGCTCGGCGACGCCCGACGAGATCGAAGGCTCCGGCGACGTGAAATATCACCTCGGTGCCTCGTCCGACCGTGAGTTCGACAACAACAAGGTTCATTTGTCGCTGACGCCAAACCCGTCGCATCTCGAAATTGTCGACCCGGTGACGCTCGGCAAAGTGCGCGCCAAACAGGACCAGCATGGCGCTACTCCCGACGAGCGCACAATGGTGATGCCGCTGCTCATTCACGGCGACGCCGCGTTTGCCGGCCAGGGGGTGGTGGCCGAGTGCTTCGGTTTGTCCGGCCTGAAAGGCTACCGCACCGGCGGCTCACTGCACTTCATCGTCAACAACCAGATCGGATTCACCACCTATCCGCGCTACTCGCGCTCATCGCCTTATCCGTCCGATGTCGCCAAGATGATCGACGCCCTGATTTTTCACGTGAATGGCGACGATCCCGAAGCGGTGGTTTTCGCAGCGAAAGTTGCGACAGAGTACCGGCAGAAATTCCAGAAGCCCGTCGTCATCGACATGTTCTGCTACCGGCGCTTCGGTCACAATGAAGGCGACGAGCCTTCGTTCACCCAGCCGCTGATGTACAAGAAAATTCGCGCGCATCCGACGACGCTGGAGATCTACGGCAAGAAACTCGTCGGCGAGGGCGTCGTCACCGAAGGCGAAGTTGAAAAGATGAAGGCCGACTGGCGCACGCGTCTCGACGCCGAATTCGAGGCCGGCCAGGGCTATAAGGCGAACAAGGCCGACTGGCTCGACGGACGCTGGTCCGGAATGAAAGCAGCGCGCGATGCCGACGATCCGCGGCGCGGCAATACCGGCGTCGATGCCGGCCTGCTGCGCGAGATCGGCCAAAAGATCACCACCGTTCCGGAAGGGTTCGTCGTTCACAAGACAATCCAGCGCTTCCTCGAGCATCGCGCCAAGGCGATTGAAAGCGGCGAGGGAATTGACTGGGCGACGGGCGAAGCGCTCGCCTTGTGCTCGCTGCTCAAGGAAGGCCATCCCGTGCGGCTGTCCGGCCAGGACACCGAACGAGGCACTTTCTCGCAGCGGCATTCCGTGCTTTTCGATCAGAATAGCGAGGAACGCCACACGCCGTTCAACCATCTCGGTGATCCGCAGGCGCGCTTCGAGGTGCTCAATTCGAGCCTCTCGGAAGAAGCCGTGCTCGGCTTCGAATATGGCTATTCCACAGCCGAGCCGAACGCTCTCACGCTGTGGGAAGCCCAGTTCGGCGATTTCGCCAACGGCGCACAGGTGGTCTTCGACCAGTTCATTTCATCGGGCGAGCGCAAATGGCTGCGCATGTCAGGCCTCGTGTGCCTGTTGCCACACGGCTACGAGGGGCAGGGGCCGGAGCACTCATCGGCGCGACTCGAGCGCTTCCTGCAGATGTGCGCGGAAGACAACATGCAGGTTGCGAACTGCACCACGCCGGCTAATTACTTCCACATCCTCCGCCGGCAGCTCAAACGCGAAATCCGCAAGCCGCTGATCCTGATGACGCCGAAGTCGTTGCTGCGCCACAAGCGTGCGGCGTCGCGCCTCGACGAAATGACGACCGGTACCTCGTTCCACCGGCTGCTTTGGGACGATGCGCAGTTGCTGCCGAACGAGAAGATCAAGCTCGTGACCGACGACAAGATCCGCCGCGTCGTCATGTGCTCGGGCAAGGTTTATTACGATCTCTACGACGACCGCGAGAAACGCGGCATCAACGACATTTATATTCTACGGCTCGAGCAGCTTTATCCATTCCCGACCAAGGCGCTGGTCGCGGAGCTTTCCCGCTTCAAACAGGCGGAAATGGTCTGGTGCCAGGAAGAGCCGCGCAACATGGGTGCCTGGTTCTTCATCGACGTTTTCCTGCAATGGATTCTCAACCAGATCGGCGCCAAGCACCGCACCATGCGCTACGCAGGACGTCCGGCGTCTGCCTCGACCGCGGTCGGGCAGATGTCGAAGCATCTGGCACAGCTCAAGCAATTCCTCGATGAGGCGCTGGGATAGACTAGCTGGCTGTCATGGTGGGGCATGGCAAATGAGAGGCAAGGCAAAACATGGCTGACATCCGCGTGCCGACCCTCGGCGAATCGGTGACGGAAGCCACCGTTGGAAAATGGTTCAAGCAGCCGGGCGATGCCGTGGCGGTCGATGAGCCGCTGGTCGAGCTTGAGACCGACAAGGTGACGCTCGAGGTGCCTGCTCCGGCAGCCGGCGTATTGTCGGAGGTTGCAGTGAAGAACGGCGATACGGTCGCCGTCGGGGCGCTGCTGGGGCAGATCAAGGAAGGTGCCGGTGCCGCGCCCAAGGCTTCTGCGCCGGCGGCAAAACCCGCGGAAATCCCGAAACAGGCGCCTGCGGCTCCGCAAAGATCGGCTGAAATGCCGACGCCGCCCTCGGTACGCAAGCTGGCTGCGGAAAGTGGCGTCGACCCGTCGAAAGTCAGCGGCACCGGTCTGCATGGGCAGGTCACCAAAGGCGACATGCTGAGCGCGATCGAGCGCGCCGCGGCGCAGCCGACGCCGGTCTCCGCACCGGTGCAGATGCGCGCGCCGTCACCCGCCGACGATGCCGCCCGTGAAGAGCGCGTGCATATGACGCGGCTGCGCCAAACGATTGCACGCCGCCTGAAGGATGCTCAGAACACCGCAGCCATGCTCACGACCTTCAACGAGGTCGACATGAGCGCGGTGATGCATCTACGCAATCAGTACAAGGACCTCTTCGAAAAGAAGCACGGCGTGAAGCTCGGCTTCATGGGCTTCTTCGTCCGTGCCTGCATCCAGGCGCTCAAGGAGATTCCCGCCGTCAATGCCGAGATCGACGGCACCGACATCGTCTACAAAAACTACTATCACATCGGAATTGCCGTCGGCACCGACAAGGGCCTGGTGGTGCCGGTTGTGCGTGACGCCCAAACAATGTCGCTGGCAGAGATCGAGAAGACCATCGCCGATTTCGGCCGCCGCGCGCGCGATGGCAGCCTCAAAATAGAGGAGATGCAAGGCGGCACGTTCACCATCACCAATGGCGGCGTGTACGGTTCGCTAATGTCGACGCCGATCCTCAACGCACCGCAATCGGGCATCCTCGGCATGCACAAGATCCAGGAACGCCCTGTGGTCATTGCAGGAAAGATCGAGGCGCGGCCGATGATGTATCTTGCGCTCTCCTACGACCACCGCATTGTCGACGGCCGCGAGGCCGTTACTTTCCTCGTGCGCGTGAAGGAAGGGCTGGAAGACCCGGCGCGGGTCGTGCTGGATCTGTAAAGTTATGGCCTACGATCTCATCGTTATCGGCACCGGCCCCGGCGGTTATGTCTGCGCGATCCGTGCGGCGCAGCTTGGCTTGAAAACGGCAGTCGTCGAAAAAAGCGCCACCTTTGGCGGGACCTGCCTGAACATTGGCTGCATTCCCTCCAAGGCGCTGCTGCATGCATCCGAGCTTTTCGAAGAGGCGGGCCACACGTTCGGGAAAATGGGCATTGGCGTTTCAACCCCGAAACTCGATCTCAAGGCCATGATGGCGTTCAAGGATCAGGGCGTGGAAAGCAACGTGAAGGGTGTGGATTTTCTCTTCAGGAAGAACAAGATCGATACATTTCGCGGCGCGGGCCGCATCGCTGCACCCGGCAAGGTCGAGGTCAAAGGCGTCGACAACAAGACGCAGACCCTGGAAACAAAATCCATCGTCATCGCGACGGGCTCCGATGTCGCGCGCCTGAAGGGCATCGAGATCGACGAAAAACGTATTGTGTCATCAACCGGCGCGCTGTCGCTGCCCGAGGTTCCAAAGCATCTGCTTGTGGTCGGCGCCGGTGTGATCGGGCTTGAACTGGGCTCCGTCTGGCGACGGCTTGGCGCGCAGGTGACCGTGGTGGAATTCCTTGATGGTGTTCTGCCCGGCATGGATGGCGAAGTCCGCCGCCAGGGGCAGCGCTTGCTTGAAAAGCAGGGAATGACGTTCAAATTGTCGTCGAAGGTGACCGCGGTCGATGCGTCCGGAAAACGGCTCAAGGCGACGGTCGAGCCTGCGAAAGGCGGGGCGGCGGAAGCGATCGAGGCCGACATCGTTCTGGTTGCGATCGGGCGCGTGCCGTGCACCGAGGGTCTCGGCCTCAACGAGGTCGGCGTAAAGCTTGACGAGCGCGGACGTGTGGTCGTCGATCATTACTATGCGACGAGCGTTCCGGGCATCTGGGCAATCGGAGATGTCATCGCTGGGCCGATGCTGGCGCACAAAGCCGAGGATGAGGGCGTTGCGGTTGCGGAAATTCTGGTCGGCCAGGCGGGCCACGTGAACTACGACGCCATTCCGAACGTCGTCTACACTTTTCCGGAAATCGCGACCGTCGGAAAAGGCGAAGAGGAATTGAAGGCTGCCGGCGTTGCCTACAACTCCGGGAAGTTTCCGTTCACCGCCAATGGGCGCGCCAAGGTGAATCTGACCACAGACGGTTTCGTGAAAATCCTGGCTGACGCCAAGACCGACCGTGTGCTCGGCGTGCAGCTCATCTGCGCCGACGCTGGCAACATGATTGCCGAGGCTGCCATCGCGATGGAATTTGGCGCATCGGCCGAAGACATTGCGCGCACATGCCACGCGCATCCGACATTGTCAGAGGCCGTCAAGGAAGCCGCGATGGCGGTGGCGAAGCG
>Ga0209974_10000925_pt1 | contig 10228 bp, 7 predicted proteins | sample InoplaM3SPM_FD_187592 | JGI IMG/M metagenome (GOLD analysis project Ga0209974, IMG submission 187592) | Arabidopsis thaliana rhizosphere microbial communities from the Joint Genome Institute, USA, that affect carbon cycling - Inoculated... | ecosystem: Host-associated > Plants > Roots >...
GGTCCCGAGTGGCCGGCCGCTGGCCGGCCGGCGCCGAAGACGCTGGCAGATGAAGGGAAGAGCTGCCCTTCGTTGGATTGCGGTTGCATCTCGTCGTAGTCGGTGCCGTGCTCCACGAGCCGGGCCGGTTCCTTCTTCTGGCGCGGGCCGCTATCGCGGCGGGCTGGCATTGCGCGCGGCGCATGACGCCGCTGACGTGGTGCGTGGTCAACTGCTGGTGCAGGTACCGGCGCCGGTTCCGGCGGGCCGATGTCATCAAAACCGGCGAGTGTCTCGCGTTCGAGCTCGCGACCGAGCTGCCTCTCGACGGCGGCGAGCAGCGGCTGCTCTTCCGGCGCGACCAGCAACAGCACCATTCCACCGGCGCCCGCGCATCCGACGCGACGCGTGTAATCGTCCGCGACCTGCGGCATGTCGTAGACCACCACGTGCAACTGCGGCTCTATGTCCAGACCGCGCACGGCCATCTCCGTAGCGACCAGCACGCGTACGCTGCCCGCCCTGAAATCTTCGAGCGCGCGCAGGCGCTGCTGTTTGCTCCTGTCGCCGTGTATCGCAGCGGCCCGGAGGCCGCCGCGCGTGAGCTGATCCGCGAGGCGGTTCGCGCCATGCTTGGTGCGCGTGAACACGAGCACCTGCCGCCAGTCGCCCGACGAGACAAGATGCGCGAGCAGCTCGCGCTTGCGCGCCATGGCGACTGGATACACGCGCTGCGTGGCCGGTGCAGCTGCCAGATCTAGCGGCATTACCTCATTCAAGAAAAAATCTCCCGGGCCCCGCCTGCTGCGGCTTTTCGCCGTCAGAACCGGTTCAGGCTGATGCCCTGCTTAAAGCAAACGTCCGGGGAGTTTCGACCAAACAACAGCGACGGGACCGAGATGCAAACCGGATAGTGCAGCGCTCGTGCCCCGGCGCGCATTATACCGAATTTTGCGCATTGCGCCCTGCCTGGCGACCCCGTCACGGTGCCCCTATGGTCCACAGGTAGATCGAGCGCTCGCGGCCTTCGCTCGCCACCCGGACGGTCTCCTGCGGCTGCCAGTCGCCCATGTCGTGCCAGTGCGAAACCACGCGGGCGCCCGGCTTGAGCTCGCGCTGCAGCTTCGGGCGCAGCTTCAGGTTGAACTCCGGCGAAAGGAACAGCATGACCACCGTCGCGTCCGCGAGCGCGGTTGAAAAAAGATCCTGGTTCACGAAGCGGATGCGTTCGGCGACGCCGGCCTGCTGCGCGTTCTGACGACTTTCCGCGATGCGCACGGGGTCGATGTCCACGCACACGCCGCGCGCCGCGCCGGCACGCACGGCAGCGATCACAAGGCGCCCGTCGCCGCATCCCAGGTCGTATACCACGTCGCCGCGCCTGACGTCGCCCAGCCGCAGCATCACCTCCACCACGTCGACTGACGTGGGCTCGTAGCGCACACCCGGCACCACGGCTTGCTGGGCGTAAACATGCGCGCCGGACAACAACGCCACGAACAGGATGCCCCGTATCCGGCGAGCGGCGCCGCTGTCGGGATGTCTTGTCATCTGGAATGCGGCGCCACCGCGGACACTTTTTCTGTCACGCGCGGGACGCGCCGGTCGGCGCGGCGTTGCCAGATGAGCCACAAGGTCGCGATCGTCGCCAGCATGAGAAACGGCAACGATCCGAGATTGACGGCATGCCAGCCGCTCGCATTGAGCAGCAGGCCCGAAGACAGTGACGAAACGGCCATCGTGACGAACACCATGAAATCGTTTGCGGCCTGGGTCTTGGCGCGCTCCGCCGGCGTATGGCATTCGGTGAGCAGGGCCGAGCCACCGACGTACATGAAATTCCACCCCACACCGAGCAGAAACATCGCCACCCAGAAATTGAGCAGCGTCGTCCCGGCAAGCGCCGCCGCGATACACGCTGCCAGAAGCACGATCCCTGCCAGGATGATGTTGAGCACGCCAAAGCGCTGGATCAGCGCCCCCGTGAAGAACGACGGCCCGTACATGCCGATCATGTGCCATTGCAGCACGAATGCGGCGTCGTTGAAGTGGTGGTCGTGCGCCCGCATCGCAAGCGGCGTCGAGGTCATGAACAGATTCATGATGCCGTAGGACAACATCGATGCCAGCGCCGCAACGATGAAAACCGGTTGGCGCATGATCGCGCCCAGCGGGCGCCCGGAGTCCTTGCGCTCGTGCTCCGACAGTTTCGGGATATCGAGGCCGATCAGAAACAGCATCGCGACCAGGCAGACGACGATGAGCGAGAGATAGGAGCCGAGATAGGCATGGTCAGTGAAGAGCACGCTCGTGCGCTTCGCCATTTCCGGGCCGAAAATGCCGCCCACGATGCCGCCCGCGAGCGTGAAGGAGATGGCCTTCGCGCGGAACTCGACCTTGGCCGCATCGGCCGCGGCAAACCGGTAATACTTGCCGAACGCCGTGTAGATGCCGAGCACGAACATGCCGGCGCACAGCAGCCAGAACGCGGCGAGATACATCGCGAGCGCGCTTGCAGCCGCACCGAGCATCCCCAGCGCTGTGCCCGTCTGAAAGCCGGCGCGGCGTCCGGCGCGGTGCATCAGCAGCGACGCCGGTATGGTGCTGACCGCCGACCCCAGCACATAAGCCGTGAGCGGCACAGTGGCGAGCGCCTTGTCCTCCGCCAGCGCGAATCCGGCCAGCCCGGTGACTGCGATCATGGTCGTGCCGACCGTCTGCAGCGTCGCCTGGCAGCCCGAAAGCACCAGCACGTTGCGGTATTGCCGTTCCATTATGTGGAAACCATCGCGGCGACGCCGCGGTAGAACAGAGCAGCGTCACTATACCGCAGATGCGGCGCTGCAGTGCGATCGAAAGTCCAGTATGCGAACCAAGCAGCGGGGCGCCGCCGCGCGCGATCAGGCGAGAATGTCTTCGGCCTGGTTACGCCGCAGCAGCTCGTAGATGAAGTCTTCCAGTTCCGGGCCCAGCGCGTCGCGCGCCGAGATCATACCCACCGGCCGCCCGTTCTCCACCACCGGGACATGGCGGAAGCCGCCCTCGTACATGACGTGCAGCGCATCCGCGAACGGCTTGTCGGGATGGATGGTCTGGGGATTCCGGGTCATCACATCCGTGAGCCGCGTCGCCTGCACGTCGCGGCCTTCCGCAATCACGCGAAACAAGGCATCGCGTTCGGTGAACACGCCCGCAAGGCTGCCGTCATCCTCCACCACGATCACCGCGCCGACATGGTTTTCCTTCATGAGACGCGCGGCGGCGATCACGGTGGTGTTGCCGGGCGCGGTAATCACGTCCTGCTGCTCGATGATCGTGCGGATGGTCCGATGGGTCATGTGCGCCTCCTTGCCGGACTGTTGATGCTACGCCCGCATGTCGGCGAAGGTCAAACGCGCGCGCGAAGCGATGCGCGAGCGCTGTGATAGCATCGCCGCGGGCTGCCAGGAAAAACAGATGCCACGCGTTGTCGCGCTCTACCGCTATCCGGTGAAAAGCTTCACCCCGGAATCGTGCACCACGCTGCAGATCCTGCCCGAGGGACGGGTCGCCGGCGATCGCGTGCTCGGTTTCAGATTCGCCAACGCCCCGTTCCCCGACGAAGCGTGGAGCCGCAAGTACGAGTTCGTCGCGCTGGTGAATACGCCGGCGCTTGCGCGCCTTGCATTGCGCTTCGATGACCGCGCGCTGCGCCTGCGTATCAGCAACGGCGATGCAGTACTGGCCGATGAGGGCCTGGATCGCGGAGGGCGCGCGCGTCTTGCGGCCGCCGTTGCCGAGTATGCGCTCGCGCAGGAGGAAAATCCGCTTGCGGGCCATCCGGAGCGGTTGCCGCTGCGTTTGGTCGGCGACGGGGTGTCGCCGCGTTATCAGGACAACGAAACGGGACAGATCACGCTGCACAGCCGCGAAAGTCTCGCGGCGGTTGCGGGAGCGGCCAACGAAGCACGGCTCAGCGAGCTGCGCTTTCGCTCCAACGTGGTGATCGAGGGCGTGCCGGCATGGGAGGAGCAGTCGTGGCTGGGCAAGACATTGCGCATCGGCGACGTGCTGTTCGATGTCGCGCGCCCGAAAGTGCGCTGCCTGGCGACCCACGCCAATCCCGCGACCGGGATTCGCGACGTGCCGCTGATGCCCATACTGGTGCAATCGTTCCGGCAGCAGGAACCGACTTTCGGAGTGGGGATGCTCACGCGCGGCGCCGGCGGCGCAATCCGGCTCGGCGACACCTGCCACATCGCCGATTGAGCTGACCTGCAATCTTCAGTTGAGCGGGTGCGCGCCGGTGTACTCCAGCGTGTACAGGCCGCCGCGTGCACGGTCTGCCGCGTAGATGATGCCGCGGTCGTCCACGAAGACGTCGCTGATGCGGCAGCCGCGCTGGCCCTCGGGCGTGTCCGGAAGGAAGGCGGCGATCTCCTCGGGCCGGAATGGATCGGCGATGTCGTAGATCCGCAGCCCGGCGCTGAACCACGTAGCAACTACGGTGTTCTGCAGCTTTGCGCTGCCGGGCTCGGGCTCGTTCTCGTGAATGTTGTGCGCGCCGATGCGGCCGCCAATGCGGTGCAGATCGTCAAAACCTTCCGGCGTGGGCATGCTCGAGATCATCACCAGGTTCGACTCCACGCGCGCGTCCACCATCCACAGCCGCTTCGGCCAGTCGATGCCCTGATCGCCGGTCGCCTCATCGGTCACCACCAGCAGATCGCGCTCGAACAAAGGCAGGACCGTGTGGGTGAAACCGGGAAACGGCGGGTGGTAGTCGAGCCGGCTGATGAGCTTCGGTGCGCTCATGTTCGAGATATCGAGTATGACGATGCCGCCGTCGATGTAGCCCACGTAGGCGCGGTCCGGCCGTTCGGGATAACAGAGCGTGTGATGCGGGCGATACGCGAAATCGAACGGCTCGGCATGGCGCGGCGGCAGTTTCTCCTTGTCCCCCTTGCGCTGGCCCGGCATCCACCATCGCCCGACCTCCGTGGGCTTCGAGGGATTGGCGAGATCGACGATCATGTAGAACTGGTGATCCTTGGGATGGTCAGGCTCGAAATCCGGCGCCCCGGTCGTGATATGCGCGTAGCGGCCGTCCATGAATGACACGAAGTGCACGCCTTGGGACTGCCCGCCCGACATGTCGAAGAACGCGACTTCGCGCGGCTCGACCGGGTTCGATACGTCGTACACCTGGAAGCCTGCGGGCTTCAATCCGGCCTTGTTCACCTGGTAGGCCATGAGCAGCGTGTCGCCGCGCAGTGCGAGCGAGTTGCCGCGCACGTTGCGGTGCGGAAGCGGCAATTGCCACAGCAGCTTCGGCTCGCGCGGCTCGGTCACGTCGAAGATCGAAAACGACATCGGCGCGTGCTCGTGCGCGATGTACATGATGCGCCGCCCGTCGCGCGTTTTCTTCAGCGCCATGCCCTCGCCGAGATTGGGCGCGCCGCCGGCATCGTGGCGTCCGAGCAGTTTCAGATTGTGTGCGATCCGAACTCCGTCCATGACCTCTCTCCTGTTCCGGCTGGATGTCCGCGGCGTGTTGTCACTTATCGTGATCATGCCAGCAACCGCGCCGGGCTGCCAAACTTGCGCCGGCGCTTCACTACGGCATGCACGCCTTCGCACACCCTGGCCATCGCGGAGGAATGGCTGACCGGTAAATGCGCGGCGCAAGACATGGGATTCCGTGCACTGGGTCACACGAGCTGGCGAAACAAGCTCCGAAAAAGCGAAATATTCCGCTTCCATAATGCGCAGCCTGCTGTAGAATTTGCGCGGGAGGTGGGAGTATAAAAATTCCGCGTTCGTGCATGCCTTGCGGCCGCCTCGACCACGCATCGGCCGCCACCGCTTTCCCGCGTAAGCGGACGTTACCTTTCTCACCTCTCGACTCCGGCGCTTCCGGAACCATCCCGGGCACGTGTGCTGCGCCATGTTGGTTACCGTAATGACGATCGACTCGACCACCGTTCTGGAAATGCAGGCTGCCGTTCTGGCGCGGGAGCGCTTCGAGGAGGCCGCCGCCACGCTCGCAACGCGTCTTGCTCAGGCGTTCGGCTTCGAACGCGTCAGCATCGGTTTGCAGGACTATGGCCATGCGCGCCTGGTGGCCGTCTCGCACGGCGCCGCCCTGGATGCCACGCTGGACGTGAGCCGTGACGTCGCAGCGGCGATGGACGAAGCCATCGATCAGGCAGCGACCATCTGTTACCCAGCCAGCGCTGAGAGCCGGCCCCGCATCACCCTCTGCCATGCAACGCTTGCCCGCCGAGAGGGCGTCGCAGTCTGTTCGATCCCGGTCGTCGATCTGGGTTCGGTCATTGGCGCCGTAACGATCGAAACGGCGCCCGACCGCGTGTTGAATCCAGCAGAAATAGAGCTGTGCGAGCACGTTGTAAGCCTGCTCGGGCCGGTACTGTCGCTGAAGCATCAGAACACACGGCACTGGTGGGTCCGGACCCGCAACAGCTGGAGGAACAGTTTGGCGCGGCTGAGGGGGCCTGGAGATTGGGCGCTCAAGCTTGCCATTGTTGCCCCGCTCGCCGTCGTGGCACTGCTGTCTTTTGTCCCTTTTCCCTACCACGTGACGGCGCCCGCCCGCCTCGAGGGCGCTATCCAGCGGGCGCTGGTCGCGGCGTCGGACGGGTACATTCAGCAGGTATCCGTCCGGCCGGGTGATGCCGTGAAGCAGGGACAGGTTATCGCAGAACTCGCCCGGCAGGACCTGCTTCTCGAGCGCAGCAAATGGGAGAGTGAGCTTGCCCAGCAGTTGAACGCATACGGAACAGCGCTGGCGCGCGCCGATCGGCCCCTGCTGATGGTCAAACACGCCAAGGCCGCGGAAGCGCGCGCGCAGCTCGAACTGATAGACAAGCAGATCGAGCGGGCACAGCTCAAGGCGCCGTTCGACGGCATTGTCATCAGCGGTGATCTCACCCAATCGCTCGGTGCGCCGGTGCGTCGCGGCGACACGCTGATGGTGATTGCGCCACGGGACCGCTACCGCCTCATCGTCGAGGTGGACGAGCGCGATATCACTGACGTCCGCACCGGTGCCGCCGGCCGCATCGTTCTCGCAGCGCTGCCCGGCCGGCCGTTCACCTTCCAGGTGGAGCGCCTCACCCCGGTGGGCGCTACGCGTGAGGGGCGTCACTTCTTCGAGGTCGAAGGGCGACTCGACGCGCAGGCCGCGGCATTGCGTCCCGGGCTGCAGGGCATTGCCCGCATCGAAGCAGAAGCGCGACCGCTCGTGTCCCGGCTTTTCGGTCGCCTTGCGACCTGGGCCAGACTGCAAGCGTGGGCATGGGGTTTGTGGTCATGAACGGCCCGCTTCTGAGCGAGGCGTGGTACAAGGTGGCCGAACTGCGGCCCCGCCTGCGCCCGCATGTGCGGGTGCACCGCCAATGCTACCGCGACCAGATCTGGCACCACTTGACGTCCGGCACGATCGGGCGGCGGCACAGGTTCAACCGCGCCGCCTATCGCTTCGTGGGGCGCCTCGACGGGCGCAGTACGGTAAGTGAGATCTGGACCGAGATCGTAGAAGCGCACCACAACGAAGCGCTGTCGCAGGACGAGGTAATCCGCATACTCGGCCAACTCAATAGCGCCGAGCTGCTGCAATGCGAGATGACCCCGGATATCGAGGGTCTCTTCCGACAGCATCGAGCGCGCGTGCGCCGCAGGCGCTGGCTAGAACTCAATCCGCTCGCCATCAGGGTTCGCCTGTTCGACCCCACCCACCAGCTCGCCGTCTTCGACTCGTGGCTAAGCAGGTTTTTTTCCCCTTACGCCCTTGCGCTCTGGACCGCTGCGGTCCTGCCTGCGCTGCTGTTCGCGGCCATTTACTGGCCTGAGCTGACGGCCTATGGCGCGCTGCACATCGATACGCCGCGTTATCTGCTCATCGGGTGGATCGCCTATCCGCTCATCAAGGCCGGGCACGAATTGGGGCACGCACTCGCAATCCGGCGCTGGGGCGGCGCGGTGCACGACGTCGGAATTACGCTCTTCGCCGTCATCCCGGTGCCCTACGTCGACGCCTCTGCCGCGGACAGTTTTACGCGTCGTTCGCAACGGGCGGTGGTGAGCGCGATCGGCATCATGGTCGAACTCTCCATCGCCGCGCTCGCGCTTTATGTCTGGCTCAACGTCGAGGCAGGATGGGTGCGTGACATCGCGTTCGTCACCATGCTGATCGCTTCTGTGTCGACCGTGCTGTTCAACGGCAATCCGCTGCTGCGATTCGATGGTTATCACGTCTTGTGCGACTTGCTCGATCTGCCGAACCTCGATTCACGCAGCCGCGCCTGGTGGCGCAGCGCGATACACCGCCACCTGTTCCGGTTCGAGACAATCGCGCTGCCTCTCGCGCGCGGGGAACGCAAGTGGATCGTTCTCTACGCGCCGCTGGCCTGGCTTTACCGGCTCTACATCGGGTTTCTCATCGTGCTCTGGATGGCCGCCAAATCCGCCGCCCTCGCCGTAATCATCGCGGCCGCGCTCATCATCACGCTGATCGTCGCTCCGGGCGTTGCGTTAATCCGCGCGGTTCTGCGCCACCCGCGGGAAACCGAACGGCACCGCGGAAAATGGATACTGGGTGGTGCGTGTGTCGTGGCCGTCGCCGGGATTGGATTTGTGCCGGTCCCATACGGGACCGTCTCGCCGGCGGTGGTATGGCTCCCGGAGCATGCGCAGATCCGGACGGAAACCGACGGTTTTGTGCGTGAACTGCGAGTCAGAAACGGCGAAATGGTCGCGTCCGGGCAACTGCTCGCCATACTCGAAGATCCCGCCCTGACCGCGAGCCATGCGGAAGCGCACGCGCGTCTTCTGGGACTGCAAGTGCGGCAATACCACGCGCTGCAGATCGATCGCAGCCAGGCGCCCAGCGTGGCCGAGGCAATCAATCACGCCCGGGCGGAGCTGGCTCGCATCGAAACGCGCATCGCGCAACTCGAGGTAAGGAGCCGGGCTCCGGGGCGCATCGTTTTCGAGCGCGACGAAGACCTGGTCGGCCGCTACCTCAAGCAGGGACAGACGCTCGCCTACGTGCTCGAGGCCTCTGACCGCGTGGTGCGAACCGCCGCCCGGCATGGCGATGCTGCGCTGATCAAAGAGCGCTCAACGGGGGCAACGGTATGGATGGAGGAGCGCGTGGGGATGGTTGTCGCCGGACGCACGACGCGGGAGATTCCAGCGGCTACGTTCAAGCTTCCCAGCCCGGCGCTCTCGGAAAGAAACGGGGGAACGATCGCAACGGACCCGAGCGACGGCCAGCATACGCAGGCACTGGAGCCCATTGTGATTGTGGATGTCGCCGTGCCGCACGAAGCCGTGTCGCGCATTGGTGGACGGGCGTGGGTACGCTTCGATCTGGGGCACGCGCCGCTCGCAATGCAATGGACGCGGGCGCTACGACAGTTGCTACTGCGGCATTTCGACGGGACAGTCTGAGCGGACGCTACGCCAGATGAAAACGGCCAAAATGACCACCCCCGGCATCCTGCTCGGCATTTATCCCGAGCGGTCGATGCATCGCTCCTGGTCGCGCAGCCGGTTCAGAAGTCTTCTTGCCCGCCTGCCTCAGGTGCGATCGTCTTCGCAGGCTTCTGTCAAATCGATACGCACGCTGGAATACGGACTGGCGCACCATCCCACCGAACGACTGCAAGAGCGTCTGCACAACTTGCGTGCGACTATGGGGCGCGACGGCTGCACCGATGCACTGGTAGCCGAGTCCCTCGCCGTGTTGTCGCTGATGTGCGCGCGCACGCGGAACACCGTGCCCTATGACAGTCAACTTGTCGCGGCGCGCATCCTGCTCGATGGTCATTTCGCGGAAATGGCCACGGGGGAAGGCAAGACGCTTGCCGTCGCGCTCGCGGCCGCGACCGCCGCGCTCACCGCCATCCCGGTGCACATCGTGACGGCCAACGATTATCTCGTGATGCGCGATGCCGCCGCGCTGCGGCCCTTCTATACGGCATTGGGACTCAGCGTGGGGCATGTCACATCGCAGCTCGACTCGCAAGCGCGCCGCGCCGCGTACGCCTGCGACATCTGCTATTGCACCGCCAACGAGCTGGTCTTCGATTACCTGCGCGACAGGATATCGCGGCCGCCGCGCGAAGACCTCGAGGAGCGTGCCGCGCGCCTCGGAAGACGCGCCGTGCATTCCGGTCTTCTGAGAGGTCTTTGCATGGCCATCATCGATGAGGCGGACAGCGTGCTCATCGATGAAGCGCGCATG
>Ga0209974_10000928_pt1 | contig 10208 bp, 7 predicted proteins | sample InoplaM3SPM_FD_187592 | JGI IMG/M metagenome (GOLD analysis project Ga0209974, IMG submission 187592) | Arabidopsis thaliana rhizosphere microbial communities from the Joint Genome Institute, USA, that affect carbon cycling - Inoculated... | ecosystem: Host-associated > Plants > Roots >...
TGATCGGCGTCTCGATGATCGAGCCGTCGGGCTTGGCCATCAGGCCGCGCATGCCGGCCAGCTGGCGGATCTGCGCCGGCGAACCGCGTGCGCCCGAGTCCGACATCATGTAGATCGAGTTGAAAGACTTCTGGCGCACTTTCGCGCCCTGCGCGCTCTCGACCTCCTCGCTGCCGAGCTTCTCCATCATCGCCTTGGCGACCTGGTCGTTGGTGCGGGACCAGATGTCGACGACCTTGTTGTACCGCTCGCCGTTGGTAACCAGACCGGAGGCGTACTGCTCCTGGATCTCCTTCACCTCGTGCTCGGCCGCGCCGAGGATCTTCTGCTTCTGCTCGGGGACGACCATGTCGTCCACACCGATCGACACGCCGGCACGGGTCGCGTAGTGGAAGCCCGTGTACATGAGCTGATCGGCGAAGACCACGGTCTCTTTCAGACCGAGCGTGCGGTAGCAGGCGTTGATCACGCCCGAGATCGCCTTCTTGGTCATGTCCTGGTTGATCAGGTCGAAGGAGAGCCCCTTCGGCAGGATCTCGAACAGGAGCGCACGACCGACCGTGGTGTCGACGACGCGCCGGCGCTCGACGAGCGTGCCCTCGGCGTCACGGACGTGCTCGAATATGCGCACGCGGCAGCGCGCCTGGAGCCCTGCGACGCGGGTCTCGTACGCGCGGTGTACTTCCGCCACGTCGGTAAAGAGCGTGCCCTCGCCCGGGGCGTTCACCCGCTCGCGCGTCATGAAGTAGAGCCCGAGCACGACGTCCTGCGAGGGAACGATGATCGGGTCGCCGTTGGCAGGCGAAAGGATGTTGTTCGAGGACAGCATCAGGGCGCGCGCCTCGAGTTGCGCCTCGAGCGACAGCGGCACGTGCACCGCCATCTGGTCGCCGTCGAAGTCAGCGTTGAACGCGGTGCAGACCAGCGGATGGAGCTGGATCGCCTTGCCCTCGATCAGCACCGGCTCGAAGGCCTGGATGCCCAGACGATGCAGAGTCGGCGCACGGTTCAGCAGCACCGGGTGCTCGCGGATGACTTCCTCGAGGATGTCCCAGACCTCCGGGCCCTCGCGCTCGACCAGGCGCTTGGCGGCCTTGATCGTCGTTGCCTCGCCCCGAAGCTGGAGCTTGTGGAAGATGAACGGCTTGAAAAGCTCGAGCGCCATCTTCTTCGGCAGACCGCACTGGTGCAGCCGCAGCGTCGGGCCGACCACGATCACCGAGCGGCCGGAATAGTCGACGCGCTTGCCGAGCAGGTTCTGTCGGAACCGGCCCTGCTTGCCCTTGATCATGTCGGCCAGCGACTTGAGCGGTCGCTTGTTGGTGCCCGTGATCGCACGGCCGCGGCGGCCGTTGTCGAGCAGCGCGTCGACCGACTCCTGCAGCATGCGCTTCTCGTTGCGCACGATGATGTCGGGCGCATTGAGCTCGAGCAGCCGGCGCAGGCGGTTGTTGCGGTTGATGACCCGGCGATAGAGATCGTTCAGATCCGAGGTCGCGAACCGGCCGCCGTCCAAGGGCACCAGCGGGCGCAGGTCCGGCGGCAGCACCGGCAGCACGGTAAGCACCATCCACTCGGGGTGGTTGCCCGAGTCGATGAACGACTCGATCAGCTTCAGGCGCTTCGACAGCCGCTTGATCTTGGTCTCTGAGCTGGTGTTGGAAATGTCCTCGCGGACCTTGACGACTTCGGCCTTGAGATCCATCGTCTTCAGCAGCTCATGGACTGCCTCGGCGCCCATGCGGGCGTCGAACTCGTCGCCGTGCTTCTCGATCGCCTCGAGGTACGTCTCGTCCGAGAGCAGCTGGCCGCGCTGCATCGAGGTCATGCCCGGCTCGATGACCACGAAGGCCTCGAAGTACAGCACGCGCTCGATCTCGCGCAGCGTCATGTCGAGCATCAGACCGATGCGCGACGGCAGCGACTTCAGGAACCAGATGTGCGCGGTCGGGCTCGCGAGCTCGATGTGGCCCATGCGCTCGCGGCGCACTTTGGCCTGAGTCACCTCGACGCCGCACTTCTCGCACACGACACCGCGGTGCTTCAGGCGCTTGTACTTGCCGCACAGGCACTCGTAGTCCTTCACCGGCCCGAAGATCTTGGCGCAGAAGAGCCCGTCCCGCTCCGGCTTGAAGGTCCGGTAGTTGATGGTCTCCGGCTTCTTGACTTCGCCGAACGACCAGGACCGGATCATTTCCGGGGAGGCGAGCTGGATCCGGATCGAGTCGAAGTCCTCGACCACGGTCTGCTGCTTGAACAACTTGAGTAAGTCTTTCATTCGATCACCTCAGCGCCAATGCGGCTCAGCGCCCAGTGTTTCAACGCCGTTCCTGCTCGAGCTCGATGTTGATGCCGAGCGAGCGGATTTCCTTGACGAGCACGTTGAAGGACTCGGGCATACCCGCATCCATCATGTGGTTGCCGTCCACGATGTTCTTGTACATCTTGGTGCGACCCGTCACGTCGTCCGACTTGACCGTCAGCATTTCCTGCAGCGTGTAGGAAGCCCCATAGGCCTCGAGCGCCCAGACTTCCATCTCGCCGAAGCGCTGCCCGCCGAACTGTGCCTTGCCGCCGAGCGGCTGCTGTGTCACGAGGCTGTAGGGCCCCGTCGAGCGCGCATGCATCTTGTCGTCGACCAGGTGATTCAGCTTCAGCATGTACATGTAGCCCACGGTCACGGGCCGGTCGAAACGCTCGCCGGTGCGCCCGTCGAAGAGCCAGGTCTGACCGCTCTCGGGCAGATCGGCGAGACGCAGCATGTACTTGATCTCCTTCTCGGTCGCACCGTCGAACACCGGGGTGGCCGTCGGCACGCCGTTGCGGAGATTGCCGGCGAGCGCCAGCACATCCTCATCCCCGAGCGAATCGAGCTTCTCCGCCCGACCGCCGCTCTTGTTGTAGATCTGGTCGAGGAACTCACGAACCTCCGCAACCTTGCGGCTCTCGTCGAGCATGCGCCCGATCTTGAGTCCAAGTCCCTTCGCGGCCCAGCCGAGATGGGTCTCGAGGATTTGCCCTATGTTCATGCGCGAGGGCACGCCGAGCGGATTCAGGACGATGTCGACCGGTGTTCCGTCCGCCATGAACGGCATGTCCTCGACCGGAACGATCGTCGAAATGACGCCCTTGTTGCCGTGCCGGCCGGCCATCTTGTCGCCGGGCTGCACGCGGCGCTTCACCGCGAGATAGACCTTGACCATCTTGAGCACGCCGGGGGCGAGATCGTCGCCCGCGGTGATCTTCGAGCGCTTCTCCTCGAGACGTCGCTCGAACTCGCGCCGCTGCCCGCGCATACGCTCGGCCGTGAGCTCGAGGTCCGCGTTCGCTTCCTCGTCCTCGAGGCGCACCTCGAGCCAGTGCTCGCGCGGGATGTCGGCAAGGTAGCTTGCGCTCACCTTGCTGCCGGCCGCGAGCTTGCGCGGGCCGCCGGCCGCGACCTTGCCTACCAGCATCGACTGCACGCGCGAGAAGAGATCCTCCTCGAGGATGCGCTGCTGATCGGCCAGGTCCTTGCGGACCTTGTCGATCTCGGACTTCTCGATCGACAGCGCCCGGCTGTCCTTCTCGACGCCGTCGCGAGTGAAGACACGCACGTCGATCACGGTGCCGTCCATCCCGGGCGGCACACGCAGCGACGTGTCCTTCACGTCCGAGGCCTTCTCGCCGAAAATCGCCCGCAGCAGCTTCTCCTCGGGGGTGAGCTGCGTCTCGCCCTTCGGCGTGACCTTGCCCACCAGGATGTCGCCCGCCTTGACCTCGGCGCCGATGAAGGCGATGCCTGCCTCGTCGAGCTTGGCGAGCGCGGACTCACCAACGTTCGGGATGTCGGCAGTGATCTCCTCCGGTCCAAGCTTGGTGTCGCGCGCGACGCAGGTCAGTTCCTCGATATGGATCGTCGTGAAGCGATCCTCCTGGACCACCCGCTCCGAGATCAGGATCGAGTCCTCGAAGTTGTAGCCGTTCCACGGCATGAATGCCACCAGCAGGTTCTGGCCGAGCGCGAGGTCGCCGAGATCGGTCGACGGGCCGTCGGCCAGCACGTCGTCGTGCGCGATCGCATCGCCCGCATGCACCAGCGGACGCTGGTTGATGCAGGTGTTCTGGTTCGAGCGCGTGTACTTGGTCAGGTTGTAGATGTCGACACCCGCCTCACCGGCGGTCGTTTCCGCGTCGTTGACCCGCACCACGATGCGCGAGGCGTCGACCGAGTCGACCACGCCTCCGCGACGCGCGACGACAGTGACGCCCGAGTCGATCGCCACCGGCCGTTCCATGCCCGTACCCACGAGCGGAGTCTCCGACCGCAGGGTCGGCACCGCCTGGCGCTGCATGTTCGAGCCCATCAGCGCGCGGTTCGCGTCGTCGTGCTCGAGGAACGGGATCAGCGAAGCCGCCACTGACACGATCTGCCGCGGCGAGACGTCCATGTACTGCAGCCGATCGGTCGTCGAGAGCGCGAACTCGTTCTGGTAGCGGCTCGAGACCAGCTCGTCGGTGAACCGGCCCTGGGCATCGAGCGAGGCATTTGCCTGCGCGATCACGTACTGAGCCTCGTCGATCGCCGAGAGGTACTCGATCTGGTCGGTCACCCGGTTGTCGATCACCTTGCGGTAAGGCGTCTCGAGAAAGCCGTACTCGTTGGTGCGTGCATAGACCGCGAGCGAGTTGATGAGCCCGATGTTCGGGCCTTCCGGCGTCTCGATCGGGCACACCCGGCCGTAGTGCGTCGGATGCACGTCGCGGACCTCGAAGCCTGCGCGCTCGCGGGTGAGACCGCCCGGACCCAGCGCCGAGACACGCCGCTTGTGCGTGACCTCCGACAGCGGGTTGTTCTGGTCCATGAACTGCGAGAGCTGCGAGGAGCCGAAGAACTCCTTGACCGCGGCCGCGACCGGCTTGGCGTTGATCATGTCCTGGGGCATGAGGCCCTCGGACTCGGCGATCGTGAGCCGCTCCTTGACCGCGCGCTCGACGCGCACCAGACCGACGCGGAAGGCGTTCTCCGCCATCTCGCCGACGCTGCGCACCCGGCGGTTGCCCAGGTGGTCGATGTCGTCGACCGTGCCGTTGCCGTTGCGGATGTCGATCAGCGTGCGCAGCACGTCGATGATGTCCGAGGTCGCCGCGTACTGCGAGACCAGCGCCTTTGCCGCGTCGTCGGTGCGGCGGCCGAAGTGCAGCTGGTCGTACAGGATCCCCGCGCCCTTGGTCTCGACGCGGCCGACGCGCCGGTTGAACTTCATGCGGCCGACAGCCGAGAGGTCGTAGCGCTCGGGGTTGAAGAACAGGTTCTGGAACAGGTTTTCCGCCGCATCGCGCGTCGGCGGCTCGCCCGGACGCATCATGCGGTAGATCTCGACCAGCGCTTCCATGCGGTTCTTGGTCGGGTCGATGCGCAGCGTGTCCGAGATGAAGGGACCCCGGTCGAGGTCGTTCACGTACAGCACGCGGATCTCGGTGATCCCGGCCTGCACCAGCTTCGCGATCGTGGCCGCGGCGAGGATCTCGTTCGCCTTGGCCAGGATCTCGCCCGTCTCGGTGTTGACGACGTCGTGCGCGAGCACCTTGCCGACGAGGTAGTCGGTAGGCACGGGCAGGCGACTCACGCCGGCCTCCTCGAGCTGGCGGACGTGCCGCGCCGTGATGCGCCGGCCTTCCTCGACGATCACTTTCGTTCCCGCGCGGATCTCGAAGCTCGCGGTCTCGCCGCGCAGCCGCTGCGGAACGAGCGTGAGCTCCACGCCCTCCGGGGAGAGGTGGAAGGTGTTCTTCTCGAAGAAGATGTCGAGCATCTGCTCGTCGCTGTAGCCGAGCGCGCGCAGCAGGATCGTGACCGGGAGCTTGCGCCGGCGGTCGATGCGCGCGAACACGCAGTCCTTGGCGTCGAATTCGAAGTCGAGCCAGGAGCCGCGGTAGGGAATGACGCGCGCGGAGAAGAGGAGCTTCCCGGAGCTGTGGGTCTTGCCGCGGTCGTGGTCGAAGAACACGCCCGGGCTGCGGTGCAGCTGCGAGACGATAACGCGCTCGGTGCCGTTGACGACGAAGGTCCCGTTCTCGGTCATGAGCGGCAGCTCACCGAGATAGACCTCCTGCTCGCGGATGTCCTTGACCGGCTTCTTGGCGCCCGGAGCTTCCTTGTCGAGGACGACGAGGCGCACCTTGACGCGCAGCGGCGCGGCGAAGGTGAGGCCACGGAGCTGGCACTCCTTGACGTCGAATACCGGCTCGCCCAGCCGGTAGCTCACGTACTCGAGGCTCGCGTTGCCGGAGTAGCTGACGATCGGGAAGACGCTGCGGAACGCCGCGTGCAGCCCGCCTTCCTCACGCCGGTCCTCGGCGGTGTCCGCCTGGAGGAACTTGCGGTAGGAATCGAGCTGGATGGCGAGCAGATAGGGCACCTCGAGGATGCTCGACCGCTTGCCGAAGTCCTTGCGGATGCGCTTCTTCTCGGTAAAGGAATATGCCATTGCGATCAACCTCTCAGCGTCAGCGAGGCGTCCCCGAAGAATGGCTCGAAGCCAATTTCGGGGGCTGCGTGGCAGACGATAATTGGCTCCGAGCCAATTTCCGGGCCAGTTCCAAACGAACGAAAACGCGACGGGCGGCCGCCGGATGCGATCCGGCAGCCGTCCGTCTCGGGGCTACGGGCCGGGGCCCGCGCATCACGGTTACTTGATCTCCGCGGCAGCGCCGGCCTCGTCGAGCTTCTTCTTGATCGCCTCGGCGTCGGCCTTCGGGATGCTCTCCTTGACCACCGAGGGCACGCCCTCGACGAGGTCCTTGGCTTCCTTGAGCCCGAGGCCGGTGATCTCGCGGATGACCTTGATCACGCCGACCTTGTTCGCGCCGAAGCTGGTCATGTGGACCGTGAACTCGGTCTGTTCCTCGGCCGCCGGGGCCGCAGCTGCAGCCGCGCCACCGCCCACCGCCGCCACCGCAACCGGGGCCGCGGCTGTCACGCCGAACTTCTCTTCCATCATCTTCACGAGATCGACGACCTCCATCACGGACATGTTGGAGATCGCGTCGAGGATGTCTTCCTTGCTGGCAGCCATTTGAGTGACTCCTGATTAAATAGTGTTTGATCCGATACCCGATGATTCGAACAGCGACTGCCTCAGGCGGCCGCCTGCTTCTGGTCCTTGACCGCGGCGATGGTGCGCACCAGCTTCGCGTGCGGCTCGGCGAGCGTCCGCACGAACTTGACCACAGGGGCCTTGATGACCCCGAGCAGCTGCGCCAGAGCCTCGGCCCGCGTGGGCAGGCTCGCCACCCGATCGAGATCCTTGCCCGGCAGCACCGACCCACCCAGGGACACCAGCGTCGGCACGAGCTTGTCGTGGTCCTTCGCAAATCCCTTGATGAGACGCGCCGCCGCGCCCGGGTCGTCCTGCGAGAAGGCGAGAATCAGCGGGCCCTTGAGCTTCTCGCCGACGCACTCGAAGGGAGTGCCGGCGACCGCGCGTCGAGCCAGCGTATTCTTCACCACCCGCATGTAGACCTTGGACGCACGGGCCTTGGCGCGCAGCTCAGTGAGCTTCGCGACGGAGAGCCCGCGGTACTCCGCGGCAACGACCGACTGCGCCTTCTGCGCAATCTCGTTCACCTCGGTGACCAGCGTCTTCTTGTCTTCCAGTCTCAGTGCCATACGTTTCCTCCGGCGGCGACCGTCACCAGTGCGACACTGAGTCGGGTACCACCATCTGCGCAGGCGACCATTAAGGGGAGCGCCTCCCCGCCTGCGGTCTTCGATGATGACCGTCCGGATCTGCGTGCCGCCTCGCTGGCTGCGCGCGGGCCCGAACGGCCCTGCATCAATCCTTCAATCGGCCCCGCGTCACGACGCGAGGCTGGTCTGATCCACCGCGACACCCGGTCCCATCGTCGAGGACACGGTGACGCGCTTCAGGTAAATGCCCTTCGAGGCCGCCGGCTTGGCCTTCTGCAGGTCCGCCATCAGCGCATGAAGATTCTCGTTGAGCGCCTTCACCTCGAAGCTCGCCTTGCCGATCGTGCAGTGGACGACGCCCGCTTTGTCGGCACGGAATCGCACCTGGCCCGCTTTCGCGTTGCGCACCGCGCCCGCGACGTCCGGCGTCACCGTGCCGACCTTCGGGTTCGGCATCAGGCCGCGCGGACCCAGGATCTGGCCCAGCTGGCCGACGATCCGCATCGCGTCGGGACTCGCCACCACGACGTCGAAGTCGAGCTGGCCGGCCTTGACCTTCTCGGCGAGGTCCTCGAGGCCGACGATGTCGGCACCCGCCTCACGCGCGGCGTCGGCGTTCTTGCCCGAGGTGAACACCGCGACGCGCACCTTCCTGCCGGTGCCGTTCGGCAGCACGGTCGAGCCGCGCACCTGCTGGTCCGACTTCGAGGCGTCGATGCCGAGATTGATCGCGACATCGACCGTCTCGTCGAACTTCGCGGTGGCGCACTGCTTGACGAGCGCGAGCGCATCCTCGATCGCGAACTGCTTGCCCGGCTGAATCTTCTCCGCCCAGGGCTTCATGCGCTTTGCGACGGCGACCATGTCAGGCTCCCTCCACGTCGACGCCCATGCTGCGGGCGGAGCCGGCGATCGTGCGCACGGCGGCATCGAGATCGGCGGCCGTCAGATCCGGCTGCTTGGTCTTGGCGACCTCCTCGAGCTGCTTGCGGTTGATCTTTCCGACCTTGGTCGTATTCGGCGTGCCGCTGCCCTTCTCGATCCCGAGCTGCTTGCGGATCAGCACCGACGCCGGCGGCGTCTTCATGATGAAGGTGAAGCTGCGATCGGCGTACACCGTGATCACCACGGGGATCGGCAGACCCTTCTCAAGCTGCTGGGTCTGCGCATTGAACTGCTTGCAGAACTCCATGATGTTGACGCCCTGCTGGCCGAGCGCCGGCCCGATCGGCGGGCTCGGGTTCGCCTGACCCGCGGGCACCTGCAGCTTCACGTAACCCTGTACTTTCTTCGCCATCTGTCACCTCGTTGGGTACAAGCGCCCTTGCGGGCTCCCCGCTGCGCTCAGGCCTTTTCGACCTGGCTGAAATCGAGCTCCACGGGCGTCGAGCGCCCGAGGATCTGAACCGCCACATTCAGACGGTTCTTCTCGTAGTTCACCGACTCGACGACGCCGTTGAAATCGTTGAACGGCCCATCGGTCACCCGCACCACCTCGCCCGGCTCGAACAGCACCTTCGGCCGCGGCTTCTCTGCGCCCTCCTCGACACGTCGCAGGATCGAGTTCGCCTCGCGATCGGTGATCGGCGCCGGCTTCTCCGGCGTGCCGCCGATGAAGCCGAGCACCTTGGGCGTCTCGCGCACCAGGTGCCAGGTGTCCTCGTCCATCTCCATCTGAACGAGGACATAGCCGGGGAAGAACTTGCGCTCGCTCTTGCGGCGCTGCCCGTCCCGCATCTCCACGACTTCCTCGGTCGGCACGAGTATCTCGCCGAAACGTTCCGCGAGGTCCTTGAGCCTGATCCGCTCCCTGAGCGACTCCGACACCTTGTGCTCGAAGTTCGAGTAGGCGTGCACGACATACCAGCGCAAGGCCACGTTCAACCTCCCTGCCCCGTGAGCGCGCGGGTCAGCGCGCCCAGCACCCAGTCGAGGAACCAGAAAAAGATCCCCATCGCGGTGATGGCGATGAACACCACCAGCGCGGTCTGCAGCGTCTCCTGGCGCGTCGGCCATACGACCTTGCGGAGCTCGACGCGCGAGCCCTGCACGAACTGCCAGAACACGCGACCCTGAGCGGACTGCAGCGCGACGAACGCGCCGAGTCCGAAGGACGCGAGCACGATCGCCCAGCGCACCGCGAGCGGGTACGTGCCGAGCAAGTAAAACGCCGCGATCCCGCCCACCAGGATCGCCGCGGCTGCGACGAGCTTGACGGTGTCCAGCGCGCTGGCACCGGTCTCGGTCTGTTCGGTCATGTTTCCTACGCCGAGTACGCGTAAGCCCGCACCTGCATTCATCTACCGCTCCGACTGGCAGGCCAGGAGGGAATCGAACCCCCAACCTGCGGTTTTGGAGACCGCCGCTCTGCCAATTGAGCTACTGGCCTGCGCTGCAAACGGAACCGGTATGAACGACTGCGGACCCGTGCACCATTACTTCAGAATCTTCGACACCACGCCTGCGCCGACGGTGCGGCCACCCTCGCGGATGGCAAAGCGCAGACCCTCTTCCATCGCGATCGGGCTGATGAGCT
>Ga0209974_10000929_pt1 | contig 10207 bp, 5 predicted proteins | sample InoplaM3SPM_FD_187592 | JGI IMG/M metagenome (GOLD analysis project Ga0209974, IMG submission 187592) | Arabidopsis thaliana rhizosphere microbial communities from the Joint Genome Institute, USA, that affect carbon cycling - Inoculated... | ecosystem: Host-associated > Plants > Roots >...
GCCGCCGCGACACAAGCCTGCTGCGAGCAGCCGCCCGGCTGCCCGGCCTGTCGCCGGCAAGACCGCTGTCACGCGTCCTGCCGCCCCCGCGCGCGTTGCAGCCAAGCCAACCGCAGGGACCAAGCCCGGCGTCCCGCTCAAGGTCGCGGCGGCACCCGCCGCCGTCGACCCGAAGCTCAATTCGGTCGCGCCGGGTCGCAAGGCCGGCAAGTCTGCGAAGGCCGGCGCCGAGAAGCTCGAGATCCGTCTGCCGCCCACCACACCCGAGGATCGCCAGTCGCAATTGAAGCTGCTGATCGCACGCGGCAAGGAGCAGGGCTTCCTGACCTACGCCGAAGTCAACGATCACCTGCCGTCCGAGATCGTCGATCCGGAGCAGATCGAAGACATCGTGCAGATGATCAACGACATGGGCATCCCGGTGTACGAGAAGGCGCCGGATGCCGAGGCGCTGCTGCTGCGCGAACCGGTGGTGGCCGACGATGAAGCTGCCGAGGAAGCCGCCGCGGCGCTTGCGACCACGGTCGACGCGGAGTTTGGTCGCACGACCGACCCGGTCCGCATGTACATGCGCGAGATGGGAACCGTCGAGCTGCTCACGCGCGAGGGCGAGATCTCGATCGCGAAGCGCATCGAGGAAGGCCTCGACTCCGTGCGCCGGGCACTCTCGTACTACCCGCCTACCTACGACCACATCCTCCGTACTTACGAGCCGGTAAAGTCTGGCCAGGGACGCCTGATCGACATCATCGTCGGCTTCCACGACCCGAACGCGCCCGACGTGATCGCGGAGCCCATCAATCCAAAGCTCGCGGCCAAAGCGCCGGTGGACGAGGAGCTCGAGGAAAGCGACGAGGAAGCCGCCGAGGACGAGGAAGCGATCGAAACCGGTCCGGACCCGGAGGAAGCGGCGCGGCGATTCGCGTCGCTGGCGAAGCTCCAGGTCCAGGCAGTCAAGTGGCTCGACGAGAAGGGCCCGCGTGAACCGAAGACCACGCGGCTGCGCAAGCGGCTTGCCGACGAGTTCATGGAGCTGCGGCTGTCGCCGCGCATGTTCGATGCGCTCATAGTTCAGCTGCGCGAGCACCTGAACGAGATCCGTGGCGTCGAGAAGGCAGTTATGCAGCTCTGTGTCCGCGATGCGGGCATGCCCCGCTCGGATTTCATCGAGACCTTTCCGCGCAACGAGACCAACCTGCGCTGGCTCGACAAGCACATCCGTGCCAAGCGCAAGCACTCCGGCCCGCTTGCGCGGCTGCGCGAGCAGGTCGAGAGGCAGCAGATGCGTCTCAAGGAAACCGAGGGTCGCTCGCACCTGTCGATCGCCGAGATCAAGGAGATCAACCGCGAGGTAGCGGTCGGCGAGGCGCAGGCGCGTCGCGCCAAGAAGGAGATGGTCGAGGCGAACCTTCGTCTCGTGATCTCGATCGCCAAGAAGTACACCAACCGCGGTCTGCAGTTCCTGGACCTGATCCAGGAGGGCAACATCGGCCTGATGAAGGCGGTCGACAAGTTCGAGTACCGCCGCGGCTACAAGTTCTCGACCTATGCGACATGGTGGATCCGGCAAGCCATCACGCGCTCGATCGCCGACCAGGCGCGCACCATCCGCATCCCCGTGCACATGATCGAGACCATCAACAAGCTCAACCGCATCTCGCGGCAGATGCTGCAGGAGATGGGCCGGGAGCCGACGCCGGACGAACTGGCGGTGCGCATGGAGATGCCCGAGGACAAGGTCCGCAAGGTGCTCAAGATCGCGAAAGAGCCGATCTCGATGGAGACGCCGATCGGCGACGACGAGGATTCGCATCTCGGAGACTTCATCGAGGACACCTCGGTCGAATCCCCGATCGACTCGGCGACGACCGAGTCGCTGCGCGAGACTACGCACTCGGTGCTCGCCGGACTCACGCCGCGCGAGGCGAAGGTGCTCAGGATGCGCTTTGGCATCGACATGAACACCGACCACACGCTCGAGGAAGTCGGCAAGCAGTTCGACGTCACACGTGAGCGGATCCGGCAGATCGAGGCCAAGGCGTTGCGGAAGCTGCGGCATCCGAGTCGCAGCGAGCAGCTGCGGAGTTTCCTCGAGGATTGACCTCTGCCATTGACGGCAGAGACCCGCTCCTCGCTCACGACGTCCGGCGCATTCGGAAGCGCGAGGGTGTAACTCCCACCTCGCGCCGGAAGAAACGCGTGAAGTACGCCGGATCGTCGAACCCAAGTCGGTCGGCAATCTGCGTCGCGGTGAGATCGCTGTAGAGCAGCAGGCGTCGCGCCTCCAGCGTAATGCGCTCTCGGATCAGGACGCTCGCGCTCGTACTGAGTGTCTGCCGGCAGAGCGCATTCAGGTGCCCCGGGCTGATTCGCAGGCTCGCGGCGTAATCGGCCACCCGGTGTCGTCGGGAGAACGAGCGCTGGATCTGATCAATGTACCGCTCCACGACATCGCCCCGCTGCGGGGTCGCGACCAGGCCGTGCTGAGCGACGTACCAGCGGTTGAGCAGGACCATGATCTCGTAGAGCCGGGCGCGCATTGCGTCTGCGGTGTCGTTCCGGAGCCCTGCAATCTCCCGCTTCATTGCGGCGAACCGCGCCAGGAACTGCCGCCGTTTGGACGGCTCGAGGACGAGCGCGGCGCTGGGCTTGCGCGGTGAAAAGAACGCGAAGCCGTCCAGGAAGCGCGGATCGCTGAAGAAATCCGCGGTGAGATCGCGTGAGAAAAACAGGCATGCACCGTCGAGGGCATGCTCGAGTCGCCACTCCCTCAGCTGTCCCGGAAGAGTGAAGAGAACGACGCCGGGGGATACCTGGTTGGGCTCGCCATCGAGCAGAAAGTACCCGGCGCCCTTTGTCACGAGCAGGATGTCGTGGAAGTCGAGCGAGTGCTCAGCGCCGTTGGCCCGGATGAAATCCGGCATCTGCCTGACGTACGCCGCGTCGAGCAGCAGCTCGCGACCGTACTTGGTGCGGTGGAATGCCACGTGACGCATCGTCGAAAAGTACCAACAGGCCTGCGATGCGTCCATTCCATATCGCCGGCACCGCGTCGTAAATTCGACGGGTGAAGCTCCTGCGCGCGTTTACAGCCATGGCCACCCTGCTCTCGCCTGTCCTCGGGCAAGCGGGTCCTGCGGAGTTGAGTGACGCGACCGCGCGCATGCAGGCGATCGCGGACGGTGTCTTCGTCATCGTCCACGACGATGCGACGGACGAATGGCCGCATGGAAATACCGGCGTCATTGTCGGCAACGACGGCGTACTCGTGGTGGACTCGAACTATCTTCCGTCGCGCGCAAGGGCGGACATCGCGCTCATACGCCAGGTGACGAACAAGCCGGTGCGCCACCTGGTGATCACTCACTGGCATTTCGACCACAACAACGGCACCGTTGCCTACAAACAGGCGTTCCCCGGGTTGCTGGTCGTCAGCGAGCGGGAGACTGCGCGCTTCATCGACCTCAACGGAACGTGGTGGTCGCGAATGAATGCTGCGAGCGGCTCGGAAAAGCGCGCGAGCCTCGAAGCCAAGGAGTCCGAGCTTGCGGCCGCGACGGACGTTGCAGCGAGGCGCAGCCTGGAAAAGGTGATCCGCCAGCGCAAGGCAGAGCTCGAAGAGCTCACCCATCTAAAAGTCGTACCGCCCGATCTTGTCTTCGACGGCGAGCTCGGTCTGGACATCGGAGGACGCCGCGTGGAGCTACGCGACTGGGGGCGCGCCAACAGTCCCCACGACGTGACGGTTTATCTGCCCGAAGAACGAATTCTCTTCACTGGCGACATCGTGGTGCAGTCACCGCTGCCCTACAGCGGCGCCTCGTGGCCGGTTCCCTGGATCGAAGTGCTGCGAGGAATCGAGGCGATACCGGTCGCAGCGCTCGTACCGGGCCACGGCCCGGTTCAGCGCGATCACGCATACACGAGGCAGGTCAGGGCGCTCCTGGAACGCGTGACATCCCGAGTCGAAGCGATGGCACGGGAAGGAAGGACACTCGAGCAGATCCAGGCCACCTTCGAAGCGGACGACCTGCGCAAGGGCGTATGGGCGGACCCCGCACTCGACGAGGACTGGAAAGTGACGATGACGACGTTGATCGAACGCGCCTGGCGGGGTGTGCGCGGCCAGGGTGGTTAGGACTGAACCACGCGCTCAGGGCTCGCCGCCGCTGCGCTCCGGCACCAGGCCTTCCTTGCGCAGCCGCGCGAGTTCCTGGCGCTGTTCGGTGATATGGTTCCGGACCTTGCGGCGCAGGGCTTCGAACCGCGGGGCTTTGCGCAGCGCATCGTAGGCAGGCTCCGCTTCAAGGTGACACCACCATTCGCTGGTCGCCCTCCCGCTGGCGTATAAACGCTCGAGGATCGCGATCGCGGCGTCCGTTTCGCCCTTAAGCGCGAGCGCCACTGCATGCCCGCGCAGATACCAGAACTCAGGTCGACCCTCGCGAATCTCACGCTCCATCGTGCCGATGATCTCGGCCAGCAACCGGCGCCCGCGTTCGATCTGTCCGTCCAGGATCAACAGATCCGCCAGTGCAATCGTCTCGTCACGCGCTGTGCTATCCCGGAGCGTTGGCTTGCCATTGTCATCCCACTCGACGCGGGCGTGAGGCTCGATCGCTGCGATGGCCCGGGCGACATCCCCGGTCGTGCGCGCGTGCAAGCGAATCGCCGCGTATATCAATCCCTCGTTGTCCGGTGAGTCCGTGCCTCTCTCAAGCGCTTCGTAGGCCGCCTCGCCCGCGGCAATCCAGTCCCGCCGGTACACCGCCAAGAAGGCCCGGGGAACAGCTTCATCGCCGCGCGAGGCGTCTGCGAGCTGCTCCGCCGCCACTGGATCCTCGACGTCGAGATAGGTCCTGATGAGGACGCGCCGCGCCTGTTGGAGCAGCGGGTCGACCGCGAGCGCCTGCTCGCAGAGCCGGATACCGTCGGCCTGGCGGCCACTCAGCTGGGCACGAATCTCACATTTCCGAAGCAGCGCAGGCCCGTACCGCGGATCGCGCTCGAGTACCCTGCTCAGCAGCTTGTCCGCGCCGCTGACGTCGCTGCGCTCGTACAAGAGGAAGACGGCCTTGAAAACGTCGTAGCCCAGCTCCAGGGGATCGATCCGGCGGGCACGTTCCAGCATCTGCAGCGCCTCCTCGCGCCGCGCGGGATCCGCATACAGCACCGTCGCGAGGCCCGCATAGCCCTCCGCTGAGTTCGGACTCAGCGCGAGGCCCTTCCGAAAGTCGGCCTCGGCCCCGGGCAGGTCGTCGTATGCGGTCAGGTGCGCGCGCTGCAGATAGGCGTCGCCGTTCTCGGGATCGATGGCAAGCGCGCGCTGGACCAGTTCGCGCCCCTCGCGCAGTGCGGCCTCGAAGCGCTCAGCCCGGTCGTCGGTGACCTCGTACTCCGCGACGAACAGCTTCGCATCTGCAAGGCTGACATAGGCGTTGGCAAATTCCGGGTCCAGACGCGTCGCGCTCTCGAAATGACCGATGGCATCACGCGTGTCGGCAACGCGATCGTTGGCCTGCAGGCTGCGCCCCTGCAGGAAGGCAAGATACGCGTCGAGATTTTCCGTTCCCTGGCCGGTCAGTCGATCACGCTCCTTTGCATCGAGGCTGAGCTCGAGCGCGCGCGTCACCTGGAGTGCGATCTCGTCCTGGACTTCGAAGATATCGCCGGGCGCCCGATCGAAGCGCATCGACCAGACATCGGCGCCCGTCTGCGTATCGATGAGCTGAGTCGTCACCCGCATTCGCGCCCGGTCACTCTGCACGCTACCCTCGAGCAGGAAACGCGCACCCAGCTGCTTGCCGATCTCGCGTGCGTCCTGTTGCTTGTTGCCGAAGGCGAAGGACGAGGTCCGCGAAATGACCTCGAGCTTCGGCAGGTTCGCGAGCTGGTGCAGTACCGATTCGGCGATGCCGAGCGCGAGGACCTCGCCCTCGGCGGCGGTGCTCAGGTTCTGGAACGGCAGCACTGCGATGGCCGGGCTCGTGGAACCCGGACCTGCCAGATCCGACTGGCGTACCAGGAGTACGGCAACCGCCACCAGCAGGAGCCCGATGATCGCAATGTCGGCATAGCGGCGCAGCCCGTGGACTACGGGCCGCGGGATGCCTTCGTGCGCTGTATCACGGGTTATCCCCTGGTCGCCCGCCTCGTAGAACCAGGCGAGCGCCACCGCGACTGGAAAGCCGAGCAACGCCGCGACGATCAGCGAGACCATCACCCACCGGGGCACGCCCAGCGGCTCGAAGGTCACGTCGGCAATCTGCAGCAGGAGCCAGGCGATGACCGCGTAGCTCGCCGCGACGCGAATCACACCCCGCTCCCGCAAGCGGTGCAGCCAACCCGAGTGACCGGCAGTCGACATTCGGCGTTGGAGCTTACCCGTTGATGACTGCCGCTGCCCGGCCTGACGTCTCGATGTGAGGTCGGGCCAGGTTAGCTGGCCGGCGAATGGCCCGCGCCTCGGTCGGGAACCAGCCCTTCGGTGCGCATGCGATCGAGCTCGCGCCGTTGCGCCTCGACATAGGCATGCACCGTGCGCAGCGTCGCCTGGAAGCGCGGGTCCTGACGCAACGGACCGTACGCCGGATCCGACTCGAAGCAATACCGCCAGTGCAACAGCCCTGAACCGCTGGCGATGGATCGCCCTATCATCGCCAGCGCCGCGTCGTTTTGGCCGCTTAATGCCAAGGCGGTCGGGTGATACGTCCGGTACCAGAATTCCGGCCGCCCTTGCTCGCCGACCTCGAGTCGCATTCGCGCCAGGATCGTGGCGAGCAGTTGGCGACCTTGCCGTTCCTGCCCGCTGGCCAGCAGCACGTCCGCCAAGCCGATCGCGGCTGCCCTCACGGGCGAGCCCTCCTGCGGGAGCGTAACGCGCCCGGCCGAATCCCAACTCACACCGGACGCGTCCTCGAGCGCGGCCCGCGCCCGCTCGAATTCATCGGTCGCCCGCGCGTGCATCCGAATGGCGCTGACGATCATGACCATGTCGGTGCCGGATATGCCGGATATGCTGTCACGCGCTAACGATTCGTAGGCGAGCTCACCGGCCTGCTGCCAGTCACCTTCGTGCATCAGCAGTGCCAGTTGGCGCAGCGAACCTTCAGACCCCTCATCGTCCAAAAGCTGCCTGGCTGCCGGCAGGTCGCCCAGATCGAGATATACACGAATCAGCGCACGACGCGTCCATTCCAGCGACGGATCAAGCGCGAGCGCTTGCTCGGAGTAGCGGATGCCGTTCGCGGCCTGTTTCATCAATGGACGCAACCCGCCGAGCCCGGCAAGCGCCGGCGTGTACCGCGGGTTGCGCTTCAGCACGTCGACCAGCAGCGCGTTCGCACCCTGCAGGTCAGCGCGCTCCAACCACAGGAACTGAGCTTTGATGACGTCGTGACCGGGCTCGAGTGGATCGAGCTTGCGGGCCCGGTCAAGCAGCTCGAGTACCTCGTCGCGGCGCGACGGCGTCGCGTACACCACCGCCGCGAGTCCGGCGTAGCCCTTTGCCGAGTTCGGGCTCAGTTCGAGTCCGCGGCGGTAGTCCTTCTCGGCGGCCGCCAGGTTCTCGTACGCCGCAAGATGCGCCCGCTGCAGATAGGCCGCGCCATTGTTTGGATCCAGCGCGAGTGCCTTCTCGATGAGTTCCTGCCCGCGCAGCAAGGCGCGCTTGAATCGCTCCAGCCGTTCGTCGGCGACCTCGTACTCGCCAAGGAAAACCTCAGCCTCCGCCAGGCTGACGTAAGCGGCAGCGAAACCCGGGTCGAGCTTCACCGAGCGCTCGAAATGCTCGACCGCCTCCTTCATGTCCACAACACGGGCGTTGGCGAGCAAGTTTCGGCCCTGCAGAAAGGCAAGATAAGCACCGAGATTGCTTGTGCCCTGACCGGTCATGCGCTCCATCGCAGCCGGATCGACGCTGAGCTCCAGGGCTTGGGTGACCTGGCGGGCAATCTCGTCCTGCACTTCGAAGATGTCGCCGGGCTGCCGATCGAAACGCATCGCCCAGACGTCCGCACCGGTCTGCGTGTCGATCAGCTGGGTCGTCACGCGCATCCGGGAACGGTCGCTCTGCACGCTGCCTTCGAGCAGGTACCGGGCACCGAGCTGTCGGCCGATCTGCTGCGCGTCCTTGCCCCGATCGCGGAACGCAAACGAGGAGGTGCGCGAAATGACGTCGAGTTCCGCAAGGTTGGCGAGCTGGTACAGCACAGACTCGGCGATGCCCAGTGCCAGGATTTCGCTGTCCTTTGACGTGCTCAGATTCTGGAACGGCAGCACGGCGATGGCCGGGTTGGCCGTTCCGCTTCCACCCAGGTCCGATTGCCGGACCACGAGTACCGAGACCGCGACCAGCAGCACACCGATGATCAGGAGATCGGCGTAGCGGCGCAGGCCATGGGTGACGGGCCGGACGACACCCTCGCCGGCGGTGTCCCGCTGTATCCCCCGGTCGCCTGCCTCGTAGAACCAGGCGAGAGCGACGGCCACCGGAAAACCGAGCACTGCGGTGACGATCAGCGAGACCATTACCCATTTCGGCACGCCGAGCGGCTCGAAGGTGACGTCGGCAATCTGCAGCAGCAGCCAGGCGATCACGGCATAGCTCGCCGCGACGCGGATCACGCCCCGCTCGCGCAAGCGATGCAGCCAGGTGGTGCCGGCGGTGTTCGTCACATGTGCACCGCAGCATACGGGTTGGGCATCGCGCCCGCCTAGCGGCCCGGAAAGATTCGGATAGCCGGCGGTCGGATGGCTCGACGCCGCCAACCAACTTTTCCGGGCGGCACTAGGTAATACAAATAGATGCAGGTCCTGCCGGCTTCGACGGGTCCAAAAAGGGACTTATTGTCCAGAACGGCCGTGAACGGTGCTGCATTGCGTATCTATCGTTGTGTATAGCGAGTACGCTAAGGTGAAATTGAACTACAGGTGGGGACCATGAAACCCAAAGTCATAATTCTCGTTGCCGCCGGGCTGTTCGCCGCGACGGCCGCAGAGGCTTGCCCGGCCTGCGGCGACAAGCTGTCACTGGTTGGTGGCGGCGTGAGCTTCGAGCGGGTAGGTCAGAGCGTCCCACCGGGGCGCATCATTCTGCTGGCCGAACCGGGATCGCCGGTGCAGGCCGCGGACAGCGACCTCGCTCTCGCCGCTGAGTTCAAGCATGCCGGGCATAACGTCACGGTAGTCACCGATTCGAATGAGCTGGATCGCGTCGTCCGCGAACAGGGTGCGGACGTCGTCGTCGCGCACTGGAAAGAGGCGGCCGCGACATCCGAGCGCCTCCGCAAGGACAACTCCTCGCCAACCGTCCTGTCGGTGTCCTATAAGGCTGACGACGCTGCAGCAGCCAAGGCGGCCGGCATAGGCAAGTGCGTGTGCCAGGCGGACAAGGGCAAGGGCCGCAAACTTACGGACGCGGTCAACAAGGTACTCACGCAGCGGCGTAAGGGAGAATCCGCCGACTGCCCGCTGGTGGTTGCAAGTCGTACGGATTGAGCGCCCGATAACGGCGCGGCGCAAGGGGGGGGGATGTGGCGTCGGTATCTGATTCTGGCGGCAGCACTTTTGCCCGCCACTTCGTTCGGTCAGGCGTGGCTGCCCGACAAGGGCGTGTTTAATGCCACCCTGATCTACAACGACGTTTCCAATCTCGCGCATTGGGGTGCCACGTGGGACGCACCGCCGCAGCCGGACGGCAGCATCGACGTCAAGGCACGGACGCTCGCGTTTCTCGGCACCTACGGCATCACTGATCGATGGACGGTGTCGGCCGCGCTCCCGTACGTAAACACGCGCTACAAGGGGCCACCGAGTCATGGCGGCGGACCGGGATTCACAGTCGACAATGGCGAGTGGCATGGCTGTATGACGGATCTGCGGGTCGGGCTGCATTTTCAGGCGCTCGAGCGACCATTCGCCCTTGCGCCGTTTGTCGGGTACGTCACGCCGATCGGCGACTGTTACACGCGAGGCCACGCCGCAAATGGTCGTGACCTCGAGGAGACGCTGATCGGTTTGAGCGTCGGTAAGAGCCTGGATCCATGGATACCCCGAACCTACGCGCAGGCGCGCTACTCCTACGCCTTCGTCGAGCAGGTCCATGGTATCGCGCACGACCGGGACAATTTGAACGTCGAGCTTGGCACCTTCTTCACTCCGCGCTGGAACGTCAGCCTGTACGGAGCATGGCAGTGGACACATGGCG
>Ga0209974_10000931_pt1 | contig 10206 bp, 9 predicted proteins | sample InoplaM3SPM_FD_187592 | JGI IMG/M metagenome (GOLD analysis project Ga0209974, IMG submission 187592) | Arabidopsis thaliana rhizosphere microbial communities from the Joint Genome Institute, USA, that affect carbon cycling - Inoculated... | ecosystem: Host-associated > Plants > Roots >...
ATGCACAGGTGTTGGCCCAAGGGCTGCTGCGAATTCCGGGAATCACGATTGAGCCAGACAAGGTGCAAACCAACATCGTGCTCTATGATGTCCGTAAGACAGGCCTTACGTCATCTCAGTTTTTACAAAAATTGGCCGGGTGCAAAGTTCTCGGTGGACCGGTGGACGCGCGCCGGGTCCGAATGGTAACGCACCTGGACGTCGACCGCGAGGATATCGAGCAGGCTTTGCGGCGCATTGGCGAAGTAGTCGGGGCCGGATATTGAGTCCATATCGACGTACCGGCACTATCGAATGACCCATTTGTTCAACTTTGCCAGACTAGACGCAAGTCTAATTGCAACAAGAGGCCCATTAGTGCCGAAAATAATTGAGTCATAGTCTTAGACTCGGGAGGCAATGCCATGCTGAAAAAGTTCAAATCAATTCAAGCGATTCTTTTCTGTACATTGTTCGTCGGCCCTGCGCTTGGTTTGGCCCAGTCCAAGCCGCTCCGCGAGATCAAGGTCGGGTACCCCCTGGGCGGTTCCTCCAGCTATTTCTGGGTTGCCTACCGCTCGGGTTCGTTTGAAAAGCACGGTCTAAAAATCGAACCCATCTACATCAGGGGCGGTCTCATGGGCATCCAGGCCGCGCTTTCCGGTAATCTGCTATTACAACTTCAAGGTGCGTCCACCGTGGTGGCTGCCTGGGCGCAGGGCGCCAAGGAATTTCAGTTCATCGGCGCGGTCGGCAACCGACTGGACTACATTCTAGCTGCACATCCTTCGATCAAGCGCCCCGAAGATCTCAAGGGGAAAAGAATTGGAGTTAGCCAACTCGGATCGAGCACGGATTTCATCGCCCGGGTGGCCGTTCGACGGCTTGGATTAGTTCCAGATAGGGACGTACAGATCGTTGGCATTGGCGGCCAGGGAGACCGTTGGACGGCGCTTACGGCCGGACAGGTCCAAGCCAGCGTGTTTCAATCTCCGTTCACCTTAAAGGCGCGCAAAGCGGGTTACCCCACATTTATCGATTTTTCCAAAGAGGATTTTGAATACACGGTTGCCGGACCCGTAACCACACGATCTTTCATCCATGCGGAAAGAGAGACGGTTATGAACTTCATGCGCGGGCTGGCGGACGGCATGGATTATTACCGCGATGAAAAAAATAAAGACCACGTCATTAAATTTCTCGGTGAATATTACCGATCCAACAATACCGAAGAGCTGGAAGAAACCCGGCAGACCTACAGACAGGTGACGCCGGGCTTGCCGTTGATTACGGTCAAAGCGATGGAAAACGTGATTGCCAACGACAAGAACCTCTCCGGCATGAAATTGAATGTGAGTGAGCTCTTGGATTTGTCTTTTCTCGAGCAGCTGGCGCAGGAGAGGAAGGCCAAGGGACCAAAATAATTAGCTCGTTCAAGTCGTTCAAAACGTTCAAACAGTTCAAATCGTTCATCCCTCACACATCCGGCTCAGAGCATCCCCCGCGGACGCGGGGGAGGATCAAGGAGGGGGTTGAACCGAGCGAAGCGGTTGAACGTCTTGAACGTTTGGAACTAAGAAAGAATGACACATGGAATATCAGACAATCCTGTATGAAGTAAAAGATCAGACCGCCTATATCACGTTTAACCGCCCGGAAGCCATGAACGCAATGAACCGGCAGATGACGCAAGAACTCATTGAAGCCTGCCGGCAGATCGAAGAGGATTCCGGAATTCGCATTGCGATATTTACCGGCGCGGGGGAAAAGGCATTTTCAGCGGGGATGGATCTGAAAGAACGCGCCGAGACGGCATTTTCGCCGATCGAGAGACGCCAGCAGAAATTAACCAACAAGATTTATACCCAGGCCCGCGCCGTGGCGGCGATCACCAAGCCGACCATCGCTGCAATCCGCGGCTATTGCGTCGGAGGGGGACTGGAGTTCGCACTGGCGTGCGATTTGCGGGTCGCGGCGGAGGATGCAAGGCTCGGACTGACGGAAGTTCGCCGCGGTATCATTCCCGGCGCGGGCGGCACCCAGCGATTGACTCGCGCGGTGGGCGTGACCAAAGCGATGGAAATGTGTCTTACTGGGGATACGGTCAGCGGCCTCGAAGCAAAATCCCTGGGCTTGGTGAACAACGCCGTGCCATCGGCCGATGTTCTCAAAGCCGCGGAGGAGCTGGCCGGGCGAATACTGAAAGGCGCGCCGATGTCCGTGGCCTTTATCAAGGAAGCGATCAAGAAAGGCGTGGAGTTGCCGCTCGAAGAAGGACTGCGCCTCGAAGCGGATCTCTCGGCGCTGATCGGAAACACGGAAGATGCCAAAGAAGGTCCTCGCGCATTCGCGGAAAAGCGCGCGCCGGTGTGGAAAGGGAGATAGTATTTTAGATTTCCGATTTTGGATTTTGGATTGTCGGAAAAAAGAAACACAAGAATCCACGGTCGTGCCGTCTTTTTTCTTCTAATCGAAAATCCAAAATCTAAAATCCAAAATGGAGAATCATGTGGCAGACGAGAAGGTCCTGTACGAAGTCAAAGATAGAATCGCGTGGATCACATTGAACCGGCCGGAGTCATTGAACGCGGTCAATCGAGACATGGTGAAGTCGATCGTCGGGTATTGCCGGCAAGCGGAAGAGGACCGAGACGTTCAGATCGTAATTTTTAAAGGAAACGGCGAGCGCGCGTTCTCCGTCGGCGGGGACATAAAGGATCGCGCGCGCAATAACGCTTTGGAGATCGAACAAACTGAATCGCCTTTGGTGCAGCGCCAGTCAAGGAATACGGCCATTCCAGGTACACCGGCGCCGGCTATTGCGGCGATGAACAAGATCACAATCGCGCTGCTGCACGGCTACACTGTCGGCACCGGCCTGCTGATGAGCTTGGCTTGCGACATCCGCATCGCGGCGGAAGGAGCGCGGCTCGGAATGAGCGAAGTGCGGCTTGGCTTCATGGCCGGATCGGGCGGAACACAGCGCCTGCCAAGGCTTATAGGTATACCGAAAGCTCTCGAGATTTGCCTCTCGGGCGAGCTTTATGATGCCGCGGAATGTTATCGCATTGGACTGGTGAATCAGTTGGTGCCGTACCATCAACTTATTCCCGCGGGCGAGAAGATGGCCCAGTCATTCCTCAAAGGCGCCCCTTTGGCACTGCGCTATATCAAGGAAGCGATTTACAAAGGCAGCGAGATGACGCTCGAACAAGGGCTCCGCTACGAGTCCGATCTTCAGAGCATGGTCATGCAGACCGAAGACGCGAAGGAAGGACCCCGGGCGTTCGTCGAAAAACGGCCGGCGAATTGGAAAGGCAGATAAGAATTTTGGATTTTCGATTTTGGATTTTGGATTGCCGGAGGCAGAAATCGCATCCGCAATTACTAGGTCGCGCTAGCTTTTCGTCCGTTAATCTAAAATCTAAAATGATCTAAAATCTAAAATCCAAAATGGAATCTCCGATGCTAATACACGACGGCCTGCGGCGAAACGCGCATAAGTTTCCCGTCAAGACCGCGGCTAAGGACAAATTTCGCGATATAACCTACGGCGAGCTCAACCGGCGGGTGAACCAACTTGCAAACGGGTTGCTGGCGCTTGGCGTGCGCAAGGGCGATGGCGTTGCTTTGTCCGTAGGCAATCGCATCGAGCACTTGGAGATTATCTTCGCCACATCGAAGATCGGCGCCCTGGCCATTCCGCTCGACATGAAGTGGAAAGCTCTCGAGTTTGCATCGGTAGTTGCCGCGCTGGAACCGCGCTTCATTGTTCTTCAAGAAGATTGCATCGGCGAGTTCGACAAGGCCAAAACTATCAAAGATCTAAGCTCTGTACGATCGATCTCGCTCTCGGCGGATCTGAGTTACAATGGCTTGCTGAACGGCCGAAGTTCAGATGAGCCGGACGTTCACGTCGACGAAGACAATCCGTTCGCGGTGTTACTGACCTCAGGCACGACTGGATTTCCTAAAGGTTGTCTGGCGACGCAGCGAACGTTTGTTTTCCACTGCATCAATAATGCCATTGAAAAAGGCCTGGGGGCGCACGATACCGCAATCTTGTCATCGCCCATTTATTTCAATGCGGGACGATCGTTTACGCTGGGTATTGTCTATTTCGGCGGCACGATGATCCTGCACGATCGCTTTGACGCCGAGGAAGTACTGAAAGCTATCGAGCGCGAAAAAGTAACGTATGTCGGCGCCGTGCCGACCATGTGCGAGCGCATCCTGCACGCGGTGGAATCGACGAAGTACGATACAAGCACCCTGCGCTGTCTAGCTATTACCGGCGGCAAAGTACATCCCGCGGTGCTCGAGGCTTTGAAGAAACACATAACGCCTAACATCTACCGTACCTATGCGTCCACGGACTCGGGGCAGATGGCGATCTCGAAGCCGGCCGACATGGACGCCAAACCGCATGCCGCCGGCCGCCCCGTTTGGTGCGTTGATCTGCGCATTGTCGATGAGAATAATCATCCCGTAAAGGTCGGTGACGTCGGCGAAATTATCTGTCAGAGCCCGCTTGCGACGCACGGCTACTACAAAAATCCTGCAGCGACAAACGCATCGTTTCGCGACGGCTGGTTTTACACCGGTGATCTGGGATATTTCGACGAGGACGGCTTTTTGTTTGTTGTCGGCCGTAAGAAAGACATGGTAAAGAGCGGCGGCATCAGCATTTATCCGCTGGAAATTGAAAGCGTCATCTACAGCCATCCGGCGATCTTGGAAGCGGCGGTTATCGGTGTGCCGGACGCGGACTGGGGCGAGGCGGTAAAAGCCGTGGTGGTTCTCAGGCCTCACTCGGCGATCAGCGCCGATGATTTAATGAGCTTTTGCAAGGAACGGCTTTCGGCGTACAAGGTGCCGAAGTCGGTGGAGTTTCGGTCGTCGTTGCCACACACCGACATTGGCAAGGTCAACAAGGTCAGATTGAGAGAGATGATCGTCTCGGAAATGACAAACGCCTGCGAATACCCAAAGTGAAAGGAGACCTACCATGAAGCTTTACAGCCGAGTTTCGCTATTGTTTCTTTTCAGCGTATTCCTGTCTTTTGCTCCTGCGTTTGCCGCGCAAGCGCCGTTCTATCAAGGAAAGAACATTATCTTTCTCATAAATTTCGCCGCCGGCGGACCCACGGATATCGAAGGACGAATCGTCGCGCGCCACTTGGCCAAACACATTCCCGGCAGTCCCGCGGTGATTGTCCAGAACATGCCCGGGGCGGGCGGCGTGACGGGAATCAATTTTCTCGGCGAGGCGGCCAAGAAAGATGCTCTGACCCTGGGTTATTTCACCGGTCCTTACAATCATCACATGATGAAGAGCACCACCCTTAGAACCGATCTCATGCAACTGCCGTTCGTCGCTTCCGTAGGAAGCGTGACCGTCTGCTATATTCGCTCCGATGTTCCGCCGGGAATCAAGAAACCCACGGACATCGCAAAGGCGGAACGTTTTAGAGCCGGCGGCCTGTCTTTCGATAGCAACAAAGATTTACGCTTCAGATTGGCGTTCGACATTCTTGGGCTGAAATACGATTACGTGACCGGATACAACAGCAGCAACGACGCGCGGCTCGCGGTTCAGCGCAATGAGATTCAATATCATGACGAGAATATCCCGGGCTACCGAGGCGTCGTCGAGCCCCAACTGGTGAAGACGGGCATTGTGACGCCGCTTTATTACCACGACCTTATCTCCCCGGATGGAATGATGCGAAAAAGCCCGGACTACCCGGAGCTGAATTCTTTTACCGAAGTCTACACCCAGATTTTCGGCAAAGCGCCGACGGGTATCAAATACGAAACCCTCAAGGCGGCGAATATGGCCAGCCAGAACCTCAGCCGCGTAGCGCTGCTGACGCCGAATTCGCCGAAGGAAGCGGTGCTCGCGATGCGACAGGCCTTTAGCTCCCTCTCCAAGGATGAAGACTTTATTGCCGAGGCGAAGAAGGCGATGCGATTTCAACCGGTCTTCGATGTCGGAGAGGACGGTGAGAAACTGCGGGACCGGGTGCTCAAGGCGCCTCCTGAGGTCGTCGACTTCGTGCGGCAGTATATTGATCAGGCGAGGAAATAAATAAGGAGGCGCACAGCTGTAAGTCATGAATTTGACACCGCGACAACGCTATTTTGTCCACGATGGTCTGAAGCTTCACTACTGGGAGTGGGGCGACCCGAGCGAAGAAACGTATGTTTTTGTCCACGGCGTGCGCGATCAGGGGCGAAGTTGGGATCATTTCCTCGACGCGCTGCTCAAGCGCGGTATACCGATCAAACATGCCGTGGCGCTCGATCTGCGCGGTCACGGCGAGAGCGAATGGCCGTCGTCCAGCCGTGGTTATCAGCATGAAGACTTCCTTACCGATCTCGCCGGCTTGCTCAAGCATTTGGAAAAAGAGCCGCTGACCATTATCGGCCATTCTCTCGGCGGAAGCATGTGTCTGCTGTATGCCGCCGTGTTTCCCGAGAAAGTCAAACGCATGGTGCTGCTTGAATCGCTCGGACCTTTCGCGCGCGCCGATGATGAAGTGCCGAACATTGTCGCGGAGAGATTAAAGGGCAGGGACTATATCGAGATCCCATTTCCGCACGAATCTCTCGAGTCCGCTGCCAAGTCGCTAAAAAAATCGTTTCCATTGATTCCCGATCTGGCGGCAATGCACATGGCGAGGCACGGGACACATTTCAAAGGCGGGCGCTATCGCTGGAAGCACGACCCCATACTGCGCTATCGCACGACGACGGCGATGTCGGAGGGACAGATCGAAGCTTTCATTCGCCGGCTCAAGTGTCCGATTCTGTTTGTCTACGGTACCGAGAGCGAGTTTATGAAGTCCGTGCGCGGCCGTCGCGCGCAACTTTTTCCCAACGCGCAGATCGTACCCGTCGAAGGCGCCGGCCATCACATCCCGCACGAAAAACCGGAGGAGCTGGCGGACATTGTCGTGCCGTTCTTGATGAACGGGAAATAACTCGTTCCAGTGGTTCCAAATGTTCCAAAGGTCATGCGGTTCAGGACGTGTCGATGTAGCCCACCTCCGACCAATGAGTAACAATCACGCAAGGTATCTGCGCTCGCGTGACTGTCGTTTCGAACGAAGTGAGAAATCTTTCTCCTGTCCGTTGCAAGAATCGGAAAGATCTCTCGCTGCGCTCGAGATGACAACAGCATTTCTGCAACCTGCGAGGTGAATATGTACTTATCTGCCGATGCGATTGCCAAAATGGAAGGTACTCGCCGGGTTCACCAGCTGAACCCGGCCGCGATACGAACGGATAAGTCACTCGGCGACGAAGTCGGACTGAAGAACATCGGCATTCATCTGATCACGGTCGCGCCCGGCGACAAGTCGACGGAGTTGCACACGCATAAGTACGAGGATGAAGCGATTTATGTTCTCTCGGGACGCGGAACCGAGATCATGGGTGAGACGAGTCAAAAAATCGGGCCCGGCGATTTTCTTGGTTTTCCTGCCGGCGGGAAACCGCATGAAACCGTGAACGATGGCACCGAGCCGCTGGTTTGTCTCGTGATCGGACAGCGGCTGGCGCAGGACGTCGTCGACTATCCACGCAAAGAGAAGAGGCTTTATCGAAATAGCGGCCAACGCGATATGATCGACGTTCGTGAGATTGCCCAGCGCTGAGTCGCCGCCACGGGTGCTGGAGAAACGGCGCGGCCCGTAAGAAGGTTGCTCTGCACGTCCGTCATTCCCGCACGCTTCAAGGGGGAATCCAGGCAGTCGGTTCTGGACCCCCGATAGAAACCTTGGGGATGACGCATTTCCAAATCTGATCACTGAATCCGGCTCCCCGGTTTATATTCCGCGGGCTTGTTTGTGCGTCTCTGCTCTCGCCACTCCTTTCACATTTGTGTTATGAGAGAGTGTCTTCGATTTGGACGTCAATTCGTTTGTTCTCGGAGGAACCCAATGGCTGAGTTTACGACGGTTCTGCAAAAGATCGATGAAGAAACCGGAGTCGCCTGGCTCACGTTCAACCGGCCGGAGAAGAAAAACGCCATGAGCCATAAATTCATGGCTGAGTTGATTGGGGCATTGAAGGAGCTGGCGGACAACGACAAGATCAAGTGCATCGTCACGACGGGCTCGGGCGACTCGTACTCGTCGGGGCTGGACCTTTACGATCTCCGCGAGTCATGGAAGCGCAAGCGGGCATGGGATCATGCCGGGACAACATATGAGATCGTGCGGCTGCTGCGCAATATCCCGCAGGTGACGGTTGCCGCAGTCAAAGGTTGGTGTCTCGGCGGTGGTCTCGCCTTGATCAATGGGCACGATCTTTGTATTGCGGGGGAGTCGGCAAAGTTCGGAATGCCGGAAGTGATCCGCGGCAGCTACGGCGCGGTGGCGACATCGACTTTGTTTCATAGCGGCATTCCATTCAAGAAGGCTTTTTACATCCAACTTACAGGAAGAAATCTGACTGCCGTGGAGGCGGAAAGGATTGGCTTGATCTCCGAAGTGGTTCCCGACGATCAATTGATGTCGAACGTCGAGCAATTGGCGAATGAGCTGGGGAGCCGCAACGCGGTAACGCTGGAAAGCGCGAAAATTGCGGCTTACATGCAAAAAGACATGGACTTTTTAACCGCGCTCAAAACGGACGATCTCGTTTCGCACCGCATGCGCTACTACACGAATCCTTTGAGCGACGTGGAAGGTTATCTGCACTCGCAAAAAGGCGGTGGCACGACGGGTTATGTGAAGCCGGAAGATCGGAAGAAATAACGTGATCGTGTTCGTGCTCGTGTTTCGCGAAAAACCTATGAGTCGACATTGTTTTTCCTCGGGTAGCCGCATTCTCAGAATGTTATCATCGAAGTAAAGCATCCAATTCCGTTGTCACCCTGAGCGGAGCGAGGGTCTGCCTTCGAAACGGAGGTTTTATGAGGCTGCACACGCCGTTATGTGATCTGCTGGGAATTCAAGTCCCGATCATTCAAGCGGGCATGGGCTGGGATAAGGAAGGGATGACTACGCCGCCGGAATTGGTCGCCGCGGTGTCGAACGCCGGCGGCTTGGGGTGCATCGGCGGTAGCTCGATCCGGCCGGAGGTGATTCGCGAGCGAATTCGCGCGGTACGCAAGCTGACCGACAGACCGTTCGGCGTCGATATCACGTTGCCGAAAATGGAAGACGTGAAAATTCCGGACCCGGATGAAGTCCGCAAAGAGATCGAAGAAAAATATCCAAAGCATGCGAAATTCACTACCGAGCTCATTCCAAAGCTTGGTCTCACGCCTCAACCGCCCGACCGAAAGAGTTGGGTGAAAACGCCCAGGGCGACACGGGAGCAGTTGAAAGTCATCCTCGAAGAGAAAGTTCCGATCTTGATCATCGGCCTCGGCGACACGGCCGAGGTCGTGCCGATGGCGCACGAGACGGGTACCAAAGTGATGGCGCTCGCGGGCGCGGTCAAGCATGCGCTTAGCCACGCGCGCAAAGGCGCCGACGTGATTATCGCGCAAGGTTATGAAGCGGGCGGGCATACAGGGACTATCGGCAACTTCCCGCTGATTCCTCAGATCGTCGACGCGGTGAAGCCGAAACCGGTCGTCGCAGCGGGCGGCATCAGCGATGGCCGTGGCGTTGCCGCCGCGCTTGCGCTCGGCGCCGTCGGTGTATGGTGCGGGACTGCATTTCTCGTTACCAAGGAATGCGGCATAAATCCGATTTATAAGAAACAAATCTTAAGCGGAAGCTCGGAGGATTTCGTCCGGACCGCGTATACCAGCGGCCACTACGCGCGGCACTATCGCAGCGACGTAATTCAAGCCTGGATGAATTCCGGCCTCGAGGCGATGCCGACGCCCTATCAGGGCAACGCGATGGACGAAATACGTCGCGCCGCCGAGGCCGCTGACCGCGTCGAAGTTTTGCAAGTTCCGGGCGGGCAAGTCGCCGGAATGTTGACCGAAGAAAAAAGCGCCAGACCAGCCAAAGAGATCGTGGAAAGAATGGTAGAAGAGGCGGCGCAAATTTTGAATAACATGCGCAGCCGGTATGTAGGAGCGTAAAAAGCAAAAAACCCGAAACTCAAAATCCGAATTTCGAAACAAATTCAAAATGACCAAAAATATGAAAGCACCAAACGAATTCGTTTCGGATTTGCATTCGCTTTGAGTTTTACGTTTGTTTCGGATTTCGATATTCGAATTTCGGATTTGATCGTGCAGGAGTAGGAATCCAA
>Ga0209974_10000932_pt1 | contig 10201 bp, 10 predicted proteins | sample InoplaM3SPM_FD_187592 | JGI IMG/M metagenome (GOLD analysis project Ga0209974, IMG submission 187592) | Arabidopsis thaliana rhizosphere microbial communities from the Joint Genome Institute, USA, that affect carbon cycling - Inoculated... | ecosystem: Host-associated > Plants > Roots >...
CTGGAGCGGTGGCGGTGGCATGAGCGGAGGCGGCGGCGCCTCCGGCAGCTGGTGACCGGGAGGCGGTGATGTCGTTTTTCTCGAAGCTCGAGAACGACCGGATCGTGTCGGCCATCGGCGACGCCGAGCGCCGGAGCTCCGGAGAGATCCGTGTCCACGTCACGATGCGCAAACCCGACGACCTCGAAGGCCGCGCGCGCCGCCGGTTCGAGATGCTCCGAATGACGGAGACCGCCGGACGCAACGGTGTCCTCTTCTACATCGCGCCGTCGATCCGTCGCTTCCAGATCCTGGGCGACACCGGGATCCACGAGAAGTGCGGTCCCGACTTCTGGAAGGAGGTTGCGGTCGAGATGGAGGAGCGGTTTCGCCAGGGAGAGTTCACCGAGGGGATCGTGCGCGGCGTGCAGAAGGTCGGAGACCTCCTGGCCCTCCACTTCCCGCGCGCGACCGCGGACAGGAACGAGCTGCCCAACGTGATCGACGAGGAGCCGGAACACTCCGATTGAGCGGCGGCTCGTCAAGGGAGAGGTCCTTCGCTTCGCTCAGGAGATCGTTTCGCGATCGCTTGACTTTCCCCCTCGAACCCGTATGATTCCCCGTTCCTTTCGGGAGGCCCCATGTACGCGATCCTCCGCGCGGGCGGCAAGCAGGTCAAGGTTTCGGCGGGCGACGTCGTGCGCGTCGAAAAGCCCTCCGGCAAGAAGCTGTCCAAGGGGGAGGAGCTCACCCTCTCCGACGTCGTGCTCTTCTCGGGCGACGGCGGGGTCGTGAGCGCGAAGGACGATCTGGCGAAGGTCGCGGTCAAGGCGACCGTGATCGGGGAAGTCCGCTCCCGCAAGGTGCTCGTCTTCAAGAAGAAGATCCGCAAGCAGCATCGCCGGACCCGGGGACATCGCCAGACGATGGTCGAAGTCCGGATCGATTCGATCGAGGGGTAAGCGCCATGGCACACAAGAAGGGTCAGGGATCGTCCCGGAACGGACGCGACTCGAACGCGCAGAGACTCGGAGTCAAACGGTTCGCCGGCCAGGCCGTGCCGGGGGGCTCGATCCTCGTCCGTCAGCGCGGGACGCGCTTCCTCCCGGGTGAGAACGTCGGCCGCGGCAAGGACGACACGCTCTTCGCGAAAGTCGCCGGCATCGTCCGGTTCCGCGAGCGCGGCCGGCAGGGCCGGGTGATTTCGGTCGAACCCGTTTCGTAAGACGTGAGACGTAAGACGTAAGACGTCGGCTCCGGCTTCTCGTCTCACGTCTCATCTCTCACGTCTCACGCCGTGTTCATCGACACCGCGGAAATCCACGTCAAGGGGGGCGACGGCGGCAACGGCTGCATCGCCTTCCGGCGGGAGAAGCACATTCCGAAGGGCGGACCTTCCGGCGGCGACGGCGGCCACGGCGGATCCGTGTGGGCCATCGCGGACCCGGCGCTCAACACCCTCTACCACCTGCGGCACCAGAACTCCTATCGCGCAAGTCGCGGCGAGCACGGCATGGGTTCGAATCGCCACGGAAAATCGGGAGAGGACGTCGTCATCCCGCTCCCGCTCGGCTCGGTCGTCCGGGACGCCGACTCGGGGGAGCCGATCACGGAGCTCCTCTCGCCGGGAGAACGCGTGCGGATCGCGAAAGGGGGCAACGGCGGGTGGGGCAACCAGCACTTCGCCACTCCCACGCGCCAGGCGCCGCGCTTCGCCAAGCCGGGGCAGCCCGGCGAGGAGCGCCGGCTCGCGATCGAGCTGAAGCTCCTCGCGGACGTGGCGATCATCGGCCTGCCGAACGCCGGCAAGTCCACGCTCATCTCCGTGATCTCGGCGGCGAAACCGAAGATCGCCGACTATCCGTTCACGACGCTCGTCCCGCATCTCGGGGTCGTCGCCGGTGACGAGGGACGAACGCTCGTCGTCGCGGACATCCCGGGGCTGATCGAGGGGGCGCACCGCGGCGCGGGGCTCGGGATCCGCTTCCTCAAGCACGTCGAGCGGTGCCGGTTGCTCTGTCATCTCGTCGACGCCTCCGGCGAAGCCGACGCGGAGGCCGACGTCGCCGTGATCGAGCGCGAGCTCGTGGAGTTCTCGCCGGAGGTAGCGGCGCGGCCGCGGGTTCTCGTCGCGTCGAAGGCGGACGCCGTGTCCGACCCGTCGCGGCTCGAGTCGATCCGTCGCGCCGCGGAAGAGCGCGATCTGCCGTACTTCGAGGTGTCGGCCGTGACCCGGAAAGGACTCGACCGTCTCGTGAATTTCTTCTTCCAGGCCGTGCCGCCCGCCGAGACGGCGCGCGCGGCGTCCGAGCCGCTCGGCTAATCTCCGCGGATGCGCATCGGCATTTTCGGGGGAACGTTCGACCCGGTCCACGACGGCCACGTGAAGCCGGTGGCCGCCGCCTGCGAGCGGTTCCGGCTGGACCGGGTCCTCTGGGTCCCGGCGCGACTGTCCCCTCACAAGGGCATCGCCCCGACCGACTCCCGCCACCGCGTCGCCATGCTCGCCCTGGCGACCCAGGAGCGGTCCGACTGGGCGATCTCGTTCGAGGAGCTGGACCGCGAGCCCCCCTCCTACACCGTGGACACCCTGCGAGCGTTTTCGGCGCGTTTTTTGCGAGACGAGCTGTGGCTGCTGATGGGGACGGAAGCGCTCTCGGGGTTCGGGCGATGGAAGGACCCGGATGAAATTCTCCGGCTCGCCCGCATTGCGGCGTTCCACCGGGAACCCTTCGTCGGAGACCGGGTCCACGTGCCGGACGTGCCGGGAATTCGAAATCGCCTGGATGTTTTCGACGGCGGCTCGTTTAAAATCTCTTCGACGGATCTGAGAGACGACCTCGGCCGCGGAGGCACGGCGGCGGGGCGTGTCCCGGCGCCGGTCGCGGAGTACATTACGAAGCATCGCCTGTATCGCGGGGTCGAGGGTTGACGGCGGACCGGACCTCGCAGGACAAAGTTCGGGAAGGTCTGACCGCCGCTCTCGACCGCAAGGCGTCGGCCGTCCTCGTCTTCAACCTCACGGACCTGACCACCATGGCGGACTACTTCGTGCTCTCCACGGCGTCGAACGACCGCCAGGCCCGCGCGATCGCCGACTCCATCGTCGAGAGGCTCGGCCCGGCCGTTTCCGTCGAGGGCCTCCAGACGGCGCGGTGGATCCTGATGGACTACGGCGACGTCGTGTTCCACATCTTCCAGGAGGAGGCGCGGCGCTTCTACGCCCTCGAGCGGCTCTGGGGCGACGCGGCGAACGAGACGGGCCGCTTCGCCGCATCCTCCTGACGGCCGAGGCCACCGAGCGGCCCGCCCCGCGGCGGCGGGGCTCGCTCAAGTCGCTCTTCCGCACGCGTAACCGCGCTCTCGCGCGCGAGGTCTCCATGCTGGAACGCGCGCTCGACCTTCCCACGACGATCCTGATCGTGGGGGAGAGCGGGACCGGGAAGGACCGCCTCGCCCGGGCGCTCCACGACGCATCGAGCCGGCGGGATCGCCCGTTCGTGCGCGTCGAGGCGGCGAACCTCTCTGACGATCTCTTCGAGAGCGAGTTGTTCGGGCACGAGCGCGGCGCCTTCACGGGCGCCGTGTCGGGCAAGCGCGGTCTGCTGGAGGTCGCCGCCGACGGGACGGTCTATCTCGACGAGGTTTCCTCGTTGTCGCTCCCGGGTCAGGCGAAGTTCCTGCGCGTTCTCCAGGAGAAGACGTTCCGGAGGTTGGGGGGCGTGGTCGTCCACCCGTTCCGCGCGCGGCTGATCGTCTCCTCGCGCCGCGACCTCTCGGGTCTCGTCCGCCAGAAAGCGTTCCGCGACGATTTCTTCTACCGCATCGACGTCGTCTCCGTGCTGTTGCCACGTCTCGCCGACCGCCCCGAGGACGTGCTTCCGCTCGCGCGGGAGTGCCTGCGGCGTGCGAGCCGCTCCTACGACCGTCCGGCCCGGCGTTTCTCCCGGGACGCCGAAGAGCTGCTCTCGCAGCACACCTGGCCGGGAAACGTCCGGGAGCTGTTCTCGGTCGTGGAAAAGGCGGTGTTGACGGCGGACTCCCCGACGATCTCGGCGGCGGACCTGCCGTTCGGCGGCTTCGGCTCTCCCGAATCGCTGCTCGGGGCGGCCGTCGAGCGGCGCTGGACGTTGAAGCAGCTCTCCGACGCCTACATCGACGAAACGGTGCGGCGCGCGGGCGGGAACCGGTCGCTGGCCGCCAAGCGGCTCGGGGTGTCGCGCAAGTTCCTCTGGGAGCGATCGCGCGACCGCGCAAAAAAAACGGAGGGCGATCTCCCCGACGCCCCCGGGCGCACGCGAACGAAATAAGAAACCCCGGCAAGGAGTTTGCTCTGTTCCGGTGACCGCCGGATCGGAGACGTGACCCGGATCACCGTCGAAATCGAGTATCATCGCGGGTTCAAAAAAGTGCCCCCGCGGGCGGAATACGGGGCCCGCAGAAGGAGAAGCCGAATGCCGACGAGCACCGCGCGCGTTGCGAAGCGAAACAAGCGGGAGCTGGAGAAGTACCGCCGCCTGCTGGAGCAGAAGAAGGCGGAGCTGGCCACCGAGCTCGCCAAGGCGCGCTCCGCGGAAGAGGAGTCCAACGAGGAGTCGACGCAGGACATCGCCGACAAGGCCGTGTCGTCCTACACGCGGGAGTTTCTCTATTCCCTGACCGACAGCGAGCGGACGGTCCTCCTCCAGATCGACGAGGCGCTCGCCCGCATCGACGACGGGTCCTACGGCTACTGCGGCAACTGCGGCAAGGAGCTCTCCGAGAAGCGCCTGACGGCCGTGCCCTGGACGCCGTACTGCGTGGACTGCCAGGAGCTCTCCGAGAAGGGGTTGCTCGAGGGGTAATTTCTCCGCTGACGGACGAACCCGGAGCCGCGCCGTCGGGCGCGGCTCTTGCTTTTTGCGAGATCGCGAACCGCCTGATCGATGGGGCGAGGCGCTCCCGCTCTTCGCCTGCGAAGCGAGATCGATCCGGAGCACCCACCGATCGTGCCGCTGGAACCGTGAGACGTAAGACGTAAGACGTAAGACGTAAGATCCGGCGGGTGCCCAAAAAGGAGTTCAGCGAGGAGGCCGTTCCGGACTTCGATCGCGCGCCGTCGGTCATCGCGATCGCCGGGAAGCTCTCCTTCTTCGTCGAGGAGGCGGCGGCGCGCGCGCGAAAGCGACTGGGCGGCGACGACGTCGAGGTCCTCCGTTTCGACGACGACGCCTCGCCGGGAGCGGTCGCCGAGGCGCTCTTGAACCGCTCCCTCTTCTCGCCGAAGCGCCTCGTCGAGATCGACGTGTCGCGCCTTCTCGGCACGGACTCTCCGGGCGAGCTCGCCGAGCAGGCGCTCGAGTTCTGGAACCGCAAGACGCCGGCCGGCCGGCGCGAAGCGTTTCGCCGGATGCGGCGGGTTCTCTCCGCCGTCGACGTGGCCGTGGAGGGCGATCCGGGAGAGGCGGCGTCGGCGCTCGCCCGCAAGATCCGGCGCAAGGACCTGGCGGAACCGATCGCGGAGATCCTCCGCGAGCTTCCGGAGGAGAGGGGATCGACGGGAGCGACCCTCGCGGCCACGATCCGGCTCCTCCTCGAACGGGAGAACGACGGCCTGGTCGCCCTGCTGACGGCCTCCGATCCCCCCGCGGGCGCCGAGCTTCTGGCGGCCGTCGCGAAAGCCGGCCTTCTTCTTTCCGTTCGGATCGGAGACGACCGCCGGGAGATCGAGCCGGCGCTGCGCCGCCTCGCGACCGCGCTCGCGAAGGAGCGCGAGGTCCGGATCGAGGGGGAGGCGGTCACGCGCCTCCTCTTCCGCACGGACTTCGATCCGGCTCTCTTCGCGACGGAGCTCGACAAGCTCCTCGAATGGGCGGGCGCGGGGGGGCGGATCTCGGGAGACGACGTCGGCGAGCAGGTCGCGGACGAAGCCTCCGAGGACTTCTACCATTTCCTCGATTTCGTGGCGAAGCGTGACGCGGGGGAAGCTCTCAAGCGGCTCGAGCGGATGTTCTCGCGGCGGGAGGTTCGCGCCGGAAAGCGTTCGTACGATCCGGAGGACGACGGCTGGCCGCAGATCTTCCTCGGGATGCTGACCGGAGAGATTCGCCGGATGCTTCTCGTTCGCGCCCGTCTCGACGAGAAGGGCGCTCCGGCGTTCGAGCCAGGCATGCGGTGGGATACGTACAAGGCGCGGGTGGCACCGTTCTTAGACGAGCCGATGGCGCCCTTCGGGAAGTCGCCCTTCGGGGGGAACGCCGAAGCCTACCCGGTCTTCCGCGCGGCGGTCGGCGCCGTGCGTTTCACCCCGGAAGAGCTCGCGCGCGCGCTGTCGCGCGCCGCCGACGTCGACGTGAAGGTGAAGAACTCCGCGCCTCCGCTCGAGACGTTCACGGCTTACGTCGGCGACCTGATCGCGGGGGCCTGACGGGCGCGTAAGATACCGGCCGCTTGCCCCTCTCGATCGACCTCTCCGGAAAGACCGCGCTCGTGACCGGCGCCTCGCGCGGCATCGGACGGGCCGCGGCGGAACTCCTCGCGGCCGCCGGGGCGCGCGTCGCCGTCAACTACCGGAAGGCGGACGCGGCCGCGGAGGAGTTCGTCCGGCGGACCCGGGAGGCCGGCGGCGAGGCGCTCGCGCTCGCGGGGGACGTCGGAAACGAGCGCGAGGCGCGGCAGCTCGTGCGTGACGTGGTCGCCGCCTGGGGGCGTCTCGACGTGCTCGTCAACAACGCCGGGATCTGGGAAGAGGACGTGGCCGGGTCGGGCAGCCTCGACGTCTGGGACCGTACGTTCGCCGTCAACGTGCGCGGCGCCCACGTCGTGACCGACGCCGCGATCCCGCATCTCGAGCTCGAGAAGGGCTCCATCGTCTTCGTGTCTTCGACGGCGGGGCAGCGGGGCGAGGCGCGGCACTCGGCGTACGCCGCGTCCAAGGGAGCCTTGATCTCGTACACGAAGTCGCTCGCGGCGGAGCTCGGCCCGCGGGGCATCCGCGTCAACTGCGTCGCCCCCGGGTGGGTCGAAACGGAGATGACCGCGGCGACGCTGGGCGACCCGGCGACCCGCGCCGAGATCGAGCGGTCGATCCCGCTCGGCCGCGTGGCGCAGCCGGCCGACATCGCCGGCGCGGTCCTCTTTCTCGTCTCCGATCTGGCCCGCCACGTCCAGGGGGAAGTGCTGAACGTCAACGGAGGTAGTGTCCTCGTCGGCTAGCTGACAGGGGAGAGGCGAATGGAGAAGTTGAACCCCCGGGACCGCCGGTTCCTGCTCGCGTGCGTCGCGGTCATGGTCGTGGGTGCGGCGCTGACCGCGCTCCTCTTCAAGAGGGCCTTTCCCGAGGCGTCGATCGAGTTCCGCGTCAACCGTTCCCAGGCGCGGGTGGCGGGAGAGAAGTTCCTTCAAGGGCTCGGGCGCGACGTGTCGGGCAAGAAGTTCGCGGGACGCTTCGACGTCGAAGACGACGCGAAGGTCTACCTCGAGCGCGAGCTCGGACTCGAGCGTGCCGGCCGGCACTACGGCACCGACGCGAAAGTCTGGCGCTGGAAGATGCGGTGGTTCCGTTCGGGCGTGAAGGAGGAGGAGCGCGCCGAGATCACGCCGCGGGGGGACCTCGCCGGGTTCGAGTCGGTGCGCCGCGAGGACGCTCCGGGCGCCCGGCTGACCCGGGAGGCCGCCTCGGCGATCGCGCGGCGCTTCCTCGCCGGACGCGGGCTTCCGGAGTCGGCGCTGAAGACGATCGAGGTCACGCCCGTGACCCGCCCGAAGCGCACCGACTGGATCTTCGTGGACGAGAAGCGCGACTTTGCGATGGCGGACGCGACCGTGCGATATCGAACGACCGTCTCCGGCGACGAGGTCACGGGGTTCCGCGAGTTCGTGCACGTCCCGGAGTCGTGGCTGCGCGACTACAGCCGGCTGCGTTCCAAGAACCTGACCGCCGGGACGGTTGCGAGCTTCGGCTTCTTCCTCACGTTCGTCGCGATGATCGGCGTGCTGATCACGAAGATCGTCCGCCACGACGTGCGGTGGAAACTCGTCGCCGTCTTCGGGGTGATCGCGTTCGTCCTGGCGCTGCTCTCGACCCTGAACGCCATCCCGCTGACGCTCTACGAGTACGACACGGCGAGCCCGCTCTCCAGCCACGTGACGGAGAAACTGGTGCTCGGCCTCCTCGGCGCGATCGCAACCGGAGCGGGTATCGCGGTGATCGTCGCGGCGTCGGAGCCCATCTACCGGGAGAGGTTTCCCGGGCACCTCTCGCTCTCCGGGATGTTCTCGCGCCGCGGGCTCAAGACGAAGCGCTTCTTCCTTTCGGTCGTCCTCGGCTACGCGCTGACCGCGTTCTTCTTTGCGTACCAGGCGGTGTTCTACGTCGTTGCGGCGCGGTTCGGCGCCTGGGCGCCGGCCGAGACTCCGTACAACGATCTGCTGAACACCGCCCTTCCCTGGGCCACGGTGCTGCTGATCGGCTTCCTGCCGGCGGTCTCGGAAGAGGGAATCAGCCGGATGTTCTCGATCTCGTTCCTCGATCGCCTGGGGGCCGGACGGCTCGTCGCCGTCGTGCTGCCTGCGATCATCTGGGGGTTCGGCCACGCCGCCTATCCGAACCAGCCCTTCTACATCCGCGGAGTCGAGGTGGGAGTCGCCGGCATCCTCATGGGTCTCCTGATGCTCCGCTACGGCGTTCTCCCGCTCCTCGTCTGGCACTTCACGGTCGACGCGATCTACACGGCGTTTCTCCTGCTCCGGTCCGGTAACGCGTACTACGTGGTGTCCGGCGCGATTGCCGCGGGCATCCTGCTCCTCCCGCTCGCCGCGGCGCTCGTCTTCTACCGGAGGCGCGGCGGCTTCGCTTTGGAGGAGGGATTGACCAACGGCGACGAGGGCTTCGTGCCGGCGCCGCCGTCGGCGCAGCTCGAGCCCGAGGAAGTCCCGCGGGTTCGCGCGTTGCCGCGCGGGCTTCTCGGGGCCGCGGCGGTGGCCGCAGTCGTGCTCGCGAGCTCCTTCTTCTTTCCGACGGACCGCCCCGACTCGCTCGCGAAGGACGCGGTCGGCCGGGCGCGGGCGGAGGCGATCGCGCGACGGTTTCTCGCCGTCAACGGCGCCGCTCCGGACCGCTTCCACATGGTCTCGTACACCGGCACGGGGTTCGCGGAAGACGAGGAAGTCCGCCGCGCGAGGCCCCAGGAGGACGGCCGGATCCCCGGATTCTCGGAGGCGGCCGCGCGGTACGTGTTGACGAAGGAGGGGGAGAAGGCGTTCGAGCGGCTTGCCGAACGGAACTTGCCGCTCGCGTACTGGGTCGTCCGGTTCTTCCAGCCCGAGAAGAAAGAGGAGTGGAAGGTTCTCGTGGACGCGCGGCGCTCGCGGGTCGTCGCGTTCGTGAACCCGAAGGAGGAGGCGGCCCCCGCCGCCGCCCCTCCGGGAGTCGAGTCGGCGAAGGCGCGCGCGCTCGCGGCCGTCGAGAGGCTCGGATATCCCGCCCGCGAGTACTCCGTCGTCGACGTCGGAACGCAGGACCGGCCGAAGCGCACGGACACGACGATCGTCCTCGAGTCGAAGACCGGGGTCGGCGAAGCGAAACCACGCCTCACCGCCGTCTTCCACGGCCCGCGGCTGGCTCTCATCCTCCCGACGATCAAGGTGCCGGAGTCCTTCCTCCGCGAGTACGGTCGGCGGAGCCCCGCCGACTGGATCCTCCTCGCCGCGAGGGTCGTTGCGATCGGGGGTTTCGTCGGCATGGCGGTGATCCTCTTCCTCCGGCTCGTACGCGGTGGTGCATTCCGCTGGCGCCGGCTGGTCGGACCGCTCTCCCTGGCGTTCGTTGCGGTCGTGGTCGCACTCGCGAACTCGATCCCGTCGCTGGCCCGGGGGTACCAGACGGAGACGCCGTACACGCTCTTCCAGATCGGCGTCGCGATCTCGCTCACGATCGGCGTCATCGCGCTCCTCTGCGCCGCCGCCTTCGGTTTCGTTCTCCTTTCCGGCGCGCGGCCCGGGTGGCGGGCGGCCCTGCGCCGGAGCGGCTCGCTTTCCGACGCGTTCGCGCGCGCGGCCGTCGCCGCCGTCGGAACCGCCGGGCTCGCCGGACACGGTGGGGTCGATCAGCGGCATGGGTTCCTCCTTTCGTCTGGTGGTCGGCTGGCACTGTCGCGCACCGGCGCGAGCGGGTCCACTGATTATTCGACGGGTACGGTCGGCGCCCATGGTCATTCGCATCACGCCGGAGATGTGCATCGCC
>Ga0209974_10000935_pt1 | contig 10190 bp, 11 predicted proteins | sample InoplaM3SPM_FD_187592 | JGI IMG/M metagenome (GOLD analysis project Ga0209974, IMG submission 187592) | Arabidopsis thaliana rhizosphere microbial communities from the Joint Genome Institute, USA, that affect carbon cycling - Inoculated... | ecosystem: Host-associated > Plants > Roots >...
CCGGCGCTGCGCACGACGGTCAAGCGCGCCGGGTTCCTGACCCGCGACAGCCGCGTCGTCGAGCGCAAGAAGTACGGCCGCGCCAAGGCTCGCCGCAGCTTCCAGTTCTCGAAGCGCTAAAGCACGCAAGTTTCGTCAGGAAGGAGGCGGCCGGGGAAACCTGGCCGCCTTTTTCTTATGGCGCGCCGCGGCTAGGGCTGCGCGCATGCCACGCGCATTCACCCGGGCCGTCAGCCCTCGCCTCGCCGAATGCGCGCTGACGCATCTGGAGCGCCACCCGATCGACGTTGCGCGCGCGGTTGAGCAGCACGCGGCCTATGAGGCGGCGCTGGCGGGGGCTGGGTTCGAGGTTATCCGCCTGCCCGAGCTCGCCGAGGATCCCGACGCCGTCTTCGTCGAGGACACGGCGCTGCTGCTCGGCGAGCATGCCATCATTACGCGCCCCGGCGCACCGTCTCGCGCCGAGGAAACCGAGTCCACGGCCACGGGCCTCGACCCCTTTTTCACGATCCACCGCCTGGGCGCGGGAACAGTCGACGGCGGCGACGTCCTGCGCATCGGCGAAACGCTCTACGTCGGCCAGTCGAGCCGCACGGACCCGATGGGCACGGCGGCGCTTGCCGACCTCGTCGCCCCGCTCGGTTTTTCGGTCGTGCCGATCGAGCTTGGCCGCTGCCTGCATTTGAAGACGGCGGTGACCTTCGCCGGTCCTGATGGCGAGGGCCGTCCGACTGTGCTCGTCAATCCCGACTGGGTCGATCCAACGCTGTTTCCGGGAACGCATAGGGTATTCACCGCCGAGGGCGAGCCCTCGGCCGGCAATTGCGTGCGAGCTGGCGACCGCCTGATCATGGCCGCGGGAAGCCCGCGTACCGTCGCCAGGCTCCGCGACCGCGGCTTCAACGTCGTTGAAATCGACCTCTCGGAGCTTCAGAAGGCCGAGGCCGGCGGCACCTGCATGAGCCTGATCGCCGACTAGGCGCCGAGCCGCGACCGCAGCGCCGGCTCGGCGAGCGGCGTGCGCAGGCGCTTGTGACGGCTGTTCGCTCCGGCGACGATCAGGATCTGGCTCTTGGGTAGTCCCAGCGCCTTTGCCAACAGGCGGACGACGGCATCGTTGGCCGCGCCGTCCGTCGGCGCCTCGGCGACGCGTACCTCCAGTTCGTCGCGGCCATCCGGCCCCGTTCGCCAGCTCCCGATGCCCGGCTTCGCGGAGCGTGGCGTGACGCGGACGGCAAGGATGCTGGTCATTGGCCTGTCTTGCATCTGCCGCATTGAACGGCCAAGCGGTTCGTTCATGACATCCATCGACCAGATTCCGGCCATCCTCGACGAAATGGAGGCCATTTACGACTCATCCGTTTCCAACCTCCGCGCCGCGCTCAACGCCTATGCCCGCGAGGGCATAAAGCCCGATCGCAAGGCGCGTGACGTCGGTGCCTTCGCCTATCCCGAGTTACGGATCGTCTATGAGCCCGAGGGGGCGCCGCCGACCTTGGCGCGGGCCTTCGCCAGACTCAACCAGCCCGGCATCTATGCCAGCTCGGTTGCCCGCCCACGGCTGTTCAGGGCATATCTGACCGAGCAGCTCGGCCATCTCATCCGCGACTATGGGGTCGAAGTCGAGGTCGGCCGCTCGGCGAGCGAGATCAGCTATCCCTACGTCATCGACGGCGCCGAGCTGGAGCTGGGCGGGATGAGCACTGCCGAGCTGTCGCGCTGGTTCCCCTCCACCGAGCTTGTCCATATCGGCGACGAAGTCGCCGACGGCGTATACGACAGTTCGAGCGGCATCAGGCCACTGGCCCCATTCGATGGCCCGCGCACCGATTTCAGCCTGGCGCGGCTCCGTCACTACACCGGCACTCCGCCAGAGCATTTCCAGCAGTTCGTCCTGTTCACCAACTACGTCCGCTACGTCGACGAGTTCGTCCGCTTCGCAATCGACGCGCTGCGCCAGCCGGACAGCCCGTTCACAGGCTTTTCCGTTCCTGGCGGCTTTTATGAATCGGGCCAGTTGGCCGATGCCGAGGCGCAGATCGCCGCCGGCGTCTGGCGGCGCCACCAGATGCCAGCTTATCATCTGATGACAGCCGACGGCGACGGCATCACCCTCGTCAACATCGGCGTTGGACCAAGCAACGCCAAGACCATCTGCGACCATATCGCCGTCTTGCGCCCGGAAGCCTGGCTGATGATCGGCCATTGCGGCGGCCTTCGTCCCAGCCAGACGATCGGCGACTATGTCCTCGCCCATGCTTACCTGCGCGACGACCATGTCATGGACGACATTCTGCCCCCCGAAATTCCGCTGCCCGCAATCGCCGAGGTGCAAAAAGCCCTATTCGAGGCGACGGTCATGGTGACGGGCGAGGACGAGGACAGCGTCAAGAAACGCCTCAGGACCGGCACGGTCGTCACCACCGACGATCGCAACTGGGAGCTTCGCTACACATTGAGCGCATTGCGCTTCAACCAGAGCCGCGCCGTCGCGATCGACATGGAATCGGCGACCGTCGCCGCCCAGGGCTACCGCTTCCGCGTACCCTATGGGACGCTGCTGTGCGTCTCCGACAAGCCGCTGCACGGCGAATTGAAGCTGCCGGGCCAGGCCAACGCCTTCTACGAGCGGGCGATCAGCCAGCATTTGCGCATTGGCATTGAAACGCTGCAATTGCTGAAGCGCGAAGGCGATGACTTGCACAGCCGCAAGCTGCGCAGCTTCGACGAGCCGGCCTTCCGCTAGAGCTTGGGCGTTCTGTCCTCGATCCGGCCGAGCTTCGGCACGTCGCCTCCCGACTTGAGATAGGCTTCGCTCGCATCGACATCGACGATGTTGGGATCGGTGAGGTCGGTCCCCTGGGTCAGGACGGTGAAATTGTCGCCGCCGGTGCTGAGGAAATTGACGACCGTGACCCGGTACCTCGCGTCGGGATCGATCGGCTTGCCCTCGAGCGTCATCGCCACGATCCGCTGTCCGGCCGGCCGCGACAGATCGTAGGCGAAGGCGAAGCCTCGGCTCGGCAGCAGCATGTTGGGGTCGGCGGCCGTGTTCGTGCCGCTGTCGAATTGCTGTTCGAGCACGGCCTTCAATTGCGCGCCCGTCAGGGTCTTGATGTTGAGGTTGTTGCCGAACGGCTGCATCGCGAACAACTGGCCGAAAGTGATGCTTCCGTCCGCAGCCGGGACGAGGTCGGCGCGCACGCCGCCGCTATTCGAAAAGGCGATCTGTGCGCCGAGGTGGCGGGTAGCCGCAAGCTGCGCATCGGCGATGAAGTCGCCGCCGCTATGCTCGCGTGCCGGCGTCGGTTCGCGCGTGATCGGCCCGGAAAGCTTGCCGACAATTCGCGCCGCCACCGGTGCTGCCGCGGCGGCGTAGCGGTCGACAATCGCTGCCGTTGCCGGGTCTTTCGCCCAGACCGGGAATTGTCCCTGCAGGGGCACAGCTCCGAAAGGGCCGGAATAGGCCTCCCCCTGGACGATGATGTTGTCTGCCCGGTGCGAAACGACGCCACCGGTCGGGCTGACCGCCAGGGCGATCTCGGTAAAGAGCGTCCCGTATCGGCCTGCACTCGTCAGCAGGAGCGGCCTGGCGCCGCCCCGGGGCAGCTCACAAATGTAGGCATTGTGGGTATGCCCGGAAATGACCGCGTCGATCGCCGGATCGAGCCTTTTCAGGATCGGCATGATGTCGCCGTCGAGGTTGGGGCAGCTCTTGTCATTGTACCCGCCGCTCGTTCGCGCCCCCTGATGGATCAGCACCACTAGGGCATCAACACCGGCGAGCCGCATGGCGCGGGCCGCCGCGTTGGCGGTGGACGCCTCATCGGCGAAGGTCAGGCCGGCAACGCCGGCGGGCGTTACCAGCGTGCCGGTCTCCTTCAGCGTCATGCCGATGAAGCCGACCTGGACCGGGCCAAAATCCCTGATTGCCGTGCCCGGGAATAGGGTCTTGCCATCGCCGGTCAGAACATTGGCGGCGAGGAAGCGGAAGCGGGCGCCAGGAAAGGGTTCGACCGCGCAAGGCTTTCGGCTGGCGTGTTTTTCGCAGCCGCCGTTCTGCATCCGCAGCAGCTCGGCAACGCCCTTGTCGAATTCGTGGTTGCCGACCGCATTATATTCGACCCCGGCTTCGTTCATGGCGGCAATGGTCGGCTCGTCGAGGAAGAGCGAGGACACCAGGGGCGCCGCCCCGATCATGTCGCCCGCGGAAACCGTCACGCTGTACGGATGGCTGCCGCGCCGAGCCTTGAGCGCGCTTGCGAGATAAGCCGCACCGCCAGCGGGGACCCTAACCGCATCAGGACCGGACGCAGGGGCGGGGATGGCCTGCTTCGGCGGCTCGAGATTGCCATGGAAGTCGTTGATGGCGAGGATCTGCACCGCGACCGGTACGACGGCCGCTGGTGGCGCGGGACGAGGCGTGGTCGCACAGCCGGCCAAAGCGAGTGCCGTCACAATAGCAAACTTAGACCGCATCACTTTTCCCTCGCTCCCCGCCGCGCAGCGCTTATGTTCCTTGCTCATGGACGACCGCGACCTGATCGAAAAGGCCCGAAGCGCAGCCCTTCGCGCCTATGCTCCTTATTCCGGCTTTGCGGTCGGCTGTGCGGTTGAATCGATCGACGGTGAAGTCGTTACAGGCGCCAATATGGAAAATGCCTGTTACCGGCTCGGCCTGTGCGCCGAGCAGAGTGCTTTAACGACCGCCCAGCATAGCTTTGGACTGGAAAAGGTCGCGCGCATCGCCGTTGCAGGCGGAGACGGGTCTGAGGCGGAGCTGGCGGGAGATCTTGTCTGTACTCCGTGCGGCGGTTGTCGGCAGGCGATCCTCGAGGCGGCGCAATTGTCAGGGCGCGATATCGATATCCTCTGCGCCAATGGCACTGGCGACCAAGTCAATCGACACCGTATCTCCGAGCTCATCCCGTACAGCTTCGGCCCGGCCAACCTCGCCGAGGCAAGCTGATCAGCCGATCGGCTTGACCGACAGGCCCTGACGGTAATTCACGACCACGTTCGTCTTCGACGGACCGCGGCCAACGGATACGGCGGTCTGGCTGAAGCTCGGCTTGCCCATCAGCGACAATTTCGGGTTGCGCGAAAAGCCGCCGCCGTCGTTCCAGTCGGACTTGCGGTTGGCGTTGGCGTCATGTCGGACAACGAAGGCATATTGACCGGGCTTCGGCAGGGGCACGCAGACCTCCACAGAGCGGCGGCCGTTCAGCGGCATGTCGACCCGCCGCACCCACTGGCCCTTGTCCAGAAAGGTCGAGCCGCCCGGGCCATAGGCCTGGACGCGCACCTTGCCTGCGCCGCTCTTGAGACCCGTGACGCGCACCGTCATCGTCGGCAGCGAGGCGTTATCGCACGATTTGTCGTTCGGGCTGGTTTCGCGGGGGTCGGCACTCGCCGACGTGGCAAGGACCAAAGCCGCCAACCCGAGGAAAGGCAGTTTTGTCATGGGCTTGCGCCTAGAGCTGCATCCATGAACTGAAAATGAAACAGCTATTTCAACTTTATCTCGCGCAGCCGCTCCTGGAGGTAGCCGTCCGCCGTGATTGCCGGCCACTTCGGCTCCTCTCCCGCTGGAACCGTGCCCGGCAGGGCCTCGATCAGGAAATCGGAGCGGAAGTGCAGGAAGAAGGGCATGGAAAAACGGGCATGGCTGGCGCGTTCCGGTTCCGGATTTACCACCCGATGCGAGGTTGAGCGGAGCCGGCCGTTGGTCAGCCGCTGCAGCATGTCGCCGATGTTGATGACCAGCTCTCCAGGCTTGGGTGAGACCGGAATCCAGCGGCCATCCTTGGTCAGCAGCTCCAGTCCCGCTTCTTCCGCGCCGAGCAGGAGCGTAATCGTGTTGATGTCCTCATGCGCGCCGGCGCGAATGTGCTCGCCGGTCGGCTCGGTCTGCGGCGGATAGTGAAGCAGGCGGAGGATCGAATTGCCGTCGCGGACGGTGTCCACGAAATAGTCCTCGTCAACGCCCAGGTAGCGGGCGATCGCCCTGAGGATCTTGAGGCCGGTCGCATCGAAGGTCGCGTAAAGCTCCTCGAACGTGTCTCGGAAACTCTCGATCTCGGCTGGCCAGACGTTGTCGGGCATGTGGCTTCGGAAAGGGTGTCCGGCCGGCAGGTCGCGGCCGACGTGCCAGAATTCCTTGAGGTCGTGCGCGGTGTAGCCCTTGGCGGTCTCGATCCCGAAGGGCGTGTAGCCACGCTGCCCACCGCCACCTTCGACCAGATACTTGCGCTTTACCTCGTTGGGTAGAGCGAAGAATTGCCGCGACTTCTCCTCGGCCCGCTGGATTAGTTCGTCGGGAATGCCGTGGTCGGCGATGATGGCAAAGCCATATTCCTCGAAACTGCGGCCAAGCTTGCCGGCGAAGGCGTCGGGGTCGCGGTCGGCCTCGGAGAGGCTGACCGAGGCGATATGATCAGCGGTCATCGTGCTCATGGGACGAGAATTTAGGCCGGAATCATCAATCCCGCCAGCGCGGCGCTCATCAGGTTGGCAAGGCTGCCCGCGATCAGCGCGCGGATGCCGAGCTTGGCAATCATCGGCCGCTGGTTGGGCGCCAGCCCCCCGGTCACCGCCATCTGGATCGCGATCGAGCTGAAATTGGCGAAGCCGCACAACGCGAAGGTGGCGATGGCCCGGGTCCTAGCGCTCAGCGCGCTCGGGTCCATCTGCCCGAGGTCGATGAAAGCGACGAATTCATTGAGGACCACCTTCGTGCCGAATAGGCCGCCGGCGGTGCCCGCCTCGCTCCACGGGACGCCGATCAGGAACATGATCGGCTGGAAGATGGTGCCGACGATTTGCTGGAAGCTGAGGTCGGGATAGCCGAACCAACCGCCGATTCCGCCGAGCAAGCCATTCGCCAGCGCGACGAGGGCGACGAAGGCAAGCACCATGGCGCCCACCGCCACCGCAAGCTTGACACCGGTCTGAGCCCCCTGCGCGGCTGCCTGAATGATGTTCGCCGGCTGCTCCCCCTCCTCGAAGGTCTCAGCGACGTCGACCTGGTCGTCCCCGGCGGCGCCACCCTGCAGCGGAAGCTCGTCCGGACCGGCGATATCGTCCGGCATCATGATCTTCGCCATCAGCACGCCGCCGGGCGCCGACATGAAGGCGGCCGCGAGCAAATAGGGCAGGTATTCGTTACCGAGCAGGCTTGCATAGGCGGCAAGGATGGTCCCTGCGACGCCGGCCATGCCGACGGTCATCACGGTGAACAGCTGCGCCGGCGTCAAAGCCGCAATGTAGGGGCGAATGGTCAGCGGCGATTCCGACTGGCCAACGAAGATGTTCGCCGCGGCGCTGAGGGATTCGACACGGCTGATGCCCGTTACCCAGCCGATCGCGCCGCCCACCCAGCGCACGATCCTCTGCATGATGCCGAGGTGATAGAGAATGGCGATCAGTGACGCGAAAAAGATGATGACCGGCAGTGCGGCGATGGCAAATGTGTTGGCGAGGGGATTGGATTCGCTCGGCCCGAACAGGAATTCGGTGCCCTTGTTCGCATAGCCCAGCAAATTGGCAACGCCGAAAGCGAGGCCCTGGATCGCTGCCCGTCCCCATGGCGTATAAAGGACGAGCACGGCGATCCCGGCCTGCAGTGCGAAAGCCGCGGCGACCACGCGCAGGCGGATTGCCTTGCGGTTCGCGGACAGGAGCCAGGCAAGGGCGAGGATCGCGGCAATGCCGGCGACGCCGAACAACTGGTTCATTTAACGCTGGCCCTCCCCGGCCTTACCAGACCATGCCTTGGGTAGCGCCGGCGGCGGCTTCGTCCAGCAAATTAATGGCTTCGTCGGCGGTGCTCGCAACGATCATCTGCTTCAACCGCCGCTTGGACAGGAAACCCGTCTCCGAGACATGCTCCATGAAGGTGACAAACGGTGTCCAGAAATCTGCGACGTTCAAAAGCGCGAACGGCTGGGCATGGTAGCCGAGCGCATTCCAGGTCCAGGCCTCATAGAGCTCGTCGAGCGTGCCGATGCCGCCGGGGAGGCAGACGAAAGCGTCGCAAAGCTCGGTCATCTTCGCCTTGCGCTCGTGCATTGTCGTGACCGTGTACAGGTCGGTAAGACCGGTGTGCGCCACCTCCTTGTCGACGAGTGCGCGGGGGATGACGCCATAGGCGATTCCGCCCGCGTTGATCACGGTGTCGGCGATGATTCCCATCAGGCCCAGCCGTCCGCCGCCGTAGACGAGCTCGAGGTCCCGCTCGACGATCGCCTCGCCCATGGCGCGCGCCGCCTCGGCGAAGCGGGGGTCGCACCCTGCAGCCGAGCCGCAATAGACCGCGAGGCGTTTTATATTCATAGCTGGACGAGCGCCTTCAAATCGGCTTCCGGTCGCGCGCCGAAATGCGAGATGATCTCGGCGGCTGCGATCGCTCCGGTCTGCAGGCACTTTCGCATATCGTGGCCCCGGCATCGCGCTATCAGGAAGCCGGCCGCGAACAGGTCGCCGGCGCCGGTCGTGTCGACGACCTTTGCGACCGGCGCGGCGGGAACCTCGACTCCCTGACCATTCTCGAGGCCCAGCGCCCCTTCGGCGCCGCGAGTGATGACCAGTGTCGGAACCCTCGCGGAGAGCATGGCGATTGCTTCGCCGCGGTCCTCGGAGCCGGTCAGCTGCTGCACTTCATGTTCGTTGGCGAACAGCAGATCGACCGACCCCTCCTGGATGACCCGCAGCATGCCCTCCCGACGGTCCGGCATGCAGACGCTTTCCGACAAGGTGAAAGCAACCTTGCGCCCGGCCCCGCGAGCGACTTCGATGGCCCGCTGCATGGCCTTTCGCGGCAGTTCCGGACCCCAGAGATAGCCTTCGAGCATGAGGATCGAAGCCGACGCGATCAGTTCCTCATCCAAGGCTTCCGCCTGCAGCTGATGCGACGCCCCAGGGCAGGTGTTCATGGTTCGCTGAGAGTCAGGCGTCACCAGGATCAGGCAACGACCTGTCGGATGCATATTACCGCTGTCGAGCGGTGGCGTGTCGAACCGGACCCCAAGGGCACGCATGTCATGCCGGAAGATTTCACCAAGTTGGTCGTCGGCGACCTGGCCGATGAATGCAGCCCTGCCCCCCATGGCGGCGATCCCGGCCATGGTGTTCGCGGCCGAGCCCCCGCTCATCTCGCGGGCATTGCCCATGGCCGCATAGAGACGGTCCGCCGAATCGGCATCGAGCAGCTGCATCAGGCCCTTGGGCAGCCGGTGCTCGACCAGGAAGGCGTCATCGCAGGTCGCGATGACGTCGACGAGGGCATCGCCGATGGCAAGAACGTCGAGCGCAGTCTGGGTCACGGGCAAGCGCGCTAGCCGCCGCCGGGAGGCCCGGTCAACAAAACCCTTGCCCGTCAATTGGAAGCCGCTAGGCCTTCGCTTCCATGACCAGTGAAGTCCAGGCCGCGGCGCGGGTGCCGCAATCCGACCAGCCGACCAGCCGATCCCTGTTCGCCTATGCAGTCTTCTATGGCGGCATGGTCTGCATCGCCGGCGTGCTCGGCAACAAGCAGGTGGCGCTCGGGCCGCTCGCGGTCGAGGCGGGGATCTTCGCCTTCCTGATGCTGGTGATTACGTCGAGCGCGGTTGCCGAGCTGCATGGCAAGGACACGGCCCAGCGGCTGGTCCTGCTCGGTTTCGTGCCGCTGGTTATGTCGACCTTGCTGACACTCGTAGTTCTGGGTGCGCCGCCGGCCGCCGACATGGACCCAGCGCGGCTCGCCGCCTTCGAAACGGTCATGGGCAGCACCCCGCGTATCTGGCTGGGCGGCATATTCGCCTACGGCATCTCCACCCTGCTCAACGTCACCATCTTCAGCCGACTGAAGGCCCGCGAAGGGGCAAAATTGTTATGGCTGCGTTCCGCGGTCGCCAGTGCCCTGAGCCAGATCGTCGATACGCTGATCTTCATCACCATCGCCTTCTATGGCGTCTTCCCCATCGGGGAGCTGATCCTTGGCCAGATGCTGGCGAAAGTCGTGCTTTCGATCGTCCTCGTGCCGCCGCTGATCTATGTTTTCGTGGGTCTGGGCCGGCACCTCGATGCCCAAGGTAAATAACTAAAATCAGAGTCTTTCCTTAAGCGCTGGGACCGCTGGCGGCAAAGCGTGGTATTCGCGCAACGCCCCCGAAAATAAGACTCTCGCAGCTGAAACAGGTCGTCACCCG
>Ga0209974_10000936_pt1 | contig 10190 bp, 7 predicted proteins | sample InoplaM3SPM_FD_187592 | JGI IMG/M metagenome (GOLD analysis project Ga0209974, IMG submission 187592) | Arabidopsis thaliana rhizosphere microbial communities from the Joint Genome Institute, USA, that affect carbon cycling - Inoculated... | ecosystem: Host-associated > Plants > Roots >...
CGGACAGCCGCGCGGTGCAGCCGGGCGACACTTTCCTCGCCTTTCCGGGCGAGGCGCGCGATGGTCGCCACTACATCGGCCAGGCGATCGCCCGTGGCGCCGCGTCGGTGCTGTGGGAAAGGCGGGGGTTTGCATGGGATCCGGCCTGGAGCGTTCCGAACGCCGGCGTGCCCGCGCTGCGCCGGCGCGCAGGCGAAATCGCGAGCGAAGTTTACGGCCGACCCAGCGCGAAGCTGTGGATGATAGGTGTGACCGGCACCAACGGAAAAACCTCCTGCAGCCACTGGATCGCGCAATCGCTTACCCGGACCGGCAGAAAATGCCCGGTGATCGGGACTCTGGGCAACGGCTTTCCCGGCCGGCTCGAACCCACGTCGAACACCACGCCCGACGCCGTGACGTTGCACGGTGCACTGCGCGATTTCCTGCACCGCGGCGCGCGTGCAGTCGCCATGGAAGTCTCCTCGCACGGCCTGGTGCAGCACCGCCTGTCCGGTGTGGAGTTCGACGTTGCGCTGCTGACCAATCTCACCCGCGATCACCTCGACTATCACGGCACGATGCGCGCCTACCGCGCGGCCAAGGCGCGCCTGTTTGGCTGGCCGACGCTCAAGTGGGCGGTGCTCAATCTCGACGATGCGTTTGGCGCCGAACTCGCCGCGCGCATGAGTAACGATGGCGCGCAGGTGATCGGTTATGGCTTAGACAGTGTCAGCACCATACGCGTCGGCAGGAATGTTGCGCGGGTACAAGGCCGCAATCTGCGAGTAGGGGCTGAAGGTCTCTCGCTGGATGTGTTGACCCCTTGGGGGAAGGCATCCTTGTCGAGCGCGCTCATCGGCCGGTTCAATGCGGCTAACCTTCTCGCCACGCTGGCGGTGCTGCTTGCGAGTGATACCGGCTTGGACCAGGCAGTGCAGGCGTTGGCACGGCTGCGCGCGCTGCCTGGTCGCACCGAGCGGCACGGCGGCGGACGTGCACCGATCGTCATTATCGACTACGCCCACACCCCGGACGCTCTCGAAAAAGTGCTGTGCGCATTGCGCGAGACGATGAACGCCGGCCGCGCCGCGACCAAGGCTCGCAAGGCACTGCGTTCGCAGCGACCAAAGCTGTTTTGCGTTTTTGGCTGCGGCGGAGAGCGCGATCGCGGTAAGCGCCCGCTGATGGGCGCAGTCGCGAGTCGCCTCGCCGATCTCACTTTCATCACCAGCGACAATCCGCGGAGCGAAAACCCGCTTTCGATCATCGACGACATCGCACGCGGCACGCGCGGGGAAGTGATAGTCGAGTCTGACCGCGCAAGGGCAATCCGGCTCGCAATTCACATGGCCCGGCCGCGGGACATCGTGCTGATCGCCGGCAAGGGACACGAACGCTATCAGGAGGCTTGCGGTGTCAAGCGACCCTACAGCGATACCGAGGAAGTGACGGCTGCCTTGCGCACTCGGAGCGCCCCGCGATGCCGATGATGCGCCTTTCCGAAGCAGCAACCGCAATCGGCGGCCAAGTGCAGGGTTCCGACGTGGTTTTCGATAGCGTCGCGACCGATACCCGGAACATGGCGCCGCGCGCGCTGTTCGTTGCGCTGCGCGGTGAACGTTTCGATGGGCACGACTTCATCGCGCAGGCCATGCAGCAGGGCGCCGCCGCGGTCATGGCACAGCGTTCGGACACCTGCGGCCGGCCGGCGGGCGCACCGATTCCGGGCCTCCTGGTCGAGGATACGCGCAGGGCGCTCGGGCAGCTTGCCCGGAATTGGCGCGGCAGATTCTCCTTACCGGTAGTCGCATTGACCGGTAGCAGTGGCAAAACCACCGTCAAGGAAATGCTGGCGGCGATACTGCGGCGGGCGTGTGACGAGACGCAGGCCGTGCCCGGGGTGCTGGCGACGCGCGGCAATCTCAACAACGACATCGGCGTGCCGTTGATGCTGCTCGAACTGAAAGGCACGCACCGCTACGCCGTCATCGAGATGGGCATGAACCACGCCGAGGAAATCCGCTATCTCGCGCAGCTCGCGGAACCGGACGTGGGGCTCGTAAATAACGCGGGTCGGGCGCATATCGGACTGCTCGGATCGGAAGAAGCGATTGCGCGCGCCAAGGGCGAGCTGTTCGAGGAACTGAAACCGGGCGCCACCGCGGTGATCAATGCCGACGACCGGTACGCGCCGCTGTGGCGCAGGTTCGCGGCGGGCAGAAGACAGATCGATTTCGGTATCGAAGCGCCGGCCGCTGTGACGGCCCGCTACCGATTGCGTTACCTGGAGAGCGAAATCGTCGTAAAGCTGCCTCGCGGCGAGGCGTCGCTCACCCTGCGCGCCCCGGGGCTGCATAACGTGCGTAACGCGCTCGCTGCCGCGGCGGCCGCCAGCGCGCTCGACATCGAACCCGGGACGATAGCGTCAGGCCTCGCGGGATATGCAGGGGTGAAGGGGCGGTTGCAGAAGAAAGCCGGGCTGCGCGGCGCAACCGTGCTCGATGACACCTACAACGCGAATCCCGATTCGGTACGGGCCGCGATCGCGCTGCTTGCGCAAGCGCCCGGAAAACGATTGCTGGTTCTCGGGGACATGGGCGAGCTGGGGCCGGAGGCCTTGCGTTATCACTACGAGGCAGGCGCAGCGGCGCACGCGGCAGGCATCGAAGGTCTGGTGACGCTCGGCGAGCTCTCGGGACAGGCCGCGACCGCTTTCGGACCTGACGCGCGTCATTTCACGCGCATCGAAGATCTGCTCGCCGAAATCGGGAACCGTCTGCAGCACGACGTCACCATGCTGGTCAAAGGCTCGCGCTTCATGCGCATGGAGCGCGTCGTGCAGGCCTTTGCCGTGGATGAAAAAGGGGAAACGAAACCGTGATGATGCGCCGGCCGGCTTTTCATCGCGCTGTGCCATGCGCCGGCGGGACCGAGACATGTTGTTAGAGCTCGCGCAATGGCTGGCAAAGGACATCCGCGCGTTCAACGTGTTCAATTACATCACGCTGCGGGCGGTTCTCGCATGCCTTACGGCACTGGTCATTTCGTTCGTCGTTGGCCCCGCGGTCATCCGTCGGCTCACCGCCTACAAGATCGGGCAGGCGGTCCGCGACGACGGCCCGCAGTCGCACTTCATCAAGGCTGGCACACCCACCATGGGCGGCGCGCTCATCCTGGTCTCGATCGCCGTCACGACGGTATTGTGGGCGGATCTGCAGAATCGGCTGGTGTGGATCGTATTCTGGGTCTCGCTCGCATTCGGCGCGATTGGCTGGGTCGACGACTGGCGCAAGGTGGTGCAGCGCAATCCCAGGGGTCTCTCCGCGAAGGCGAAATTCTTCTGGCAATCGGTGATTGGCGTCGCGGCGGCCTGCTATATCGCGTTCTCCACGCATCTGCCGGCACAGACCGAGTTCATCGTTCCATTCTTCAAGCAGGTCGCTTATCCGCTGGGCGTCTTCGGCTTCGTTGCGATGACTTACTTCGTTATCGTCGGCACCAGCAATGCGGTCAATCTCACCGATGGCCTGGACGGTCTCGCGATCATGCCGACCGTGATGATCGGGGGCGCGCTCGGAATCTTCGCCTACGTGGCGGGAAACGCAGTATTCGCAAAGTATCTCGGCTTTCCCTACATTCCGGGGGCGGGCGAGCTTACCGTGTTTTGCGGCGCGCTGGCCGGAGCCGGCCTCGCATTCCTGTGGTTCAACGCCTATCCCGCGGAAGTATTCATGGGCGACGTCGGCGCGCTGGCGCTCGGCGCAGCGCTTGGCACGATCGCCGTCATCGTGCGCCAGGAAATCGTGCTCTTCATCATGGGCGGCGTGTTCGTGGTCGAGACCCTCTCCGTGATGCTGCAGGTCGCCTCGTTCAAGCTCACCGGCAAGCGGATCTTTCGCATGGCGCCGCTGCATCATCACTACGAGTTGAAAGGATGGAAGGAGAACCAGGTTGTGGTGCGCTTCTGGATCATCACCATGATGCTGGTGCTGGTGGGGCTGTCGACGCTGAAGCTGCGATGAGATGCGCACGAGCCGGCACAGCGAGGACAGGGACAGGCGGCATGTGGGTCAGGCAGATCGTGGCGGTGCGCTTGTGATCATGGATCTGGTTAACCGCAGAGTACTGGTCCTCGGCCTCGGCGACACGGGTCTGTCGCTCGTGCGATGGCTCGTGCGGCGCGGCGCGGACGTTCACGTCGCCGACAGCCGGGTCGATCCGCCTCATGCCGGTGTTGTGGCGCGTGAATTTCCCGGGGTGGGCATCACCCGAAGCGGCTTCGCCGAGCGCGATTTCAAGCGTGCGGACGCCATCGCCATCAGTCCGGGCATCGATCGTCGCGAGCCAAGCGTGCGCGCGGCACTGGACCGCGGCGTTCCGGTCGTGGGTGACGTGGAACTCTTCGCGCAGGCGCTGTCCGCGCTCGCCCGACGGCCGAAGGTGCTTGCGATCACGGGGTCCAACGGCAAGAGCACCGTCACCGCGATGACGGGCGCGATGTGCCGGGAGGCCGGTCTCGTGACCGCGGTGGCGGGCAACATCGGACCGCCTGTGCTCGATGCCTTTTCCGCGCTCGAGGATAGCCGTACGGCAGCAGATGTCTTCGTTCTGGAACTGTCAAGCTTCCAGCTCGAGAGCACGTCGAATCTGGAGCCGGACGCCGCGGCGATGCTCAATCTGTGCGAGGACCACATGGACCGCTACGGCAGTCTCAACGACTACGCCGCAGCGAAGGCCCGCATATTTCACGGCGCGGGCGTGCAGGTGCTGAATCGCGACGATGGACACAGCATGAGCATGGCACTGCCCGGGCGCGCAGTGAAAACTTTCGGGCTCGGCGTGCCGCACTCGGATGATGAGTGGGGTCTGGCGGGAGCGAATAAAGACAAGTCGCTCGCCAGGGGCACGCGCGGTCTGCTGGCGGTGAGCGACATACCGCTCACGGGATTGCACAACGCAGCCAATGCGCTGGCGGCCCTCGCGCTTGTGCACGCCATCGACGTGCCGGAAACCCCGGCGCTCGAAGCGCTGCGCCGCTTTCGCGGACTGCCGCATCGCTTGGAAAGGGTCGCCGGTATTGGCGATGTCACTTTCTATAACGACTCCAAGGGCACGAACGTCGGTGCGACCGTAGCGGCGCTCTGCGGAATGACGCAGCCGGTGGTGCTGATCGCCGGCGGAGACGGCAAGTCGCAGGATTTTCGACCGCTGGCATCCGCAGTTGCTGCGCGCGCACGCGCCGTCGTGCTGATCGGTCGCGATGCCGACGCGATCGCCGGCGCGTTGGCCGCGACCGGCGTGCCGCTGCTCCGGGCGGGCGACATGAATGAGGCGGTGGTGCAGGCTCACCGCGCGAGCCGGCCGGGCGATGCGGTGCTTCTGTCGCCGGCGTGCGCGAGTTACGACATGTTCCGCAACTATGGCCACCGGGGCGAGGCCTTCGTTATGGCGGTACGCGAACTGGTGAAGCGTGGCGGTTGATGTACTACAGCGACGTAAAACCCCAGGTTCCGGCGGCCGAGTACGACCGTGCGCTGGTATGGGTGTCGGCAGTGCTGCTCGGACTGGGGCTGGTGATGGTGTACTCGGCGTCGATTGCCATCGCCGAGGGCAGTCGCGGCACCGGTCATCAGGCAGCGTACTACCTGTTGCGGCACGGGCTGTACATCGTGCTGAGCGTGCTCGCGGCGCTGCTCGTGTTCCAGGTCCCGATGCGCCATTGGCAGCGTGCCGCGCCCTATCTTTTCATGCTCGGCCTCGCCCTGCTCGTGCTGGTGCTCGTTTTCGGCCGCGAGGTGAATGGCAGCCGCCGCTGGCTCTCGCTGTACTTCATCAACTTCCAGCCCTCCGAGCTGATGAAATTCGCGGTGGTGCTGTATGCCGCGGATTACACCGTGCGCAAGGCCGCTGTCATGCACAGTTTCCGCCACGGTTTTCTGCCTATGCTGGTTGTCATGCTGCTGACCGGCTGGCTGTTGTTGCGCGAGCCCGATCTCGGCGCTTTCGCCGTGATCGCGGTCATCGCCATGGGCATTCTCTTTCTCGGCGGCATGAGCTGGCGCCTGTTCGCCGGTCTCATGGTGATGCTGGTGATCGGGTTCATCGCCCTGATTCTTGCTTCTCCGTACCGCCTGCAGCGCGTCATCGGATTCATGGACCCCTGGGCCGACCCCTACGGCAAAGGCTATCAGCTCTCGCACGCGTTGATCGCCTTCGGCCGGGGCGAATGGTTCGGCGTGGGACTCGGTGCAAGCGTGGAGAAGCTGTTCTACCTGCCGGAAGCGCACACCGACTTTCTGCTCGCCGTCATCGCCGAGGAGCTGGGCTTCGCCGGCGTGCTGGTCATCATCGTCCTCTTCGCATGGCTCGTGGCGCGGGCATTTGCTATCGGGCGCCGTGCGGCTTTCCAGGATCGTCCGTTTCCGGCGTTGGTGGCACAGGGCATCGGCTTGTGGGTCGGCGTACAGGTCATCATCAACATGGGCGTCAACATGGGGCTGCTGCCGACGAAGGGGCTCACGCTGCCGCTGCTCTCTTTCGGCGGAAGCGCCCTTGTGCTGACGTGTTGCGCACTCGCCGTGCTGCTCCGTATCGACTGGGAGAGCCGCCAGCTCATGCGCGGATTCAAAGTATGAAAGGCAGCCGGCCGTGAGCCGCACGATCATGATCATGGCCGGGGGTACGGGCGGCCACATTTTTCCCGCCCTTGCAGTGGCGGAGTATCTGCGTGCCGCGGGCTGGAACATTGTGTGGCTCGGCGCCCGCAGCGGCATGGAAGCGCGTCTGGTGCCGCCGCGCGGCTACACGATGGCCTGGATCCGCATGTCCGGCGTGCGCCGCAGTGGTGCGCTTCGCGTCGCGCTGCTGCCGCTCAACCTGCTCATCGCATTCTGGCAAAGTGCGCGCGCGATATTCCATCACCGCCCCGACGTCGTGCTCGGCATGGGCGGTTACGTGACGTTCCCGGGCGGGATGATGGCAAGCCTGCTGAATCGGCCGCTGGTAATCCACGAGCAGAACTCAATCGCCGGTCTCGCGAACCGCGTGCTCGCCCGCCTCGCAGATCGCATCCTGACTGCCTTTCCCGATGCGTTCGGGCCGCGGATCGCGGTGTCCTGGGTCGGCAATCCCGTGCGAGAAGACATTGCGGGATTAGATCGGCCGGCGCTACGCATGGCGGCGCGCGCGGGCCGGCTGCACTTGCTGGTGATCGGCGGCAGCCTCGGGGCGCAAGTCCTGAACGAGACAGTGCCGCGTGCGCTGGCCCGGATGCCGGCGGCGTCTCGTCCGAGCGTGATACACCAGTCGGGCCATGCGCACATCGATGCCCTGCGCGAAGGATACCGGACGGCGGGCGTCGATGCCGAACTGGTGCCGTTCATCGAGGATATGGCGCGCGGTTATGCCGGTGCCGACCTGGTGGTGTGTCGCGCCGGCGCTACGACGATCGCCGAGCTCACGGCCGCCGGCGTGGCGAGCTTGCTGGTGCCCTATCCCCATGCCGTGGACGATCACCAGACCACGAATGCGCGCTATCTAGCTGAAAAAGGCGCTGCGGTGCTCGTTCCGCAGAACGAGTTTTCCGCAGAGCGCCTGTGCGAGATTTTGCTCGGTTTCACGCGCGACAAACTGAAGGACATGGCTGTCGCGGCGCGGGAGCTCGCGAAGCCGCATGCGACACGGCAGGTCGCCGAGGCCTGCATGGAGCTTGCCACATGAGCCGGGTGCGAAGTCATGCGGCATAAGGTGAAGCACCTGCATTTCGTGGGTATCGGCGGCTCGGGCATGAGCGGAATCGCCGAAGTGCTGCTGAATCTCGGCTATCAGGTGAGCGGATCCGATCTCGCCGAGAACGCGGCGACCCGGCGCCTGCGGCAGCTCGGTGCGCGCGTTTTCAAGGGGCACGACGCACAGCAGGCGAGCGGCGCGGACGCCGTGGTGGTATCGGGCGCGGTGCCCGAGGACAACGCCGAAGTGCTCGCGGCGCGGGCACGCAACGTACCGATCGTGCCGCGGGCTTTGATGCTGGTCGAGCTGATGCGCCTCAAGCAGGGCATCGCGGTGGCCGGCACGCATGGCAAGACGACGACGACGAGCCTTATCGCGAGCGTGCTCGCCGAAGGCGGACTGGATCCCACTTTCGTTATAGGCGGACGTCTCGAAGCCGCCGGCTCGCACGCCAAGCTCGGCCAGGGCGAGTTCATCGTGGTGGAGGCCGATGAATCGGATGCCTCCTTCCTCTATCTTCAACCCACGCTCGCGGTGGTGACCAATATCGATGCCGATCACATGGTCACTTACGAGCATTCCCTCGACAAGCTGAAGCAGGCTTTCGTCGATTTCGTGCAGCGGCTTCCTTTTTACGGCGTCGTGGTGCTGTGCGCGGACGACGCCAACGTGCGCGAGATCATGCCGCGGCTCACCAAGCCCATGACGACTTACGGTTTCGCGGAGGACGCGCATGTTCGCGCTGTGGCGGTTGAGCCGGCCGGATGCCGCATGAAATTCCGCGTGGTGCGTGCCGCTAACGGCAGGAAGCCAGCCGATCTCCCCATCACGCTCAATCTCGCGGGCACGCACAACGTCCAGAATGCGCTGGCAGCGATCGCGGTTGGCATGGAATTGGGCGTGCCGGACGCCAGCATCGCGAAAGCGCTCGCCGAATTTCACGGCGTCGGGCGGCGCTTCGAAAAATACGGCGAGATCGCGCTGCCGGACGGCGGCTCGTTCACGCTGATCGACGATTATGGCCACCATCCCGCTGAGATGGCGGCAACGCTCGCCGCCGCGCGCGGCGCTTATCCGGGCCGGCGGCTCATGCTCGCGTTTCAGCCCCACCGCTACACGCGTACTCGCGACTGCTTCGAGGACTTCGTGAGAGTACTGTCCACGGTGGACGTGCTGCTGCTGACGGAAGTCTACCCCGCAGGCGAGGCGCCGATCGTGGCAGCGGACGGCAGGGCGCTCGCGCGGGCGGTGCGGGTGCAGGGCAAAGTGGAACCGATATTCGTCGATGCCGTCGCCCAGCTGCCGTCCGCGCTCTTCGCGGCCGCCCGGGATGGCGATGTGGTCATCACCATGGGCGCGGGCGCGATCGGCGGAGTGCCGGCGATGCTCAAGTCTTCCAGCGAACGGGTCTGACCGTGGAGACGGACGCGCGATGGGGCGAGGGACATACAGAGAATGGCAGTACGCGCACGGTCATTCACGGGCGGAGTCCTGCCATGGCAGATGAGCTGCGTGGACAGCTGCGGCGCGACGAGCCCATGGCGCGGCACGTGAGCTGGCGCGCCGGAGGCAATGCCTCGCAGGTCTATCAGCCCGCGGACACCACGGACTTGCAATTCTTCCTGACGACGCTGCCGGCCGGTGAGCCGGTCTACTTCGTCGGGCTGGGAAGCAACCTGCTGGTTCGCGATGGCGGGCTCAAGGGCACGGTCATTCTGACTCACTGGGCGCTGCGCGGCCTGAGGCTGGAGCCGGGTGGCACCGAGATCTACGCCGAAGCCGGACTTCCCGGCCCGCGCGTGGCGCGGTTCGCCGCCATGCACGGTCTCACCGGCGCCGAATTCCTGGCGGGGATCCCGGGAACCGTCGGCGGCGCCCTGGCGATGAACGCGGGCTGCTACGGCCGCGAGACCTGGGACATCGTACAGCGGGTGCACACCGTAGGGCGGAACGGCGAAGTGCGCGCTCGATTGCCCTCCGAATACCGGATCGCTTATCGCGATGTGCGACACAAGGAGGATTCCGAGGAATGGTTTCTGTCCGCCACGTTCCGCCTGGTGCCCGGCGACGGCGCCGCTTCGCGCGAGCGCATCAAGGAACTGCTCGCCCGGCGCATCGCGACCCAGCCGCTGGGCGAGCCGAACGCGGGCTCCGTATTTCGCAACCCGCGGGGCGATTTTGCCGCGCGGCTGATCGAGGCCTGCGGACTCAAGGGACGGGCTATAGGCGGCGCAGTTATTTCAACCAAGCACGCCAACTTCATCGTGAACCGCGGCTACGCGCGGGCGGCGGACATCGAGGCGCTCATCGACTGTGCGCAGGCTGCCGTGAGGGAGAAGTTCGGCATCGAGCTGGAACGCGAAGTGCGCATCATCGGGAAACGTGCATGAGGACGCAGTGCAGCGGATGAAACAGTTCGGAAAAGTGGCAGTACTGATGGGCGGGCGCGCCGGACTCGGTGCCGTGGAACGGCTGGTGCG
>Ga0209974_10000937_pt1 | contig 10184 bp, 9 predicted proteins | sample InoplaM3SPM_FD_187592 | JGI IMG/M metagenome (GOLD analysis project Ga0209974, IMG submission 187592) | Arabidopsis thaliana rhizosphere microbial communities from the Joint Genome Institute, USA, that affect carbon cycling - Inoculated... | ecosystem: Host-associated > Plants > Roots >...
TCCTCATCCCGCGCGGCACGGGCGTGGCTGCCCGGGCGATTGCGCATCGCGAGCGTAGGCAGAATCGCGACCGCCGTCACGACCGCGGCGACAACGAACGTCCAGGCCAGGATCGACGCTGCCTGGCCCGCCGCCCAGCGCTCAAGCGCATCGACCACCAGGTAGTCCTCGAGCGGTCGGCCGCGCAGCGCTTCGGGCAGCACCGCGTCACGCGCCACCGGGTCGACCAGGACCACGCTGAGTGCCTCGATCCGGTTCGAGCCGAGGACGGTCAGTGCTGCGAGACCCGTGCCCATGCCAATCATGCGCGCGACGGTCAGCGCGGCCGAGCCCACCCCAAAGGCCGTGCGGCCCAGCGCCTCGAGCGCGCCGGTCGTGCGCGCCGTGACCGTGACGCCGAAGCCCAGGCCGAACAACGCCAGTGCCGCGCACAGTGCCGCCAGATCGGTCGACGGCTCGGCCTGCGCGAGTATCAGCAATCCGCCGATCTCCGCCATTAGTCCGGCGACGCTCGGGAGCATGACGCCCAGCGGGCGCACCAGTAAGCCGGCACTCATGGCACCGATGGCCATGGCGCCGGCGAGCGCGCCGAGCGTCAGCTGCTGCTCGGCCGGACCGGCGTAGCGCACGCGGTCGACGAAGACCGCGGCGCCGATGATCGCGGTCGCGAGCGAGTAGCCGGTCAGCAGGCTCATCAGCACCGCGCCGCTGAACGTGCGGTCGCGGAACAGGCCGAGCCTGATGAATGGCTCGCGGGCTCGGCCGAAACGCAGCACTGCCAGTGCGAGCAGTGCTGCGGCAGCGAGTGCCAGCAGCGCCGGATCAGGCACGTCGGGCGCGCCGATCGCGGTCAGCGCCACCAGTGCCAGCGCGAGTCCGGACGTGAACAGCGCCGCGCCCAACAGATCAAGCCGCCCGGCGCCGGCCTGGCGCGGCCATGCCGGGGCAGCGGCCCACAGGTACAAGCCCGACAGCACGGCGAGAGGCGCCGGCAGGTAGAAGATCCAGCGCCAGGACGGTGCCGTGAGCAGGCCGGCCGGCACGTCGAGCGACAGCACCGCCGCGCCAATCACCGGGCCTGCCGCCATGCCGACGAAGGACAGCGCGCCGATCACACCGATGGCCCGGGCGCGGGCATGACCCTCGAACAGGTGTCCCGCCGCGGCCGTCGCGAGCGGGAAGATCGCGCCCGCGCCCGCGCCCTGCACGATACGTGCGCCGATCAGCCATTCGAGGTTCTGCGCCGCGCCGCACAGCAGCGAGCCCACGGCGAAGGCGCCCAATGAAAGGCCATACAGCGCAGCCAGCGAATAGCGGTCTGCGGCGCGGCCGGCCAGCGGCATGACCGCGACGTACGCCACGAGGTAGGCATTCACGATCCAAGACGCCTCGCGCAGCCGGGTCCAATCGGCCAGGTCGGCGATGATGCTCGGCAGGGCGACGGCCGTGACCATCAGCTCCACGCCGACGAGCAGCACGCCCATGCCGAGCGCGCCCAGCAGCACCCACGCGCCGGCGCGCGGGGAGTGGCTCACAGCCAGTCGCGTGCCTTGAAGACCAGGAAGAGGCCCACGCTGACGACGACCATCAGCAGCAACGCGAAGGGATAGCCAAAGGCCCATTGGAGCTCGGGCATGCTGACGAAATTCATGCCGTAGATCGTTCCGATGAGCGTGGGCGCGAAGATGATGGCGGCCCACGCCGAGATGCGCTTGACCTCCTCGTTCTGGGCGAAGCTCGCCTCGGTCAGGCGCTTGATCTCCTCGTTCTGGGCCTGGTTCACCAGCGTCGCATTGAGGGTCAGGATGTCCGACAGGATCTGGCGGAAGCCATCGGCGCGCTCGACGACCGTCGTCGCGTGGTCGGTTACGTCACGCAGGTAGCGCTGCAGCTCCTCGTCGGTGTGGTATTTCTCGAACCCGGCCTCGAGGCCCGCAAGCACCGTCAACAGCGGCCGCGTCGAGCGCTGGAAGTCGATCACCTCGCGCGACAGCTCGTAGATGCGGCGCGACACCTTTGGATCACCGCGGTAGACCTCGACCTCGATCTCGTCGATGTCCTTCTGCAGCCCGGCGACGACCGGCGCATAGCCGTCGACCACGCGGTCGAGGATCGCGTACAGCACGGCCTCAGGGCCGCGGCTCAGGAACTCGGGGTCGGATTCCATGCGCCGGCGCACGCCGGCCAGGTCGGGCGCGAGCGAATGGCGCACGGTTATGACGAAGTTGGCGCCGACGAACAGGTGGATCTCGCCGAACTCGACCTCCTCGACGTCGTCGAGGTAGCGCGCTGCGCGCAGCACCAGGAACAAGGTTGGGCCATAGCGTTCGAGCTTGGGCCGCTGATGCGCGACGATCGCATCTTCGAGCGCGAGCTCGTGCAGGCCAAATGTCTCGGCGACGCTCGTCAGCTGGGAAGGTGGCGGCTGGAAGAGGCCGATCCAGGCCATCGCCGCGGGCCGGTCGTGGAGCATCTCGGCGGCCTCGGCGATCGAAGTCGGATTGGCGGTGCGCTGGCCCGCCTCGTAGATCGCCGAGTCGATGACGCTCTCGTCGGCGTGCTGCGCTGGTGTCGGGCCCTCGGGCTCCATCGACACCTCGGGTGCTTCTTCTGTGGCGTGGCTGATCGGCCTGCGCCGCAATCGGGCCGTCGGCAGCGTCGGCAGCGTCGGCAGCGTGAAGCGTCCCTTTCGCTCGGCCATAGGGGCAGTATGGCTGCTTAAGGACCCCTTGACGGGCATCTGGGGCGCGGCCTAATATCAACACCCGTTTATATATCGAAGGACAAACGTGCCCTCTCCTGCCCACATCCGATCGACCATAGCCGCGCTCACCGCACCGCCGGAAGAGCTGCGCGCGGTGGCCTCCTACCACAAGGCCCTGGCCGATCCGACGCGCCTCCGTCTGCTCCAGCGCCTGGCTCACCAGCCGGCCACTGTGACCGAGTTGATCGAGCACGTCGACCTGTCGCAGCCGCTCGTCTCGTGGCATCTGCGCCGCCTCCGCGCGGCTGGCGTGATACTCACCCGGCGCGCCGGGCGCGAGGTCATCTGCACGCTGTCGCGTGAGGCGCTCGATTACTTCAGGGCGCGCGAGAGCGAGATGCTCGGGCTGGCCGGTTAGATGAGCGTCGTACCCACCTCGTTCCGGTCGCGCATCCGCTCGACGATCGAGACGCCCGTTGCCCGAATCTTCGGCCGCCTGGGCCTTTCGCCTAACGCGCTGACGTTGATCGGCTTCGGCATCGCCATCGTTGGCGCCTACTTCGCCGCCATGCAGGACTGGCTGACCGCCGGTCTCGTCGTGGCCTTCGGGGCGGTCTTCGACCTTTTCGACGGCGCGCTCGCACGGGCGACGGGCAAGGTCAGCAAGTTCGGCGCCTTCATGGACAGCACGTTCGACCGTGCCGGTGAAGCGGTTGTCTTTGTCGGCATTCTGGTCGGCCTTGTGGCTGCCGAATTCAAGCTCGGCGTGACCCTCGCCGCCAGCGCGATGGTCGCGTCATTCATGGTGAGCTACGTGCGCGCTCGGTCGGAAAGCCTTGGCTTCAGCCCAGGCACCGGCATGGCCAACGTCGGGCTCGCTCCGCGCGAGGTGCGAATGGTCATCCTCGTCGTAGGTCTGGTGGCGGCCGGTCTGCTGGCCCGTAGCGTTTTCGTCGACTACCCCGCTGGCGTGACCGGCCCGCAGTCTTGGCACCTGGCGCTGGTCGGCTCGCTGGGCCTTATCACCATCCTCTCAACCATCACCACCATCCAACGGATTCTCTTTACCTACCGCCAATCAAAGACACAGGAGGTCTCCAAGTAACCATGGCCACCAAGAGCAACGGCGCGTCGAGCGGCAACGGCCGCCAGCCCGCGCGCAAGGGCGGCAAGATCCGCGTCGCCATCGTCGGCGTGGGCAACTGCGCGAGCAGCCTAGTCCAGGGCCGCTACTACTACGAGAACGCGGCCGACGATGAGTTCGTGCCGGGTTTGATGCATGTCAACCTGGGCGGCTACCACATCCGCGACATCGAGTTCGTGGCCGCCTTCGACATCGACAAGAACAAGGTCGGCAAGGACCTGTCCGAGGCGATCTACACCAAGCCCAACAACACGTACGTCTTCCAGCAGGTGCCGCACCTGGGCGTGAACGTCGATCGCGGCATGACCCACGACGGCCTGGGCAAGTACCTGTCGCAGATCATCGAGAAGGCGCCCGGCCCCACGGCTGACGTGGTCGGCATCCTCAAGGAGCGCAAGGTCGACGTCATGGTCTCCTACCTGCCGGTCGGCAGCGAGGAAGCGACCAAGTGGTACGTCGAGCAGGCGCTCAAGGCGGGCGTCGGCTTCATCAACGCCATCCCGGTGTTCATCGGTCGCGAGCCGTACTGGCAGCGCCGCTTCGCCGAGGAAGGCCTGCCGATCATCGGCGACGACATCAAGAGCCAGGTCGGGGCGACCATCAGCCACCGGGTGATGACGCGCCTCTTCATGGATCGCGGCGTGCGCCTCGATCGCACCTACCAGCTCAACTTCGGCGGCAACACTGACTTCCTGAACATGCTCGAGCGCGAGCGCCTCGAGTCCAAGAAGATCAGCAAGACCAACGCCGTCACGAGCATGCTCGACTACGAGCTCGACCCGGACGATGTCCACGTGGGCCCGTCCGATCACGTGCCGTGGCTGCTCGACCGCAAGTGGTGCTACATCCGCATGGAGGGCACGACCTACGGCGACGTGCCGCTCAACGCCGAGCTCAAGCTCGAGGTCTGGGACTCGCCCAACAGCGCCGGCGTCATCACCGACGCCATCCGCTGCATCAAGCTGGGTCTCGATCGCGGCCTGAAGGGCACGCTCGTGGCACCGTCGAGCTACTTCATGAAGAGCCCGCCGCGCCAGATTCACGACGATGTCGCGCGCGAGCGCGTCGAAGCGTTCATCCGCGGTGAGGACAACGAGACGCTCGTTGGCACCGAGAAGGCGCCCGCTCCCAAGCGGCGCCGGCTGGGCGCGCACGACCACGCCGCGGCCAAGTCACAGACTTCGGCCAACGCCAAGGCTGCGGCAACCGCCGCGGCAGCCAAGGTCGAGGCCAAGGCGAGGTAACACCATCGCCGAGAACCGGCCGAGCAGCGGTGTGGCGTACGCGCCGCACCGCCGCGAGGCCAGATCAAGCCGCATCGGCCAGGCAGTCCGCCGCGCGCGTGAGCATTCGGCGGTGCGTGGCTACCGCGCCGCCGCTGCGGCAATTGGTCGCATCCCGACGCGGCTCAGCCTGCCCGTTGGCAAGGCCCTGCTCGTCGGCTCGTATTTCGCTTGGCCGACGAAGCGGCGCATCATCCTGGCCAACGCGTCGCACGTCCTGCAGCTGCCGGCGAGCGACCGCCGCGTGCGTCACCTTGCGCGGCGCATCTATGCCACGTACGCGCAGTTCATCATCGAGCTGATGCGCCTGCCGCGGCTGCCCGCATCGGAGCCGGCGCGGCTCGTCCGCGGCGCGGCCAACCAGGGCGACGAGTCCTTCTTCGCGCTGTTTGAGCGCTATCGCGCCGAAGGCCGCGGCATGATCGTCGTGTCGGCCCACATCGGCAGCATCGACATGATGGCGGGTTCCATGGCGTATCGCGGCCTGCCCTGCTACGGCGTGGCCGACGACTCGGCCTACCCGGAGCTGTTCGAGGCGATCAACGAGCAACGCCGGCGCTGGGGCATCCAGGTCATCCCCTGGAAGAACCTGCGGCGCACCTTCAAGGCGCTGCGCGATGGCGGCATCGTCGGCCTGGTCGTCGACTGGGGTTACCGCGCGGAGGACGTGCCGGTCAAGCTCTTCGGCGAGTGGGCGACACTGCCTGCGGGCCCAGTGATGCTCGCGGCGCGGACCAACGCGCCCATCGTGCCGGTCGTCTGCCGGCGCATGCCCGACGGGTTCTACGAGGCGCGCCACTACGAGCCGATCGAGGTCGCGAACGATTCGCCCGCAGAGACGTTGCGCGTCACGCGCCTCATCGCGACCGCGGTCGAGGACATGATCGCCACCGCGCCGGAGCAGTGGTACAGCTTCAAGCCAATCTGGCCCGACACCGACGCGGAGAAGCAGAAGCTGGCCGACCGGGCGGAGCAGATGGAGGCCAGCGCCGCAAGCGACGGTTGGAACCCGTCGACACGACGGGGACAAACCGCTTCGCGCGCAGCCGGCGGTGGTGCCGGCGGAGGGGACGCGTGAGCGCCGGCGCGGATGTCCAGGCCGTACGGCGGCCCGACGTACCCCGCCGCGCGGCGCAGCATGTCTCATTACGGACGCGGCTGCTGATCCTGGGCGCGACCATCCTCCAGCACCTGCCCGATGGGCTGCTGCACCGAATCGCTCACGCGCTGGGCGGGGTCATGTACCGCGTCCGACCAGCGCGCCGGAGGCTCGTTCGCGCCAACCTCGAGCGCGTCGTCACCTGGCTCGTGGCGCACGATATGGCCAACCCGCAGACGCGCGCGGCGGCGGGCGACCCAAGGGCGCTGGATCGGTTGACCCGGGCCGCGTTCGGCCACTACGTGCGCGGCTATCTCGAGAGCGCCACGCTGCCGCGCTATGGCACGCCCGAAAAGCTGAAGCGCGTCCAGGCCGACGATTGGAGCATCGCCGACAGGGCTTTCAAGAGCGGCCCGGGGGGCACGGCCGGTCGGCTGATCATCGTGTCGCTCCACTTCGGGGCGATCGAGATCCCCGGCCTGTGGGCGACAAAGACCCTCGGCGGGCGTATCACCGCGCCCATGGAGACGATCGGCGATCCCGCGTTGCAGGCGTACCTCGAGCGCGCCCGGGCCGGCACGGGCATGAACGTCATTCCGACAGGAGGCGCGGCCACGGAGCTGCGTGCGGCGCTCGAGCGCGATGAGATCGTCGCTTTGGTGGCCGACCGTGCGGTCGGTGGCGTCGGCAGCGCGGTCAAGCTCTTCGGCGCTCCGGCGCGATTGCCCGCCGGTCCGGCACTGCTCAGTGACGAGACCGGCGCACCGGCGTGGTTGATCGTGACCCGCCGCGTCGGCTGGGGCGACTACCGCTCGCGCATCGAGCAGATCGTGCCCGGCTTGCCCGACGGGGCAACAAGACGGGACAGACTGAGCGCCTTCCTCGACGCGGAGGCGCGGGCCTTCGAACGCGCCATCGCCGACGCGCCCGAACAGTGGTGGACGGTTTTCTTCCAGATATGGCCGGACATCAGATGACGATTCCGACGGCCGAGCTAAACGCCGGAGGCCGGGGTCGGGCCGACCTGCATATCCACAGCCTCGCTTCCGACGGCATCTCGTCGGTCGCCGAGATCCTCGCCGCGGCCCAGGCCGCGCGCCTCGATGTGATCGCGATCACCGATCACGAGCGCATGGACGCCGCGCTCGCTGCGAAGACACTGGCAGAGGCCTCCGGGTCGCAGGTGAGCGTGATCGTCGGCGAGGAGGTGACGACCAGGTCGGGCCACGTGGTCGGGCTGTTCATGCGCGAGCGCATCCGGCCGTGGGGATCGTTGCGTTCGACGATCGCGCTCATCCACGAGCAGGGCGGCCTGGCGATCATCCCCCACCCGCTCGTGCCGTATCCACTGTGCGTCAGCGCCCGCGCGGTCCGGGCGCTGATGGACGACGCGGACCCGATCTTCCACCCGGACGCGATCGAGGCATTCAACGCGTCGACGGCGCGGATGCGCTGGTCGCGCGGCGCCCCGGAATTTGCACGCCAGGTTGGCCTGACGGCGCTGGCCGGCAGCGATGCCCATCGTGCGGCCGACGTGGGACATGCCGTGACCACCTTTCCCGGACACACGCCTGGTGACATTCGCGCGGCCATCGCTTCCGGCACCACCGAATGGGCGGGCGACGCCTACACCTGGCGCCGCCAGTTCGACATGTTCGTGCGCCAGCAGCACAAGAACGCGCGCGCCGTGGGCTCCACGGCGAAGCATCGTTTGCTCCGATCAGGCACTGGGCGCAACCTGGGCTACCCGCGCACGACCGCCGAGAGGGGCAACCCATGAAGATCGGCCTGGTCACGCCATATATCTATCCGTTGCCCGGCGGCGTCAACGCGCACGTCAAGTTCCTGTACGAGAACCTCATCGCGCGCGGCCATGACGTGCGCATCATCAGCAGCGTCCACGGTGCACAGCGTCACGACGAGGGCGATGTGATCCGCCTGGGCTACGGCTTCAGCGTGCCGGCAAACGGCTCCGTCGGGACGATGACCGTGTCGCCACGGCTCGCCCGGCAGGTCCGCGAGATGCTCGAGCGCGAGCGCTTCGACGTGCTCCATTTCCACGAGCCGTTCGTGCCTTTCCTGTCGTTGGTCCTGCTGCGCGAGAGCCAGAGCATCAATGTCGCGACTTTCCATGCCTATGCCGGCTGGAGCCCGGCGTACGAGTTCGGCAAGCGGATGCTCGGCCGGTTCGCGCGCCGGTTGCACGGCCGCATCGCCGTCAGCGCTGCGGCGCGGCACTTCATCGATCACTACTTCCCGGGCGACTACAAGGTCATCCCTAATGGTGTCGACATTGCCCGCGTCGCGAGCGCCCAGCCCATCGCGCGCTACCGCGACGGCACGCTCAACATCCTGTTCCTGGGCCGCTTCGAGAGTCGCAAGGGCGCGCTGTACCTGCTCAAGGCCTATCGCGTGCTGCGCCAGCGCGGCGTCAACTGCCGGCTGCTGCTCATCGGCACCGGGCCACAGGAGCGCGAGATCAGGCGCTACGTCGCGACGCGGCGGCTGACCGGGGTGGAGCTGCTCGGCCGAGTCAGCGACGAAGACAAGGCGCGCTACTTCGCGACGGCGGACGTCTACGTGTCACCCGCGACCGGGGGCGAGTCGTTCGGCATCGTGCTGCTCGAGGCGATGGCCGCTGGCACGCCCATCGTGTGCAGCGACATCCACGGATACAAGGGTGTCGTGCGCCGCGACCAGCAGGCGCTGCTTGTTCCGCCGCGCGATGTCAAGGCGCTGACAGAGGCCCTGGCGCGCGTCCTGGGCGACGCCGATCTGCGCGACCGGATGGGCGCCGCCGGGCGTGAGCGCGCGCCCCAGTTCAGCTGGCAGAACATCACCGCCAAGGTCGAGGACTACTACCTCTTCGTGGCCCGCCGCGCGGCGTCGCACGGCCCGCTGCCGGCGCACGTCAACCCGCGGATCATTGGCGAGCCGATGTCAATCACCCCGCTGCGCGTAGCACGCTGACTTCATAGTTGCAGGCGCGCGGGGCATGAATCCAACCCTTGGCGGCGGGCATACCTCGCTCGAGCTGCCGGAGAGCGTCAGGCGCGCGTCGCTCACGTTGAAGATCCTGGCCGTCATCTACGTGCTGGGCATCATCTTCGCGGGGTTGCCCGGGTCGGTCCCAACGTCGCTGTTCGAAACGGCGGCGTTCAATCTCTTCGCCGCCGGCTTGGCGTTCCTGTTCGTCCTGGTAGCGCTGGCGCTCGATCGAAGGCAGCCGTGGGCCCTGTCGACCGTCCGCTTGCTACTCGCGATCCTCGTGGTCTACGGCGCGTACACGTTCGTGGTCCTGCTCCTCGCAGGCAAGTTCCGGATCCCGACGACCATGCTGGTTGCCGGGTTTGCCCTCTTCATGCCGGCCGACGACTGGCCGGCCATGAGGCTCAGCATCCGCGGCGGGGGGGTGCTCCTGATAGTCGGCGCGTTGTGCGGCCTGCAGACGGCGACCCCAGCGCTGTTCGGCTGGGGTGGCTACTTCGATGTGCATGACAGCGACCTGCACGCGACGCTCGTCGTCGACTGCGGCTCTGACGGCCCACCAGAGGAACTCGCGATCACATACGAGTGGTCGTGGTCCAGCGACACGCTGTTACCGAATGACGAGGACCAGATCGTGATCGGCTGGAACGGCGATGGCGTGGATGGCCGGCCCATGTACGTGGCCATTGACCTGCCCGACCAATCGGACGGGGTCTATCTGGGCATCTCCAGCGGCCCGAGTGGGCCCATGGCGAGCCAGGTGGCGGCCACGTGGCGTGGCGCGTTCATGATGCGCCTCGACCTCCACAAGCTGGAGGTCCGGCCCGGACGCATTGAAGCCGTGCTCGTCCGGACGGCGGCGCAGCCAGCGCAGGAGCAGCGCCTTACGCTGGGCGCCAGCTACATTCACTCCGGCGTCTGGCGCAACGACGCCCCGCCGGTGACCTGCACCTGGTAGCGAGTCAA
>Ga0209974_10000943_pt1 | contig 10161 bp, 10 predicted proteins | sample InoplaM3SPM_FD_187592 | JGI IMG/M metagenome (GOLD analysis project Ga0209974, IMG submission 187592) | Arabidopsis thaliana rhizosphere microbial communities from the Joint Genome Institute, USA, that affect carbon cycling - Inoculated... | ecosystem: Host-associated > Plants > Roots >...
TGCTCTCGAACTGCATCACTCCGACACCACGTGGGCGCCCACCGGTTCGATCACGGATTGCCAGCTGTCGGTCGCGAGGCCGTGGCGCGCGAATGCGGCCACCATCCCCGCACACACTGCCGGTGCCTCGCGCTCGAGAGCCCAGGCGAAGACGCTCGGACCGGCGCCGGAGATCGAGCAGCCGAGCGCACCCGCCTGCATCGCCGCCGACTTGACGTCGGCGAAACCCGGGATCAGCGCCTGGCGCTGCGGCTCGATGATGACGTCGAGCAGCGACTCCCGTATCAGGACCAGGTCGGAGGTGTAGCAGCCCGCCAGGAACCCCGCCAGATTCGCCTGCTGCCAGATTACGTCCGAGAGCTCGACCGTGCTGCGGAGGATCGCGCGTGCTTCCCGCGTGGCGAGCATCATGTGCGGATGCACGACGACGCAACGCACCCCCTCAGGCACCGGAATCTGCTTGACGTGCGGATTGTCGATCCCGACGGTGAGCACCAGGCCGCCGTACAGCGATGGCGCAATGTTGTCGACGTGCACCGTGCCGCTCGCGACCGCCTCCCCCTGCATCGCGAACTTGAGAAGCTCGGTCATGGGCACCGCCCGATCGATCAGCGCGGCAGCCGCGACGACGCCCGCCACGGCGGATGCTGCCGAACCGCCCAGGCCGGAGCCGAGCGGTATGCCCTTCTCGATGTCAAGGTCGAATCCGAACGGCAAATCGAGCGAGCGCTGCATGGCCAGCACCGCCATCCCCGCCGTGTTGCGCTCCGCAACCAGTGGCAGATCATGCACGACACCGGCCACCGACCGGATCGCGACGCCCGGCTCAGGACGCCGTACCGCTCGCACGCGATCACCGAGCGCGGTGACGCTCAGACCCAGAACGTCGAACCCCACGGCTACGTTCCCCACGCTCGCCGGCGCAAAGGCAGTCGCCGAGGCGCCGCTGACGGTCACAGCTTCGCCCCGAGGTAGGCGCAGATCCGGAGCAGGTCGGCGAACACCCCCGCGGCAGTGACCGCCGGGCCGGCACCCGGGCCCTGCACGATCAGCGGATTGCGGTCGTAGCGCGCCGTCTGGAACCGCACGATGTTGTCGGTGAGCGCGATGTTCGCGAACGGATGTGCGGTCGGGAGCTCGGTCAGACCCACTTGTGCGCGCCCGGCGGCATCGACCGAGCCGACGTAACGCAACACGCGACCCTGGCGGCGTGCTGATGTCAGTCGGTCCAGCACACGGCCGTCGAACTCCGCAAGACGCTCGAGAAACTCGTCCACCGTGCATCCCGCAAGCGCCTGCGGAACGAGGCTTTCGACCTCGACGTCGGAGAGCTCGAGCTTGAGACCCATCTCGCGGCCAAGAATGATCAGCTTGCGCGCAACATCCATGCCGGACAGGTCATCACGCGGATCGGGCTCGGTGTACCCCATGGATTTGGCCGCACGGACCACCGTGGAGAACGGCTGACTGCCGTCCCAGGTGTTAAACAGGTAGGCGAGCGTCCCGGAAAAGATCCCCTCGATACGGTGGATCTCGTCACCCGTGTCGCGCAGATCGCGCAGCGTCTGGATGATCGGCAACCCGGCGCCTACCGTCGCCTCGTAGAGGTAGTGCGCGCTGCCGTTCTGCCGCGCTTCGCGCAGCCGTTCGAAGTAACCGTACTGCGCACTGTTGGCCTTCTTGTTCGGCGTGACCACGTGGATGCCGGCGGCCAGCCAGTCGGCATATCGGTTCGCGACCTCGGCGCTGGCGCTGCAATCGATGATGACCGCGTGGGGCACGTGTGACGAATGCACGTGCTCCGCGAAGCGGGCCAGGTCCACGACCTCCGTGCCGCCCTGGTACTCCGCTCGCCAGGCGGGGAGCGCGATCGCGCCGGCGGCGAGCGACATCCTCTTCGATCCGGCGATCCCCCGCACGCGAAGGTCGAGGTTGAGATCACGGCGCAGCCGCTCGGCCTGCCCCGCGATCTGATCGAGCAGCGCGGCGCCGACCAGGCCTGGCCCCACCAGGCCGATGGAAACGGTATGCGGCGACAGATAGAAACCAGCGTGCACGGCGCGCAGCGCACGGGCGCTGCTGCGGCCGTCTATGACCACCGAGATGTTTCGTTCCGAGGCACCCTGGGCGATCGCGCGCACGTTCACCGCCGCGGCGCCGAGGGCCTTGAACACCTGGGCGGCGACACCGTGCGCACCCGCCATGGCGTCGCCGACCACTGCGAGAATGCTGCAGCCGCGATCGATCTCGATGCTCTGGATCTGGCCCTCCCGCAGCTCCGCGTCGAACGCTCGACGCACGATCCGCTCGGCACGCTCTGCCTCCGCCTCCGGCACAGCGAAGCAGATCGAGTGCTCCGAGCTGCCCTGGGAGATCAGGATCACGGAGATGCCGTCCTCGCGCAGCGCCCCGAAGAGCCGATGCGCCGTCCCGGGGACACCGATCATCCCAGCGCCCTCGAGATTGGCGAGTGCAATCCCGTCGATGGTCGTGATGCCCTTCACGAGCGGGTGTGGTGCGACCTCACCGCGAATCACCGTCCCCGCCCGCTCGGGAGCAAAGGTGTTGCGGATCCAGATCGGGATCCGCTTGCGGATCGCGGGCGCCATGGTCTGCGGATGGAGGACCTTGGCGCCGAAATACGCGAGCTCCATGGCCTCGTTGTACGACAAGGCAGCGATCACGGTCGCTTCGGGCACGAGCCGCGGATCGGCCGACAGCACGCCGTCGACGTCTGTCCAGATTACGATCTCGGCCGCGTCGAGGAGCGAGCCGAAGATCGACGCGGAGAAGTCGCTGCCATTGCGCCCGAGTGTGGTCTGCAGACCCTGCGTGTCGGTCGCGATGAAACCCGTGACGACGACCGTGCCCTCGAACTCCGGAGGGATCGCCGCGAGCAGGTTGGCGCGCGAACGTTCCCAGCGGACGCCGGGGCCGAGCGGTCCCCACTCCACCAGCAGCACCTGTCGCGCGTCGAGCCACTGCGTCCTGCCGTGGACGCGGCCACGGGCGTGCAACAGCCGCGTGAAGACCTGCGTCGACCAGAGCTCGCCGTATCCCGCGACCAGGTCGCGCATGGTCGTCGACGCCGCGCGCACCATACGCACGGTCTGCAGGATGCCGGCGATGTCGTGGCAGTCCTGCTCGAGACCGGTCACGAATTCACCGCAGGCAGCGGACGGCAACAAATCCCGCGCGAGCTGCACATGGCGCGCGCGAAGCTCGTCAAGACGCTGGTCGAGGGCAGGATCCTGTCGTTCCGCCATGCCGACCAGATTGAGCAGTGCGTCGGTGACCCCGCGGCATGCGGACAGCACGACGGCCTGGCGGCGCGCCGTATCCTCCTCGATGATCGAGGCGACGCGCCGCATGCACACGGCATCGGCGACGCTCGAGCCGCCGAACTTGTGGACTCTCCAGGCTTCCAAACCCCTGACCCTCTAAATGGTCGTGCACGCAGGCACGGCGTTCGTCGGGTGACGAACCGGACCGCGAACTGACGGGGACACGCCGAAAGCAGCGCAAATCACTCTAGCTTCTTGCAGCGCAGCAGGCAAACTATCCGCATGGAGACGACCGGCGGTGCCGAGCTTCATGCAGCGATACTGGCGGCAGGCGCCTCCACTCGGTTTGGCAGTCCCAAGCAGCTCGTCCGCATCGGCGGGTCGCCGGTGCTGCATCAGCTCATCTCGAACGCCGCCTTCGTGGCCGGACGATCGATCACGGTGGTGATCGGCGCTCACGCGAGTGAAATCGCTCCCGCGCTACGGCAGTCCGCGGCATCCGTGGTCGTCAATCGGGACTGGCAGGAAGGCCTGGCAAGCTCGATACGCGTCGCCGTCGAAAGCGCGCCACCGCGCTGCGACGGGCTGCTCCTGCTGCTCGCGGATCAGGTGGCGGTAACGGCCGACGACCTGAAGCGTCTCTATGCCGCCTGGAAGCGGCATCCCATCCTGATCGCCGCAGCCCTGTATGACGGCGCGCCGGGATTGCCGGCGATTTTTCCACCCTGGACGTTTCCGGGTCTGCTGGAGCTGCGTGGCGACCGCGATGCGCGGCAAGTCATCCGCCGCAACGTGGACCAGCTGGTGCGCATCCCGCTCGCGAATGCAAGCGTCAATCTCGATACACCAGAGGACCTGCTTTCGATCGAGGAAGCCGCCCTGAACGCGGGACAGACGCCACCGGACGTCTGAATGGACTTGACGTATTCATCCGGATTTGCCCGAACGAATGAGAGCTGGGTCGTGTTTCCGACAGCCCTTCGTCGTACGTACCGGGGTCGTGCTTAGACTTCCGGCTGGCGCAGGATCCTGGAGAGATACATGAGCTGGCTGGATACCCGCCTGGCGCTCGCGGCGCTCGCGATGCTCGCGGTCGAAAGTGCAACAGCGGGTGCAGTCGTCGATCAGTTCAAGGGTGGTGCCTTCGGTCTCCCCTGGAACGCGGGGCGTTCGACGATCGAGGCGAAGTATGCGGGCGGTCGCTGGGACCAGGACGACCAGGGTCGCCAGCGCTATTGCGCAAAGTCCCAGCAGTCACTGCTCAAGCTCGCTGCCCAGTACAAGACCCGCGAGCTCTGCTTTCTCGTGGGCGCCGACGGCACACTTGCGAGCGCAACGGCCCGCTTCGAGCCCACGCTTCCCTCCCTGCTAGCTGTCGTAAACCGCAGCCGAACGATATTCGGCGACTTCGACTCCATCAAGCGTGACGAGGGCTCGGTGCAATCGCGGTACACGTACATGATGTGGACGCGGGACCGTCCCTACCTCGTGCAGGTCGGCAGTACGAACGACGCCAACGGGCGGCCGAACGAAGTGACCTTTACGGTCGCGGACGACGCCGCTTTGCACACCGGTGGCGCCGATGCAGTTTCGCATCGACCGGTGGCGCAGAACCACTGATTGGAATCGCGAGCGGTGCCGTGATCAGGCTGGAACCGGAATCGCTTCAGCCACCGGCTCCTGCTGCGTGATCTGCACCTCTGGCTCCTCGGTCGCAACGAGCGAGAAGCTGCGCTGCTCGAGCCAGTCGGTCAGCGGCTTCCAGGTCTCGAGGTCGTCCCTGAGGAGCGAGCCCCGCATCTCGTGAATGCCGATACCCGACTCGGCCGAGCGGACATAGGCCTGCGAATCGCGTAGCACCGCGGCGACCGGAATCCGCAGGCTCTGCAGGAACCGGATGAGCGCCTGGAAGGCCTTGGTATAGCGCCGCGCGCGGTTCGCCACGATCACCAGCCGCCGCTCCGAGCGATGTACCTTCGCCACCAGGAGCAGGTCCGCGATACAGCGCGAGGCGGCATGCGTGTCGATGTCGGACGGAAGCACCGGCACCACGATCGCACTCGCGTCCCGGATGACCTCGAGCATTTGCTGCGCGGGGAGTGCCGCTGGCGTGTCGACAATCAGCCGCTCGGTGCCCGGCGGCGTACGCAGGGCAAAGGACCGTGTCACGCCCATCGGTCGCTCGAAGCCATTGATCGCAGCGATCGTCGGCAGACCCCGTGGGCGAAGCTTGAGCCACCGCATCCCGGACCCCTGCGGATCGGTGTCCATGAGTGCGGTATTGAGACCCTTCCAGGCGTAGAAAGCGGCCAGATTCGTGGCGATCGTCGACTTGCCCGAACCGCCCTTGGGGTTCAGCAGCACGATCTTCTGCAGCGGCGCGGCCGTATCCATGTTGCGGAAAAAACCCTATCCGACGCGGGCTTGGGCGGCAAGCGCGGACCCGGCATTCTGAGACCGGTTTCGCTGCTCTGCGGTGCCGGAGCAAAGTGCCGCCCCTGCGGCACAGGTCATCTTATGTAATCTCGGTGGTAGTCGCACCAGGCACGGCTAGCCCGGATCGCGACTGCGCAGTTTGGTCGCGATGAACTCCGAATGCCGCACGTGGAGCAGGTCCGCGATCCTGCGGATCAGGTGCTCCTCGTACTTGTGCAGACGCTCATCGGCGTGCGCCACCCGCCACATCTCCTCGAGCAGGCGCTGCTTGTCCTCGGGCGAATAGGACCGGTTGATTGCAGACGTGAACTGGTAGAGATCATGGGAGCGGTCGATCTCTTGCTCCGCGACGCGGAGCAGCTCGTCGCAGGCCGCGGGATCCAGATCCAGCAGGCGCTGGAGCGAGGTGAGCACACGGCGTCGCTCCTCGACTGACACATCAAAGTCGGCGCGCAGGACCTCGACTAGCAGCGCTGCAACCGCCAGGCGTGTCGCAGCGGCCGCGGAGTCCCCATCCCGCTCGCCCCCTGTCTCCAGATGCCTACGAATGAAGGCCTTTACCGACTTGAGCATGGCCCAGTATGGCGGCGACGGACGACGCTCGCGAGCGCTGCGCATCGACGACGCCGACGCTGCATGTCAATAGGCGCATTCCGACCGCGATTAGAGGTTGTCCGACGACGATTGGGGCGTAGTATGTCCCGGCAGGTAGCTGAATCGACGGGGATTCCGTGGCGCGGCAGGACAGGTGGGGAACAGGGCTCGAGCGCGAGAGCACAAAGACCGGGACATCGAGCCCGGCGCCGGAGCGTTCGCCCGCTAGCCTCGAACATACGCAACCGATGGAGCGCGCCGAGGATGTCGTCCCCGATCCGGGCGACGAGACGTCCTACATCTATGGACCGCTTCCGCGCGTCGAGCAGCTGCCGCCGGGCATCATCGTCAAGGAAGATGTTATGGGCCGCGCCACCGGCCAGTGGATCGTCCAGATACGCTGCGAGTGCGGCCGACGCTGGTTCGACGTACAGATGGTGAAGACTGCGCGGTGCCCGCGCTGCGAAAACATGGTCGTCGTCGACCCGATCGACTGACCACCCGCCTGTTCGAGCCTGCGACTACGCGCTGACGGGCACCGCGGTGAGTCGCGCCTGCAGCCAGCTGGAGATATCCGTGATCTCCTCCATGCACACCTGGTGCTGCATGCGGTAATCCTTCCACTTGACCGCATAGCCGAGAGCGCGGAGCCAGTCACGCGACATCGTCCCGAGCGACATCGGCAGCACCGGATCCTCCCGGCCATGGCACATCAGGATCGGCACATCTCGATTGGCCGGCGCCGCCTCGGCCGCAATCCGGTCATGCAGCGGCAGATACGTCGACAGCGCCAGGATGCCCGCCAGACGCTCGGCGTGCCGCAGCCCCGCGTGCAACGCGATCGCCCCTCCCTGCGAGAAACCGGCAATCACGATGCGTGCGGGCGCGACGCCGAGCTCGACTTCGCGCGCGATCCAGCGCCCCACCAGGGCGGCGGAGGCGCGTATCCCCGCCTCGTCCGGCGGACCCGCGGCGGACAGCGAAACGATGTCGTACCAAGCGCGCATCCGCATTCCGTTGTTGATCGTCACCGCCCGCATGGGCGCGTGCGGGAAGACGAACCGCACGGCTGACTCGGTCGGCAGGCCGAGCTCAGGTACGATGGGCACGAAATCGCGTCCGTCGGCGCCGAGACCATGCAGCCAGATCACGCTTGCAAGCGGCTTGCCGGGCGGCGCAAGCACTACTTCCTGGCCGGTGTCCTCGGTTCGGTGGCTCATGGCGGGTGGCTTAGTATAGAACGGCGATGACTCTCTACATCGACAGCGACCAGGTATCGTCGCGGCGACTGCGATCGAGGCACGCCACGGCCACGCGCGTCGCGCTGATCGGCAGTCTCCTGCTCGCGGCAATGGTCGCCAGCGCGGACGATCGCAACGTCATCCTGGTCACGCTCGACGGCGTGCGGACCCAGGAACTGTTCGCGGGTATGGACGCTACGATTGCCGCGGACGACGCGCGGTCGGGCGCCGAGGACATCGCCGTCACGCGCAAGCGGTACTGGCGCGACACACCCGAGGAGCGTCGCGCGGCGCTCATGCCTTGGTTCTGGGGGACGCTGGCGCCGTCCGGGATGGTGCTTGGCAACCAGGCACGCCGCAGCAAGGTGACGGTACGCAACCCGATGTGGTTCTCCTACCCTGGATATTCCGAGATGCTCACCGGACAGCCGCAGCCGGATGTGCTCTCGAACGACCTGGTGCGCTATCCGCACCAGACGGTCCTCGACTACACGTACCTCAAGCTCGGCCTGAAGCCGACGGAGGTCGCGCAGATCGGTTCCTGGGACGGCTTCAAGATGGCCGCTTCCCGCAGCGACGGCACGTTCTTCATGAACGGCGCATTCGAACCGGTGCCAGCCGCACTCAGCACGCCGGAGCTGGATCAGCTCGCTTCGTTGCGCAAGCAAGTCATCGAGCCCTGGGCTGAAAGCAGCAACGACACGCTCACCTTCCGCATCGCCCTCGCCTATCTCCACAAGCACCAGCCACGCGTCCTCTGGCTGGGTCTCGGACAGTCGGACGACTGGGCACACGCGCGCCGCTACGACCTCGTGCTCGATTATCTGCACCTCGTCGACAGTCAGTTGGAGGAGCTCTGGCGCACGATTCAGACACTGGATCGATACCGCGATCGGACGACGTTGATCATCACGACGGACCACGGTAGAGGACGAACCCCGGTCGACTGGGTCGACCACGACACGGGCATACAGGGCAGCCAGGACATCTGGATCGCGATTCTCGGTCCGGACACCCCGGCGATCGGCGAAGTGAGGGACTTCCCCGACGTCACGCAGAGCGACATCGCGGCAACAATGCTGCAGTACCTGGGACTCGACTACCGCGACTTCAACCCCGCCGCGGGCCCGCCTGTGCCTCAAAGCTTCAGCTCTCGCTGAGCCGGCGCATGCTAGGTCGCCGCATCCACAACGAGCGTTGGACCCAATTGCTCCGGGTGTTGAGGATTTTTTCAGCCACAATCGAGTTCGGCGCAACGAACCGTAGCTAGATGCGGAAATCATGCGATACCTCAGCGACGATGACCTGAAGCGAACCCGGCCTGCGGAAGCAGCATGAGCCGGGTCGAGCTGCTCGCCTCGTACTGGACGATCTGCGGCGGCGCGGAGCCGCACACCGCGCAGGAGTGGAGTCCGTTCGGCCTGCGCGAGCGTGCGGAGACCGCGTCAAAAGCCGGATTTACGGGCCTTGGAATCTGGCACGCCGACCTGCTTCACCTGCGGGAGCGCCACGGACTCGCCGAGATGCGCCGGATCCTGGCAGACAACGGCATCCGCCACCTCGAGCTCGAGTTCCTCACCGACTGGTTCCTGCCGCCCGGCGAGCGCCGGACCGCGTCCGACCAGCTGCGGCACTCGTTGCTCGAAGCCGCCGGGGAGCTGGGTGCCCGCCACGTCAAGGTCGGCGACTTTTTCGACTCGCCGGTCGCCATGCCGCAGCTCATCGAGGAGTTCGCAAAGCTCTGCCGCGAGGCGGCAAATCACGGCACACGTGTCGTCTTCGAGCTGATGCCGTTCTCGGTGATCGACAACCTCGAGGACGCGCTCGCGCTCGTCAAGGGCGCGGACCAGCGTAACGGCGGCATCTGCATCGATCTGTGGCACGTGGTCAAGCTCGGCATTCCGTACGAGCGAGTGGCCGCTGCGCAGCGCCATGTCGCGAGCATCGAGATCAACGATGGGTACCTGGAGACGCCGCCGGGGATGACGCTGCACGAGGAAACGATCGGCCATCGCCAGTTTTGCGGCGAGGGCGAATTCGATGTGCGCGGCTTCGTCGATCAGATGGTCCGAGCGGGCTACTCCGCCCCATGGGGGATCGAGGTTCTGAACGCCGCGCATCGCCGGGAGTTGCCGCTCGCCGACGTCGTGCAACGGGCATACACGACCACGCGGGCACAGTTCGCCGCGTGAGACCATGCGCGCCGCGGTCTTCCACGGTCGCTGCGATCTCCGGCTCGAGGACGTGCCCGAGCCCGAGGCGGGACCCGGCGACGTAAAACTCCGCGTTCACTACAACGGGATCTGCGGGAGCGACCTGCACGAGTACTACGCAGGCCCGATGACGACCCGCACCGAGCCCCATCCGCTGACCGGTGTGAAGAACCCGGTGATCTTCGGCCACGAGCTCTGCGGGTCGGTCGTGGCGCTCGGTGACGGCGTCGAGGATCTCGAGATCGGCGACCGCGTGGCGGTCGAGCCTGTGGAGACCTGCGGTCACTGTCTCGATTGCCGTAGCGGCCACTACAACCACTGCCGGCTGCTCGCCTTTCACGGCTACAACCGCGCGGGCGGCGGACTCGCGGAATACACCGTCGTGCGACGATC
>Ga0209974_10000945_pt1 | contig 10158 bp, 8 predicted proteins | sample InoplaM3SPM_FD_187592 | JGI IMG/M metagenome (GOLD analysis project Ga0209974, IMG submission 187592) | Arabidopsis thaliana rhizosphere microbial communities from the Joint Genome Institute, USA, that affect carbon cycling - Inoculated... | ecosystem: Host-associated > Plants > Roots >...
AAGGTTACTCCCTTCTGGCCCATATATTTGCCGGCGCGGTCGGCATAGCTGGTCTCGCACGGCTCGTTGCCCTTGAGGAACAGGAACTGGCAGGCGCCTTCATTGGCGTAGATCTTGGCGGGCAAGGGCGTGGTGTTGGAGAATTCCAGCGTGACATGGCCTTCCCAGCCGGGCTCGAGCGGGGTCACGTTGACGATGATCCCGCAGCGCGCATAGGTCGACTTGCCGAGGCAGATGACGAGCACGTCGCGCGGGATGCGGAAATATTCGACCGTCCGCGCCAAGGCGAAGCTGTTGGGCGGGATGATGCAAACGTCCACCTGGCGGTCGACGAAGCTGTTCGAGGCGAAGTCCTTGGGATCGACCACCGCGGAGTCGACGTTGGTGAAGATCTTGAACTCGTCGGCGACGCGGGCGTCATAGCCGTAGGAGGACAGTCCGTAGCTGATGCAGCCCTCGCGCCGCTGCGCCTCGACGAAGGGCTCGATCATGCCGGTGGCCTGTGCCTGCTCGCGAATCCAGCGATCTGATAGGATGCTCATGGTCTGGGCCTAATGGGCCGCCGCGAAGCCTTCAATTCGGCGGCGATTTTTTCTGTGGACTGGCTGCAGTCCGAGGAATTGTGGCTCCGCGTGAACGGCGCCCTGCGAAGCGCTCACAGATAATCCACAGGCGTGCTATCTTTGTTCCGCTTGGAGAACCGAGCGAAAAGCTTGAGAGCAGACCCATGGCCGAAGTTGTTCGAATCGGCGGGAGCGAGACTCCCGCGACGCCCTCGCTCCCCCAGAATATCGAGGCGGAGGCCGCGCTGATTGGCGCGCTGATGATCGACAACCGGCTGGTCGAGGATGTCCAGCTGAAGCTCCGCGCCGAGCATTTCTTCGAGCCGCTGCACGGGCGCATCTACGACGCCATCCTGAGAATGACCGACAAGAACATGGTCGCTAATCCGGTAACGCTGAAGCCGATGTTCGAGGCCGACGAGGCGATGAAGGAGGTCGGTGGCCCGGCCTATCTCGCCCAGCTGACCGGCTCCGGCGCGGCGGTCATCGGCGCCCGCGATTTCGCCCAGCAGATTTACGATCTGGCCCTGCTTCGCGCTTTGGTCGGGGTCGGCCGCGAGATGGTCGAGGGTGCGCTCGATACGTCCGAGGAAGTGGCGCCGCTGAACCAGATCGAGCGCGCCGAAAGCGAGCTGTACAAGGTCGCCGAGCAGGGCGGGGGCGAGGGCAAGGCCAAGTCGTTCGGCGATGCATCCAAGGAAGCGCTGCGGGTCGCCGAAGCGGCGCTCAACAGCGGCGGCGGCCTGAGCGGCGTCACCACCGGCCTGACCGAGCTCAACAGCCGCATGGGCGGCCTGCATCGCTCCGACCTCATCATCCTCGCCGGCCGCCCTGGCATGGGCAAGACCTCGTTGGCGACCAACATCGCCTTCGCCGCCGCCTCGCGGTTCCTGGCCGAGATCGCCGACGGTATCGAACCGGAGCGTTCGGCCGGCGCCGCCGTCGCCTTCTTCAGCCTGGAAATGTCCGCCGACCAGCTTGCCACCCGCGTGCTTGCCGAGCGATCCGAGATTCCCGGCGAGCAGATCCGCGCCGGCAAGATCGGCCGCAACGAATTCACCCGCTTTGCCCGCGCCGCCAGCGAACTCAACAACCTGCCGCTTTATATCGACGACACGCCGGCGCTGACCATCGCCGCGCTGCGCGCCCGCGCCCGGCGCCTGAAGCGCCAGAAGGGCGTCGGCATGATCGTCGTCGATTACCTCCAGCTGCTGCAGGGGACTGGCAGGGGGAATTCCGGCGAGAACCGGGTCCAGGAAATTTCCGAGATCAGCCGCGGCCTCAAGCAGCTCGCCAAGGAGTTGCACGTGCCGGTGCTGGCATTGTCGCAGCTCAGCCGCGCCGTCGAGCAGCGCGAGGACAAGAGGCCGCAACTGTCGGACCTCAGGGAATCCGGCTCGATCGAGCAGGACGCCGACATCGTCCTGTTCGTCTATCGCGAGGACTATTATCTCGCCGCCAAGCAGCCGGCGGACGACCATCCGGACGCCGAGGAATGGCGGCAGAGCATGGAACGCGCCTATGGCAAGGCGGAGGTGATCGTCGCCAAGCAGCGCCACGGCGCCACCGGCAAGGTCAAGCTCAAGTTCGACAGCCGCATCACCAAGTTCAGCGACCTCGCTGACGATGCCTATCTGCCGGAGATGCGGGGCTAGGGGAGCGCGCGACCCGACCGGGGCGTGCGTGGGGGTGGATGAGGGCGCTGGCGGTTCCCCCTCCAGCGTCCTCATCTGAAATGGACGTCGCCGTTCTTGTGACATTCAGGTCACAATGCCTATCAACCTTGCGTCGGACTGGTCGGTGCAAGCGTCCGATCGGGCCCGCAAGGCGTTGATGCGCTTGAATACTTACGGCACAATTGATGTTAAGGGATAACCATGTCGGGCAAGGGGATAATGATGCGAGGGCGTGGATATTTGCTGACGGCCATGGCTGTCACGTTGGTCGCAGCGGCGCCGGCGGATGCCAAGAAGAAGGCGCCGCCCCCTGCCCCCGTCCCGGTTGCCGCGCCGCAGGTCGCCTTGCCGAGCTCGCCCAACGGAGCGACCGTCCGTTATTTCTATGAGCGCCGAAATTATGCGCCGATCTGGTTCCGCGCCGAGGCCGGCGACCAGGCGATCGGCCAGCTGCTGACCATCCTTCGCCAGGCGCCGATCGACGGCATGGCGAACGGCCCGCAGGTCGCCGCCCAGGTCGAGGCGGCCGTGGCCGCCGCGCGGACCGGCGATGCGATGAAGCAGAAGGAAGCGGAGCTCGCCCTGAGCGCGGCCTGGGTCGATTACGTGCAGACGCTGCAGCGGCCGACGTCGAACGTCATCTGGGGCGATCCCTATCTCACGATGAAGCCGGCTCACCCGGACCGGACGATGTCGCTGCTGGCGGCCGCGCCGTCGGTCTTGCCCCACCTGCAGTCAGTGTCATCGGTCAACCCGATCTACGCGGCCATCCGCCAAGTGGCGGTCGCCGAGGCCGCGGCCAACGGCGGCCGTGCCTCGGACAAGGCGATGCTCAACCTGGAGCGATCGCGGATCATCCCGGGCACGGGCAAGTATATCGTCGTCAATTCGGCCGAGCAGCGGCTGCACATGTATGAGAATGGGCAGGATGTCGGGTCGATGAAGGTCGTCGTCGGCGACAAGGAACATTACGGCCTGCCGACCCCGATCATTGCAAGCACCATCCACTATGCGATCGCCAATCCCTACTGGCACGTTCCCGAGCACCTCGTCCGCAAGTTCGCCCCGAGAATCGCGAAAGAGGGCCAGGCGTTCATGAACCGCAATGGCTATGAGGTCCTGACCGACTTCGGCCCCAATGCGCAGCCGGTGCCGATTTCGTCGATCGACTGGAAGGCGGTAGGGGCCGGAACGACCAAGGTCCTCATTCGCCAGAAGCCCAACAGCATCAATTCCATGGGCAAGATGAAATTCCCCTTCCCCAACCGGGAGGGCATTTACCTGCACGACACGCCGCTGAAGGAATATTTCAGCCTGGCGAACCGTGCCAAATCCAATGGCTGCATCCGCGTCGAGGATTATCGCCGGCTCGCCAACTGGATCTTCGGCCGCGACGTGGCCGCTGCCGGCAGCGAGCCTGAACAGCATGTTTCGGCGCCCCGCGGCGTGCCCGTCTATGTGACCTACCTGACGATGGTCCCGACATCCGAGGGCATGGCCAGCTTCACCGACCGCTATGGCTGGGATCGCCCCGGCGTCCTCGCCGGCGGGATGGACGTGACGGTGGGCGGCAGCTCAACCGCGAGCGCCCTGGCGGCCAGCGCCGGCAGCAGCGCCAACTAACTAGAGCGGCCGCCTCAGTCTTCCTGCAGATTGGGGTCGCGCAGGCCGTCGGCGACGTTTGCGCGCGCAAGGTCGGCCTCGCTGCTGGTCACCGGATAGGCGCAGTAATCGGCCGCGTAGAAGGCGCTCGGGCGGTGGTTGCCGCTGAGGCCGATACCGCCGAACGGAGCATTGGACGGGGCGCCGTTGGTCGGCTTGTTCCAATTGATCACTCCGGCGCGGACCTGCTTCCAGAACTGGTCGTACTGGCTTGGGCTGCCGCCGACGAGGCTCGCGGCCAGGCCAAAGCGCGTATTGTTCGCCTCGGCTATGGCGGCTTCGAAATCCGCGACCCGGACAAGCTGCAGCACGGGTCCAAACAATTCCTCGTCCGGGCGGCCCTTGATATCCGTGACATCGATCAGGGCGGGCGTCAGGAAGGGCTTGTCCTCATCCGGGCGGTCGAGCCGCCGGATCGGCTTGCCGCCCTTCATCATGAGTTCGACCCATCGCTCCTGCAGATGGTGCGCCGCCTGGTTATCGATCACCGGCCCCATGAACGGCGGCGGGTCGGCGTGGGGATGATCGACGATCATCCGGTCGATCAGTTCGGTGAGCTTTCCGACCAGCTTGGCTTCCTTGCCGTCCTCGACGATCAGCCGCCTTGCGGCCGTGCAGCGCTGGCCGGCCGAGAGATAGGCCGACTGCATGACGATCGTCGCGGCCGCGACGATATCCTTGGCGTTCCAGACGACGATCGGATTATTGCCGCCCAGCTCCAGCGCCAGCATTTTGTGCGGCGTCTTCGCGAACTGCTCGTGCAGCGCCATGCCGACGCGAACGGAGCCGGTGAACAGCAGGCCGTCGATACCGGGCTCGGCAGCCAAAGCGCGACCCTCTTCGGGGCCGCCGATCAACAGGCGGACGACGCCCTCGGGGATGCCCGCGGCATGAAAGCAATCGACCAGCATCGCTCCGGTCCCGGGGGTCTTCTCGGAAGGCTTGAAGACGACGGCATTGCCGGCGATCAGCGCCGGGACGATGTGGCCATTGGGCAGGTGCGCCGGGAAATTATACGGACCGAGAACGGCCAGCACGCCATGCGGCTTGTGGCGCACCGCGATCTTGTTGCCGAGCGCCGCCTCGAGCTTTCGCATCGGCGTCCGCTCCATATAGGCGTTGGCCGAAATTTCGACCTTGTTGACGACCGCGCCGACCTCGGTCCGAGCTTCCCACAGGGGCTTGCCGGTTTCCCGGGCGAGGAGGTCGGCGAACAGCTTCTCGCGGGCCCGCACCTCATTGGCGAAGCGGCGCAGCGCCTCGATGCGGTAGCCGATGCTGTGCGCGGCCCATTCCGGCCAGGCTGCGCGCGCGGCAGCGACTTCGGCCGCCGGATCGCCGACCGTGCCGGACCATATCTCGGCGCCGGTCGCCGGTTCTGTGGATACTAGACGCGCAGCCATTGCGGGCTTCGGTAAAGGCTGGGACCCTGTGGTCAAGGCGGTCAAGCCGCGCCCATCGCTGCCGCCATCCGGCGGACGGCGGCAATCTTGTCCTCGAAAGGCTGCCAGTCGTCGCTTTCGGCGATCGCCCCCCAGATCGCCTCGACCTCGTCGATATGCATCGAGCAGGGCGCCGGACCGGCCCAGTAAGGATGCGATCGGGCGGGCGGATTGGAGCGGCTGTCAAGCAGCCTGGCGAATTTGCGGAAGGGTTCGGAAGGGTAGGAATCGGCGCCCGGATCGATGCCCCCGCGCCAATCGAAGAAAACGCGATCGATTTTCGCTTCGCCGGACTGGAGAGCCTGGATGAGCGCGGCGGCGAGCGAGCGATCTTCGTCTCCGTCCCTCCGATCCACGCCCAGGCGCCGCAGCATCGCGGCAACAAGGGCCGTCTCAAACTGGATGGGCCAGGCCTGCAGGACTTCGGCCAGCGGCGGCGCCTCTGCGACCAGCGCGAGGCAACCGGCGAGTTGGGCGAGGTTCCAGTGGATTGCCTCCGGCTGGCGGCCAAAGGCGTACAGGCCCGTCTCGTCGAAATAGGCGGCGGTAAAGGCCTCGTCCCATTCCGGGGTGAACCGCCAAGGGCCGTAGTCGAAACTTTCACCGGTCATGGCGATATTGTCGCTGTTGAGGACCCCATGCACGAACCCGGCCGTCATGTAGGATGCGGCAAGCCCGGCAGTCCGGCCGGCGACAAGCTCGAACAAGCGGTGTGCTCCGGAGTCCGGCGATTCCCCGTACAGATGCTCGAGGCAATAGCGGACGAGCCTGGCGATGTTCTCCGACTGCTCGAAGAAGGCGAGGCGTTGGAAGGTGCCGATGCGAATGTGGCCGTGACCGAGCCGGGTGAGCACCGAGGAGCGCGTGGGCGACGGCTCGTCGCCCCGGACGAGCTCCTCGCCGGTCTCGAATAAAGCGAAGGTCTTGGACGTATTGACCCCCAGTGCTTCCAGCATCTCCGTGGCAAGCACCTCGCGGACGCCGCCCTTCAGGGTGAGGCGGCCGTCGCCGAAGCGGCTGTAGGGAGTCTGGCCGGACCCCTTGGTGCCGAGATCGAGCAAGCGGCCGGCGTCGTCCCGCAACTGGGCAAACAGGAAGCCGCGGCCATCGCCGATCTCCGGATTGTAGGTGCGGAACTGGTGGCCGTGATAGCGCAGCGCCAGCGGCTGCCGGAGATTGTCCGGAAGCGGCTCGAAGCGATGGAAATGCGCTTTCCAGTCGACGCCGTCGAGCCCGACCTTTTCCGCCCAGCCGCGGTTGAGGAACCGCGGGACGGCTTTCGGGAAGTTCGCCGGCTCCACGGCATCGTAGAAATCGGGACCGAGCTCGATAATCCGAGGGTCGGCAAGATAGGGTTGCCGGGACGTCATTGGCTGGCGATAGGGGAGGAGAAGCGAGTGGGGAAATGTTTATGGCGGCGTGGCAGGACCGTTTCTGGACGAGCAGCGACGGCCTTAGGCTGCATTATCGGGACTATGCGGGGCCAGCCGACCGCCCGCCGATCCTCTGCCTCCCGGGCCTGACTCGCAACGCCCGCGATTTCGAACCGGTCGCCGACCGGCTGGCGGGCGAATGGCGGATCCTGGCCGTCGAGTTCCGGGGGCGCGGGCAATCGCAACATGACCCCAACCCGGACAATTACGTGCCTCACACCTACGCCACGGATTTGCTGAAGCTGCTCGACCAGCTCGGCATCGCCGACGCCGTCTTCTTCGGCACGTCGCTGGGGGGCATTGTCACCATGCTGATGAGCTCCACCGACCCGGAACGGATCGCCGGTGCGCTGCTCAACGACATCGGGCCCGAAATCGAGGAGGCCGGGGTCGAGCGGCTGCGCAGCTATGTCGGCAAGGCTTCGTCCTGGTCGACCTGGGCGGAGGCGGGCGAAGCCGCCGCCCAACGCAACCGCATCGCCTTCCCCCATTACACGCCCGAGCAATGGGAGCATTTTGCCCGCCGGCTGGCGAGCGAGCGGCCCGACGGCAGCGTCCAGGCCGATTATGACATGGCCATTTCCCAGGCTTTTGCCGAGGACAAGGGCACCCCGGAGTTCGAGCCGTGGACCCTGATCCAAGGGCTCGAGGACAAGCCGGTCATGATCGTCCGCGGCGAGACCAGCGACCTGTTCTCGGCCACGACAGCGGACCGGATGCTGGCCGCGCTTCCCAAGGCGGAGCTGGTCACCATCCCGGGCATTGGCCATGCACCGATCCTCGATGAACCGGAGGCAGCGGCGGGGATCGATCGATTGCTTGAGCGGGTGCTGGTCGAAGAGGCGCTCAGCCGGACGTCAGCCGCCTGAGCTTGGCGAGCGCAGCCTGATCGCCCTCTTCCGGCGAAATGGTCGACTGGAACTTCCCGTTCCTGTCGAACAGCAGGACGGTCGCCGTATGGTCGACCGTATATGCCTCTCCCTCGCCGACCTTCTCCGAAAAGATGCCGAAGTCCTTCTTGACCTTGGCAATCTGCGCCGGACTGCCCGTCAAACCGACGATCGGCGCTCCAAACAGATCGGTATATTTGCCGACCTCGGCGGGTCCGTCGCGTTCCGGATCGACGGTCACGAAGAGAATCCTGAACGCCTCGTCGTCGCCCATCTGCCGCCTCAGCTTCACCAGACGGGCGAGGGTCGTCGGGCAAACGTCCGGGCAATGGGTGAAGCCGAAGAACATGGTGTATGGACGGCCGGCAAGCCGGTTGCTGGCGAAAGGCTGGCCGTTGCTGTCGACGAGCGTGAACGGCCCGCCGAAGCTGACCTGCTGCTGTTGCGGTTCCGGCGGTCCCGCCTGACGCCAATAGAGCGCGGCGAAACCGATAGCCGCGGCGGCGACGAGCAACCAAAGGACGATCCGCAGCGCCTTCATCCTAATGAACCATCCCGCCTTCGGCCGCCGGCTTCACCATGATTCGGACCTGTTTCGGCTTTGACCTAGCGAACTGAAGGGTGAGGTCGAAGCCGTCGCCGGCCTTCAGAGGTTGGCTGAGGCCCATGATCATGACGTGCGCGCCCCCCGGAGCGAGGGCGAGCTTTCCATTCGACGGGACTACCATGCCCTGCGCCGGGTCGATCGCGCGCATCCGCATCACGCCATCGTTCATGGTGGTTTCGTGGAGCGTCGCCTCGCCGGCGGCCGAGCGGACCCCGATCAGCTTGTCGGCGGCGCCCTTATTCTCGATCGTGACATAGGCCGCAGCCACGTCGGACTGGCCGGTCTCGCGGGCCCAGCCGTCGTGGAGCGAAATCTTCGGGTCCTGCCCCGAGCAGGCGGCCAGGAGCACGAACAAGGCGATCGGGAGGGGTTTCAACATCGGCGCCCCTATGGGCACCGGGCGACGCTCCGGCAAGGGGCGAGGCCGATGGCCGGGCATTTGGCATGGACCTTGCGGCCAAAAGGGCATGAACAGGCCTATGCGCAAGGGCGGCGAGGCGCCGGACGGGGAGCCTGCTGTCCGATTGCGGACAATGGCGTACGATTCCGGACAGGAAAAGGGTGGAGGCCCGAGCCGGAATCGAACCGGCGTGCAAGGATTTGCAGTCCTCTGCGTAACCACTCCGCCATCGGGCCTCAGCGGGACGGCGGAGATGGTCGGGTGGCCAACGCTTGTCAACCGCTCCGAAAGACGCGCGCGCCACTCGTCCGCTCGTCTTTTCGACCGGCGGCGGTCAGCGTGGCTTGGCCTCAATGCCGCCTCCCTTTATGGACTGCCTTGCAAGGCCAGTGTATTACTGGCATATAACAGTCGAACGACTTTCGAGGAGCCGATGTCCCCGCGCACGCCTGACTTTACGGCCGCCCGCCAGGCCATGATCGACAGCCAGTTGCGGCCGCAGGGGGTCACCAACCCGGCCGTGCTGGCAGCCATGGCGTCCGTCCCTCGCGAGCAGTTCGTGCCGGAGGCGGCGCGGGCGCTCGCCTATAGCGATCGTCCGATCGACCTCGGCGAGGGCAAGGCGCTGATGCCGCCGGCGGCGCTCGGCAAGCTGGTCACCGAACTGGAGCCGCGCCCCGGCGAGCGGGCTCTCGTCGTCGGTTCCGGCAATGGTTACGCGGCCAAGGTGCTGGATGCATTGGGTCTCGATGTCGACGAGGCCGAAGAGCATCATTCAGCTGACAAGGCCCTGTACGACATCATCCTGATCGACGGCGCCGTGGAAGACATTCCGGCCGGCCTGGTCGCGCGGCTGGCGCCTCATGGCCGGCTCGGCGCGGCCATCGCCGAAAACGGTGTCACCCGGCTGGCCGTCGGCCAGGTCGCTGGCGGGGCGCTTGGCCTCAGGCGGTTCGCCGATGGCGGCGTGCCACTGATCCCCGGTTTCACCCGGCCGCGGCCGTTCACATTCTGACGATGGAGTTACTGTTGACGCGTCACCTGATTATCGGCGCGCTGGTTGCGTCCCTGATGGCCGAAGCAGCTTCCGCGGACACGCTCCGCGAGGCTTTGAACTCGACCTACGCGACCAACCCGACGCTCAATGCACAGCGCGAGGCGCTGAAGTCGACCGACGCCACGGTCGCGATCGCCCGCGCCGGCGGCCGGCCGACGATCACCGGCACGGTCGGCGTCAACCGCAACCTGACGCGCAGCGGCGTCATTGCCCAGACCCAGGGGAATGACCACAACATCAGTCTCAGCGGCGGCGCAGAGCTCAGCATTCCGATCTTCCAGGGCGGCAGCGTGCGCAATTCGGTCCAGGCCGCCAAGACCCGCGTCCAGGCGGGAAGGGCGACATTGCGGGCAGTCGAAGGCGACATCTTCACCGAGGCGGTCGCCGCCTACATGGACGTGATGCGCGACCGGGCGATCGTCGAGCTC
>Ga0209974_10000947_pt1 | contig 10155 bp, 9 predicted proteins | sample InoplaM3SPM_FD_187592 | JGI IMG/M metagenome (GOLD analysis project Ga0209974, IMG submission 187592) | Arabidopsis thaliana rhizosphere microbial communities from the Joint Genome Institute, USA, that affect carbon cycling - Inoculated... | ecosystem: Host-associated > Plants > Roots >...
CGGTACGGCCGCGCCGCCGGCCCCCGGTGCTGCGGCGAGCCCGGCGATGGACGAAGGCCGCGCGTATGAGGCGGCGCAACTGCATCGTCGCAGCGGGAACTATCCGGCGGCGATCACCGCGTTCCAGAGCTTCATCGGTCAGCATCCGAAGAGCCCGCTCGCGCCGCGCGCGCAGTACTGGATCGGCGACTCGTACTACAACCTGCGCGACTACAGGAATGCGATCGCGAACCAGCAGAAGCTGCTCAGCGCCTATCCGGAAAGCTCGTCCGTGCCTGACGCGCTGCTCAACATCGCGAGCTCGCAGCAGGAACTCGGCGATGCGGCGGCGGCCCGCAAGACGCTGGATAGCCTCGTCGCGCGCTATCCGACCAGCGACGCCGCGGAAAAAGCGCGACGCAGGATGGCGAACGTCCGCTAAGTCTTCCGCTCATGCGGTAACGACGTGCCGCAAATAATCGGGTCGCACGCCTGATGCAGCGCGCAGTGGTTCTGCTTTCCGGCGGGCTCGATTCCGCCACGACACTCGCCCTTGCCCGCAGCGAGGGCTATGCCTGCCACTGCCTCACTGTCGATTACGGCCAGCGCCATCGGGCGGAACTCGATGCCGCAATGCGCGTCGCGACTGCACTGCATGCAGCCGAGCACCGCATGCTGCGCTTCGATCTCGCCGCGATCGGCGGCTCTGCGCTCACCGATCCGGCTATCCCGGTGCCCGAGACGCCCACCACCGGCATTCCGGTAACCTACGTCCCGGCGCGCAACACCATCCTGCTTGCGCTCGCGCTTGCCTGGGCGGAAGTGCTGCCGGCGCAGGACATTTTTTTCGGCGCCAACGCCGTCGATTATTCCGGATACCCGGACTGCCGCCCGCAGTACATGCAGGCGTTCGAGGCGCTCGCGAATCTTGCCACCAAAGCGGGCGTCGAGGGGCGGCGTCTCACGCTGCATACGCCGATCATCATGCTCAGCAAGGCCGACATCATCCGCCGGGGCGTCGAGCTGGGGGTGGATTACACGCTCACCGTTTCGTGCTATCAGGCGGACCCCGCAGGCCGTGCATGCGGGCGCTGTGACGCGTGCCGCCTGCGTCGCGCTGGTTTCGAAGCAGCCGCGCTCGCCGATCCCACGCGCTACGTGCGCTGAATGCGCCTGGCGATGGAACCATGAATTAGTATTTGCTAATATATCTTCCCGCCCCGCGCGAGGCGCAGCCATGAACTTCACCATCCACCACCAGGTCCTGCTCTCGGTGTTCGCGGTCGCCGCAGTGATGGGCGCCGTGGCGAACAAGACCAATTTCTGCACCATGGGCGCGGTGTCCGACTGGATCAACATCGGCGACACCGGACGTATGCGCGCATGGGTCTTTTCGATGGCGATCGCGCTGCTCGGCGTGCTTGCGCTCGAGGCGGCGGGCGTGGTGAATCTTTATGCCGAGACTTTTCCGCCGTACCGCACCGCCAACTTCGCCTGGCTGCGCTACATACTCGGCGGCCTGCTCTTCGGCATCGGCATGACGCTCGGCAGCGGTTGCGGCAACAAGACGCTGGTGCGGGTCGGCAGCGGAAACCTGAAGTCTCTGCTGGTGCTCGCGGTCGCTTCGGTCGCCGCTTACTTCATGCTGTGGTCGGCGCTGTTCGAAATAGCGTTCCTCTCGTGGATCGGGCCGACCACCGTCAACCTCGCGCAGCACGGCGTCGCCAACCAGGAGCTTTCCACCGTGCTCGCCGGGATGGTCGGCCTGCCATCCGCGGCCTGGCTGCATCTGCTCATCGGGGCAGTGGTTGTGGTGGGCATGCTGGCCTTCGTGTTCCGCTCCGTCGATTTCCGCGGCAGCCGCGACAACATGCTCGGTGGCGCGGTGGTGGGGCTCGCTGTGGTCGCCGGCTGGTGGATCACCGGCGGGCCGTGGGGACGACAGTGGAAGGAGTACGCCGAGATGGCGATTGACGTGCCGAGCCGCGTGCAGGTGCAGTCCTACACCTTCGTGAGTCCCATGGGCGACAGTGCGCGCTACCTGCTCGATCCGGACAATTTGCTGCTGGTCAATTTCGGCGTGGTGGCGCTCGCGGGCGTCATCGTGGGCTCGCTGGTCTACGCGCTCGCGACGCGCAGGTTTCGCATCGAGTGGTTCACGTCGGGCGCTGATTTCGGGTGGCATGCGACCGGCGGCGCACTCATGGGCATTGGCGGCGTGCTCGCGATGGGCTGCACCGTGGGGCAGGCAATCACCGGCATCTCCACCCTCGCGATCGGATCGATCCTCACCTTCATGGCGATTGTCATCGGCTCCGCCGGCACGATGAAATTCCAGTACTGGCGCATGATGCAGGAAGCGTAATTTCGATCGGTCCGTCTCCCCGGCGCAAGCCGGGGCCCAGCAAAAACGCCTTGTAAGCAACACGCGGAAAAACCGCGTTTATACGCGCCTCTTCGATTGACCCATCAGCGTGCCAACCGTAAAATTACGCCCTTTTCCCGGGCGGTTAGCTCAGTCGGTAGAGCAGCGGACTTTTAATCCGTTGGTCGGGAGTTCGAATCTCCCACCGCCTACCAAGTTTACAAAGGGTTAGCTAACCGCTGGCCCTTTGTTCTTTGTGGCGTAGGGAAAACGAGACGTCTCGCGGCATGCACATCTACGCAATAAGAATGGCGGCCACGTAGGACGCATATAACGCCAGCAGAATTGTTCCTCTACCGCGTCCGATTACGCCATCGCGTGGTGGAAATACGATCACCATGCTAAGTACTCCGAATCCCAGCGCAGCAACTACTGTCTGCCACTCAATGCTTATCGGGTAAATGACCGAAGCTACCGGAACGATCCAGAGACCATTGAATATATTGCTGCCGAGCACTGTCCCAAGCCCAACCTCATCGTGACCTCGCCACTTCGCGATTACGGCAGTCGCAAGTTCTGGAACTGACGTTCCGACCGCCACGATGGTTGCGCCTATTACGAATTCGGTTATTCCGAACGAAGCTGCAACACCACGCGCGCCGCTGACAATGAGTTGGCCAGCCAGGAACAATAACGAGAGCCCCAGGGTCGCATAAGCTGCGACTCGCCAAACTAACACTACCTCCGTCGCGTCCGACGTAGCTCGCTGCCTTATGGCTTCCTTGACTATAGCAACAAACCAAATCGCGAAGAGGCATAGAAGAATCGTCCCATCTGCTCGCGAGAATGTTCCATCGATGCATAGGAAGCCCGTGGCGATGGGCACCGCAAGCGCCACGGGAAAATCGCGACGTAAACTACCCCATGGGCTCCGGATCGGAGAGATAGCTAGTACGAGCCCTAGTATGAGGGCCACGTTTACGACACTGCTGCCAAGCGCATCGCCAAGCGCGATCTGCGGTTTCTGTGCGTACGCAGAGGTAATCGCCACGGCAAGCTCCGGACTGGAGGTCGCAAATGCCGCCACTGTCGCGCCGATAATCGCGCCCGATATCCGTGCCGCTCGCGCAATTCCCACGGCACCACGAACGAAGAGCTCGCCTCCGACTGCGGCGCAAACGACCCCGCCCACCAGTAACAGGTAGTCCCGCAATTCAACGACTCCCTAGCATGCCAGTCCAGAGTCCTTCGCCGTTGCCTTGATCTGCATCAATACACCCTGTAAACCACGAATTATCATTGAAGCCCTATTGCGGAGAGGGAGCAATGGCGAACATCCTGGTGCCGGTAGATGGATCCAGAAATGCTATGCGGGCCATAGACTACGCCATCAGACTCGCAAACGGCGGACCACTGGAGCTGCACCTGCTGACGGTGGCGCCGCCGCTTGATGATTATGGGATGGTGGCGGCGTACTTGTCGCGTCAACAGCACACGCGAGAGATGAAGGTCCGAGGAGCATCAGTCCTTCAGGGCGCCACCGCACGGGCACGCGCACCGAAGGTCAAGACCACGACTCACCTGGTGATTGGCGATGTACCGGACAGCATTGTGCGGACCGCACGCCGGTTGCACTGTGATGCCATCGTGATGGGCACCCGCGGGATGGGGCTGCTGAAGGATCTGCTACTTGGTTCGGTGGCGAGCAAGGTCCTACATCTGACTCGCATCCCGGTCACTTTGGTCAAGTAAGCTCGCTAAGCACGAGGGCGCACCCTAGTTCACCAGATAGGCATGAACGATAGCTGCCACAGCGCCCAGAGTGCCGATGAGGGCCAGCACTTGTAGTGTGGTCATACGATGCCAGCCAGCTTTAAGTCGGGTCTCGCTACGTTTCACCTTCAATGCCTTACGGAAAAAATACCAGTATACCCAATGGCATGAACGGAGCCCCGCGGGAGGCCCTGGCTCGACATCGCGTGTAGCACTTGCTTGAACTCGGTAGCCTGAGCGTGAAAGACCTTCACGCCGGAATCTGGCAATTGATCCAAATCACGATAAGCCGGTCCAACCGTCATGGATCGGTATCGCGTAATCGGTCTCCTAATGGCGACACCCTTGCTCGCCGCTGCAGCGTCTCCAACGGCAGTTCCGGAAATCGCTGCGCAATTGCCATCAGGCATCTATGCCGGTCACGCTATTCAGGCGGACAGGAAGCACGACCTGTCTTTGAACGTCCGCGAATCGAAGCCTGGCGGCCAATTCGTCGGCACCGTCCACTTTCAGGGAAACGTTCGATGTGAGTCCGCATTCCCGATGAGCGGCGACATAAAACCTGCTGGCGTAGTCCGCATCGAATCGAGGACAGGCGTCGACCGAGAGTGCCAGCGCACCTTCAATCTGAATCTGGCAGGTAACGAGCTGAAGGGGACGATGTTGACGACGGCGGGGACGTATCAGGTATTACTCAAGCGGTCCGGGCAGTGAACAAACCCGCTCGCGTAGATCATCTTTCCGATCTTACCGAGGCAGTAAGGCGGCTCACGAATTCATCGCGAATCCTGTCAGCAGCCATAGAGAAGTTCGCTATTCCGAAGCCGGTGAAACAGGATCCGGCGCTCACAAGGCTGTTGTCTCGATTGACCAGGCGCTTTGACACGCCAGTGGTTAAGTATCTTCGAAGGTTCTAGGACACGCGGTCTGCCTATGTGGGCGTAATCGGCTCGCCGGCACCAGCGAAGCGTGGACGCTTCGCCCTGATCCGCACCGTTCGGGCCGACGGTGTAGAGCCGGATACTACGCATCACCAGTCCGCACGATGTCTCTTGCGACTGCCGCTCTCGTTGTGCCGGACTTTAAGCATGGCCCTTTCAATATCGAACTGGGATAGCAAGCCAACGGTCTTCGCCAGCTCGTATAGCAGCGCATTGAACAGCGGCTGCCCACTGAACAACCTCAGATACTCACGGGCACGCGGGGCGCAACGGGTTTCTATGGAAGCGATACGGCTTTTCGATCTCACGGATAGAGTACAAAAAAATCCCTGCACGAATTAGGGGAGGGAGGGTGTGCAGGGCTTGCTCGTTGAGCTAATGATGCCATTTTAGTTGCGAACCGCAAAAGCTGAAGTCGGTACGACTGGACAAAGTGCTGTGGCGTTTTCTCTACAGCAACGATGGCCTTCAACGGCGAACGTTGGCATGCCGCAAGCGGTCAGAGGTAGCGCGGTGCCTCAGCCGTCAACTGAATTCGGGTTTTGACATGCGCTCCTGGATTGCAGCGCTTTTGATGACATTATTGCCCACGGGCGCGGCGCATGCAGCGGAAGGCGCGAAGGCGGAATCCGCGCAGAAGAAAGCGGTAGAACTCGAACAGAAAGCGCGCGCGGATGGCGGTGCGGGCATCCCCGAGCCCGCGAAGATAACGAAGACGGAAGCGCAGGCGGTGGATCCGGACGGCAAGAAGCCGCTGGACGATCCGATCACCTGTCTGGCGCGCACGATCTACTGGGAAGCCAAAGGAGAAGGCATCGCGGGCATGGAGGCCATCGCCAATGTCGTGATGAACCGGCTCGGTCACGAGGGGTTTCCCGATACCGTCTGCGAGGTCGTGAGACAGGGCTACGAGCGGGGCGCCTGCCAGTTCTCGTGGTGGTGCGACGGCCGTTCCGACAATGCGCAGGACGCCAAGCCCTACGAAATCGCCAAGGAAATAGCGCGGAAGGCGCTCAACCGGCAAATCGAGGACCGGACCGGCGGCGCGCTGTATTTCCACCAGCGCGCGGTGAGTCCGCAATGGTCCGCGAAGTACGTCAAGACCGTTGAACTCGGCGAGCACATTTTTTACAGGCCGCCGGGGCGCGCCGCCAAGTAGGCAACGTCGGTGATGTGACCGCTTCGGCGCGGCGCAGACTAGTGCAGCGTGAAGGAGGCCGGCGGTGTTTCGAGCAGTCGCTTCACGCTTGCCGTATCGAGCGGTTTCACGAGATGCAGATCGAATCCCGCTTCCCTCGACTCCTGGATGTCCGAAGGCTGTCCCCAGCCGGTAAGTGCGATCAGCAGGAGCTTGTTCCGGTTTTCGTGACTGCGCAGCGCACGCGCGATGTCATAGCCATTCATCCCCGGCATGCCGATGTCGAGGAACACGAACTCGGGCTTGAATTCCTCCACCGCCTTGAGCGCGGCATGCCCGTCATGCGCGATGCGCGCCTCGTGCCCTTCGCACTGCAGGAGTAGCTGCAGCATTCTCGCCGCGTCCACGTGATCGTCGACGACCAGGACCCGGCGGGGGGAGATGGCGCGCGTGCTCCGCTCCTCCGCTACGGCAGGCGTGCGATCGATGGGCGCGAGCGCCCGCGGCAGCCGTATGTGAAATACGCTGCCTTTTCCGGGGCCCTCGCTTTCGACCGTCACCGTGCCGCCGTGCAACTCGACGATGCGCCGTGCGAGCGACAGGCCGATGCCCAACCCGGAATTCGCCTCGCGTGCCGGACGGCTGCCTTGGTCGAACAGATTGAATATGCGGTCCAGGTCTTCGTGGGCGATACCGCGCCCCGTGTCGCTGATCGACAGCACAATATCGTCGGCGAGCTTCTGCCCCGTCACACTGATGGCGCCGCCCTCGGGCGTGTAACGGCTCGCATTGTTCAGGATGTTGGACATGACCTGGGCAAGCCGGTGCTGGTCACCGAAGACGGTGAGCGGTTCCGGAGGCAACTTGATTGCCAGTTGCTGCCGGGCGCGTTCGGTCGTAGGCCGCAACGCTTCTACGCTCCCGTTCACGACGTCCGTCATATCCACGATTCCACGCGCAATCGTGAGCGCACCGCGCGCGATGCGATTGACGTCGATCAGGTCGTCCACGATGCGCGCCAGGTGCCGCGCCTGCCGCGTCACTACGCCGAGCAGGGGAGTGCTCGTGGCCTCGTTTATTCCGGTTCGCTCCAGCGTTTCGACCGCGTTCAGTATCGGCGCCAGCGGATTGCGCAGCTCGTGCGCCAGCATGGCGATGAATTCGTTCATGCGCCGGGCGGTTTCCTCCGCCTCCCGGTACTGACGACGTTCGGTGAGATCCTGCGTCACTTTGGCGTAGCCGCAGGGTACGCCTTCGGCGTCGTGGAGTGCCGTGATGACCACGTGCGCCCAAAACCGCTCGCCGTTCTTGCGTACCCGCCAGCCTTCCGCCGCGGCGCGGCCGGCCGCCCGCGCGGTGCGCAATTCCTGCCATGGTTTCCCGGCCTTGATGTCGTCGACCGGGCACAGCCAAGAAAAGTGCCGCCCGAGCACCTCCGACGCGGAGTAGCCGTATATACGCTGCGCGCCGCTGTTCCAGCTCGATACCAGCCCCTCGTTGTCGAGCATGTAAAGTGCATAGTCCTGCACGCCCTCGATGAGGAGCCGGAAGCGCTCCTCGCTCTGGCGCAGCTTTTCCTCGTTGCCGCGTCGTATAGTGAGATCGCGCGTAACCTTCGAATAGCCGATCATCCGGCCGTCCTCGCGGCGCAACGCGGTGATCACGACGTTGGCCCAGAAACGCGAGCCGTCCTTGCGCACGCGCCAGCCTTCGTCCTCGAAGCGGCCATCCGCAGCGGCCATGCGCAGCTCGCGCTCCGGCCATTGCCGATCCAGTGCGTCGCGGGGATAGAAGATGGAGAAGTGCCTGCCGATCACTTCTTCGGCGGCATACCCTTTGATCAGGCGTGCGCCCAGATTCCAGGTCCGGATGACGCCTTCAGGGTCCAGTATGAAAATGGCATAGTCCCTGATTCCCGCAACGAGCGTCTCGTAGATGCGCGGATCGTCGGAAGGCAGCGCCATGACTTGAAACTTTGGTTGGGTTGTAGTGCCCGGTTTGTAAGAAAGACGGTGTTCAACGCGTGTTCGACCACCAGAACGCGCCGCCGGGAAGGCGCGCATCGGGCGAGCACAAAAGCTTACGCCGTCGATAGTGCGCTTTCAATATGAAAATCATGTAGCGATACAGCCACACGCAGCAGTGCTTCCGGCGCAGGCACGCGTGGTATCTTAGGCTGGATCGATGAAAGGAGAGTCGCATGTTACGGGTCGCGATACACGGGCTGGGCAGGTGGGGCAACCGGCTGGCGGAGTCCGTGCAGCAGAGCGGGAAGCTGCGCATCGTGAAGGGCGTTTCGCGGCAGCCCGAGAAGCACCGCGATTTCTCCGAGCGCAGCGGCATTCCGCTTATCGGTTCGTACGCCGATGTGCTGAGCGACCCGGGCATCGACGCTGTGCTGCTCGCAACGCCGCATTCGCAGCATCACCAGCAGATCGTGGCGGCCGCGCGCGCGGGCAAGCATGTCTTCGTCGAGAAGCCGATCACGCTCACCCGCACCAGCGCGGAGGACGCGGTCTCAGCCTGCCGCGCCGCGGGCATCACGCTCGGCCTCGGTTTCAATCGCCGCTACGCGCCCGCATACGTAGAGATGATGCGGCGCATCCGCGCGGGCGAAATTGGCGATGTGCTGCACATCGAGGGCCAGCATTCGGGCCCGACCGGGTACCGGCTGCGGCCGGGGAACTGGCGGGCAACCCGTGCCGAGGCACCCGGCGGTGGCATGACGGCGCGCGGCATTCACGCCCTCGACGGCATGATCCAGATCGCCGGCCTGATCACGTCGGTGTACGCATTGAGCGAGCGGCGCAAGCTGCCGGCCGAGGTGGAGCTCGATGACACGACTTCGATGCTCCTCAAGTTTTCGAGCGGCGCGACCGGTTATCTGGGCACCGTTTTTGCAACCGGCGATTTCTACCGGGTCCACGTGTTCGGCGCCAAAGGCTGGCTGGAGATGCGCGGCGATACCGAACTGATCTCGCGCGGCCTGGACGACAAGCCCGAGCGCCACACCTTTCCCGCCATCGACAAGGAGCGGGCGGTGCTGGAGGCGTTTGCGGATGCCGTGGCCGAGAAACGGCCCTGCATGGTGCCACCGGAGCAGGCGGTGAACGGCATTGCGGTGCTCGAGGCGATCGTTGCCTCGGCGGCCGCGGGAAAAGCGATATCGATCTGATCGGATGATGATTTGCGGGGGGAATTCTTACCTTTACGGCGCGGTCCAACGAGGCGCAGAGTTACGATTTGTAACAAATTGTCGGGGATCGTAACCGACCGTTCCGCTACCATGGTGCCGAAGCCGGAATCCTCGGAGCGAGGAGGCACAATGAAAACAGTCAAGATCACCCTCATGCTCGCCGCGCTCGCGAGCGCCGTCATCAGCGCGCCGGTGTTCGCGGGCGGCGGGCGCGGCCACCATTTCCGCGGCCATCACCATCACTTTCATCGCCACAGCCGTGCGCACATCGGCGTATTCATCGGCGCGCCGCTGGTGTTCGCCCCCTGGTACTACTCGCGCTATTACTATCCACCTGCGGTCGTGGTTCACACGCCGCCGCCGGTCTATGTCGAGCGGGGACCGGCCGGTGCGGTCGATGATGCACAGTACTGGTACTACTGCCGTGAATCCGAAACCTATTATCCTTACGTGAAGGAGTGCGCCGGCGCGTGGCAGAAGGTCGTGCCGCAGCCTCCTTCGTCATGATCGGGATGCCCATGTCGAGAAGTCTCAAGTTCACCGCTGTCTTCGCGCTGCTCGCGGTTGCGGGCTGCGCCACCGTTCCCTCGGGGCCCAGCGTGCTGGTACTGCCGGGAACGGGAAAGAGCTTCGATCAGTTCCGGCTCGATGAGTACGACTGCAAGCAGTACGCCCACGCGCAGGTCGGGGGCGCCACGGCCAATCAGGCCGCCGAAGATGCGGGCGTGCGCAGCGCGGTCGTCGGGACTGCACTCGGTGCGCT
>Ga0209974_10000950_pt1 | contig 10142 bp, 7 predicted proteins | sample InoplaM3SPM_FD_187592 | JGI IMG/M metagenome (GOLD analysis project Ga0209974, IMG submission 187592) | Arabidopsis thaliana rhizosphere microbial communities from the Joint Genome Institute, USA, that affect carbon cycling - Inoculated... | ecosystem: Host-associated > Plants > Roots >...
GAGCCACTGTCCAACCTCGACGCCAACTTGCGCGTGCAGATGCGGGTGGAGCTGACCAAGCTGCACAAGCAGCTGGGCTCGACCATGGTCTACGTGACGCACGACCAGACCGAGGCCATGACCATGGGCGACCGCATCGCGGTCTTCAACGGCGGCCTGGTGGAGCAGGTTGGCCAGCCCATGAACCTGTACGAGCACCCGGCCAACCGCTTCGTGGCGCAGTTTCTCGGCTCGCCGCGCATGAACCTGCTCACCGCCGCGCTCACGCCCCAGGTTGATGCTTGTGCCCTGCGCGTGTTAGGCCTGAACGAGCTCGACATCGCGCTCCCGCCGGGGGTGGATGTGTCGCGCTGCACCGAGATCGGTGTGCGGCCCGAAGCCTTCGAGCTGGCCGCGCCCGCCCAGCCGGCATGGTCGCTCAGCGTCGATTTTGTGGAACGCCTGGGCGACACCACCTTGCTCTACCTGCTGGTGCCGAACGCGCCGCAGCCGCTGTGCATGCGGGTGCCGCCGGGCCAGCTCTCCCATGACGTGGGCAGCCGCGTTCGCCTCAGGCCGGTGGCCGGTGGCATTCATTTGTTCGACAGCAACGGCGTTTGCCTGGGCCGCACCTAAAGACAACGATGAAAAACAAAGTTCAACTCATTGCCTACGCAGACCGGCTCAGCGGCGGTGGCCTGCGCGAGCTGCACCAGCTGCTGAAAGGCCCGCTGGCTGATCTGTTCGGTGCGGTTCACATCCTGCCGTTCTTCCACACGATCGATGGTGCCGATGCGGGCTTCGACCCCATCGACCACACGCGGGTCGACCGCAAGCTGGGTGATTGGTCCGACGTGGCGGCACTCTCGGCCGAAGTCGACCTCATGGCCGACGTGATCGTGAACCACATGTCGTCCGACAGCCCGCAGTTCAAGGACTACCTGGCCCACGGCGCCGCCTCGCCCTACAGCGGGCTCTTCCTGACGCTGGATGCGGTGTTCCCCCAGGGCGCCACCGAGGCCGACCTCGCCGCCGTCTACCGCCCCCGGCCGGGCCTGCCCTACACCGCCGTCACGCTGCACAGCGGCGAGAAGCGCATTTTCTGGACCACCTTCACGGCCAAGCAGATCGACATCGACGTGCAGCACCCGCAAGGCCGCCGCTACCTCGACAGCATTCTGGGCACCTTGGCCGCCAACGGCGTGAAGCTGATTCGCCTCGATGCCATCGGCTATGCCATCAAGAAGGCCGGCCAGAGCTGCTTCATGATGCCCGAGACCTTCGCGTTCATCGATGAGTTCGCCGCTAGCGCGCGCTCGCTTGGGCTGGAGGTGCTGGTCGAGGTGCACTCTTACTACCGCAGCCAGATCGACATCGCCAAGCGCGTCGACTGGGTCTACGACTTTGCGCTGCCGCCGCTGGTGCTGCACGCCTTCTTCTTCAAGACGGCCGGCCCCCTCAAGGCCTGGATCGCGCAGCGCCCCCGCAACGCGCTGACCGTGCTCGACACGCACGACGGCATCGGCATCATCGACATTGGCGCCGACGCGCTCGACCGCAGAGGTCGGCCCGGCCTGGTGCCACCCGAAGATCTCGACCAGCTGGTCGAGATGGTTCACGCCAACAGCCACGGCCAAAGCCGCGAGGCCACGGGGGCCGCGGCCTCCAACCTCGACATCTACCAGGTCAACTGCACCTTCTACGACGCGCTGGGGCGCGATGACCGCGCCTACCTGCTGGCGCGGGCGATCCAGTTCTTCATGCCCGGCATTCCACAGGTCTACTACGTCGGCCTGCTTGCCGGCAAGAACGACATGGATCTGCTGATGCGCTCAGGTGTGGGCCGAGACATCAACCGCCACCGCTATGGCCCGCAAGAGGTCGAAGGCGAGCTCAAGCGACCGGTGGTGCAGCAGCTCATGCAGCTGATCAGGCTGCGCAACCAGTGCGGCGCCTTCGACGGCGAGTTTTCGGTGCTGCCGACGCTTGACCGGTGCCTGTCCTTGCACTGGCAACAAGGTACCGACGAGGCTCGCCTCACGCTGGACTTCGATGACCTGTCGCACACCGTCGAGTTCGTGTCGGCGGGCACCCGCACGACGCTTGTTTTCGCCGGTGCGGGTAGCACGGCTTGAAGGTGGCGTCGATGCCCGCGTGGGCGGCTCCTCTCACGCCCCCAGCTTGAGGAACAAATCGCGATCAGGTGCGAAGTTGGCGTACAGGGGCAGCAGCGCGCCCCCCATGGCGCGCGCATCAGAACCGATGGTGCCCGGCAACACGACAGGGCGGGCCACACCCTCCCAGTTGCACAGGTCGAGTGCAGGCTCCAGCTCGGCCAGCAGCTCGGCCAGCAAGGGGCGGGTGAATGAGCCATCGACGATCACACCGTCCAGGTCGAGCAGTGCCGCCGCGCCGTTGATGGCCAGGGCCACGGCGGGTGCGGCGTCTTTCAGCCAGGCCTGGGTGTGGCGGCGCCAGGGGGCGAGCAAGGCGCGCTCGTCGGTGGCGGCACCGGCATCCAGCCGGGCTGCGGCGTAGCGTGCCTCCAGCGTGAAGAGCGAGGCCACGCCCAGCAGTTGCCCGGGTGCGCCGCCCCCGGGGCGTGCCACCCCGAGCGGGAAGGAGCCCACGGCACCGGCGTTGCCGCCGACGCCGGCGTGCAAGTGGCTGTCGATCACCAGGCCGCCGCCGACGAAGGTATCGACGAACACGTACAGGTAGCTGCGGATGCTGCGCCCGCGCCCGGCCACCAGCTCGGCCACACACGCTGCGGCCGTGTCTTTGAGGAACACCACCGGCACATCGGTCATGGCCGACACGCGCGCGCGGATGTCCACCTGGTGCCATTTCTGGGCCACCTCGGGAGCCAGCCCGAGCAGCGTCTGCCAGCCCCCCAAAGACAGCGGAGCGGCAATGCCCACGCCATGCAGCGCCCGCGTTCGCTTCGGCCCCAGGGTCTTGCTCAGCGCCTTCAAGCGGGTGTCGATCTCGCCAAACAGGCTGTCGGGGTCGGGGAAGGGGTAGGCCAGCGTCAGCCGCTCGCGCACCTGGCCGGTGAAGTCGACGAGCAGCATGTCGAGGCTGCGCCGGCCGATCTTGATGCCGATGGAAAACGCGCCGTCGGGGTTGAGCGCCATCGGCACGGAAGGCTGGCCGACCTTGCCGCGCACCGGCGCGCGCTTGAGCACCAGGCCATCGGCTTCCAGGCGGCCGATGATCAACTGAACGGTTTGGGCCGTGAGGTGGGTGAGCCGCGCGATGTCGGCCTTGGGCAGCTCGCCGTGCAGCCGAATGGCTTGCAGCACCACCCGTTCATTGAACTGGCGCATGCCCACGTGGTTGGAGCCACGTGGACGCAGAGGGGCCTCGCTCATGGTCGCAATGCCTGCGCGAGGACACCCTTCTTGAAGATGAAATTGGCAAAGGGCTGCATCTCGCCGGTTTGCACGATGGCGCATGCACGGCCCACACGCTCGTAGAAAGCAAAACGCTCGACGGCCTCGCATTGCGCGGGCTGCGCCTCGCCGCGCGCTTGCATCTGCGCCATCACCTCGCGCTGCAGCTCCGAGCGGTAGCCCGGCGGCGTGTCGCTGACCTGCATGTAGGCCACGGGCTGCGGCACCGCGGCATCCAGCGGCAACACCGACAGCACCGCCTCGCTGGCGCGTGCCATGCCGATGCCGGGCAGGCGCAGCACGGGGCGCCCCTGCGACAGCGAATGCGCGGTGAAGTTGGCGTCGGCAAGCACGATCTCGTCGCCGTGCCCCATTTCACACAGCAGCTTGAGCAGATCGGGCGAGAGCAGGGGGTCGATGTTTTTCAGCACGGCAGGGGTCGGTTCAAGCGAGCGCGTCGATCGGTAGTTCTTCCACGGTCTTGGCACCGGTCATCACGGCCACGGTGTCGCTCATGCTGATCTTCTTGGGGTTGACTACGGCCGCACGCTTGCCCAGCCGGGCGATGTGGATGCGGTCGGCCACCTCGAACACATGCGGCATGTTGTGGCTGATGAGGATCACCGGCAGGCCCTTGTCGCGCACGCGGCGGATCAGCTCCAGCACCATGTTGCCTTCCTTGACGCCGAGCGCTGCGGTGGGCTCGTCCATGATGACCACGTGGCGGGCAAAGGCCGCGCTGCGGGCCACCGCCACGCCCTGGCGCTGGCCGCCCGACAAGGTTTCCACAGGCTGCGTCATCGAGCGGATGCCGATCTTCAGGTTCTGCATGTGAGAAGCGCTTTCTTCCAGCATGCGTTTCTTGTCGAGCATGCGCAGCACCGTGCCCAGGAACCCAGGCCGGCGCAGTTCGCGGCCAAGAAAGAGGTTCTCCGAGATCGTCATGGCCGACGCGACGGCCAGCTCCTGGTAGACGGTTTCGATTCCGGCCCGCCGCGCATCCATCGGGCTCTTGAAATGCACCGGCTGGCCGTCGAGCAAGATCTCGCCCTGGTCGGGAATGGTCGCCCCCGACAGCGCCTTGATCAGCGAGGACTTGCCGGCGCCGTTGTCACCGATCACGGCCAGGATCTCCCCGGCCCGAAGCTCGAAATCGGCTCCGTCCAGCGCGGTGACGTGGCCATACTTTTTCACCAGGCCGCGGGCCTGCATCACGATGGTGGGGGTGGACATCAACGTTCCCCTTTGTGCGAGAGCCGGTCGGTGGCCACGGCAAGAATGACCAGAATGCCGGTGATCAGCACCTGGTAGATCGACGACACGCCCATCAGCGTCAGGCCGTTGCGGAACACGCCCACGATGAGCGCACCGATGAGCGTGCCCACGATCACGCCGCGCCCGCCGAACAGGCTGGTGCCGCCCAGCACCACGGCCGTGATGGCGTCGAGGTTTTCGGTCTGGCCCGCATTTGGGTCTCCCACGCCGGTGCGCGCAACGGACAGCATGGAAGCGAGGCCGTAGAACACACCCGCCAGCACATAGACCCCGAGCAGCACGCGCTGCGTCGGGATGCCCGTCAGGCGCGTCGCCTCCGGGTTGTTGCCGACGGCATAGACATGCCGCCCCGACGCCGTTTGCGACAGGCCGAACCAGGTGATGCCGTACAGCGCCAGCATCAGCACCACGCCATACGCCACCGAGGTGTTGCCGATGCGAAAGGTATTGCCCAGGACGGTCATCGCATCCGGCAGCGCGCTGACCGTCTGCGAGTTTGAATAGAGCTGGGTGATCGCAAACGCAATGTTGAGCGTGCCCAGCGTCACGATGAAGGGCGGCAGCTTGATGCGCGTCACCAGCAGCCCGTTGACGAGACCGAACAAGGTGGTCGCCGCCACGCCGCAGGCCATGGCCAAGGGTGTGCTCATGCCCAGATCGACGGCGAACTTGCTCATGACGATGCCGCCGAGCGCCATCACCATGCCGCAGCTCAGGTCGATGCCGGCGGTGAGGATGATCAAGGTCTGGCCGATGGCGATGACGCCCACCACCATCACCTGCTGCAGGATCAGCGAGAAGTTCTGGCCGCTCAGAAAGCGCTCGCTCTGGGTGGCGAAAAACATGCTGGCCACCAGCAGGGCCAGGAGCGGCCCCAGCGTGGCCATCGAAGGAAGGTGAGAAGGCTTTGCAATCATGGAGGTGGGGCGGGTCAAGCCGCGTCAGGAGAACAAAGGAACCCCAATTGCTTGGGGTTCAACACGCCGCAGACTTCGCGCGTGACCTGGCTGCGCGGTGGGCAGAACCGCCTTACTTGTTGCCCCAGCAGGCGCCGAGGCCGAACTGGGTGTCCTTGCTCTCCACGCCGGCCGCAGGCTTGTCGGTGATCAGGGTCACACCGGTGTCGGTGTAGCCGGAGACCTTCTTGCCGGACTTGGCGTAAGCCACGCCCGCATCGACGCCCATCGAGGCCATCTTCAGCGGGTACTGCTGCGAGGTCGCAGCGATCACGCCGGACTTCACATCCTTGACGCCGGCGCAGCCGCCGTCGACCGAGACGATCATCACGCCCTTTTCTTTGCCGGCCGCCTTCAGGGCCTGGTAGGCCCCCGCGGCAGCGGGCTCGTTGATGGTGTAGACGAGGTTGATGTCGGGGTTCTTCTGGAGGCAGTTCTCCATCGCGGTCTGGCCCTTGGCCTGGTCTCCGAACGAGTCGGCCATGCAGACGATTTCCGGCGCCTTAGAGAGCTCATTGCTCTTGGCGTCTGCGGCCGCCAGGCCGAAGCCGGACATGAAGCCGTTGTGGCGCTGCGCGCCCACGGGGTGGCCGGGGAACAGGTCGAGGGTTGCGATGCGCGCGGGCTTGCCGCTCATCGTCGCCTTGGCGTACTTGCCGATGAGCACACCGGCCTTGTAGTTGTCGGTGGCAAACAGCGCATCGGTGGCTCCGATGGGGTCGGTCGGGCTGTCCAGCGCGATCACCATCACGCCTTGCTCACGCGCCTTTTTCAGCGACGGCACGATGGCCTTGGAATCGTTCGGCGTGATGAGGACCGTCTTGGCGCCGCCGGCAATCATGTTTTCCAGCGCCGTCACCTGCCCGGCGTTGTCACCGTCCGAACGGCCCGCAGCCGACAGGAGCTTCGCCCCCTTGGCCTTGGCCTCGGCTTGCGCGCCTTCTTTCATCTTCACGAAGAAGGGGTTGGTTTCGGTCTTGGTGATCAAGCCGATGACGGGTGCGTCTGCGGCCATCACCACACCCCCGGAAAGGAACAGTGCGCCAGCCAGAGCAGAAAGTTTGAGATTCATTGCGTGTCTCCTGGTGTGGTTGTTGATCGCGGCGCGCCAAGCCGGTCCGGCTGTGCCGCATGCCAGCACGTTCGCTCAGCCAGCGGTTGAATTCTGGGAGCTCCGGGTTAATAAATCAAGACGATTGATTTAATGGAAAACCCGCGTGCAGCGGGCCCGGCATGACGCGGAAACACGGGGGAGGGGGTTCAAGTGAACCGCGACAAACGGTGCGTGAGCGCCGGCAGTTGGCCGCGCACCTCGGCAATGCGCGCCGGATCGAGCTGCGCCATCACCACACCAACGCCTTCTTCGCGCAAGGCCAGCACCTCGCCCCAGGGGTCGACGATGAGGCTGTGGCCGAAGGTGCGGCGGCCGTTTTCGTGCAGCCCGCCTTGGGCCGGAGCAATCACATAGCACTGGTTTTCGATGGCGCGGGCACGCAGCAGCACCTCCCAGTGGGCCCGCCCGGTGGTGTGCGTGAAGGCCGCGGGCACGGCGATCAAGTCGCACGGCGGGCGCATCAGGCGGCGGTACAACTCCGGGAAGCGCAAGTCGTAGCAAATGCTCAGGCCCAGGCGCAGGCCATCCACATCGCAGGCCACCGGGTCGGTGCCCGCCTGCAGCACGCGGGCTTCGTCGAAACTCTCGCGCCCGTTGTCGTAGCGAAAGAGGTGCATCTTGTCGTAGCGCGCCACCTGCTGCCCGGCGGGCGAATACACGCAACAGGCGTTGAACACGCGGTCGGCGCTGCCGCTGCGCAGTGGCAGCGTGCCGCCCACCACCCACACGCCATGAAGGCGTGCGGCTTCGGCCAGCATGGCCTGGATGGGGCCGTCACCCGGCGCTTCCGCCAGCGCCAGCTTGTCGTCGTCGCGCGCCCCCATGAAGCAGAAGTACTCGGGCAGGGCCACCAGTTGGGCGCCGCCTTGTGCTGCCTCGGCAATCAAGCGGCGCGCCGTTTCCAGGTTGCGCTCGACACTGGGCGTTGCGACTGTTTGCAGCGCAGCAATCCACATGGGGAAGCCTCCGTTGGGTTTGCCGCCAACGCAAGAAGACGGCGCAGGCAGCTTACGCCCAAGGGCCTGTTCTTGCCGCTAAGCCCACCACCCGGCAGGGCCTGATGATGTGGGGCAAAATCCGCCCCGCCATGGGCACTGAGATCACCTTCAACGGCGCCGAGTACAGCCGCTTCGTTCAGCGAGTGCGCCGCCGCTTTGGGGCTGAGTTGCCCCTGCTGCCCCCCGGCCTGCCTGAGCGCGGCAGCATCAGCGCGTTGATCGACACGCTGATGGCCCAGGGCCGCACGCTGCCGAGCGCCTTGCGCGTGGCACGCCACCTGGTGCTGGAACGACTGGCCGTGCTCGACATCGAGCAAAACGCGGCCATGCCCGACATCACACGCGCCATGAGCCAACTGGCCGAGACCACGCTCGACCGCGCGCTCAGCCAGGCCTTCACCGACCAGGACGCACGCTACGGCGCCCCGCTCAACGAAGCCGGCCAGCGCATCGACTTCTGGGTCGTGGGCATGGGCAAGCTCGGCGCGCACGAGCTGAACGTGTCGTCCGACATCGACCTCATCTACGTCTACGAAGAAGACGGCCAGACCGCCGGGCCCAAGGTGGTCAGCGCACACGAGTACTTTGCGCAGGTGGCACGCAGCCTGTATGCGCTGATCGGCGACAGCACCGACGACGGTTTCGTGTTCCGCGTCGACCTGGCGCTGCGACCCAACGGCAACTCCGGCCCGCCGGTGGTGAGCCTGGCGATGCTGGAGGAATACTTCCTCGTGCAGGGCCGCGAATGGGAGCGTTTTGCCTGGCTCAAGAGCCGTGTGGTCGCGCCCTTCGAGAGCGTGCGCACTGGCCGCGCCAAGGCGCTCAGCGCCACCGTCACGCCCTTTGTCTACCGGCGCTACCTCGACTACGGCGTGTTCGAAGGCCTGCGCCAGTTGCACCGCAAAGTGCGTGAAGAAGCGCAGCGCCGCGCCGCCGGCCGGCCCGAGCGCGCCAACGACGTGAAGCTGTCGCGCGGCGGCATTCGCGAGATCGAATTCATCGTGCAACTGCTGCTGGTGGTGCGTGGTGGGCAGTTCCCCGAAATGCGCACCCGCTCCACGCTGAAAGCGCTGGAAAAACTGGCCGCCGGCGGCCTGATGAAGCCCGAAAGCGCGCAGCGCCTGGCCGAGGCTTACGTCTTCCTGCGCCGCGTGGAGCACCGCATCCAGTTTCTCGACGACCAGCAGACGCACGTGCTGCCCACCTCCGACTCCGATCTCGGCTGGATTGCGCGCAGCCTCGGCCTGGCCTGCAACGCCGACGCCTGCGAGTTGCTCGAATGCCTGGGCGAGACGCGCGAATTCGTGGCCACCGAGTTCGACGCGCTGCTGCACGATGGCCGCCCGCCCGCAGCAGCCAAGGGGGGCTGCCGGAGCTGCGGCCCCGCACCGCAACCGGTGGACAGCCCGGCCTTTCTCGAGCACCTGCCGCCCGAGCTGGCCGAGCGCGTGCGGCCCTGGGGCGACCACCCCAAGATCAAGGTGCTGCGCGAAGAAAGCAAGCTGCGTCTGGCCCGCCTCATCGTGCGCGCGAAACAGGCCGTGGCCGCGCAGACCTGCACCATGGAAGCCGCCACCCGCTTCATCGACTGGCTGGAGCCGCTGCTGCGCCGCGAGAGCTACCTCGCGCTGCTGGTCGAGCGCCCGGAGGTGCAGAACCGCCTGCTGCGACTGCTCGGCTTGGCGCGCTGGCCGGCGCAATTCTTGATGCGCCACCCCGGCGTGATCGACGAGCTGGCGGACGAGCGCCTGCTGCACGGGCGCTTCGACCGCGAGGGTTACATCGCCGACCTTGAATCGCGCCATGAAGCCTGGAGCCGCTTCGGCCAGGCCGACGAAGAACTGCTGCTCGACACCTTGCGCCGCGCCCACCACGGCGAAGTGTTCCGCACGCTGGTGCGCGACGTGGAGGGCCACATCACCGTCGAGCAAGTGGCCGACGACCTGTCTGCGCTGGCCGACGCCACCTTGCAATGCACGCTCAACTGGGCCTGGAGCCACCTCAAGCAGCACCACCGCGAATCGCCGCGCTTTGCCGTCATCGCCTACGGCAAGCTGGGCGGCAAGGAGCTGGGCTACGGCAGCGACCTCGATGTGGTGTTCTTGTTCGATGACGCCGACGAAAGCGACACCGACCGCGCCGCCGAGGTCTACGGCGCCTTCGTGCGCAAGCTCATCAACTGGCTCACCACACGCACTGCGGCGGGCGAGCTGTTCGACATCGACACGGCGCTGCGGCCGAACGGCAACTCGGGCCTCCTGGTCACCTCGCTCAACTCGTACGAGAACTACCAGAAAGGTCGCGGCAGCAACACCGCCTGGACCTGGGAACACCAGGCCATCACGCGTGCGCGCTTCTGCGCCGGCACGGCGGACCTGGCCCCGCGCTTCGAAGCCGTGCGCCGCGCGGTGATCTGCGCCGAGCG
>Ga0209974_10000953_pt1 | contig 10135 bp, 10 predicted proteins | sample InoplaM3SPM_FD_187592 | JGI IMG/M metagenome (GOLD analysis project Ga0209974, IMG submission 187592) | Arabidopsis thaliana rhizosphere microbial communities from the Joint Genome Institute, USA, that affect carbon cycling - Inoculated... | ecosystem: Host-associated > Plants > Roots >...
CCCCACGGCACGGCCACGCGCATCGGCGACGTGATCGAGCACGACGCACTGGCCGAGGTGTGGGGCCAAGAGCTCGACCGCCTGCGCGTGAGTTCCACCAAGGCCTTGCACGGCCATCTGCTGGGTGCGGCCGGTGCGCTGGAGGCTGTCATCACGGTGCTGGCGCTGCAGCATCGGCAGCTGCCGCCGAACGCCCATTGCAGCGAGATCGACCCGGCGTGCCGCATGAACCTGGTCACCGAAGCGGGTGCATCAGCACCTCAGCTCGAAGCGGCAATCAGCAACTCGTTCGCCTTCGGCGGAACGAACGCCGTGCTGCTCTTCAAACGCGCCTGACTCCGGGCTTCGATCTTTGCGCCCTTGGTGGCTCTGCGGTCAAAGTCCTTCAAGCACCGCAGCGCCTTCAACTCAGGCCATGCCACCGTTGATGGAAATCACCTGCCCGGTGATGTAACCCGCGTCGGCCGACGCCAGGAACGCAACCAAGGCCGCCACTTCGTCGGCACGGCCCGCACGCTTCATCGGCACCATGCGGTCGATCGTCGCCTGGTCGAACGTGCCCTCGGCCATGCCCGAATCGATGATGCCCGGCGCCACCGCATTGACCGTGATGCCACGACTCGCCAGTTCGAGCGAAAGCGCCTTGGTCGCACTGTTGAGTGCCCCTTTGGCCGCGGCGTAGTTGACCTGCCCGCGATTGCCGGTGAGCGACGCAATCGACGAAATGTTGACGATGCGGCCCCAGCGGGTGCGGATCATCGGCATGGTGAGCGGCTGCGTCACGTTGAAGAAGCCATTGAGCGAGACGTCGATCACGCCTTGCCACTGCGACTGTGTCAGCGCCGGGAACGCCGCGTCGTCGTGCGTGCCCGCGTTGTTGACCAGCACCTGCACCGGCCCACTTTCCAGCAAGCGCGCACAGCCCGCCTGGGCCGCCTCGCGGTCGGCCACGTTGAAGGCCACAGCTTCGGCTCGCCCCCCAGCGGCTTCGATCTCGCCGACCAGCGCACTCGCCACCGCGAGCCGGCTGTTCGCATGCACGATCACGTGCAGGCCCGCGCGTGCGAGGCGCAGCGCAATGGCCCGGCCGAGGTCACCGCTCGCGCCGGTGACCAGCGCGCGCTTCGGCGCGGAGGTGTCTGTTTTCATGCGGGTAAAGGCGTGTTGAGCACGACCGCCGCGCGCCCCTCGGCGATCGGTTGGCCGGCGTGGGTGAGCTTGAAGGCGTACAGAATTTGCCGCGCGTCGCCACTTTGCCGCGAGGCCTCGATGCGCAGATCACCGGGCAAATCGTCCAGGCGCAGCACGTGCAGCTGCACCCCGCGCGCACTCGCCAGGAAACCCGGGCTCGCCGGTGTGCCGGCCTCCTGGCCAATCAGCGCACCATGCAAGGCCATGGCCTGCGCGGCGTATTCGATGGCGCAGGGCGACAGCAGGCCGCTGCGGGTGCGCAAGGGGTTGTCGGCGTCGCGGTGGCTGGTGGCGACGCAGACGATGTGCTGCGCGTCCCACGCCACCAAGCGGGCCAGCAGGCACATGCTGCCGCTGTGCGGGATCAGCGCGGCAATGCCGTCGCGGTCGAGCAGGGTGCTCACGCGGCTTCAGCCGGCTGCAAGACAGGCTCGACATCGACCCGCAGGCCCACTGTGGCCAGATAGTCGAGCACGACCCCGTGCTGAGGCGTAGCCTGCGCCAGCGCCACCAGCAGAGGCAAGGCGGCGGCCGCAGGGATGGCGCGGCACAGGTTGTCGAGCGAGGCGTCGGCGAGTGGGCTGGCCGCCGGCACGGGGCTGCCCAGGCTGAGGGTCAAGGTCGCCCACGAGCGTGCGGTGCGCCTGGGGGTGAGCAGCAGCGCGAGGCCGAAGTGGTCGGGCAAGGGCCGCGCTGCATTCAAGGGCTCCGGATAAGGCGAATCACTGGCCACCAGCAACACCGGCTCGCCGCCCAGACACACGCTGCTGGCCGCCTCGATCAAACCGGCCCCGAAGCTGCCGTCGAACGCGCACAGGCTGGTGGACGACGCGCGGCTGGCCACCGCAATGTGCCAGGCACCGGAGGAGGCGTTGTGAACGGAGTTGGTGAACTTGGTCGGCGAGACCACGGGCACCGGTTCAGCCAGGGCCTCGCACAGCGCGTGGCAGTTGGCGCATTCGCCGCTGGACGAGGTGAACACCGTCGCCAGCGTGCCGGGATCGACCTGCGCCTGCGCCACAGCCTCGTCGGCCACGGCCATGGCCAGCTTGACGGCGGAGCCTGCGCGCCGCCGCTCGGCGGGGGGGAGCCGCGCCGGTGCAGGCAATACGGTCGGCGCCCAAATGTGCGGCTGCACGCCGCGCAGCACATCGAGCGCGCCAGCCCAAGACCCGAGGCCAGGCCCGAGCAACCCGATGCCTTGCACCCACACGCGCAAGCCGCTCATGCCAGGCCCCCGAACACCAGGCTGGCATTCGACCCACCGAATCCGAAGGAATTCGACAACACGCGGCGCAGCTTCGCGCTCCGGTTGGCTTGCAGGTAGTTCAGCAGCAGTGCGGGGTCGCGCTGCTGCACGTTCAAGCCGGCCGGCATCAGCCCATGCTCCAGGGCCAGCAAGGAAATCACCGCCTCCACCCCACCGGCAGCACCCAGGGTGTGGCCGGTGGCGCCCTTGGTCGAACTGCCGGGCGTCGAGCTGCCGAACACGCTGAGCACGGCGGCGCCTTCAGCGGCGTCGTTGCTCGGCGTGGCAGTGCCGTGCAGGTTGATGTAGTCGATGTCGGCGGGATGCAGGTTCGCGGCAGCGAGCGCGCCGCGCATCGCCGCGATGGCGCCTGCGCCCTCGGGGTGCGGCGAACTCATGTGATAGCCGTCGTTGCTCTCGCCCACACCCAGCAACCAGCCTTGGGGCACCGCCGAATCGCGCTCGACCAGCGCAAAGGCCGCCGCTTCGCCGATGGACAGGCCCTTGCGCTGCGCATCCCAGGGCCGACAGATCTCGTCGGACAAGAGCTCCAGCGAGTTGAAGCCGTACAGCGTGGTCAGGCACAGGCTGTCGACACCGCCCACCACCGCCGCGTCGATCAGGCCCACCTCCATCAGGCGGGCCGCGGTGCCGAATACCTTGGCGCTGGACGAGCAGGCGGTCGAGACGACCCAGCTCGGGCCCTGCAGCTGCAGCGCCCGCACCGCAAAAGCGGCCACCGAGTAGGTGTTTTGCGTGGGGCCGTAGAGAAAATCGGCCGGCAGCGCGCCGTCGGGGCCGCGCCGGCGGTAGGCCAGTTCCGTCTGCAGCAGGCCCGAGGTGCTGGTGCCGAGGAAGACCCCCACACGATCGGCCCCCCAGCGAGCGCGCGCCGCGGCCACGGCCTCCAGGAAACCGTCTTGCTGCAGGCCCAGCCAGGCGAGACGGTTGTTGCGGCAGTCGAAGTCGGACAGCGACTGCGGCAGTTTGGCGGCGTCGACGCCGGCCACCTCGCCAACCCATGTGGGCAAGGGCAGGTCCATGAACGTCACCGGCGCGAGGCCCGTACGCTGCGCCTGCAAGGCCGCGAGCGTGGCGGCACGGCCAGCGCCGAGTGCGGTGGTGAGCGTGCTGGCCGAGATCGGAACGGGTCTCATGCGGTGGCCACCTTGGCCACCAGCAGCACGTTGGCGAACGGCGTGCCCCGGCTCATGGGTTGGCTGCGTACTTCAAAGCCCAGCGATTCGAGTTGGGCGGTCCATTCGGAAAGGCTGCGCCCGGCTTGCGGCTGGGCACGCCGGCCACGCACCCAGGCCACCAAGCCGTCGACCCATTGGCTCAAAAGGAACCCGCGCCGGGCCGCGGCATCACCCACACGCAGCAGCAAGCTGCCGTTTGCCGGCAGTGCGCGGCGCACACGCGCGAGCACCTCGTTCTGCTCGGGCAGGCTGATGTAATGCAGCACATCGAAGATGACCACCGTGTCGGCCGGCGGGAACGGCGTGTGCCGCATGTCGCCACAGACGAACTCGGCTGCGTTGCCGAGCGACGCTCGGGCCTGCTCCACGTCATGCCGCACGAGTTCGATGCCGGTCACGCGGGCCGCCAGGGGCGCTGCCGCCCAGTGGCTCGGCCAGCGTCCCTGCTGCGCCAAGGCGCTGCAAGCTCGCAGCAAGCTTGCGAGCAGGCCTTGCCCACAGCCGATGTCGAGCACGCGCGCGCTCGGCGCGATCAGCCCCTGGCTCAGGAGATAGGGAAACACGGGATCCAGCCACAGCTTGCCATGCACAAAACGCCAGGCAAAAGGGCCGGCCTGCCGGTAAGGCGCGCTGGCGGCACTAATCAACGCGGGCCAGTGCTCGCACGCCGACCCGGCGAAACTCATGCGAAGGACTCCGCACGCCCAGGCTGCATGGCCTGAGGCAGCGTGACGGCATGCAGCCCGGCTTGCTCGATGCGCTGCAACAGCTCGGGCAACACTTCCCGCACGACGGGTTTGCCGCTGGGAGCCTTGCGCGAATTGGCATCGTGCATCAGCAGAATGTCACCCGCTGCAAGCCCGCGCGTCAGCCGCGACAGCACGCCGGCCGGGTTGGCATGGGCGGTGTCGAACCCACGCCGCGTCCAGCTCACGAGTTGCAGGCCTTGCTCGTGCAGCACCGGCGCCAGGAAGAGGTTGCGAAAGCCCGCCGGTGCGCGAAAGAAGACCGGCCTGCGCCCGGTGATCTGGCTCAGGCTGTCTTGCGCCAACGCGATTTCTCTCGCGAAGGCGCGCGGGCCCGAAAAAGAGAAAGCATGCGAGTGCCGGTGGGTATGGTTCTGCACACTGTGGCCGCGTGCCACGATCTCGCGGCACAGTTGCGGGTAGCGCTCGGCCTGGCGTGCGATGCAAAAAAACGTGGCACCTGCACCGTGCACGTCCAGCAAGTCGAGCACGGCCGGCGTGACCTCCGGGTCGGGGCCGTCGTCGATGGTGATCGAGATCTCGCCGCGCCGCGCCGACGCATCGGGCAGCCGGCGCATGTTGCTGCCCAGCCAGGTGGAGCGTGGCCACAGGCCGGCCCCGGTGAGCAGCGTGTGATCGAGCGCCAAGGCGCCCAGCGCCCAGGGCCACAGCGCCGGCTCGGCCAGAACGGCAGCACCCGCGCCCACATGGCACGCCACGCTGGCTTTCACCAACACCGGCGCGTGCCAGCGCGCAGGGCTGGCAGGGAGCGTGGAGTGCGAGGAGAACTGCATGCGTTGGCGTGACCGAATCGGGGCTGATTTTTGCACAAGGCCATTGGCCAGACCCTGGGAAATCACCCCTTTGGCGCGGGTATGAACGCCGCCGACAGCAAGAGGCTGAGCAGTATTCCCGGGGCCACCACCTGCCCCACCGAAAACAGGGCCGGGATGCTCGAAAACGCGAGCAGGCAAAACGACACAACCGAGGTGAGGTTGGCCAGCGCCAGCGACGCCAAGGTGTCCTGGTCGACAGCCGCCGGCGTGCCCGCCGGCTGCGCCTCTTGCTGGCTGCGGATCTGGTCGAAGAAGAGCGCGTAGTTGGAGCCGATGGCCACCGTGAGCAGCAAACCCACCAGGTGCAGGATGCCGAGCGCGATGCCGGCTGCGCTCATCACGGCCAGCACGATCAGCACCGCTGCAACGATGGGTTGTGCAATGCGCAGCAGGCGCTTCCAGGAGCGCAGGTGCAGGGCCAACAGCACGCACACGGCAAGCGCACCCAGCAGCGCCTGCAGCGTGGCCTCGTGCAGGTAACGCGTGTACATGCCACCGAGTTCGTCGCCTATGTTGACCACTTGCGTGCCGGGCAGGTCGGCCAGCGCCGTGCGCAGCTTGGCCATGTCAACACCCTGGGGGCCCGGCTGCACCCGCAGCAGGGCCCGCCACGGCCTCGTTTCGTTGCCGGGCAGCAGCTGCGCGGCGAGCGCTGGCGCAAGCGGTGTTCCTTTCAGCGAGGCCACGGTCAGCAGCGGCTGCTGGCGCGCCGTTTGCACATCGGTGACGAAAGCCGCCAGGCGCTGCGCGGGCAAGGGCCCACCGGCCGTGGCCTGCTCCAGATTGGCCGTGAGCGTGGCAGCATCGGGTAGCGCATCGCGCCGCAGCTTTTGCATGGCGGGGCTGGGCAGAATGCGCGCTGGCGATTCGTAGCCGCTGATCACCCCCGCGTTGGCCAGCCGGTCAAGCCGCACCCCGGCCGCTTCGGCTTGGGCCAGCACACCGGCTTCGTCGCGCGCCGAGACGGCCACGATGGTGCCGTTGTCGTCGGCGCCGATGTCATTGCGCAGCGCTTCGTCGAGCTTGATTTTCTCGGCGCCCACCGGATTCAGCGAAGCGAGGTTGCCGCGCCAGGGCGAGGGCAGCCACGCGAGCGTGATGGCCGCCACCAGGGACAGCGCGGCAAACGGCCAGCGCGCACGCGGCAACACGGCGGTGCACCAGCCGACCCATTGCCCGAGGCGACGCCGCATGCCCACACCAGGCGCGCCATCGGGCGCCAGCATCGGAAACACGCCGCGCGTGGTCAAGGCTGCCGCGACCAGGCCGGCCACCGAGAACAGGCCCAGCTGCGCCAAGCCGGGGAAGCCGGAAAACAGCAGCGCCGCAAAGCCGCAGATCGACGTCCACAAGCCGAGCCGCACCGTGGGCCAGTTGTCGTTGATCCATTGCCGTGCACCCGAACCCTTGCCGCCCCCCGGCAGCGGCCGGGCCTGGATGAGGTAATAGATCGCATAGTCGACCGCTTCACCGATCAACGTGGTCCCGAACCCGAGTGTGATGCCGTGAACGTTGCCGAAAACGAGGCTGACGGCGGCGATGCCCGCGAGAACCCCACAGGCCACCGGCAGCATCGCACAGGCCAGCGTGCGCAGCGATCCACCGAACGACAACAGCAGGATGCCGATGATGGCGATGCCACCCGCCACGGCGAGGCGCTCGACCTCGGTCTTGATCTGCGCACGCGAGGCCACGGCAAAACTGCCCGAGCCCGACAGAACCAGCTTCAACCCCTGGGCGGCAAACGGCGCAAAGCGGTCGCGCACGATCTGCAAACTGCGTTCCTGGCCGTCGATGTCGGCGCCATCGGCGCGGGTGGTGGCGACCAGTACCGCGCGAGCGGCATTGCGCGAAACCCACACGCCGCCGTCGCTGCGTGGCGCCTGCGCCGGCAGCATGCCTTCGGCCATGCGCATCGTCTCGCCCGTCGGGTCGCGCAGGATCACGCGCTTGATCATTGCGCCGGCCGGCGTACCCAGCAGCGAGATGGTTTCGCCGATCCCTTCGCGCAGGCCCTCCACCGTGAAACGCTGCGCATCCACCGCAGGGCTCAGCAGATAACGGTGCTCGAACAGGAAGGTGCCGGTGGCTTCGAACTGGGAGTTGTCGCCGTTGTGCACCGCGTCGAACGCGCCGCTCTGGCGCAGCGCCTGCGCCAGCCTGAGCGACGCCGCGCTGCGGGCTTCACGCGAGCCGCCTTCGATGCCGATCAGCACCAGCCGTGAGGCCACACCGCTGCGCAGCTGGTCGAGCAGCACCGCCTGTTCGGCGCTCGGCGTGGAGGGCAAGAAGGCCGACAGGTCGGCCACATAGTTGGTGCGTGCCGCAATGGCGATGGCGGCCACCACGCAAGCCAACCACAGTGCCAGCACGCCGCGCCGCGCGAAGGCGCCGGCGCGCTTCAGCGGCTCCAGCATCGGCGGTTTCAATTCGAGGCCGGTGCGCTGGCCGGCTTGGGGCTAGCCACCTGTTCGATGGTCATCACCGAACGATCGCCGTCGGCCATCGCGACGGTCACCTCGCGCACCAGCGACTGCTGGCCTGCAAGCTGCACCGACTTCACCAGCTCGCGCAAACGCGGCTCGATGGGCACCAGCTCCAGCATCCAGCGCTGTGGGGTGCCCGACACCGTGGCGCCGAAATGGCGCTCCAGCAGTTCGCGATTACCGGTGAGCGTGCCGCGGATCGCTTCCACGACGACAGCCGCTTCGGGCACCGAATCGAGCGGCACGGTGCGGCTGCGGCTGCCCGAGCTCATGGTCACGTTGTTGCCGACCACCGCCACCTTTTCGTGGTGAGGTTTGAGCGTTTCTCGAACGAAGGTGTCGGGTGCCGCGAAGGACAGACGGCCCGAGGACATGAGCGTTTGCGCCAGGATGCTGACCATGCGCTTCTCGGTGAAGACGGCCTCGCTGTTCTTCACGCGCGACAGGAGCTGGGTCAGCTGCGGCAGGTCGAATGCCGCCTGAGCGCGCAGGGGCAGCGACAGCATCGCCACCACGCTCAGCGCAGCAAACCGCGCCAGCACCGCACGGCGGTCAGTGCGCAGCATCGGACGGTGGGGGAACAAAGGTCTTGGCATCGGAAGCCCAGAAATCGTAGAAGTTGAACCAGTTGTACGGCGACTCCAGGCACAACGCTTCGAGCTGCGCCACGTAGCGCAACATCGCCTCGCGCACCAGCCGGTCGGTGTGGGCACGGTCGTCGGCGCCTTCTGCGCTGAAGTCGGCCAGTTCGGCAAAACGCAGCTCGTAGCGCTTGCCGCCATGGTAAAGGCCGGCCACGAAGATGACACGCCGGCGCAGCATCGCCGCCAGGCGGAACGGCCCATCCGAAAACGGGGCGGGTTGACCGAGAAAATCAAGCCACAGCGTGCGCGAGCGGCCCGATTGCGCGGGCAGCGTGCGGTCGGCAAGCAAACCTGCGATGCCGCCGTCTTCGAGCCAGCGGCGCAAGGACAGCATCGCACCCGGCTGGCCCAGGGCGATGGTGTGCAACTGGGCCCGCGGCGCCACGGCAGCCAAGGTGGCATTGATCATGCGGGCATTGTCTTCATACATCAGCATGGCCACGCGTTCGCCGCGGCTTTGCGCATCGGCCCGCAGGGCTTCAAAGCTGCCCAGGTGTGCGCCCACCGCCATGACCCCCTCGCCCCGGTCGAGCGGCACGTGGATCGCACCGCCGTCGGTGATCGCCACCTCGAACTGGTCGAAACGCTCTTGCAGAAAGTAGATGCGGTCGAGCACGGTGCCTGCGAAGCGGTGGATGTGCCGGTACACATCGCGCAGGCGCGCCGGGCGTTTCAGCGCACGGCCCAGGTACGTGAGCGACGCGCGCCGCGCCTTGCCGTTGAAGAGCAGAAAGTAGAGTGTGATCGGATGCAGCAGCAGGCGCGTGGCCGTTCGCCCGGCGCTGAGCGCAATCCAGCGGATCAGGTGCAAGACCCACGGGTGGCTGCGCTCCGGCTCGGCAGCCCACCCCTCTGCGCGACGGTCGACGGGGGTTCTCACGCCGCCGGCCGCTCGAAGTGCCCCGCCGCCACCACACGTTCGGCCGCCCGCACCTCGAAACGCAGAGCGCCTGGGCGGGAGTCGAACTGCAGCGAGATCGTCGTGCCCGGCCGCACCGGCGCCAGAAACTTGACGACACCGATGCGCGGTGTGGGGCCCACGTACGCCGCAAGCGCGGGCTCGCGCATCACGGCCTCCAGCACCTCGGCCAGCAGCGACACCCCCGGCAGCAAAGGCTGACCCGGGAAATGCCCCGCGAAAGCGGGGTGGTCGGCGGGGACGTGCACGTCCACGGTGTTCAACGTGGCGATGCCGCGGCCAGCACCCGCTCGGCCCAGGCTGACAACACATCAGCCGGCAGCTTGGCGGTACCTGGGACACGCGGCAGCTCGGGCACCTGCACCACGCGCCGCGGCACGAAGGCCGCATCCACCCGCTGGCGCATGGCCGCAGTGACCCGTTTGGCCAGTTCGTCCGCGGGCAGGTCTGGTGCCACCACGAAGGCGATCAGGCGCACCACGCCATCGGCCGGGGCGTCCGGCGGCAGCCAGAACACGCCGTCGCGCACGCCTTCGATGCCGTTGAGGTGGTAGTTCAAATGGCTGAGCGAGCTGCGCTTGCCGGCGATGTTGATCAGGTCGTTGGAGCGACCAAGCAAACGGAAGGTGGTCGGGTTGACGACCTCGAGCACGTCGGCGAGCGTCGTGGCCTGCGGTACGTGGCCCCCTTGCGCGACAGCCGAGTCACCGTCGCCCGTGATGTGCAGCCCGTCGAAGGTTTGCCACTCGGCACCTTTGATGGTGCGGCGCGTGGCAACCTGGCCGGTTTCGGTGCAGCCGTAGATCTCAACCAGCGGCGCGGCCAGCGCGGCCTCGGCTCGCGCCGCCAGCTGCGGTGACAGCGG
>Ga0209974_10000954_pt1 | contig 10118 bp, 10 predicted proteins | sample InoplaM3SPM_FD_187592 | JGI IMG/M metagenome (GOLD analysis project Ga0209974, IMG submission 187592) | Arabidopsis thaliana rhizosphere microbial communities from the Joint Genome Institute, USA, that affect carbon cycling - Inoculated... | ecosystem: Host-associated > Plants > Roots >...
GCGCGTGGCGCGGCCGAATTGCGCGACGCCGCGTCACGTGTCGAAACCCGATACGTCGCGGGTACGTCGTTGACTCCCATGGAATCTCCTTGCGAAGGCGATCGCGAAGGCCCGGATCGCGCACAAGCAACTGACCACCTGGCGCGGCGTTTGATTCCCGCGGCGAACGGGTTTTTTGTGGGGCTTTGGGGCCAGAGCAACAAGTCGGGCGATCACCGTTCAAAAAAACAGCGTGCCTGGTGCCGCGCGACTTATTGCTCCGACCCCGAAGTCGTCATCATCACCGGCGCGTGGTCGCTGGTCCCGATGTCCGCGAGCACGACGCACTCGGTGACGCGGTCGGCAATCGGCTTCGACGCGAGGATGTAGTCGATGCGCCAGCCGATGTTGCGCTGGCGCATGTTCCGCCAGGGCGGCCACCACGTGAAGAGCTCCGCGTTCTCGGGTTGCGCGGCGCGACCGACGTCGATGCTGTGGCCGTCGAGCAGCCGATCGAACAGTTCGCGTTCCTCGGAACGCTGGCCGATGACGCCGGGCTTGCGTTCACGCGGATGGACGTCGATGTCCGTGCGGGCCACATTGAGATCGCCGCAGATGACGACGTCGCGGCCGCTCGCATGCAGTTCGTTCGTCCAGCGGGCAAGGTTCGTCAGGAATTCGAGCTTGGCGCGGTAGTCCTTGCCGCCGTTTGGAACGTACACCGACGCCAGCACCAGATTGCCGAGCGTCACCTGCACGATGCGCGATTCCATGTCGAACGCCGGGTGCGAGAACGCGGGCGCCTCCGCCTGCAGATGTCGGCTCACGTGCAGCGACACGCCGGAGTACGCGCGCATGCCGTGCCAGTACACGTGATAGTCGGCATGCGCACAGCGCGCCGGCACCTGCTCGGGCGTCGCCTTCAACTCCTGCAGGCAGACGATGTCCGGCCTGTCGCGCTCGAGCCAGTCGCAGAGCTGCGCTTCGCGTGCGCGGATGCCGTTGACGTTCCAGGTCGCGATCTTCATCGAACGATCACGCGCATCACGAACACGCCATCGCAACGCGCGCGATCGTCGCGCCCGGCATCGCGACGCGCAAAGCCGGCTTCGTCAACTCCGCATGCGATTGGCCATCTTCGCGAGCGCGATCGTCAACGCTGCGCTGCCGAGTGTCTTGACGAGATCCGGATGCTGCGCATAGAAGTCGCCGAGCTTGTCGAAGATGCCGGGGCTCTGCTTTTCGGCATGATTGGCAAGGTCCTGCACTTGCTGCGGGGAAATCTCCGACGCCTGCTGCGGCGTGATCTGGACGTGACCGCCACCCACCTGGGAAGCGAGCCCGCCGAGCACGCCGCCGAGCGAACCGAGGACGCCCGGATTCACCGAACCGAGAATCTGGTTCAGCATGCCCGCCTGCTGCTGCGGATTGGCACGCGTGAACATGTCGCTCACCATCTGCCCGAGTTCGGGCGTCTGGTCCGAGCGCAGCGCGTCCGCGATGCCCTGTCCCATTACCTGGGGCGGCGCGTGCTGGGCGATTTGGTCGAAATGCGCGGACACGTCGGAATTGGCCTGTCCGGACGGGACGTTCAGGTATTTCTGCAGCAGATTGCCAAGATCGAATGCCATGGTCTCTCCTTCCGAGGGCGCTTCACGTGCTGCGATTGCGCATCAGCAGCCGGTAAAGGATCAGCAGGATGATCGCGCCGATGAATGCGCCAATGAAACCGGCGGTCTCCTCGCCGCCATAGATACCAAGCGCCTTGCCGCCGTACGTCGCAATGAGCGAACCGACGATCCCGATCGCCGCCGTGATGAAAAAACCGCCCGGGTCCTTGCCCGGCATGACGAACTTCGCGAGCAGCCCTACGATGAAACCGATCAGGATGGTCCAGATGATGCTCATGCGCTCCTCCACTGCTTACCGCGGTTGAACGAGACGGCCCGCGGTTCGCACCGCAGGCCATCGGACGGCGGCGGGTGTTGCCGCTATGGCCGATACCACGCCGGGAACTGCTTTTTCAACGCTTCGAGCTTCGGCAGGTCGTGATAGACGATATACGGCTGGTTCGGATGAAGCGCAAGGTAATTCTGGTGATAGTCCTCGGCCGGATAGAACTTGTCGAGTGCTGCAATCTTGGTGACGATCGGCTTGCTGAACGACTTTGCCGCATCGAGCTGCGCGATGTAACGTTCGGCGAGGTCCTTCTGTTCCGGGTTCGCGTAAAAGATCGCCGAACGATATTGCGGACCGACATCGGGACCCTGCCGGTTCAACTGCGTCGGGTCGTGTGCAACGGAAAAGAAAACCTTGAGGAGATCCGTGTACGCGATCTGCGACGGATCGTAGGTGACTTGCACGGCCTCGGCGTGACCCGTCGTACCGGTGCCGACCATCATGTAGTTCGCCGTGGCGCCGTTGCCCCCCGAGTAACCGGATACGACCTTTTTCACGCCTTTCACGTGTTTGTAAATGGCGTCCACGCCCCAGAAGCAGCCACCGGCAAACACGGCGGTGGCTTCGCCCCCCGCCGCCGGCTTCGGCGGGGCGCCGTCGAAATCGGGAATCGTCGCGCGCGCCGGCGCCGCGAGTACGAGTGCAAGGGAAAGAACGACCGATTGCCAACGCATGAGAGGCTCCTTGACCGGTAGATGACACGCGTTAGTGGCGTGCGCCGACCGAAACCTTACGACGCCCCGGCGGCCGGCGAGTTCACGCCACCGGTGATCCAGTTTACGCGGTCGGGACGGCCGTCGAGGTGAAGCGTCGCGGCGGCGGGTGCCGCTTCGGCGATGATCCTCCCCGCGCGAATCACGGCAAGACGTGTGGCGCGCAGGCGCAGTGCTTCGACGGGATCGCCTGCCTCGAGCAGCACGGCATCCGCGCGGCATCCCGGCGCGAGGCCGTAGTCGGCCAGATGCAGGATGCGCGCGGCATTCGTCGTGACCGCATCGAATGCCGCATGCATCCCTTGCCGGCTCGTCATTTGCGCGACGTGCAGCCCCATTGACGCCACTTCGAGCATGTCGGCGCTCCCGAGCGCGTACCACGGATCCATCACGCAATCATGACCGAAGGCCACGGTGATGCCGGCCGCGAGCATCTCGGGGACGCGCGTCATCCCGCGTCGTTTCGGATACGTGTCGTGACGCCCCTGGATCGTGATGTTGATCAGCGGGTTCGCAACGGCGCTCACCTGCGCCTCGCGCATCAGCGGCAGCAGCTTCGACACGTAGTAATTGTCCATCGAATGCATCGACGTCAGGTGCGATCCGTTGACGCGGCCATGAAGCTTCAGGCGCTGCGTCCAGAACGCGAGCGTCTCGATGTGCCGCGACAGGGGGTCGTCGGTTTCGTCGCAATGCATGTCGACGAGCAGGCCCTCGTCGGCGGCGATCTCGCACAGGATGCGCACGCTTTCGGCGCCGTCCGCCATCGTCCGCTCGAAATGCGGAATGCCGCCGACGACGTCCACGCCGAGCGCAAGCGCGCGACGCAGGTTCGCGAGCGCACCCGGGGTGCGCAACACGCCGTCCTGTGGAAACGCGACGAGCTGGAGGTCGAGGTACGGCCTCACGCGCTCGCGTACGTGCAGCAGCGCTTCGACAGCGAGCAGGCGCGAATCGCACACATCGACGTGCGAGCGGACCGCGAGCAGCCCCTTGGCGACGGCCCAGTCGCAGTAGGTGAGCGCACGCTCCACGATCGCGTCCTGCGTGAGCGTTGGCTTGAGTTCGCCCCACAGCGCAATGCCTTCGAGCAGCGTGCCGCTTGCGTTGACGCGCGGCATCCCGTACGTCAGCGTCGAATCCATGTGGAAATGCGCATCGACGAACGGCGGCGACAACAGATGACCGCGGCCGTCGAGCGTTCGCGCAGCCGTCGCCGGGATCGCCGGTTGAATCGAGATGAACCTGCCGTCGCCGATCAGCACGTCCTGACCGGTGCGCCCATCGGGCAGGCTGACGTTGCGAATCAAAAGGTCGTGCATCGCCCGGGCGCCATGCGCCGTCGTGGTTGCCCGCTACTTCGTGCCGAAGATGCGATCGCCGGCGTCACCGAGTCCCGGCAGGATGTAGCCGTGCTCGTTCAGCTCGCGATCGATCGCGCCGGTGTAGACCGGCACGTCCGGGTGCGCATCCTGGAACGTGCGGATGCCTTCGGGGCAGGCGACGAGGCAGACGATGCGCACCGAGCGCGGTCGCGTCTCCTTCAGCCGCTCGACGGCGGCCACCGCGGAATTGCCCGTGGCGAGCATCGGATCGAGGACGATCGCATCGCGCTCCTGCATGCCGCTCGGCAGCTTGAAGTAATACTCGACCGCGACCAGCGTCTTCGGATCGCGATAGAGGCCGATATGTCCGACGCGCGCGCCGGGCACGACGTTCAGGAAGCCGTCGAGCAGTCCAGTGCCTGCGCGCAGGATCGGCACGAAGACCAGTTTCTTCCCGTCGATCAGCTTGGCACGCATCGTTTCGAGCGGCGTCTCGATCTCGACTTCGTGCATCGGCATGTCGCGCGTCACTTCGTACGCCATCAGCGAACCGATCTCGTTCAGGAGCCGCCTGAAGTTCGTCGTGCTCGTCTCCTTGCGGCGCATCAGCGTGAGCTTGTGCTGGATCAGCGGGTGATCGAGCACCTGGACGGACGCAGCCATCGCTCTCCTTCGTTGTCGACGGGATGGGACCTACGACGGGATGGAACCTTACACCAGATGAGCGCGGCAGCGGGGAGCCCCCCGCGCGCGCTCCGTGTCCGCAAACGCTCGCTAAAACACCGTTCCGTCCGAGCGTACCTTCAGAGGCGGCTCACCCCCGCGCAGCTTCGCGGCGAATTCGCGGCCGGTGGCCCACGTGCCGCCTTCGAGAATGCATGCGAGCGGCAGCTGCGGCTGGCCGAGTTCGGCGCGAACGTGCTCGGCGAGATCGTCGAGCAGCGACACGGTGAGCGCACGCCATTCGACGATGATCTCGCTGCCGACGTCCCACGTCATCGCGCGATCGTCATCGCGGACGAGTTCGAGCACCCCGCTGTCGATCAACAGCCCGCCGTTGCGATATTCCGGCAATGCGGTGAGCGCATCGCGATCGCCGATCACGTGCCCCGCCCATTCGAGCGGTTCGAACAGCGAATACGCCAGCCATTGCGACAGCTTGTGAAACGGCACGAAGCCTGCGGTGGGCCCGCTGCCCCCCGCGTTGCGATGCCGCCAGACATCGCCATGAATGCGAACGTCGCCGTCGTCGCCTGCCTGCTCGGGTGAATCGCGCCAGATCGGTCCGAAGCCTTCGAGCAGCGCGCGCAGGATCGCCGGCGCAGCGATCGTTTTCGTACCGAGCATCCGGTCGAACAAGGCGGAGGGCCGCGACGTCAGTCCGAAGCGATCGGGACGCGTCGCGAGAACATCGCCGAGGCGCCGCAACAGCGCTGCGCGGCCTTCGAGGCCGACCAGCGGATTGTCGGTGCGCACCTGGAACCAGCGGCCGAGCGTACTCGCCGCGATATCGGTGAGCGCCTCCGCATCGACGCGCAAAGGCTCGCCGGGGGACGCGGAAAAAGCGCCGGCCAGGAACGCACAGAACGTCGCGACGCCCAGGCCCTCGGAGCGCACATAATCGTCGATCGTCCCTGGTTCGCGATACGACCAGGCCGCGCCCGCGCCCGCATCGAGAAGCACGCTGATGATCGCGAGATCGAGTTCGGCGTGCAGTCGTTCGGCGGCGGTCGCCTGCTTCTGGCGGCGGTCGAGTTCACCCTTGCGATCGACCTTTCCGGCCGAAAAATGCCGCCAGCGACTGTGATACGGAATATCGAGATTGCGATAGCGCCGTCGCGTGACGTCGGCGACGGCGCGCGCCGCCGGCTGCAGCCGTTCGCGATGCAGGCGAAAGTGCTTCGAGTCGCCGGCCTCGACGGCGCGAGTGATGTTGCCGCAGCGCTCGCGAATCGCGCGCGTCGACAGCAGTTCGACGGCCGGTGCCGAGGCGACGGCGAGCATCACAGCGCGCGGCCTTTCGTGCTGCACAGATGCGCCGCGTCCGGCACGTCGCCGTCGCTGAAATAACCCGCCGCCTTCTTCGCGGCAATCTCGACCGCGGCATCGGCGGGCACCAGACCTTCGGGAATCTTGACGCGCGTGCCGACCTCGATGCCCGAGCCGACGATCGCGTCGTATTTCAGGTTGCTCATCGACACGAGCCGGTGGATCCTGCGCACGCCGAGCCAGTGCAGCACGTCGGGCATCAGTTCCTGGAAGCGCATGTCCTGCACGCCGGCCACGCACTCGGTGCGCAGGAAATAATTGTTCGCGCTGTCGCCGCCTTCCTGGCGCTTGCGGGCGTTGTAGACGAGAAACTTCGTCACTTCGCCGAGCGCGCGACCTTCCTTGCGGCAGTAGACGACGAGGCCGACGCCGCCGGCCTGCGCGCCGCGGATGCACTCCTCGATGGCGTGCGTGAGATACGGCCGGCAGGTGCAGATGTCGGATCCGAACACGTCGGAGCCGTTGCATTCGTCGTGCACGCGCGCCGTCAGCGTGACGTCGGGATTGGCGAGATCGCGCGGATCACCGAACACGTACACGGTCTGTCCGCCGACCGGCGGCAACAGCACTTCGAGATCGCCGCGCGTGACGAGTTCTGGGTACATGCCGCCCGTTTCCTCGAACAGCGCGCGACGCAGATCCGCTTCCTTCACGTTGAAGCGCCGCGCCACGCCGGGCAGCCACCACACGGGCTCGATGGCGGCTTTCGTCACGAGCGCAGAACCGTTCGGCAGCAGGAACTTGCCGTCGACGACGAGCCGTCCGGCGGTGATCGCGTCGCGAATTTCCGCCAGGTCGATGCGCGCCTTGGTGACGGCGATCGTCGGCCGGATATCGTAACCATCGGCCAGAAACGCCTTGTAGACGTCAGCGACGACGGCACCCCACGGGTCGAGCGATACGATGCGATCCGCATCGCACCATTGCGGGTGCGGCCCGATCGAGTCGGTCGGCGACGTGTTCGTCAGGTCCGGCCGGTGACCGCGCGTCAGCGATTTCGCGGCGACGGCGAGCGCGCGATAGACGCCGTAGCTGCCACTATGCGAACCGATGACGTTGCGCTGGCTGCGATGCGTCGTCGAGCCGACGATCGGCCCGCGCGCGAGCGCGTCGGCCGCACCCCAACGGATCGGCGGCGCCATGGTGACGCCTTCGATCGGATGATGCGACGTCAGGCGGATGTGCTTGGTCGGTGTCGGCAGGTCGATGCTCATTGCGCTCTACATGGAACGCTTCAATATACGCTAACGACTCGCAAGGGACGTGCCAGAGGAAACGACCGGACGCGACAGCCGACGCGCCCGTTGGGATCACGTCAGGGCGGTCGGCTGCGCAGACGTCGCAAACGGCATCGACGCGTCGACGCGAAGGCGGGGCAAATGGACGATGAATTCGCTGCCGCGTCCGATGCCCCCGCTTCTCGCTTCGATCGTTCCAGCGTGCAGATCGATCACGTGGCGCGCGAGGGTAAGGCCAACGCCGAGTCCGCCGTGGACGCGTCCAAGCGCTTCATCGGCCTGCGCGAACATCCGGAACACGATGTCGAGCATCTCCGGCGCGATGCCCATGCCGTTGTCGCTCACCGACACGCTCACCCGCTCCGCGTCCGCCGCGACGCGCAGCGCGATCGATCCCCCCGGCGCCGTGTAGTTGGCTGCGTTGTTCAGCAGGTTCGAGAACACCTGCGAGAGCCGCGTCGGATCTGCCGTCACGTAAACGGGCTCGTCGGGCACGTCGAGGGTGAGCGTGTGGCGGCGCGCTTCGATCAGCGACTTCGCCGTGTCGACGGCGTTGCGCACGATGTCGCGCAGTTCGCAGCGCTCCGTCTGCAACGCGAGCTTGCCCGTGGTGATGCGTGATACATCGAGGAGGTCGTCGACGAGGCGCACCATCTGGCGCAACTGCCGCTCCATCATCTGCCGTGCGTCGGCCGCCAGCGCGGTATCGGTGCCGCAGCGCTTCAGGATTTCGAGCGAATTGCAAAGCGGTGCGAGCGGATTGCGCAGTTCGTGCGCGAGCATCGCGAGGAACTCGTCCTTGCGGCGGTCGGCGAGACGCAGCGCCTCCTCGGCCTCGCGCCGTTCCGCGCTTTCCCGCGACAACGTCGCGTTGGACGCTTCGAGCGCATCGGCGCGCCGGCCGACCTCCGCGAGCATCGCGTTGAATGCGTCGACCAGGTGGCCCACTTCGTCGTGCGTGGTCTTGTCGACGCGCAACGAGAAATCGCGTCGCTCGATCACCTGCCGCGCAACGTTCGCGACGGCGAGGATCGGGCGCGTGATCGCTCGCTGCAGGGCGGCCGACAACAGCAGTGCGAGTGCGAGGCTCCCGATCAGCACGAGCCCGAGAATGCTCATGTAATCGCGCAGCCGCGCGTCGAGCCCATACGTCGCGCGCAGGAAGACGCTGCCTAGAAACTCCTGGTCCTGTGCGATGCGACGGAAGACGACGATCTCGTCGTTTTCGATCGCGTAGCCGTCCGCCTGCGGCTGGCGGGCAAAACCGGTGCCGAGCACGTCCGCCGCGCCATAGCTCGCAAACAGCCGCCCGCTCGCCGTATAGATCGCGGCCGAGCGGATCTGCGGCTGCACCTTGAGCAAAGCGAGATTCTCCCGCGCCGCCGCCGGATCGTCGAAAATGAGTGCTGCCGCGCTCGCGGTGCCCAGCAGTTGCGCCTGCGTCATCAGGCCTGCCGCCGTCGTCCGCTCGAAATTCTGCGTTTCGTACACCACGAGCGCCAACGCGACGACGCCGAGCGCAGCGAGCGTCGTCGCGAGGACGACGAGCATCAGCTTGCTGCGAATCGAGGAATCCCGCCCTTGCATGGGCGCGCCTAGCCTGCCGGTCGCACCCACAACGCGACCGACAGCATGCGTGAGCTCAGCTTGAGGCCGCTTTTCTCGGTCGCGCCGAGAGAAACCTCGAAGCGCACGCGATTGTCGATGACGACGAGGTTGATCGCGCTGCCGTCGTCGAGTGCGCCGTCGTAATCGGTGACAAGGAGAATGCCGCGTCGTTGCGCCGCGGCCGCGAGCCCGGCCACGCGCCCCGATTGCTCGCGCCCGACGAACAGCACGTGCACACCCTCGAGCGCATCACCCGCGCGCAGCTGCCGTATTTCGATCGGCCGTTCTCCGGCCTTGCGAGCGGCGGCCATCGCCGTGAGTTGCTCGGCGACGTCGGCGGCGCCGAGCACCCCGATGACGACCGGGGACGCAGGCTCTGCGAACGTGCCCTGACGCCACTCGACATACGCGGGGAACTTGTAGAGAAACGCCGCCTTGGTGCTCTGTTCGGGGGGCGCGGGCGGGTCATCGGTCGCGCCGCCGGGCGCCGACCACGCGGCGAGCACCAGCAGGTAGCCGAGCACGCATGCCAGCAGCGGCCACACCGACGTGCGCCGGGTGGTTTCGCCAGCCCGCGATCCGCCGCTGCATGCAGGACAGGTTGACCGCGCGTACATGGTTGTCGGACGCTAAGGACGTCAGTGTCACGCAGTATAAAGACCGCGTTCGATCCGGTCTTCGCGTCCCATCGGCATCCGCGGTCCTCTCGCCAGGTGCCGCTTCAGCGCTCGCCCTTGCGCCACGGCTTCATCAACGCCTGCGGATAGCTCGCGCGCCGCGCGACGATGACGAGGGCAAAGATCGACAGGACGTACGGCGCCATCAGGTACAGCTGGTAGGGCACGCCGCCGGCCTGCTGAGAAAGCCGCAGCTGCAATGCATCGAAGAACGCGAACAGCAGCGCGCCGGCCAGCGCCTTGCCGGGCCGCCACGATGCGAAGACGACGAGCGCAATGCAGATCCACCCGCGGCCGTTCACCATGTTGAAATAGAACGCGTTGAACGCCGACAGCGTGAGGAACGCGCCGGCCACGCCCATGAGCGCGGAACCCGCGGTGACGGCTGCCGTCCGCAGCCGCACGACGTCGATGCCCTGCGCCTCGACGGCCGCGGGATTTTCACCGACGGTGCGCCACGCAAGGCCGAGCGGCGTACGGTTGAGAATCCACGCCAGCAGCGGAACGATCGCAAGCGCGAACAAGGTCAGCGCCGTCTGCGATGACAGCACCGGAACCGGCAGCGCCGAC
>Ga0209974_10000955_pt1 | contig 10116 bp, 8 predicted proteins | sample InoplaM3SPM_FD_187592 | JGI IMG/M metagenome (GOLD analysis project Ga0209974, IMG submission 187592) | Arabidopsis thaliana rhizosphere microbial communities from the Joint Genome Institute, USA, that affect carbon cycling - Inoculated... | ecosystem: Host-associated > Plants > Roots >...
CCCTAGCCGCGCCACCCGTTCACGCTCGCACAGTGTCGAGCCGAACCACGTTATTGTTGTCGGCATCGCTCAGGATGCTTTCAATATGATCTGACCACGCTTGCAGAGCGGTCTTTTTCTCCGGCCCCCAATCATGGAGCTGATACACCCCGGCGACCCCCGCCTTCGATCCGCTCACATGATTCAGGATGGCCTCGGTCACTTCGAACCGCACACCTAGACGCTGCATTCCCGTTGCCAAGGTGCGGCGCAAATCGTGGAGCCGCCAGGGGACAATGACCGACACGTCGTCCGACTTTGCCGCCAACGCGATCATCTCCTTGTCGAGCCGCCTTTTGGCTCGGGAATGGCCACTGACAGACGTGTTGCCGGTCGTGCTGAAAACAAATCCGGTTCGGGGCCAGCCGTCCTTGCGCCCGGTGCGCTTCGCCAAGGCACTCAACTCTGCCACGGCCAGTTTGGACAACGGCACCATCGACGCATTGCCGTTCTTCGCCCGATCAGCAGGAAGAGCCCACATTGAAGTTATCTTGGTCAATTCCGACCACTCCAGACCGGAGACTTCCTCCAGGCGCTGGCCGGTTACGATCAGCAGGCGCACCAAAGGCCCGAAGGGATAGCCAAGGGAGCCCGCCGCTTTCCACGCCAATTTCAGTTCCGGGTCCGAAAGAACGCGGTCACGTTTTACCGGCAGGGGAGGGGGCTCCATCCCGTGGAGCGGAGACACATCAATGTCACCCTGACTAACGGCCCAACGAAACAGGCGTCGCAATACGGCAAACAGGTTGCGGCTCGTGGCGACCTTGCCCTTGGATTTGGCCAGCACCGCGCGAATATCGGCCCGGTTGATCTCGTGGACAGGCTTGGAACCGAGGACTGGCACCGCGTAGAGGCGCAGTAGGGCTTCGCCGTCCTTGTGCGAGGCTTTCCACCGCACTTTGAGGCAATCGTCTACGAAGGTTGTCGCATATCCCTTGAAGGCCAGATCGACGGCTTTTCGAGCGTTGTCTTGCTTCTGCTGCTGAGGGTCCAGACCTTGCGCCACCAGACGTGCGATGCGTTCAGCCTCTTTACGCGCGCCATCCGGCGTCAGGCTCCCGTGCTTGCCGATCGTGACGCGACGAGTCTTCCCCGCGCGGCCACCCAGTCGATACTGGAACAGGTAAGTCTTTGCGCCGGTCGGAGTGACCTTGAGCCCGAAGCCAGAAACTTTGTCGTCCCACAGTAGGACCTCTCTCGCCGCCGGTCGGGTGGCGTCCACGCTGCTCTTATTGATCCTGCCTGTCGCCATGGTGCTTACTGGAGCCCTTTCTAGTAAGCACGCTAGCAGGAACTTGCGGGAACATCAATGGAACGCCGGGAAAAGAACAGACCGGGAAGCATGGCTTTAAGCCACGAGTCGCGGCGGAACTCCTAGACTGCACCGCCTAACTTTTAATCAGTAGGTCGCTGGTTCGAACCCAGCAGGGCTCACCACGCAGTCTCCCAAATCAACGGTTGATTCCGTCTCTAGGGGTGCGGGCAGATTTATGCCCGAGTTTCCGCAGGTTTGCAGAAGTCACTCTGGCGGAGAGCAGGACGCGAGACGCCTTGTCCTGCGCTATCGGACGCAGAATGGCCGACTGTCTCAGCCGGCCAAAAAGTGTCCTACAAATCAGTATGATGGTCAGACGGCTGGGAAGTAGAGCATCGCACGTTGCTCCGCCCAGGACAGCGGCAGACTGGAAAGTCGGATCAGCTTGCGCGCGGTGACCTGACGAGGGTGCGAGCCATCAAGGATGGCGGTAACGATGTCGGGAGCAAGATAACTGAGCCTGGCGGTACGCTCGAGATGGCGCCGCTGCGCAGATGGCATGGCGCTGATCGCCATCTCGGTCATGACAAGCAACTCATCGCGTGCCGAGAACGCCCGCGCGATAAGCTGAACCAGATTGTCGACCATATACCACACGGCAAGATTGATGAGGGTGAGACCCGCCTTGTCCGCAGCCGCGTAGACCCGGTGGATAGAACGCCAGTCCATGAAGATAAAAAGGACGGATCCATCTAATATCGTCTCTGCCAGTCGCGACATCGCCTGATCGAGGAATGCCTGCCATTCGTCATCAGACAGCTCCCCTGATGCCATGACGAACTCGTCATGAACCTTCTTGCCGAGCCCGCTGACGTTATTCTTGATACGGACGTTGTACGGAAAATCGCTCAGGACGGCATGAACCTCTTCGCCATCTAACAAGGCGGTATAGGTCGCATCCTCGAGCGCATTGCCGCAGATGATCCGGTGGTCACCAAGATGCCAGATGTCGTCTAACTGACTGACGGGCTTGGCGGACGGCTCCTCGCATGCATCGTCTTCGTCCATCCCATCCGCGATCGGATCGAGCAGGATGATATCCTGTTCCTGAGCTGAGAACCCGGTGACATCGAGGTCGACGTCCAGCTCGATGAGTTCCTCGAATTCGATCTTGAGCTGGTCGAGATCCCATTCGCCGAGTTCGCCGATGCGATTGACGGCGAGCGACAGGGTGCGGGCTTGAGTGTCGTCGAGATGGTCGCACACGATCGCCGGAACCCGCTCGAGACCGAGTTTCTGTGCCGCGAGAACGCGTATCCATCCATCGATGACGATACCGTCGCGGATCAGGATCGGCTGGCTGAACCCGAATTCCGCGATCGATGCCGCGACCCGTTCGATCTGCGCGGGATTGTCCTTGCGCGTTCGGCGCCTGGGCGGAGCAAGTTCGGAGATGCGATATTCGCAGAGCCGGAGTTCGGGCAGGAGATCATTGCGTCCTGCGCTCACGGCAGTTTGCCGAATGCGTCTTTCGCGAGCCAGGTCCTCGCGCCGCGCCCGTGTCTTGCCGAGCTTGGCTTCCTTGAACGTTCCTGCCTTCAAACCCTTCGTAACCATCGCTCGACTCCACCAACAAGAAACCCCGCCACCGCTACTGCGGGACGGGGAATTCGTGGAAGGAACCGGACCCGTCCGCGCGTCAGCGCAAACTCAGGTCGACCATCAGCCCTTCCATGGTCCAGTCGAGCATCCATCTCTGGACGCCCACCTAAGGAATATGATTCGCGGATCGAGATCAAGCAGAATTTTGGGGCAGGGGGCTGGGTGGATTCACGGAAGGCCAAGGGCGGCAAGCCGATGGCATTGCTTCGGGTCGGCGAGGGGCAGACCATCCTGAGCTTGGGGTGCCTGGCGACATCGCCTTTAGTGCGTCGCACGGCCCAAGTGCAGGATTGGCATTTGCCAATTCAGCGCCTTTTTCGCGTGGGGATCGAACGAAAATTTTGGCGAACAAACTTTCCCGTTGCCCGGGTCATTTCGCGATTGGCGTTCCCGTTGGCATCCCGAATTATTCCCGTTCCCGAGATACGGGAATTTTCGGCTGAATGGCGCGGAAATCAGGGACTTCTCATAAGGTGTTTCGGTCCTTAGGTGCCAAAATGCGCGAAATTCCCGTTAAATTCTCGTTAGAACGGGAATTCTCAGCGCCCAGACTGGTTAGGTTAGGACTGCGTCGTTCACCACCATCCCTTCCAGATCGGCCATGCGCGGCATGACCTTATTTTCAAGGTCGCCGCGGGTCGGCTCCGTCTTGCCGTTGAAATCGGCAACGCGCAGGAGTTTCGGCCACCAGGGTGCGGCCGGATCGAAGGGTACAATTTGCATGACGGTCACGGCTGAACGGGTGGCACTCACCGATGCCCAGTTGGATGCCTACCTTGCCAGGATCGGGGTCGACGGTGGCGTCTCGCATGATTTCGCGGGGCTTGCGCGGCTGCATCGCGCGCACCTGACCGGCATCACGTGGGAGGCGATCGACGCCTTCATGGGGTGGCCCAATTCGGTCGCGCCTACTGCCGCGTATGACAAGATCGTCGAAGGCGGGCGCGGCGGCTGGTGTTACGAGATGAACGGTCTGTTCGGCGCGGCGCTTTCGGCACTGGGCTTCAAGGTCACGCGCCTGTGCGGCTGCGTCGACCGGCCCAACCTGGGCGACATGGCCATCGGCAACCATCTCACCCTGCGGGTCGATCTCGACCGTCCTTATCTGGCGGAGGTCGGTGTTGCCGACGCGTTGATCGATCCGGTTCCGATGACGGTTGGTCCGATCCGGCAGCGCGGTTTCGAATTTGCCATAGAGGATGCGGGCGATGGCTGGCTGCGGTTGCGCAACCACGAGTTCGGAACCGCTCCAACGGTCGACTTCAAGCCCGATCACGGCGACGAGAGCGCCCTTGAAGCGGTGCAGCGTTTCCTGATGACCGATCCCGGCTCCCCCTTCACCAATGCGCTGGCCGTGTATCGCCATGTCGAGGATGGCTACCTTTCGCTTCAGAACGACCGTCTTCGCCATGTCACGACAGCGGGCGTCGAAGCGCGAACGATCAGGGGCGCACGCGAGTTGGCCATCGTGTTGCGCGAAACGTTCGAACTCGACGTGCCGCATGTGGATGACATCTGGGCTAAGGTTGCCGCAAGGTGCAGCGCGGAGCCCGTGTGTCGTGAAGGCGGCGCCAGCGCAAAGTCCGCCGCGCAGCCTTCGGATGAAGACCGCGTGGTGCCGCGTCAGGCGATGCGGTAGGGCACCACCCCGCGCCGGTCGCGATCGACGACGATGGCGCGGTCGCCGGGCGGAAAGGCTCGCTGGTCGCAGTTCTCGCGCGGGCAGATGCGGCAGCTTGTGCCGATGGGCGTGGCGGAGGTGCGGGCGGCAAGGTCCAGGCCGTCGGCATAGATGAAGCTGGCGGCATGTTCCGCCTCGCACCCCAGCGCCACGGCATAGCGGCGCGGCGGCCGGGCGAAGCTGCCCGATGGCTTGACCAGTCCCTTGGCCATCGAGACATAGCGCACCCCGTCGGGCATTTCGGCCAGCTGGGTGAGGATGCGGTCGGGAATCGCCACCGCCTCGTGCACGATCCATAGCGGGCATGCCCCGCCGAAACGCGCGAACTGAAGGCGGGTGGCCGAATGACGCTTGGTGATATTGCCCGCCATGTCGACGCGGCAGAAGAAGAACGGCAGCCCGCGAAGGTCTGGTCTCTGCAGGGTCGAGAGCCGGTGGCAGGCCTGTTCGAAGCTGACCGCGAAACGACGGGTCAGCCGGTCGATGTCGTGACGTTCCTCCAGCGCGGCGGCGCGGAACGCGGCATAAGGCATGAGCAGCGCGCCAGCGGTATAGTTCGCGAGCCCCACGGCCAGCAGTTCGCGCGCCGCCTGCGTCGACAGGCCCGATCCGGCGACGACCTCGGCGATCTCCCGTTCCAGCGCCTGTGCCACGATCTGGTGGGCCAGTTGGAACCGGCGGGTTTCCGCCGGTTGCGCGCTGTCGAGGACGAGGCAGTCACGGTCGATCATTCGCAGCGCTCGTCCGTCGCCGTCCGCCACCCCCAGGCCCAGATGGTCGCACGCGAAGCGTTCCAACGCCGCGGTGCCGGGCGAGGGCGCGCCGGTGGCCAGTCGCAACGCCAGATCCTCTCCCGCGCGATCGAGTTTGTCGATGTAGTTGCCGGCATCGTGGAACCAGTCGCGCACTTCCTCCCACGGCAGGCGGGCGGCGCTTTCGGTACCGGCGCCCAGCGCCTCGTCCAGCATCTGCAACCGTTCGCCCGCGTGCCGATAGGCGCGGTGGAGCGCGACGAAACGTTCGGCAAGGTGCGGCAACTGGCGCACTGCACGGCTGGCCAGCGCCTCGTCCAGCGGATCGGCAAAGATCGGATCGGACGCCGCCCGCATCAGCGCTTCGGCCCTGGCATCCGAGCTTTCGCCGCCGATATCGTCGCGCGCCATGCCGAACCGGCGGGTCAGGGTGGCTAGGATCGGCGCGGTCAGCGGCCGGTCGTCGTTCTCGATCTGCGACAGGTAGCTGACCGAGATCGCCAGCGCCTGCGCCATTTCGGCCTGCTTCATGCCGTGGCGCTCGCGCAGCGCGCGAACCGACTGGCCGGCGAAGATGCGTTGAGGCTTGGTCATTTGCGTCATGTAATAGCCCGCCGGGAAAGTTTTGCAAAACCGGGCGGATCTATTTTGCAAATTTGCATTGGACTTGTTGCCCATGCGGTTCGATAGGGCCCGTTTCCCGATACCCGCGGCCGTGCGCCTTCATCTCGCGCGGCCTCAACGGAGCCTGCCGATGTCTGCCAATATTGCCGAAGTCGAACGCCGCCGCGCCGCCGCCAAGCTGGGCGGGGGCCAGAAGCGGATCGACGCGCAGCATGCCAAGGGCCGACTGACCGCGCGCGAACGGCTCGAGGTTCTGCTCGACGAAGACAGCTTCGAGGAACTCGACATGTACGTCGAGCACAATTGCGTCGATTTCGGCATGGACGAAACCCACATCCCCGGCGACGGCGTCGTCACCGGATCGGGCACGATCAACGGCCGCCTCGTCTACGTGTTTTCGCAGGATTTCACCGTGTTCGGCGGCTCGCTCTCCGAACGCCACGCCCAGAAAATCTGCAAGATCATGGACGCGGCGATGAAGGTGGGCGCGCCGGTCATCGGGCTCAACGATTCCGGCGGCGCCCGCATCCAGGAAGGCGTCGCCTCGCTCGGCGGCTATGCCGAGGTGTTCCAGCGCAACGTGCTGGCATCGGGCGTGGTGCCGCAGCTATCGCTCATCATGGGTCCGTGCGCGGGCGGTGCGGTCTATTCGCCGTCAATGACCGACTTCATCTTCATGGTGGAGGACAGCTCCTACATGTTCGTCACCGGGCCTGACGTGGTGAAGACCGTCACCAACGAGGTCGTGACGCAGGAGGAACTGGGCGGGGCATCGACCCATACCGTGAAATCCGGCGTGGCCGATCTTGCCTGCGAGAACGACATCGTCGCCCTGCTGCAGGCGCGCGATTTCATCGACTTCCTCCCCGCCAACAACCGCGAGGAAGTGCCCGAGCGCCCGTCGAGCGATCCGTGGGACCGGCAGGAGGACAGCCTCGACACGATCATCCCGGCTTCGGCGAACCAGCCCTACGACATGCACGAAGTCATCCGGAAGACGGTGGACGAGGGCGATTTCTTCGAGATCCAGCCCAGACACGCGGCGAACATCATCTGCGGTTTCGGCCGCATCGAAGGGCGCACTGTCGGCGTCGTCGCCAACCAGCCGATGGTGCTGGCAGGCGTGCTCGACATCAATTCATCGAAGAAGGCGGCGCGTTTCGTCCGCTTCTGCGACGCGTTCAACGTGCCGATCCTGACGTTCGTCGACGTGCCCGGCTTCCTGCCCGGCACCGACCAGGAGCACAACGGCATCATCAAGCACGGCGCGAAGCTGCTTTTCGCCTATGCCGAGGCGACCGTGCCCAAGATCACCGTCATCACCCGCAAGGCATACGGCGGGGCCTACGACGTCATGGCGTCGAAGCACTTGCGCGGCGACCTCAACTACGCCTGGCCCACCGCGGAGATCGCGGTGATGGGCGCGAAGGGCGCGGTGGAGATCATCTTCCGCCAGCACCGCGACGATCCGGACATGATCGCGGAAAAGACGAAGGAATACGAAGACCGCTTTGCCAATCCTTTCGTGGCGGCGAGCAAGGGCTTCATTGACGAGGTCATCATGCCGCATTCCACCCGCCGCCGCATCGCGCTGGGGCTTCGCAAGCTGCGCAACAAGGCGCTGGAAAACCCGTGGAAGAAGCACGACAACATCCCGCTCTGAGACCGGCGAAGGGCGAGAACGATCATGGGTGACTACCGGGCAACGGTGCGCTGGCACGTCCGCGAGGGCGAGGTCTTCGCCTCGAACCGCTACAGCCGGGCGCACGAATGGCATTTCGACGGCGGCGCCGTGGTGCCCGGTTCGGCCGCGCCCGGCTACCTTCCGGCCGCGCTGATCGACGAAAGCGCGGTCGATCCGGAAGAAGCGCTGCTCGCCGCGGCGGCGAGCTGCCATATGCTCTACTTCCTTGCTTATGCCGCCAAGGCCGGCTTCACGATCGAGAGCTACGTCGACGAGACCGTCGGCACGGTTGCGAAGAACGAGGCGGGCGATCCGTGGGTCGCGACCGTCGTGCTGCGCCCCGAACCGCGCTTCGTCGGCGACAAGCTGCCGACCCGCGCCGAAATCGACGACCTGCACCACCGCGCGCACAAATCGTGCATCATCGCCAATTCGCTGAAGTGCGCCATGACCATCGAACCCGTCTACGGAGAGGCTGCGTGATGCCCGAAAAGATGAAATTGGGACGCATGAACCACCTTGGCTACGCGGTGCCCGACATGACCGCCGCCATCGCGCACTATCGCGACGTGATGGGTGCCGAAGTCATTACCGAGCCTTTCGACTTGCCCGAACAGGGCGTGAAGGTCTGCTTCGTCAACACGCCCGGCCACCACGGGACCGAGGGCACGCAGGTCGAACTGCTGAGCCCGCTTTCCGCGGAAAGCCCGGTCGCGGGCTTCATTGCGAAGAACCCGCTCGGCGGGCAGCATCACGTCTGTTTCGAGGTGCCCGAGATCGAAGCGGCGCGCGCCTATTTCGAAGGCATCGGCAAGCGCATTCTCGGTCCCACGCGGATCGGGGCGCACGGCACCCCGATCTTCTTCGTGCATCCCAAGGACATGATGGGCATGCTGACCGAGATCATGGAATCGCCCGCGGAAGGAGCGGCCCACTGATGCCCTACCAGTTCATTTCCGTCAGCCGCGAGGGCGATGTCACGACCTTGGCGCTGGCCCGTCCCGAAAAGCTCAATGCGATCACGCCCAACGTCTTTCGCGAACTGACCTCCGCGATCGACGCCGCCCTGGCGGATGGCACTCGCGCCTTCGTCCTGACGGGCGAGGGCCGCGCCTTCTGTTCGGGCGCGGACCTCATGCCCGATGGGGCGGGCTACGATGGCCTGCCCGAGGATCTGGGCGGCATCATCGACGAATTCTACAACCCCTTCACCACCAAGATGATGGACTTGCCGGTGCCGGTCGTCACCGCGATCAACGGCCCGGCGGTCGGCGCTGGGCTGAGCCTGGCACTGACCGGCGACTTGATCGTCATGGCCGAAAGTGGCTACCTGCTGCTCGCCTTCGTCAACATCGGGCTCGTCCCCGATGCCGGCGCGACCTGGCTGGTCGCGAAGAGCGTGGGGCGTCAGCGCGCGATGAAGATGGCGCTGATGGGCGAAAAGGTCGGTGCCGAGGAAGCGCTGGCGATGGGCCTTGTCACCGAAGTCGCCGCCGACGATGCCGTGCTCGCCCGCGCGCAGGCGATCGCCGCCAGGCTGGCGGGCGGCCCTTCGAAAGCCATCGGCCTCATCCGCGGCCAGGTGAACGCCGCGGTTGAGCAGACGCTGGCCGAAAGCCTGATGACCGAGCGCGAGAACCAGCGCGACTGCGGTTACAGCGAAGATTTCAAGGAAGCGATCACCGCCTTCGGCGAAAAGCGCAAACCCGTGTTCAAGGGCCGCTGAGGCCGAGGAGCTCCCCAGATGACCGACAACGCCGACAAGACCATCAGCGACTGGCAGACCCTTGCCGACAAGGAAGTGAAGGGCCAGGACCTTACCTGGCACACGCCCGAAGGCATCGCCGTCAAGCCGCTCTATACCGAAGCGGACGCCGAGGGCTGGGAGCCGGGCCTGCCGGGGTTCGCCCCGTTCACCCGCGGGGTGAAGGCATCGATGTATGCCGGCCGTCCCTGGACCATCCGGCAGTATGCGGGTTTCTCTACCGCCGAGGAATCGAACGCCTTCTACCGCCGCAACCTCGCCGCCGGGCAGAAGGGCCTGTCGGTCGCCTTCGACCTGGCGACGCACCGCGGTTATGACAGCGACCACCCACGCGTGGTCGGCGACGTCGGCAAGGCGGGCGTCGCGATCGACAGCGTCGAGGACATGAAGATCCTGTTCGACCAGATCCCGCTCGACCAGATGAGCGTGTCGATGACGATGAACGGCGCGGTGATCCCGTGCCTTGCCTTCTACATCATCGCGGCGGAGGAACAGGGCGTTTCCCCCGACCAGCTGACCGGGACCATCCAGAACGACATCCTCAAGGAGTTCATGGTCCGCAACACCTACATCTATCCGCCCGAACCCAGCATGCGGATCATTTCGGACATCTTCGCCTACACGGCGGACCACATGCCGAAGTTCAACTCGATC